>QWCI01000037.1_pt1 | contig 50690 bp, 53 predicted proteins | sample 1972541 | NCBI WGS metagenome assembly QWCI01 (sample SAMN09866712, study PRJNA288562) | Human oral metagenome isolate term3_saliva, whole genome shotgun sequencing... | isolation source: mouth | host: Homo sapiens | place: USA: California | reverse complement strand
AAGAAAAAGAAAATTTATATATATAACCGCACATGCGTGCGCACGTACACGTGAGAGAGAGAAATTTATTTCGTAAGAGAGATAAAGAAAAACCTACAAAAAGAAAGTTCCTCTTGTAGGTTGAAATTAAAATTAAAAGCCTTTGTCTTTCATTCGCTCATTAACCACTGTTTGGTTTTTGTCTTGGTTTTCGATTTTGAACATTACCATTGAGCGGTGTGGTATATCATCTGGCAATTGCTCTACAAGTTTATCAATAACTTCATCAACGTTGTTAAATCCAACGTCTGTTAGTTCTGCTAGCTTGCGTCCTTGAAAGAAAGCCTCAGCGTGTACTTGATAACGATAAGACAATTTGAAACGCTCTTCTTTGATTTGTATCTCACGATGTGATGGTTTATCAGAAAAGAAAATAAAATCAATTACTTTTTCGTTGAGTTCCCATGCTGGAGAAAAATCTATCTTGATATAGCCACGTGTTACAGGCTTACCACTAGAATGGTTCATTGCAAAAGCCACATCGCCAATAGACGCTTTACAATCATTTTGGGCTACAGTTCCCCACGTATGACGAAAGGTATAAACAGAGTAGTCGTTTTCCTTTTCTATGCCAAGAGATTGACATATCTTGCATATGCCTATGTTCACATTTACTCCAAAGCTATCAGACGTTGTATGTCTTTTGTAAAAGTTAAATAAATACTCATTAGAACTATCTTCATTCTTGTATTTCTCAAAGAGCGGTTGTAAAATTGCAGGAACACGCATTTCAAAATAAGCTCCATCTGTACGTACGTTTTTTGTTTTTGCCCTCTTGTAATGGATTATCCCATCATAGTAGTCTGTCTTTTTCATTCGAAACAAGTCTACAGAGTTGATACCTGCTAAGCATAATGTCATCATAGCTACGTCTCGTCCAAGTTCTTCTACTGGATATAGCATCTTGCTTTCAGGAAGTGGGCAAAAGAAAAACTCACGACATGCTTCTGGTGTAATAGCTAGCTTCTCAGCTCTATCTGGCTTTGGAATATTGACTTTCACCCATGGATTTGATTTTATTCTAATGATGCCATTATCATAATCGTTGAACTCTATTTGTGCAGCTTTGAAAATTTGCCTAATACAAACAGGATACATCTCTTTTGCACGCTTTGTTGTCTCAAGAGATTTTATCCACAGATTGACAAACATTGAAGTAAGTTGCGAAAACATAAGCTTCGTGGTTCCTGCGAAGCGTTCTAAATGCTGTACTGCAAGTTGATAGTTTCGTGCATTACGTCTCTGTCCTCTATCTATCATCTTTGCAATATACTCACGTGCGTAAGTAGAGAAATTAATATCCTCATCTCCATTTATAAGGAAGTTCACAACTTCTTTGGCACTCCAGTTTTTTATATCCTTTTTGTTGAGTCGTTCCATATACTCTAATACAACAGGATACAAAAGCCCCATAACATAAGGATCGAGAACCTCTTTACTCGGACTCACACTTGCATCGTTCACCATCTTTTCAGTCTTGATATATGCAATCTGTCTATGGTGTGTAACTCTAATAGAAATTGGGTAGAATCCATCGCAGCGTTTGTTTCTCACGCAAATTTTCAGTGTTGCCATAATCTTATCTGTGTTCCTATTTAATTGCTACAAAAAAATACAATTCATTGTAAGTAACTGAAATATAGTTGTAAACGCCCTGTAAACAGTGTCTTACAAACTGTAAAACAAATTGTAAACATTTGCGCTCATTCTGCCTAAATAATGAGTCTGAATGCACACTTTTATCTGAAATGAAATAGGCGGAATATCCGTTTAAAACGTGATACTCCGCCTAATTGATTGATATTTAAGAGTTTATTACTTATGTTCTAAAGCTGCTTGAGCCGCTGCAAAAAGAACCTTAAGATAGCGTAGTTATCACGTTTGTGTAAACTTTTGTTATTTATGCTGTATTTTCTAATACTTTTGGTTGCATCAAAACTTTTTGTAGGTGCATATTCATAAGAAGATTTATAATTTTATATTTACTCATTTATTTTCTTTCAGATCGACTTAAATAGCAAAGACGATAATTTTATCGTGGAGATATTTTGAAGGGCTTAAATCAAAATCTTTCGCTGTTTTTATTGGGTAACACTTGAGAATTGTGTTATTGGAAATTAATTAGGCCCATATTCAACTAGGATAAGTTTACACTTCCATTTATCGAAATAAACCTCAGAATCCTCTTGCATATATCGACCATTTAAAGCAAATAAGTAAGCAAGAATTAATACTGCAATAAAAAGAATAATTTTGGAAATAGTTCTCCAAAAAGAGTTTTTAAATACAGATTTCTTTGAAAGTTGCATTTTATTTGTATAAAGTTTATATATATCCTCATCTAGTCTTTTTTGCCCATCGCTATCAGATAACAATTTCCCATAGATGTGTGCAACAAATGGATAAATAGTATCATCTTCACCTAGACCTTGTTGGACAAAGATTCTAATATTATGCAATATATTTCCATAATAGCTTTCTGTTATACAGCCTTGCTTTTTATCTATCACATATGCATCCAAGTCCCCAAAAAGACTTTTTAAATATCTATAAGTCCTATAGGATTGTTCCGCCTTGCAAGTCACGTAAATACGAATACTGTTAATTTTTGAACAAGCCTTGTCGAGCAAATACGAAATTCTAACAGGTGGCAGGTTGTTTGCTATTACAAAATTATCTACCCTTAAAGAAAATATATTCTTATTGACATTATAAGGTTTAAGCCGTTCTAAAGCCTCCTCTTCACTTGCTCCTATAGAAACTCCTAGTATTGAAATACTACCCAATTCCGATATGGAATAGAACTTTTCAGGTTTCTTATTGGGCAATTTAATTAATGCCATAAAATACATTTAAATAGATCAATCATAGCTTACTTCAACGCCATGCACATAAGCACTTTGTAAACTCCATACACGTCTGACAAAGAGACTTCAAATGGTGGAAAGTCAGGATTGATAGACTTACATATTACTTTGTTTGGATCATCTGAAGGATATAGATTTTTGACAACGCTACCATTGCATGTATCTAAGACATAGGTTTTACCCCACTCTATAAATGCTCTTTCATTAATACGCTTAATAAGCACCTGTGAGCCTGAAGGGTATTCTGGTGCCATACTATCTCCTTGAATACTTATTGCAAAATCAGCATTCTTAATAGGAGATATTACTCTTTCGCATTCACTTTCTTGAACAGACACAACGAAGTCATTAAAGGCTCCGCCTTGTGCAGAAATTGGCAATAAAGGGATTCTATAAGTATCATGAGTTTGCTCAGGCAATGTTTCATTATTGATGAGCATTTCACCTTCACCTGTGAGAAGCCAAACTTTATTGACATCTTGAAACCTATCTAAGATTTTGCTTTCAAGTTCATCTGGAACTTTTCTTTCACCTCTTAAAATCTTAGACAAGTTAGACTGATTAAAATCAATCTCTTCTGCAAATCGACTTGCAGAATATCCTTTATTCTTGATAATCAAAGAAATACGACTATTTGCAGATGTATCAATCATAATTTAAAATGTTAAAAGTTCAAAAAGAACTAATTATTTTTACCAATTCCTTTGAGTTTAAGTTCAAAATGAACTATATTTGCACCATCAATAAACAGATACCAAACTAATATCAATGAGATATTTTATAGTTGGTCTACAAATATAATATAAAAAACTGATATGCCGAAGAGAAAGCCCATAAAATTAAAGCGAGGAGCTAAAAAAAAGTTAGCAATGATCCTCGGTGTGAGTGAACCAACAATTTATAACGCTGTAAATTGGAAGTGTGACTCCGACCTACAAAATTTAGTAAGAAAGAAAGCTAGAGAATTAGGTTTCATAAAACAATTCTAATCTAAAGTTTATGCAAGCAATTCAAGTATTCAATAATCCACTGTTTGGAAATGTTCGTGTCATTGGAACAGAAGCAAATCCATTGTTCTGTCTTACCGACATTTGTAAGGCTTTAGACTTGCAAACAGCAGCAGTAATGAGAAGGCTTGGAGATGACGTGATTTCAAGTCACCCCATCTCAGATAGCTTGGGAAGAATTCAGCAAGCAAACTTTGTAAACGAAGATGGACTATACGATGTCATTTTGGATAGTCGCAAACCAGAAGCTAAACAATTCCGCAAATGGATAACAAGTGAAGTTCTGCCTATCATTCGTAAACATGGTGCGTATATGACGGACAAGTCAATTGAAAAAGCATTGACAGATCCTGACTTCCTAATTCAACTTGCTACAGAATTGAAAAACGAAAAGCAAAAACGTCTACAAGCAGAACAAACAATTGTAGAAAGCCGTCCCAAAGTTTTATTTGCCGATGCCGTTACAACTAGTTCAGACTCTATTCTAGTTGGTGAACTTGCAAAACTCATCAAACAAAATGGTGTCAACACAGGACAAAAAAGACTTTTCGAATGGATGCGAAACAATGGTTTCCTCTGTAAGAAATATGGAGAAAGTTTCAATGAGCCAACTCAATACTCTATGGAGCTAGGTTTATTTGAATTGAAGAAAACTGTTATTCAAAAGCCAGATGGATCTTCCATCATAAGCAAAACAACAAAGGTAACAGGCAAAGGTCAAATTTACTTCGTGAATAAATTTTTAAGTCAAAACATAAATTTATAATTCAGCTATGAAAAAGTATCTTTCAATATACAAGAATTGGCGCAACGATATTCTGTTTGCTATTTTCTTTTTATCGTTGATCCTACTATTAGGAAACACAGACGATTTGTTGATGTTTGTTGTTACAAAACTTTTATCATTCTGTGGTTTTGCTCTTTTAGGTCTACTATTCAAGTACTGGAATAGCCGTGGACTTATCAGCGAACTAACAGGGATAGGAGAAGAAGATTAAATTTTGAATGAATTGCTTTTGTGTTGGTTCGCTCTTTCTGCGCTGTGCATTTGGAAAACAATGCAGGGTGTACGGAATGTGGAAACAAAGGGCTGTATGCTGCCGATGATTTGGACATAAAAATAATGCTGGGTCTTGGTGGGTGTCGAACAAAAGTATTAGCTACTTGATATTTGGGTAACTCTGGGTACAAGTGGGCTTAAAAGTACAAAAAGATACAAAGCAAATCACACAAACAAAATACACAAATGGTACAAATCTCATTCTCCGATAAAGTAGTATCGTACGAAACATTCATGAATGATCTAACTGCACGTTTAGCTTTATTCATTCAGAACGATAAAAATGATCCAGAGATGATCAGTCAACGCAAAGCTTACAAGTTATTCGGAAGAGGAAACGTTGACCGATGGCGCAAACAAGGAAAAGTAAAGCCTAGCGTTCGTCCTGGTAAGATAGAATATCCAACAAAGATATTGAGAGTACTTCAACGTACTGAGCAAGATTATTTCTAAAACAAATTTATAACAAACAATTTTAACACTATGAGTGAGACAATTAAACAAGCAAAAGAGTTACAATCACTTTCTGCAACAGAAGTATTGCGTAACGACTATGTACGTTCACAATTCATCAACGTTTACGACATGATTTGGAAACAAGGTGGTGAAGCTGCTTATGAACGTGAGGTGATTAATTTTAACAAGCAACTTCGAGAAAATGAAAAGCTACGCAAATGTACTTCTACATCCGTATTCTTTGCCTTTATCGACCTTGCGGTACGTGGGCTTTCTTTAGAACAAGGAACTCAAGCACTTTGTTATCTCTTACCTCGTAATTACAAAGTTGGAATAAATCCTCAAACTGGTAAAGACGTATGGGAGAGCCGTTGCAATCTAACCATCTCTGGATATGGAGAGTTGGTACTTCGTGCTAGAGCAGGGCAAATCCGACATGCAGATAACCCAGTTATCGTATATGAAGGAGATGAGTTCTCTTTCGGAGAAAACAATGGGTGTAAGTATGTAAACTACCGATGCAATCTACCTCGCACTTCTAATCATATTGTAGCGTGCTTTATGAAGATAACACGAATTGATGGAAGTACAGACTATTCTGTTATGCTAGAAGATGATTGGAAGCGTTTAGCAGGGTATTCTGCAAAGAATAATAGCTACTACGATCAAACGACACATCAACGAATTGAGAAAGCAAATGAGCTATACTCTTCTGTAAATGGACAAATCGATACAGGTTTCCTTATTGCAAAGTGTATAAAGCATGCTTTCAAGAGCTATCCAAAAATTGCTATTGGTAGAGGTACACAATTTGAGAGTGATGTAGTGGATGACCCTACAAAAGATTTTGACCCATACGGAGGTGTATCTGACGAGGAACCTTCTACTCAATCACAGGAAAGTACAGAAGAGAGTTTTGCAACTCCACAAGATGTATCTGAAGGAGTAACAATTGACCCAGCTAAGCAAGGCTCTAACGATGATACATTTTAAATATGCCATCAGAACTTTGTCAACAATGCAGAGATGCTCGCAGACAAATCAATGGTCTATTTTGTATTAAACTAAATAAAAACATAGAGTACACAAATATCTCTGTGTGTACTCTCTTAAATGCCAAAGACATGAATAACGAACTTGCAATAGTAAAACAAGAAAACATAGCACAGATTGTGCAAGCAGCACCACAATCATATAAAGATAATGCTCTTTCACACGATAAGTGCATTGAGGCAGGTAATAATATTCTAAATCTCATCGAACAGAATGGTGGGAATATGACGGAAGAACTCGACCAACAAGCGGCTAATTTTATTGAGAAAGCACGTAAAACAGTAAAAAAAATGAATGAGAGACGTTCTCCTGTAACTAAGCTGTTTGACGAAGTTCGTACTGCTTTCACAAAAATAGAGAATGATATTGACCCTACGAAATCAAATACAATACCATACAAGTTGCAACAATACCGTAATAGCTATGCTGCAAAGAAACATGCAGAGGAGGAAAAGCGTCGTCAAGAGGAGTATGCAAAGCAACAAATGGCACAGGCTATTGAACGCTTTAAGCTAGATATTGAAAACAACTTAAAAGCTCAATTCCAGTTTGAAGTAAATAGAAACCTCGATACACTAAAAAATATCGATAACTCTATAACTATAGAAAATTACGAGCAGTCATTTCAAGATATTGAAAATTTCTCAGCCAACTTATCTTCTGAATGGTTAACGGCTCTTCGTGCAAATGTACATATTCCATATGGTATGACTGCAATCGAAGCTAGTAACATAGAGAAACAGATCTACGACTCTCTAAGCAAGACGTTCAATGAACAATATGCCTTTGAGATTGAAGAGATGAAAACCTACATCATAGATCGCCTACCATCTAAGAAAGCTAATCTTGAACGCATCGTTAAAGCTAACAACGAAGAAGCAGAAAGACTAAAGGCAGAGATGTTACAAAAGGAACGTCAAGAAGCAGAAAGACTAGAAAAAGAACGTGCAATGCGTGAAGAGGAAGAACGCAAACAAGCAGAAATGAAAAAACAAATATCTGAAATGGATGGTCTTTTCACTGGTCAAGCAACAATGACAACATCACAATCTAAGATAAAGGTAACAAAGAAAATTCAACTCCTCAACCCAGAAGGCATTCTGCCAATTATTATGATGTGGTGGACAAGTGAAGGTTGTAAACTAACAGTTGATGAACTTACTAAGATCTTCAAAAAACAAATCACATTCTGTGAAAAGCAAGCAAATAGTGATGGAACGTTCATTCAAGATGAAAGCGTAGATTATATTGATAATGTAAAGGCAAAATAGTATGAACCACAACCCTGATACATATTACAATCGCAGTGAGGTAAGCAATTCAGACCTCACTGCATTGAAAGAAGTCATGCATCCACGTCCCATGTTTGGAGATAGAGAAGACGCTTTTCGTTTTGGCTCATTAGTAGATGCGCTTATCACAGAGCCTAACAGGGTTGATTATTATAACCTAACTGTTGATGATGTAAAATATACAGACGATGAATTTCTTCATGCCAAAGAGATGCAACGTTCACTCAGAATGGAAGCAAAACAAGACCCATTCCTAGCAAAAGTGTTAGAGTTATCTAATACACAAAAGTGTATGATAAATAAAGAACAACAATTCTCTTATTGTGAATTTCCTTTTACTCTCGACACTCGTTGTAAGTGGGATTGGTGGTTAGAAAGTTTTCATTTTGGAGGAGACCTCAAAACCACGTTTGCATCTTCGCAAAAAGAGTTTGATGACGCTGTAGACTTTTTTGATTGGGACAGAAGCCGTGCATGGTATATGGACATAGCCAACTCTGATAAAGACTTTATCTATGCTATTTCAAAAAAGAACTGCAAGATATTCAAAAAGTTTATCAAGCGTGGTGATCATATCTACCTAAATGGGCGTGATAAGTATGAAGAACTTGCATTTAATTATTGGCTAATGACACCTAAAAAACAAAATGAAAAATATTAAAATAGGACAATACATATATCTAAGACGTCGAAATGGATTTAGAATATTCAGAAAGACAAGCAACGAAACTTTTGAACCTATAGCTGAAGAAGTATTCTTTAATCCTGAAGATGCACGTAAACGAGTATACGAACTCAATGGTTGGAATTTATGAGAGAACTTAAACACAAACTTAATATAGAACCTTACCCTTATCAAGCAGAGGGTATCCAATTTGGACTAGAAAAAAAACGAGTTCTCATTGGTGATGAACCTGGACTTGGAAAAACATTACAAAGTATAGGTATAGTCGACACTGCAAATGCTTATCCTTGTTTGGTTATTTGCCCCTCGTCACTAAAAATAAATTGGCAAAGAGAATTTGAAAAGTTCACAGACAAGTCTGCAATGGTTCTCGATAATAGCGTACAAGCAACTTGGGGGTATCTACTTAAAATGGGCGTTCATCAAGTGGCAATAGTCAATTATGAAAGTCTACGCAAATATTTTGTTTGGGATATAAAAGGAAATAAAAAATCCTTTCGACTAAAGGATGTAGTTTTTAATCCTGCTATCAAACTCTTTAAGTCCATCATTATTGACGAAAGCCATCGAGTAAAAGATCCATCTGCACAACAAACTATTTTTACAAAAGGTTTGTCGTTCGATAAAAAGTGGGTCACTCTTCTGACGGGGACACCAGTGGTCAATCGTCCTGAAGACTTAATTGCTCAACTTTCTATCCTAGATCGATTAGACGAGTTTGGGGGTGCTACACAATTTCGAGCAGACTTTTGCATTGATCCACGTGATAAGGACGCTGTGCCTGCAGTACCACTTCGCTTATTATCTGAAAAATTATATGAAACATGTATGATTCGTAGAGAAAAGAAAAAAGTGCTCTCACAACTTCCTGACAAGACACGTACAGAACTTTATATTGACATCTCTAATCGTGAACAATACAACACTGCCGCTACGGATCTTGCTACATATCTAGAGAAGTATACAGAATGCACCGACTGGGAAATTAGACGCAAAATGCGAATGGAAGCTCTTGTAAAGTTTATGACTTTACGTGCCCTTGCAACAAAAGGGAAAGTCGCACAAGCAATAGACTTCATAAAAACGTTTTTAGAAAATGATAAGAAACTGATAGTATTCTGTTCTCTACATGAGGTTGTCGATGAACTTCGTAAAGCTTTTCCAAAAGCTGTGACAGTTACAGGGCGTGATAGTGCAATAAACAAACAGGCTGCTGTGGATGCTTTTCAGACTAACGAAAATACACGTCTCATCATATGCTCAATTAAAGCAGCTGGAGTTGGTCTTACTCTTACAGCAGCATCAGATGTAGCATTTATAGAACTTGCATGGACATATGCAGACTGTTGTCAATGCGAAGATCGTGCACACCGTATAGGACAAAAGGACAATGTAAACTGCTATTATTTGTTGGGGCGTGAAACAATTGATAATACGATTTACTCTCTTATCCATCGTAAGAAATCTATAGCATCAGAAATAATGAACTCTGACGATGACATTCCTACGGATGAAGTATACTTTGAGGAATTGGTTTCATCTTTCTTAAATAAATAACAATGGATATATGTAAAACTGATATAGAAAAAATATTGAAATATTTAGATGATGCAACCATCTTGTATGAAAATACAAAAGGACAAAGGTACACGTCTCGTGCATGGTGCATCAGGCAACTAACAACAAAACTCAAACGGAAATTAGTACTCACTTTTAATAATAAACAACATGACAAAAAATGACATTTTACTTGAGGTTACGAAAACCACAAACCTCACTTATTCACAAGCTATCAGTGCTTATGATGCTATAATTAATGCTATCAAGAAGTCGCTCATTAAAAATGAAGATGTAACCCTTCGTGGATTTGCAACTTTGAAAGTTATGCAGCGCAAAGAGCGCATCTCAGGACTACACAAAAACAAAATGGTTATTCCTGCATGCAAGGTAGTGAAGTTCAAGACATGCAAAGAGCTGAAACAACAAATGAACAATGAGTAAGTTTTTTATTGGTGCCGTTCGATACGACAAAAGGCTTGAGAACGGACAAGAAAAGAAAGTTACAGAAGCATATCTAGTAGATGCTCTTAGCTTTACAGAATGTGAGAGTAAACTAGTTGCAGAAATGCAACAATACATCTCAGGTAACTTCGAGGTCGTTTCAGAAAAGCGTACAAACATTGAAGAGCTATTCAATCAACCCAATGAGGATGACGCAGATAAGTTCTATTCATGTAAGATTAATTTCATTACGCTTAATGAAAAGACAGGCAAAGAGAAAAAGCAAGCTCACAACTACATGGTAAGAGCAAGCAACATCGACAAGGTAAAAAGTACAATCGAACACGAGTTCAATAAGAGGATGATTGACTACAATATCGTGAAGATTGAAGAGACAAATATCTTAGATGTTTTTGCCCAATGACACTTGAAGAGATGATAGCAATGCAAAGAGCTACAACTCGAAAGCGTCCATCTGATGAGGAGCACCGCATACAACGCTCTTGTGTGCGGTGGTTCAACCTCAAATACAAAACGCTAAAAGGTAGACTCTTTGCTGTTCCAAATGGTGGTAAACGAGACGCTCGCACAGCTAGCAAACTAAAAGAAGAAGGCGTTGTAGCTGGCGTTTCAGATCTAATTCTTCTTGTTCCTAATCGCTTTTATGGAGCACTCCTTATTGAAATGAAGACCACAAAAGGTAAGCAAAGTAAATTACAAAGTGAATGGGAACAAACTATAACAAGTAAAGGAGAATATAAATATGTCGTTTGTCATTCAATGGACGAGTTTATTTCCGAAATTAACGATTACTTAAAGTATTATATGTAAAAATATGGGGCGCACGCTGAAACAAGGATTTGAGTATTTTCCTTTCGATACTAACTTTTTCCAAGATATAAGAATTAGAAAGTTAATTCGCTATCAAAGTGGAAGAGCTGTAACGATATACATAAGTCTACTCTGCATCATTTATAATAATGGATATTACATTGAGTGGGATGATGAAGTTCCTTTCGTTGTAGCTGAACAATCAAATTTCGAAGAGTCTTACATCCTAGAAGTTATTAAGTGCTGCATTGAGATTGGTTTATTTAGTAAGCAAATGTTCTATGCTCACAAAGTTCTTACTTCTAAAGGCATCCAAGAACGATATATGGAGATTAATAAGTCTCGCAAAAGGATTGGTAGAATCGGTCAATTTAGTTGCTTAACAGAAAAGGAAGACGAATCGAATTGCAAGAAAGCTATAAGTATTATGGATTCATCAGAGCTAGATGAGGAAATAAACGAATTGAAAAAGTCTGATGTGTGGCTCGACAACCTTCAAACACTTCACCATATTACAAAAGAGGAGCTGAAAATAAAACTTGATGAATTTAAACTAAAATGCTTAACAGATGGATGCACATCTCACGAAAGCATTAATGATGCGAAGAAACATTTTAATAACTGGTTAAGATTTTACAATAATGATAACACTAGATCCGACAACAAAGCTGGACGTAGAGGCAATGTTCTCAAAGCTAATGAAAAGAAAGCGTATTCCAACACGTTTTAGGCTACCTTATACTGCTGAACAAGTATACACAATGTTATATGCTTCATGTAAAGCAGAGGTACACGCACGCTTAAGATCCTTTGTTGTATCAGATGCATACAAAAGACACCTTTGGGATATTGCACAATGGCTTACTTCAAAGAATGATAGCACATTTGGATTATTCATATCTGGAAATAAAGGTAACGGAAAGACAACAATTATAAAGGCTTTAGAATCTCTGTATAGCTATCTGCACTCTAACGAAACTAGTCGTTCTTGTTCTGATATGTACGATCTTCCATATCGTGGATTTAGAGTTATCACTGCAAAAGATATTGTGCTACTTGCAAAGGCGTTCAATAATCAGACAAAGGAGAATACAAGCATGGTTGAAGAATACAACAGAATTAAAAATCTTGAAGTGCTATGTATTGATGATCTTGGAGTCGAATCACGTGAGAGCATTCATTATGGAGAAATTATTACCGCTATTTCTGATATTATTCATTATCGCTATCAAGAGCAATTTTGTACAATGATCACATCTAATCTTTCAGCTGATGAGATTGCAGGTTATTATGATGAACGCTTTGCAGACAGGTTAAGAGAGATGGCACACGTTGTAAATTTCGCAAACGCACCATCATTTAGAACTTAAAGCGTATGAATAACATTAAAAAAGGAGAAGTAGGTATGGATAAATATATTTTTCGAGGTTTCAACTCTTACTCTAGAAAATGGCGACTTGGCGACTTGGTACATAAACGTCATAAGCAACTAATAATAACAGAAGCTGATAACTATGATGCTCGTATTGCATCTTTACAGATGTTAGAAGTTGAAGAGAAGAGTATAGGACAGTTCACAGGCTTGCACGATAGTAAGGGATTTGATATATACGAGGGGGATATTATTGAAGATGCAAAAATTAATCATAGGTTTTTTGTCTATTATGATAATGAAGAAGCTAAATTTAAAGGCATGACTCCTGAAGGCATTTCAACAGGCGAACGAGAACGATATATGTATAGCTTTGGCATTAATCAAGAATGGCTCACGAAATACCCCAAAGTAGTAATTGGCAATATGTTCGAAAACCCCGAACTATTATGTATTGGAGTTCGTTGTGAAGCTGAATAAGTACCACAACTGGCATAAGGCTCAACAGGAAAATAATAACTTATCAAAACAACAAGAAATAAAATCATGGGAATAGTTTTCAACATACAATTTGACGGAAGAAACATTGACAATATATTTAAATTACCTTGCATCAGATCTATAGAAAAAGGAGAACAAGGAAAAGTTCATGTAAAACTTTTCTCTGACTCTACAGAAGGCAGAGAAATAGCACAAGTCGGTGATGTGCTTGTTCAGTATAAGACTGGCAAATGGCAAGTATTTGGCAAGGAAGCATTTGATAGAATTAGCAAATAAAGATATAATTGTTTCATGCATATATGGATTTTGGAAGTACACTGACTTGAAAATGTTTTGCTTACTTATTTTGTAATTTTCAAATTCATATTGTTAAATCTGATCGAGAACGTGGTTTGCGAAAATAGCGTTCTTTTAACTAAAAAAAATAAATTAAACAATGGATATAAAAGGAAAGATACACTGCTTCTTCGAGCAATCGGGGACGTTCAAAAACGAGTTTAAAAAGCTTGGCTTTGAAGCGGAAGATTACGACATTCAAAATGAGTTTGGAGAAACAGACAACGTGATAGATTTATTTGCTGAAATTGAAAAGGTATACAACGGAGAAGCAAGTATTTTTGACAAGATAAGCAAAGATGATTTAATATTAGCTTTCTTCCCTTGTATTTATTTTTGTTCTACAAGTCAAATGGCGTTCAGTTTTGGCTGTCACAATTACAAAGGATTGACACAACGAGAAAAAACAGATATGATATTAAGTAGATCAAAGAATAGAGAGTATTTTTATTCTCTTCTTATAAAGCTAATCTCTATTTGTATAGAAAAAGGATTTCGGCTAATTGTAGAAAACCCGTGGAGTATGCAAACCTTTCTCAAATCTAATTTTGTTTTGCCCCCAACATTTGTAGATAATAATAGAATGCTAAGAGGAGACTATTACGAAAAACCGACGGCTTATTGGTTTGTGAATTGCTCTCCTACTTATGGAAGAAGCTATCAAAATGACAAGCCAAAGAAGACAATTATGTCCTCAAAAGGCTCGAAAGAAGCTGGCATTTGCTCAATGGAGAGGTCGATGATTTCACCCGATTACGCAAGAAATTTTATACACGATTTTATCTTAGGAAAAGAGCAAAGGTACACAGAGAGACAATTATTTTAAACTAAAAAAAATATGAAACACGAGGAATTTTTAAAGGCTTTAAAAGCCGAAAAGAGCTTTTTAAAATGGCTCTTTAAATCAAAGAAAAAACGAGAGCTAAAGGTAAAAGAACTCATAAGAAAGCGTTACGGATATTTAGAGGGACGTTTTTGCAAAATTGAGAACGTTTATTATTACGTCGTAGAAGTAGAGGGTGATTTTACAAACCCAAAGCAAACCATTCCAATAAATCCAATCCTTATGAGATTGCACGAAATGCGAAGTTCAATGATGAATGAAATACGAGGGTTTCATTTGTGCTTTGCTACATCTCCTGTTGATTGCTTTAACGTGCAAAAAATAGAGAGCAATCTAATTAGCAAAGAGGAGTTTTTTAAACATATAAAAAACCTTGTAGCTGAAATGGAAAACAATTTTTAAAACCGCAATTATGGAGGAAAAGAAATTTAATGTGCAGAAAATGTGTGAAGAGATACACGCAAAATATGGCACAAGTGAAATGGCAAACTACCACATAATGCTAATGTGTGATAAAATAGAAAATCGTGCATTTGAGGCAGGGCGTAAGAGCGTAATAGAGAATGTACCTGAATTAAAATGGGAAGAAATAGGATTATTTGGAGATCGTGGAATGTATGTAGACATTTGCAGAGCGAACAAACCATTGGAAGAATTTTTGATTAGAGAATGGAATCACCCTAAAGACATAGAGCTTTTGAGTGATAGTTTTTCAAAGAGTGGTTTTAAGACTATCGAAGAGGCGAAATCTTACGCAAGGGAAATGTATAAGAATCGTCTTAAACAAGTATTAGAGTTATAATTTCACAAGTAAAAAATATATAACTATGGCAAAAGTAAATTTAAATTTAGAGATAGATGTGCAAGAAGCATTTTTAGCTTTAAGCCAAAGCGACAAAGAAGCGTTTTTAGCAAATAATATCGATTATATAGGCGGACTTGCAGATGTAGCGGACACCTGTTTTAGTGGTTGGGAAGCAACCGATTTTTTAGAGCTAGAAATAGATAAAATTAGCAACGATGCTTTATTGGCAGAAGTTGAAAGACGAGGATTAAACTAATAAAACAATATACAACTATGAAAGAATTAATTTCAGAATTAAGTGCAATTGAGTGTTCTCTTTTGTTCGTTTCGATAGCAATTATAAGCACAATTATAATTTGCTTAATAATGTCAGCATCTAATAGGAATTAAGTAAATAATACAACTATTGTAAAAGGAAATTTTATATTATGACAGTATTAGAATTACAGAAAAGACTTCAAGAAATGTACGAAAAGTATGGAAACGTTGAAGTACGACATCAGTGTGGAGATATTGGCGATTATTGTCACATATCTTGTGTCACAACGGATAATCAAGAGATTGTTATTTTATAAGCCTCTCAGAGGCTAAAAGAAGAAAAGTCAAAGTAAATAATACAACTATGGAAATAAAATTAAGCGCAGGGGATAAAATTACAATCCCAACAGGTTGCAAAGCAACTATTGAAGAGAATTTAATTATTATCGAGGAGCAAGAGGAGTTTAAGGATGGTGATATTTTAAAGTGTATAGAAAGTGATAATATCGTTATTTTTAAAAATCGATATAAGCAAACATCAGCATTTAGAATTTATTTTAGCTTAATAGATGAAAGTCATAGATTATGCCTATACTGCAGCTTTCGCCACGCAACCGAAGAAGAAAAGCAACGTTTGTTCGACAAGCTAAAAGAAGAGGGTTTGCGTTGGAATGCCGAAACAAAGCAAATAGAGAAGATTAGAAAGAGAGCGAAAAGAGGTGAAAAGTATTTATTTATTACTGGACGTGGAGAAATAGTTGAATATACAGAAGATAATGATTCTAACGATGATGCATCATATGATTTAGGAAATTACTATTTACTAAGTGCAAGAGCGCAAGCCGAAGAAGATGCACAGGCAGTCAAAGCGATTTATGAAAAGAGATTGAAAGTTAAATAATAAATTAAACAATACAGACATGGAAGGATTAATAGCAGTAGAGTTTATTGTAACTCTTTCATTTGACACAATAATGTTTTTCATTATTCTATCACTTTTGATTTTATTTGTACTCTTTATGCACTTAAAGTAATAGCGACAATAGAAAAATCGAAAATATTTAAGTTAGACCATTTAAAATACAATAGTATGAAGTACAAAGAATTTTCAAAATTAATTATGGATTCTATTAATTTTATTAAGTCTCTTTTCACTTTGAAAAGAAATAAAGAGTTCCTGGACGAACGCTTTAAATACCTAAGTGGAACTTTCCATAAGCATGGAGAATACGCCTACTTTTCACTTGAATTAGATGAGGGAGGAAGAAGTGTGTCTGAGCCTATCAATATTCCCAAAGGTTGCAAGTCAAGAATAGAGAACAATACATTAATAATTGAAAGTGAGTTTCCACATTTTAGAAAAGGTTATGTTCTAGCATCAAAGACAAGTGATTTGATACTTATTTTTAACCGCTTCAAAGACAAGGAAAAACAATTCTTCGTTAGTGCATATAATAATACTCATGAAGAAGGTTCTAAAATTTATGAGAGCGATATGTTCCGACGTGCCACAAGTGAGGAAACTAGAAGACTTTACAAGCAAATGAAAGAGGAAGGTCTATATTGGAACTTTATAACAAAATGCGTGGAGTCTATTGACACAAGGACTACTTATAACTCTCTTTGGTACGAGACAGACCCCCTTTGGCATAAGATTAGCGATGGCGACTTACCTAATAAAAGCGGAATGTTTTTAGTGTTAATAAAGGGTGGACATCATCAAGCCATTAGGTATTGTCATAAAGACAAACTATGGGCAACTGTATTTGAACAAGAGGATCTTGAATATTGGAGGGAAAATCCATCTCTACCTGGTAAATAAGATTATACAAAACAAACTAATATAAAAGAATAATTAAATAAATTATAAAGCTATGCAAACAACAGTATTACAAGAAGTCATTGCGTTCATTTTTGGTCGCAAGTATTACGCAAACATTGTAGGAACTAAAGGTGTCAACAAAATGGAACTTTCTTCCTTTATCTTCAGAAGCAAGGAAGAAGTTGAAGAACACAAAGAAAAGTTACAAGCGACATCTTCTTTCTTCTTCATTGAAACTATTTCCTTTCGATCAAGAAGAGAGTATTAAAGGATAAACCCCTACTCTCCTTAAGGTATACTATATTTGCGTTATGGTAACAATCTTCAAGAAATGGTATAGGTCACTTCGATACTTTGTCATCGTAGATCCTACAGATAATTCAGTTACGCTTTCTAAGAAACTTTTCAACCACATCCGTAAAAGTTCAGACGGACAAGAAAAGGCAAGCGTATTTCTGTTTCGTATTACTGATACTGATCTATTTGGGTTCATGGTTAATCCTAATATTGAAACTCCTACACAATATTGTGATATTCAGTATAATAGTAAATACAAATGCATTGGTTTTGAAACACTTAATCCTTCTGTTGGACGCATCTTGTATGACTATGGATTGTCAGCTTTAAAAAGTTACAAGTTGTCGGTGTCCGTAAAAGATGTAAAGGGTAAGATTTATTATCAAATTGACAAGCCAAAAGTAAGATGATAAAGGAAATTAAGTATAGTGAAATTACGACAGTGCCACCAGATAATACTTGTTCTGATGGAGATGCAGCATTATTGCTAAATCTCATTCCTGAAGATGGTGCACTTAAGCCTGTAATGCCGCCTAAAGAGGTTATGACATTACAGGCTAAGATGCACATTACATACATTCACAAAACAACTTCGTTTAGACATTATATCACCCATGACGAAGCAAATAAAAAGCTAGTGTGGACTTCTGATGGCAAGACGTTTACAGACCTATATACCTTAGGAGATGTACCCTTGCATCAAGTAAATGCTATTGGTAATACACTAATGGCACTTACAGAAGATGGCACTCATTATTTTCTATGGGATAATGCTACAGAAAGCCAAGGCTATAAGCATTTAGGCACTCACCTACCAGAGTTACCAATCACATTTGGTCTAAAGGGTGAGGTTGTAAAAACAGAAGAATTTAAAGTTGACTTATCCGAACGTGAAGATGTAGGAGAAGACAGTAAAGTAACTTTCGGAGAAAGCAATACTAAGAAAGTTACAAATGAAGTACTGGCTAAAGTAAATAAATTCATAGCAGAGGAAAGTGTTGCTAAAGGTCGTTTTATTTTTCCCTTCTTTGTTCGTTATGCTTTTCGCCTATATGATGGTAGTTTAACAATGCACTCTGCTCCTATACTTATGCAATGTAGCACAAAGGTTGCACCAGAAGTTCTGCTAAGTAAATTAACCATTAAGAAAGGAGATGGATTAGATAACTTTGATTGCTTTGTTACCGCTGCTTTATGTAAGTTAGACTACCAAGTGTCAAGCCAAAGTGCTTTAAAAGAACTAGAGAATTGGAAAGACATTATTAAGAGTGTAGATATATTTATAAGTAAACCGATCTATACTTACGATCAAAATGGGAAGTGTACAGGTATAGAAAGCATCAATAGTAGTAACGCTAATAAAGTTCATTGCTTACTAATAAATGGTGCGAAAGGTATTGAGTATACAACAGAAAGAACTGGTAATAATTTTACACGTATAACAGAAAAGCACGCAGATACCCGTGTAGATTTTTCTAAATACCAACATTATCAAGAGCATAATATCTACCACTTGTATGCAATGGCTTATCCTAGAGCTGATAGAGAAGGTGGAGAAATGAAGATAAACTCTGCAAGAGTTATTATTCCAAGAATAAAGGATGATAAGTTGCATGAAGAAATAAAGAGCGTTGCACACTTTTATCTTCTCAACTCTATTAGACTTAAGGATCTTAAGGCAACAGAGCGTACTGAACTAAGAGTAAAGGAAGACTATTTGCAAAGTCTTGTTGCTAGAGAAGTAATGTCTGATGATTACGATAGTCACGACATTCTTTGTGCTAGATATTCATTCAACTACAATGCAAGAGTAAATATTTGTGGTATAAAGAAACGTTTATTTAATGGTTTCTCAACCACTTCTATGATACAATATTGCGATGGTCATACGCCTTTTACAGATAAAGATTCGGAAAGACAATTTCAATTCAGTGTAGCAGCAACAAGAGCATGGGTGCACATTAATCGCAATGGTAAAGAGTTTGTCCTGCCCTGCCCTATGGGAGAAATGAGTGAGTTTGACAATACTTACTTCTTGTACTATCCAAACACTGATGCATATAAGATTACTGTTGATACAATGGGTTATGGCGGTTGGGGAAAACGCTATGAGTTTCCATTGGAGAAACACAATTTCTTAAATGGTGCGTTCTTCTTTAGTGACTTTGAGACAATGGATAAGTACATTATTAATAAGAATCCTTTACAAGAAGGCACATTTTTAAGAATAGAAGAACTAACAAGTAAAGATGAGGTTATTGAACTACCTAATAAGATATATACAAGTGAGGTAAATAATCCATTCTTTTTCCCTCTTTCAGGAATTAACACTATAGGAACTGGAGAGATTATAGGAATATGTAGCGCAGTAAAAGCATTAAGCGAAGGACAATTTGGACAATTTCCTCTGTACGCTTTCACAGATGAGGGAGTATGGGCTTTGGAAGTTTCAAATACAGGTACATACATTGCACGACAACCAATCACTCGTGATATTTGTATAGATGCAAAATCACTTACACAGATAGACTCTGCGGTGCTATTTGCAACAGAACGAGGAATAATGCTATTGCAAGGTTCACAAGCAATATGTATCTCTGATGTTCTCAACGGAGATAATATTGTACCACTTACTGCACTGCCCAAAATTGATAAGATATTATCACATATAGAATTAGAAGAAGGGACATTAAAAATACTTCCTTTCATGGAGTTCATTAAAGAGTGTCGTATGATCTACAACTATGAGCACCAAAGAATTATTGTTTATAATAAGAAATGTAAATATGCTTATGTATGGTCTCTAAAATCCAAGATGTGGGGAATGATGCAGTCTAATATTGCAGATAATGTAAATTCATATCCTGATGCACTTGCAGTGCTTACAAATGGTAGTCTTGTAAACTTCTCTGATGTGGGTGATGCAAAAGAGCATGGAGAGCACAGTTTGGAGGGTGACAATCGAATTGATAAGATAAATAAAAATCTCTTGATCTCACGCCCTATCAAGTTAGATTATTACGACATACATAAATCTGTTGATGCTATTATACAACGAGGCGTCTTTCGTCGTGGACACGTCAAGTCTATTCTGTATGCATCTAACGATTTATTTAATTGGGTTCCTGTATGGTCATCTGTAGATCATTATATGCGTGGGTTCAGGGGTACTCCGTATAAATATCTACGTATAATACTTCTTACAGAACTCTCAAAAGATGAAGCTATTACTAGCTGTTTAGTTCAGTTTACACCACGTCTGAACAACCAGCCAAGATAATTTTTAGGTACTTGTTTTTAATAAGGTGTTAAGATTGTTATTTTAGAAGGAGAAGGCAGAGCTACGTGAGTAACCCTGCCTTTGTTTTATTACCATGGTTTTAATTTGCGTTTTATCATTCCCACCCTCGACATGAGACAAGTCTGCATTTTACTTTTTAACTCCTCTACTTTAGAGAGCCAATACACAGTCTTTCCTGGAAGTGTTATACTCATCCAGTCTGCAAGTACACGACAAACCAAGAACTCATGAATAAGATGTTCTAGCATTCTTACTGTTGTCATTGAGAATTTTGATGGCAAAGATAATATAATTTTATATTCTTCTGGCTCACGCAAAATATCATCAAGGACTTGCTCTGTGTCTGGTATCTCTTCTTTTACGTATGGATATAATAATTCCACACATTCTGAATGAGCAAGATTCAATACACGAGTAACACGATCGACATTACCATCTTGTGTAATATCAAAGATCTGGTGTTTAGTATGCTCTTCGTCTTGTGGAAGAATGTCAGCCTCAACAAAAGAATAATTACTTACATCGTAAAGAAGTTCTGCACGCTTAAATATTAGCGTAACTGATTTCTTTTTCTCTGATGCATCGTGGTCACCGTTACAACAATATCTATGTTCCATATAATATCTTATTAATAGGTTGGTCGTTTGGGTCTGATGCGTTTATATAACGCACGTTTTATGTTCTCTAAACTAATAGCAGAATGAGCAATGTATGCTTCTGCATCTTCTTTATTGGTTATAGTAAACCATTCTGCAATTGTAGTATTAACTAAATATGAATGGATGCCATTTCCTAAACTATCTGCTGATGCATCATTGTAATTTAAAGGTAACTTAAATACTAATATCAATTGACCATTGTTGTCAACCTCTGTAGCTACACGATTATTACTCGTTGTTCTCTCCTCTTGCAACCACTCTGAAAGCAGACTTTTAAGAGTAGAGAAAGCATTAGTCAAAGAGCGACGTATCTGATAACTATTCTCTTCTTCATCACTAACCTGCATAGTTGATGCAGCCTGATAAGGCTTTTTCCCTTCTGCTTCTCTTGCTTGCCCTGTTAGATGTGTTTTATTCTGAATGTCGAAGATAAGCTCTTTTACTTCTTCTGTTATCGTTAAGTCTTTTTTATTTTCTGCCATATCGTCTATTGTTTATGTGGTTAATCGTATGTAGGGCGTACAGGCTTTTTCTTATAAAACACCTTACGCATTACATCTTCCATGTTTGTTGCAGCAGATGTAGCATAAGCCTCAGCTTCTTTCTTGTTTGTAAAAACATACCACTTACTTACAATGTTCATAACAAAGAAACTAAACAAACTACGTTGTATGCTTTCTTTAAGACTATCATCAAAGGAAGTTGATACTTCTAACTCTAATGTATATTCATCGTTAATCTCACGCTCTGTGCTTAATTGCTTTTTCAAACTAGCTACAACCATGTTTTTACTCTCATTCCAGAAACGTTCGAGCATGATCTTATCTTCGTCTGTTGTAAAGATACGATCGTATGCATCTTCGTCCCCTTCCATCTTTGCTCCAGTGTAAGATGTTGTCTTTGCAACTTCATTATACACTGTATCTTTTTGTATCTGAAAAACTATTGTCTTCATAGAGCATTACCACTTTAATAAGTTGTAGCTTACACCTATTCCAATGTAGGGTTGCATCTTGTTATTGTTAAGACCATATCCACATTGTATACCTAAACCAAAACGCTTTTCCTTGTCTTTAAAGTAATGGTTGACAACAGTTGTCTTTTGATACACAAAGATGCTATCTAGGTTTGGATTATAACCACTCACCCACGCTTTGTATGTACTATCTTCATATACTTTTTGCGTGATAGGTATCACTATTTTTGTACTATCGAGTATCTTTATAGCTCCACTATCTATTTGTTCTGTTGTTAAGCCTGCATCTTCCTTATTGCTTTGTAGGTGTATGGTATCATACCTAAGTTTTACATGCTCTTTAGGAATAGGCTTATAATAAGATATTGTGTCTCTATAAGTAATGGTATCTATGACTTCCTTACCTTTGTGACACGACATACCACATTCTTGCAAGAAGAGATACACTGAAAATAAGGCTGTGAAAATCAACCCTAAAATAATTAATATGCTTAAATTTCCTCTTTGTTTCATACTATTATCTTTTATAAATTAGCATACTCTTCCTTTGCATTAAAGCAAGGACACGACTTAATATATTCAAATGGCTCAATCTTACCATTCTTATTAAGATCTACAGAAAAATCTCTATGCCCTTGAATTACTGCTGTTGGGTATTTCTTGTGGAGCATCTTTAAGAGTGAACGTAAACTTGCTTTTTGTGCTTCTGTTCTGTTGTCTACTGGCTTTCCATGTTGGTCTATACCGCCAATGTAAGCTACGTTCACTGTTACAGAGTTATACCCTTTCACTCCATTACTAATTTTATCCTCTGGCAACATTTCTGTTATCTTGCCATCTGCTGAGACAACATAATGATAGCCTGGGTTCACCCATCCTTTCTGCTTAAACTCTTTTCTCAAGCCCTCAACAGTTGTCACTTGACTACTAGCAGTACAATGCACTGCTATATACTTAATATTTCTCATTGTCTTTATCTCTTTCTAAATATTCTCCAATCTCTTTAATAGCTTTCTTTGCATCTCTGTCTGATGCAGCATTTACAACAACTCGTATTAGTTCGTTTAAATCTGATAAGTTGCTCTTACGTTCCTTTGCATGCTCGTATAAAGATTTTATCTCTATTATTAGCAACACGATACATAGTAGCATCGACAAGTAAGGTAGATGAGGTAGCTGAAAAAAGAAGAAGGCTATAAATGTTACCATGTCTATTGTAAATGCAATGATCATAAATCTCCAATATTCTGAAACTTTCTCCAAAGTGATTCTCATTTTGTGAGATTCAATCTTCTTCCCTAACTTTTTATTTGTGTACACTCTGTCCCACAAATCAACTAAAATTGCTGCAATAATGAGTATCCACAAAATCCCACATATACCTAAATGTACCGCTATACAATGTAAAAAATTATCTGAAATATTCAACTCTACCATCTTCTGTTATCTCCTCTCCTATTTTATTAATAAGGTAGCAACACAATGTAAACCAAAGCCTATTGCAACACCAACTAGTGTTATGCTCCAATCTACAATATCAATCGTGCTTCCCCACAATTTATCCTTTAACTCCAATGCGCTCGCAATGCCTACACCTGAATATACTGCACAATACAAATCACTAGAGCCTAGCCCAACTAAGACACCTCCTAAAAGATGCTTCCAACGATTACTCTGTTTTATCCATTCTATTACGTTCTTCATATCTTTACTAAGATTAGAGAACTAAACTACAAGCTACTCTCTTTCACTTGTAGTCTAGCTCTCGCCTATCCATTCTATCGTACTAAGAATAAATAGTTAACAAAATAAGACACCATTGCTAAGGCTACATTTAGAAATACACCTTTCCATTTAAAGGCTCTTTCTTCCATTGTCTTGCACACCAATTCAATAAAGCTAAAAACACAGCTCGATGTAATTAGCGCAACTGCCCAACCATTCTCTGCAAACTCTTCTCCTTTTGCGGTTAATGCAACACCTAAACCAATTACAATTGCAACTACAATTTGTAATGCCGACTTAATCAATTCATTTTTTTTCATATTCTTCTAATTTTAAAATGTTATAAACCCCTCATAAAATTCTCAATTATAGAACTTTGCCATTGGTGAGCCTTATTATTTGGGTGCATATCTTGAACGCCATTTAGCGAAAATTGCTTATCTCGAATTTCTTTGATTTTTGGGTCGAGCTCGATTTGCTCGCCTCTTGTCCTAATCATCGGGACAGTTGGATTATACAGATCCAAAAACGCAACTCCCCAACGCTTACAGCATTCGATAATTACATTTCTTCGCTCTTGTTCTGCAAAATCTGTAACGACGACTCCAACGTGCGCAAATGGTCTATTTGTGAAAATCCACTCAAAGATATAGTTAAACGCTGCTCCCGTGCTTCCTGATTTTTCATTACTCCAAACCTCTACTTTGTCGGTCGATGTACCAATCTGAATGCCGTGCCCTTTGTCGTTAATACCAAACCAAATGGTGATATAATCAACATCGTTGGGAATGCTCTCAAACTTTCGATTTACGATGTATTGGTTAAGCGTTGTTCCGCTTGCTCCCTGATTTAAAACACCCATGTTATTGCGGTTTCCAATAATATAAGGGTAGACTTTCGTACTGCCTCTAAAAGCACCATCTTCCGTAATTTTTTCGGTGCCAATCGCATCGGTAAAGCTGTCGCCAATTGCAACGTATTTTTTACCCCAAAGCACATTTGAGGCTTTTAACATATTGAGCGTTTTTACATCAACTAAACTCTCGATGTAAGCACGAAACCAATCTTTTGTAACCAACGAAAATACAACGCTTTCGGGGTTTACATCTGTACTGAAAGATTGAAAGAAAACGTATTTTACGCCTGTGGGAATAACCACCTCCACGCCTGTACGCAAGTCTTTTCCTACAATTGAAGAAACTTTGTTTTTGCTTTCATCGAAAAAAGCATAATTCACCGCTGAACCCAAAGCAAAGCCTTTGTAGTTAAATTTCATTCCCTCGCTCACTTTAAGTAAGCTAATATCGGTATGTTTTACGCTGAACTTATTAGTTGCGCTATTCCATACTAAGCTATCGTTGTAAAACCCCTCTGAACGTGTGAAAATAGTAAGCGGTTTTAATTCGTCTTCTAACTTCGATATTTTGTTTAAATCGTGTTCAAGCAAATAATCTTGAATAAGTTTTTTTGTCGTTTTTACGCCAATTACATAAGTGTTTCCGTGGCCTGTCGAAATTGAAATTTTTGCGACATTTGGAAACTCTTTTAAATCTATGATTTTTTCACTTATCGAATTGCCGTCTTCATTGCTATAAGTGACGTCTTTTAAAACTCTTCCGTTGTCGTCTAATAGCAATGTTCGAGCATTTGAAAACCAACCTGCGTTTGTCTTAATTTTATCATAGCCTTTAACGCTCAAATCTTTGCAATAAGATGAATTTGCATAATTTACAACGCTATTTTTATTATCTATAAAACCACCTTTTACGAATGTTGGGGTTAAGTCTACTTCTGTTTTTACATAGTTTTCATTTTTTGCAGTTGTCATACTTGCTTCTAACTCTGCAATGCTACTTGCATATCGCTCACTTTCTATTGTAGGGCTTCCACCCATTTCTCCTGTAGGAGTCCACTTCCCTCCGTCTACAACGTAAACTGAACCAGGAAGAGTGTTTCCAACGATTGCCCACCAGCCTTCTTGTGGATTTGGGTAGGCTGCACGTAATTTCTCTATTGTTGTAAACAGACCTTTGTTTGAAACCTTAACATTTTGGGCATCAAGCCATCCATCCACTTTTACCCCTCCTTTTATATGGGCGTCTCCTTGAATGGTTGTACCACCGCCTACTGCAACATTGCGTCCAACGGATACGTCACCATCCATCTGTGTTGTTTTTATTGAACTCATATTAATGTAGATTTAGCTAATTCCAGTAATGCTTTGCTTTGATCTGCACTGCCGTATGTTATTAATACTAATGATGCTATGGTATAGACAACTGCTTGATAGCAACGCTCACATATCTGTATACCATTGTCTTTATCAACCTTAGGATATGGAAGATAAACAGCTCTACTAACCATAGCATCTATACTCTTGCACGAATAGAACTCAAGCACTCTTCCTTCAGGACGTATAGCAATTGCGCAAACTGGTTTTTGTGGCGTGCCCCTTATACCCTTAAAACGACTGCTTTGCTTTTGATACTCCTCATCGTCTTCGCTGATAGCATGGTATACAGCTCGCTCCCAATCATCCATCTGAAAAACGACAAGACGCATAAAGTCTTCAGGAAGTAAGCACCATCCACTTTCAAGCTCTTTCCAATAGATAGCATCACCAAAATTATGTCCACCATCGAGAAGATAAGATGGAGCAGTACTATGTATGCGTTTTACTGCATCAACAATCTTTGACTTGATAATATCATTTAAAGAAAGAGTATCTACATCGCCAAAGTCCACTAACGTTTCACTCTGCATGTTTTGGTCAATGGCAATGCGAACATCTTTTGCTATTTCGTCAAGAAGATATACTTTCATTATACTGAGATTTTATTTTTTATAGCCCCTCAAACTCAATGTTGTTTGCCTTTGCTGCTTCAAGAATAGCCTTTTGACCTCTTAAAGAAGTGCGACTTACACCAAATGTTTCTGCAAGATAATCTTTTGCTTCCCCTAGATCGTTAACTTTAACCTTGCGAACCTCATCCTCCTCATCTTGTTTTGAGTTCTGCTCTGAATCTGTTACAGGCTCTTCTATTGGTGCATTAGTATCTTCTTCACGATCTAGCACAAACAAATCGTTGTAACGATAATGATTCTCAAGAGCATTCTGAATAACTTCTACTTCTGTATTGTAGGTGCTACCACCATTTGAAATTGGCGTAAATGCAATGTGCATACTATTTCCATTCTCAAGTAGAACATTGATGGCTATGTGTGAATCTGAACTATAATATTTCTTCATACCTATATAAATAAAAATGGGGCGGGATGCTTAAATTATCCCACCCCTTCTGTGTTATTATCTGTTTTAATTATTAACCGCGTGCAAGTTTCATACGTGCATGAGCTTTAGCATAGCGCAAGTATAAGCAACTCACTTCTTGAATAACAACTGCATCTGTATTGCGGATACCTGCAGACTTAAGGTCAAGAATGTTGCGTGCCCAAGACACGTGTGTTTTCTTAGATAGGTACTCTGGATCAAGTGCAAAGCCGCAGTCACTCATGCCGTTTTTATCAAACAACTCATGATGTACTGTTAATACTTCGCCAAAGTCGGTGTCCCAAGATTTAAATTTCAAGTTCCATACTTCAACTGTGTCTTTTAAACGGAACTTGTCACTCTTGATCTTAGAGAAAGCTGTAAGCATTTCAGAGCCACAGAAAAGAATCTTTCGTTTGTTTCCAATACCTGTACCAACAAACAAGTCTTTTGTGATGTCTACAAGACTATCATCAGAGATAACTGCACAATTTTTAGCAGCGTCCCATACTCCAACTTCGATGTCTTTTCCTGCCATCCACCAGATACCACCAGTGAACCATGTGTTCATATTCTCTTTAGAAATGTGCTTGATAACATTCTTAACACCAAATAAATAGGTGTTCTCCATTGCTAAGCGCATATCGAAGATGCCATCTTCTTCTAGGTCAGAGAAATTCCAATTTACTTCTTTTGCTGCAATCTTATCAAATGTAGACTGCTCTACTTGAATCATGAAGTTTTGGCAATATTGTGTCTCTGCTGTTGGAACATTATTGAAGCGTCCTGTTTGTACATCTAATTCACCGCATGCCTTACCCATTCTCACAAGTTTAGTACCACTTGCAATCTCAGGAACAAAGATTGGTTGCTTGCTTGTAGAGTCCATTTTACCATTTACAGCGTAAACTGTAGGAAGATTTGAAGATGTATCTTTACCACATACGCACAATACCAAGTCTGGAATGTTACTACCTGTATAAGCCTTACCTGTAGATGGATCGGTAACACCCTTCACGCCAAGTACACGAATAGTATCATCAAGTGTAAACATGTTAGCATCGCTTACAGGAAGTGATGTACTTGCGCCACCTGTCATAGCTTCTACTTTCCTTATAGTTGTACACAAAATTTCTCGTGTTCCTACAGAGTAGTACTTAACTTCAAACGAATCACAAGAACTTGACTTTGCATAGCGACTAATCTGGTCTAATGGTGTTGCCATCGGACGAATCTTAACGATACGTTGATCGACATCGCTCATGTAGAAATTGTCAGCACCATCAGTGCGTCCTTGTGTTTCAGTTGCAATACCGCTTGCGCCACCAGTACTAGCAGCACCTGCATTTGTTTTGCCTGCGTCAGGAAGTGCGGTAGCATCAGCCATCAACACTCCTTGCGAAGCACCCATCACAAGAGCTAACATTGTTAGCACAATGCGATAGAGAAAACCTGAACTTCTTTTTAAATTTTTCATTCTTCTTTTGTTTTGATTTGATTTATAATAATGAGTGATAATTATACTTTATTTATACGAGGTACGTTTTTCGCCTCCACGCTCCCATATACTTTGGTTTCCATCATATCTAGAAATTGCACCAAGATCAGGAAGGTTATTTGGCTTACCTCCACTATTCTTTCCATTAAGATTAGCTGTGCCATCACCGTGCGAAGCCTTCTTTAGCTTTTCTTCTATCTTAGCGTTTCTACCTCTTACTTCTCCTTCGTGAGCTGCATCTTCCACATTTGCATCGTGGTTAATAGCTTTGAAAGCCATATCAATACTCTCACGTGTAAACTTACCAAGAATACCATCTTTCATAATGTTTACAAGGAATTCCATAACCTCATCTACTTGCTCATCGCTCCAACCCTTTTCTTCTTGAATAGCTGCAATAGTGTTGTGTGTCTCAGAGATATTCTTTTGGTACTGCTCCTCAAAATCTTTCTCTTTGGCTACTCGCTCTGCATATTCTTTACTAGCCTTTGCAAGCTCTTCTTGTTTCTCTGGGTCTTTAAGTTCTTCAATGAAGTCATCACCAAACATACGCACTAACTCAATTGCAGGATTACCGCCATTACGCCAATTAGTAAGGAAAGCTGCACTACGAGGATCACTTGAGAACAGATCTGAAAACGCCTTTTCTCGTTCTTTATATCCTTCCACATCTTTGTCGTAATTGTCATAATCCTCATTGATTTGTCCGAACAAAGCCTCATCATCGTCAAATTCTCGTTCAGGATATTTATTTTTCATCCTTTCTGAAAACTTTTCTCGATTGCCCATAACTTTTGTACTATCAGTCATAATCTCCTAAATTTTTCTTTTTTAATGATTGTTTTAATGCAAATATACGTTGTAAAATATTCTTTTTAGGTATAACTATTAGTGTTTTTATTACTAACTTTGTAACACAGCTAAACCAACAACTATGAAGAAAAGAGGATCTTTAATGGAATACTCAGAAGAGCGTATGCAAAGCATTATGCGTGTTTATGATGATTATGTTTCTTCGTGTAACTATATTAATATTACATACATTTGTAAACAAATTTCTACTATGCCATCACCACGTTTTTGGGTTTCAAGTGTATGGGCTAGCAAGATGATGTATGCAATGTTTAAAGGTTCTCAATTTGAAAACATGCTACCATCCAAAAGGGAAATGTTTCAAGAAATATTCAGAAGAGTTAAAGAACTTCGTAAGACACATTCAGATTGGACGATAAAGAAATGTTGTAAGGTTGTTGTCGAGCAACCTGCACCCAAATATTATCTTACAGAAGAAAGTATAAAGGTAATGATATGCAAGGAAAAGAAAAGACGTTTCGAAGAAAGAAAGAAAAGGCTACGTCATTGCTTTTAAGTATTGTTGTCGTTGTCATTTCTTTAATAGGCTTCTCTAATTGGAATACTATTGGTATCTATGCAGGAGCTTCATGGGTAGGGAGACTTCTTTATCCTTTTTTTCATGCGAATATAATTCACGCTTTGCTTAATGCTTGGTGCCTCATTTGCATCATCTTTATATACGATATAAAAATCACAAGATTATTGCTTGCTTATATTGTAGCAGTAACCTTTCCTATAGATACGTTATCACATTTTTTACCACTACCCACATTGCCTACAGTAGGGCTTTCAGGGGTAGTTTTCTTCCTTTTTGGTTCAATCTCATTAGAGGTAAGTAGAAAACTATACTATCAACTGTGGATGGTATTCTATATTGGTATAGGCTTTCTCTTTCCGAATACTAATGCATGGTTGCACCTTTATTGTTATCTGTGTGGATTTGTTTACTCAATTCTAAACTACCCTATTATAATACAATGCAAAAAGAGGTAGATAACATATTGAAGGAAAATGAAAAGCGCAATGCTGTGGTCAATAGGGTGTTTGACCCTATTAGCGGTATGGGTTCTATTGGAAAGCGTGCAGAAGTGCACATCAAGGACTTTCCTTTAGAAACCCAATACCTACCAGTAGAGATGCTTAATATTCCTTTGGTTAAGCTACTATCTAAAAGTGGAAGTATCAAAGACTTTTTACTGAATGAAGCAGAAGTTGAATCATACGAAGAGGAAGATCGACTAAAGGTTATAAAACAATTTGTTCGTTTAAGATGTGAATACGACTTCGCCTTTTGGGCTGCATTGTATGTCTATATTAAAAATAAAGGTGGTGGTGAGGATGTGTTATTTCGCCTAACACGTCCGCAAAGAAGATTTGTAGAACGACTTGAATCACTAAGAAAAGCAGGAAAGCCTATACGAATAATACTGCTAAAAGCTCGACAATGGGGTGGTTCGACAACATCTCAGCTGTATATGGCGTGGTTGCAACTTGTTCATAAGGTAGGTCTTAACTCGCTAATCATCGCACATCAAGGAGCAGGTTCAGATGAAATCAAGGATATGTTCGATCGTATGATTAAGGCTTATCCAATATCTATGCTTTATAAACTTGGAGAGGTTTACAATGAGAATGAATCTAAGATGGTTGGTGTGGGACATTCAGGCTCTATCCATCGTGTTCCACAAAGGAACTGCAAAATAAAGATTGGTACAGCAGAACGTCCTGATAGTTGTCGTGGTGGAGACTACAATCTTGTGCACCTTTCAGAAGTTGGATTGTGGAAGACCACAGATGGTAAAAAACCAGAAGACATTGTGCGCTCTGCATGTTCAGGTATCTTGTTAAAACCATATACAATGATTGTGTATGAAAGTACCGCAAATGGTACAGGTAACTTTTTCCAAAGAGAATACGATGCAGCAAAACGTGGTACATCACAATTTGAAGCAATGTTTATATCGTGGTTTGACATCGACCAATACTCATTACCATTTGAAAGCGAACAAGACAAAATAAATTTTGCTGAAGCACTTTGGAAGAACAGAAAGAATGCAACTGTACCTTCTCCACGTGCAGAGAGTGGAAAATATCTTTGGTGGCTTTGGGAAAAAGGTGCGACACTTGAAGCTATTAACTGGTATATTCAAGAACGAGCAAAATACAATGAGCATGCACCTATGGCGTCTGAATATCCATCAGACGATGTTGAGGCTTTTGTACATTCAGGAGAAAGAATATTCGATAAATACAAGGTCGATCAATTTAGAACATCATGCAAACCTCCAAGATTTATAGGTGACGTATATGCAGATGGAGACGAAGGAAAGAACGCATTAAAGAACTTACGCTTTACAGAAGACTCTCAAGGGTTATTGTGGATATGGAATTTACCAGAGGTCGATGAACAAGAGATAGTTACAAATAGATACCTTACCATTGTGGATATTGGTGGACGCTCAAAGAAAGCAGACTACTCTGTAATACTTGTTATCGATAGGCTTTTCATGATCGATGGTGATAGACCTCAAGTTGTCGCTCAATGGTATGGTCACATAGATATGGATATTCTTGCATGGAAAGCAGCTCAGATAGCAGCGTTCTATGACAATTCTTTATTAGTGATTGAAAGTAATACGCTTGAAACACACGACAAAGAAAGACAAGTGGACGGAGATTTGTCACACTTTATTCTTAATCAAATAAAAGATGTGTATCCTAATCTTTATGCTCGCAAACAAACCGAGAACGAAATACAAGAAGGGCTTCCACGCAAATATGGTTTCCATACTAACGTGGCAACAAAGCCAATGATCATATCAACGCTTATTAAGGTTATCCGTGAGCATTTGTACATTGAACGTGATGAGCGTTGTTTAGATGAGTATTTGACATACGAGAAGAAACAAAATGGTGCGTATGGTGCTATCATTGGAAAGCATGACGACTTGTTAATGACAAGGGCAATAGGATTGCATATCTGTTTCCATGAGATGCCAATTCCAACTATTGTTGTGCGTGTTAAAAGGTTTGTCCCTAAAAAGAAAAAAGCGGTTTCTGCCGCTACAATATAATATAAGTTTCATTTTATAATTTTACAGACAATGAATGTATTTAAAAAGTTAAGAGCCTACCTCCGTTATCGTGAAGCAGTAAGAAAAGCGGACGAGGCACACGAAAAGAATGGAGAACGTTTTTACGTTATGCCAGGTGTAAAAAATACAATCCTGATTATGGATAGATACAACTTCCGCAAACTAAAGCACAAAGGCTATATTAGTCACAAAGCTTCCGTTGCTGATTTGGAGAAAGAATGCTTCTATGCAACACCATACAAGAATGGTTCTGCAAAGATGCCTACATCTGTAATTGAGTTAAAGAAAAAACAATATTATGCATGGTATGAAGGAAGAGTACAGCGCAAAACAAAGGTTAAGTCAAAATCTTGAGGGAATAGCAACGCTAACAAATGATCCGTTAGCAATAGAGAATATCCGAAAGGATGTGAACAAAAAGAGATAAAAAGTAAAGGCGTAAGATTTATTCCTACGCCTTTTATCTTTATTGTGTTGTCATTGCTTGATGCAATTGGTTTACAGCCTGCATATTTGCTCCTTGTTGTGCTTGTTGCATTAACTCAGGAGAAATGCCTTGAGGGGCTTGTCCTTGTTGCATTTGCTCTTTCTGTGCTTGTATGCTTTGTAGTAATTGATCTGCAAATGGGAAACTGCCATGCTCTAGTAATTGTTCTACAGAGATTGCTTGAGCTTGCCATAGTTGCATTAGCACATCATTTGCAAGTTGACGATATGCTGGTGTTGCAGTACTTTCTGTGATAGATAAATCAAAGTCTACATCTCTAATCTTCTTAGGATCATATTCAATTTGCGCTCCTGCTTTACCTGCAATATTGAAAACTCGTTTTTCATCATAGAACTGCTGAATATTCTTTACGTCCTTGTATGCTCCATCAATTACGAAGTAAGAGAAACACTCTAACATATCAAGAAGTGACATTGTTGCGTTTTGTGCCTCTTGGCTATACTTAGCAGCACTCGTACCAGAATAACCAGGCTTACCTTGCAATGCTCCATTTACACCTGATATATCCTCAAAGAATTTTAGTTGTAAGTTGAGTAACTCTGAAATACCAATATTGGTAGAATTATTTGCTACCTGTTGTGGCATTCTACCACTCTTTGAAGGCTTATACAGAATCACACCATTGAACGTTGCCCAATTCTCTGCAATATCCTCCATGCTTACACCATCGGGCAAACTGTCTTCTGGCATCAATAATACACCCTTAGCACTTGCACGCATAATCCAGTCATACATGGTAATAAGGCGGTTGGTGTATCTCTGTTGATCAATCACGTCTGCCACAAATGAATGTATCTCTCCGTCTATAAATGGATATGCTTTGAAAGTATATGGATGACTACCATGCTCAAAAGGTGTTTCACCTTCTTTTAGAACATCTCCAAAAGGCGACAAATAGTAGAAATACCAATAGTCGTCCATAAACCAAGTAGCTTTTACTAATGGTACTTCATCAAAGGGCATTCCTGCTTCTTCTGCCATCTGCATGCGTTGCTGATTGACAAGAGTAACTTCTTTTTCAAAGTCTGCTTCATCAATCTTATATACATCACCATTTTGATAGTCGTGTACACGATAGCGTGGTTTCTGTTCTTTGCGCCACACTTCAATTACTCTGCATCTTCCAGGTTCACTTGTAAATAAGAAGTCATAGTTGTTTAGTTTACTATAACCAAAATGCTCTGCATAACTAGCAAGATATTGTTTGTTTGTTGCCCACTTGTAGATCTCTTTTAATCTTTGATAATCTTCATGTGATTCTGCAAATTGTTCGCACAGCTGTCCAAAGCTAATATCGTGAACTTCACCTAAGCAGCCAACATCCCAACCTCTAAAGTCACGCATATTATTGTCAATAAAGAAATTGTTTGGTTGCACATAGTCCGTCCAACAGTCTTCTTTTCCATTGCGCCAACCATAACTCTTACGATGTACAATAAAGCCTGAAATAAGAAACTCTTCCATCGTGCGTGCATAAACTTCACTCATACGATTAAGTTGCATATTGCATTGTAAGATTGTCGACATAGTCTCTCCTAGTTTTTGCTCATCTCTATCTCTTGCAATACATGTAGGCTCTTTCGATTGTGAACGGTACACTCCTAGTACGTTACGCACAAGTCTACGAATAAGGTTGTTTTTCAATGGAACGCTTCCTTGTTGTTTGATGTACTCTTCTTCTGTCATGTGTTTGCCGTCAACACATATAACATCGTCCCATTGATTTCCATACGTATATCGTTTATTGCGCTGTCTATCTTTACGGAATTGCTCCATCTGGTTCCAGAATTGTTGCGCTTCCATCAGAATGTCAAATGCTCTGCGACTTCCAAATCTATGAGAACGAAAAGTTACGCTATCCATTTCATCGCTACTATTACTTGGTGCAATACGACTCATCCGCAATAGTTTTTTGGATTTCTGTTTTGTTACTGTCTGCATATCTTGAATATATTAAATAGTGTGGCTACAAAGTTAATCATAGCCTACACTATCATGGGTTTAACTATTTATCAAGCATCTTTGCTCTCTCTACGACCTCTTTTTTCAACTCTAGAATTTCTTCATCTAATAAAGGATTATCATTCTCGTCATTACGTTTTCTCATCAGAGTGTTATAGTCTTTCATTAAATCTTCTAGGGCTTCATAGCGTATCTTGTTTGCTAAATATTTTTTGTCAGCTTCCAAGTTTGCGTATTCTTCATCTGTAATAAGACCTTTCTCTAAATCACTTTCATTATGTTTTATCTCGTAATCTGTTAGTTTCCACTCATTCCATATTGATTTAAACTCTTCGTTTAGAACTCTGTTCTTAGAATAGTCGTCACCTACGGTTACCCAGAACTTTGAAACGAAAGGAATATTCCTTGCTTCTACTTCTTGTTCAGGATCTTGCCACTGTTCAAATGCTCTACTTAGTTTTGTAGCTAAAGTACCCATTCCTCCAAATTGTGAAGACATAATATAGTAAACCGCACTTGGATTTAATGCAGGGCTATCCCACCAGCTCTTTCTATTGTCAGCACCACCAGTCGCCTTATTCCAAACTCTACTCAAATTAACTGCCCATTTTGGTGTGTCTTTACCTGCCTTGCGCCACTCTGGTGCTTCTTTATTCCAATCATTTCTGTAAGTAATGTTCTTTCCAAGGAAGTTCTCGTTCCATGCATAAGCGTCCATAAAATCTGCAGCGACAGTAGGCGTCCAGGCCTTTACTGCTGTCTTCCAGAAACTATCATCATTGTCTGAACCTCCAGAAAAGAACGCCATTGGACTAAGGTTATTTAACTGAGTTGCCATAGAATTGATTGCTATAGGCGCAGAGACTCTACCATTACTCCAATCAAATACAATTTGACCAAGAGCCCACACTGGTCTCATCTCTTGTGGTAAGCTCCAATGAGCAAATCCATTTCCAGCTTTCACGCTAATGTAGTTATAGCGATTAAACTCATTCAACTTATACCAATCGTTATCATCTCCATCGTCACCACCAGAAGCATAACCAAGCATGGCAGTAAGAATACTTGCAGTAAGCACAGTAGAGAATACACCCATAAAACGCTTAGGACTTGCCTCGTACCATGTACCAAGCATTCTAAGTGATTGTAAAGCTGGATTTGCATATAAAATATATCTACGCATCCATAGATTACCCCATGCACCACTACCTTTCATATTAAAGTTTACACTACATTCTTTTGCATCAAAAATACTATCTGTAACATTTTTACCCATTTTTCTACTTGTCATATAAGCAGCAAAACGAGTAGCATTTTCAATACCTTTATTCATAAATTCGATACCATCTGCCAAGTCTTCCCATAGTTGTTGTGGCACATCGAGTTTACCTCGCTTGATACGTTTAACAGATTTCTCCATCTGCTTCTCAAATTCTTCTGCACGAGTAATGCTACTTATACCTGTCATACCTCCTTTACGTACAAACTCATCAAACATTCGCTCAATATCGTTAGTTTTATCAAGTGTACCTTTATTGTATTTGTGGATAAGATTATAAATACCAAAAGGATTACCCTCTTGTAAACCTGAAACAGGCATTACCTTTGTAAGGTTTGATGCAAAATCCTTACCTGCTCCCCAACCATATTTTATGTAAGTTCCTGTTGCGGCTGTAAGCACGTCACGTTGGAAGTTACTTATAACGAACTCTGGACTTAAACTGGTTTGCATCATTGCTTGGAAACGCATCACTTTCATTATAATATCTTGCGCTGCACCAACCTGTGATACTGGAGTTAAAAGACCATTAAACGCTTGAGCTGCTTTTGGATTTCCAAGTACATAAATAGTATGCTCTACTCCATTTCTCAACGCTCGTATAGAATGTTGCTTCTCTTGCCATTTTTGGAAATTCTGTGGCATATTATCTCCGAAAGAACGTGTATAAATCTTTTTCGTTCCGCTCTTCTTTGCCTCTTCCATTTCTGCTTCAAATTCCTCTATACGTTGTTGCATCTCCGCAGCACTCATTCCTTCCTTAAGTGAAGGATATAATGGAACAAGTTCTCCAGATGCGGTTTCTTCATACCATTGTTTACTAACCATAAGTAAGCCACTCTTGTTACCATAGTTCAACGCAAGATTTAAGAACTTCTGTGCTACCAGATTTTTGTTACCTTGTACAATAGCGGTATTTGCCATACTAGCCATAGTACCCAAAATATTTCCTGCACGTGTTGTTCTACCATAGGCTTTCTTGACAACACCTTGTAAAGCATCCATACTCTGTCCTGCGTTCACATATTCAAAGATGTCACCTGCATAATCATCGTGCCAACCTCTCAAAGGGACATAGTGCTCATACATGTTCTTGATCTCGTCATAATGCTTCTTGTTTATAAGACCACTCAAATATGCTTTACGAATAGAGAAATCGTTCAAGTTCTTAACTTTCTTCCACATCTCATCGACCTTATCCTTGCCAACAGCTTTCTCAAATGCATTAACATACTTTTGAGCACGTTCTTCCAAAATAGCAACGTCTATATTATTAGTATTCTCATCACTAAATAAAGCTGTAAGACCAGAATAATCCTTGCGTGTCTTACCCATATTCAATTGAGTAATTTCATCTCTCTTATCTGCTTCTTCTGTAGCAATTACAGATAAAGCCTCTTCCTTAGATATACCACTATCCCTCAACTTCTTAAGGCGGTGTTCCTTCCATTTTTCAAGTTTTTTATTCACAAGAGACTTCAATTCGCTATTAGCCATATAAGCATTACGCTCTATACCATGTAAGGCATTCATATACACCTCAACATCATCAAGAGTAAGTTGTTGTCCATCCATTTTGACACCCCTTATCATCTCTGCAATATGAATAGATAATGGGGAGATATAACGCAACATTGCGAGGTTTATCTCTTCGCTATCAATGCTACTCTTTGCATTAAGGCTTTTCCATACTTCCTCAAACTCTTCTAGCTTTCTTCCGCTTGCTTTGCTAATAGCATCTTGCAATTGCTTAATACTTCTGCTATAATCAAAATAAGATTCTGAGAACTTATGTTTAAACCTCTCTCTACCTTCTTTGCTATAAGTATGTGCTAATGCAGATAACATACTCATTTTACCTGTATCTTTAACGGCATCTTCATAAATTGTCCTTGCTGTTACCTCTGGTTCATCCTCACGATAAAGAGTTGTATTATTATCTACCTTTTCTGTTTTATGAGGCCTTTCTGAAACTTTAGCTTTACCCTCTTCTTGAGGAGCGTAATTTCCAACCTTTAATCTATGTTGCATTGCGATGTCTTCAGCTTTGTTCAATATGCTATTGCTCTGACCTTTCTCTTTCAAGTTCTTATAACTTCTCCAAAGAATATAGCGCAACTCATTATCGTGCAATTCTCCATCTTTCTGTTTTAGCAAACCTACGCTGCGTAACATTTCAGTGAACAAACGTTTAACCTTGTCCCAAAATCCATTTGGCATCTTTTCAAAGTTTGTATCTTCAGCAAGGCTAGCAAGGTATTCTTCTGTTGCAATGCGGAAGTCCCATTTATTCTTTGCAGCAAGTTTTACTATTTCACGTCTAACATCTTCACTTGCATTTTTAAACACATTATCAAGGAAGTTATCAAAGTGCTCGCCAAAGAATTTACGCAAACCATGGTGGGCAACTGCTTCGTGAAGTAATGTTTTCTCCACATCTGCAATATTGCTATGGTTAGGAATAACAATGGTTATCTTACCTGTGCTTGTCGAGTAGAATCCTTTTGCCTTTGCTTTTTTACCCTCTAAAGTGCTAGCATCGGTAACTATCTCTACATCATCAAGATGTAAGGTTTCTGCAAGTTCATTAGCACGTTCAACCATTTGTTGGTGCTCTTTTTCTGCAACTTCCTCAGCTTGTGCAGTTTTTCTATCTAAAACTTTTTCTGAACTATTAGTTGGATTTTCAAAACTTTTCACTATATTTGCAGCAGAAGAAAGTCTTGAATTATCTGCGGCTTCCGAGATATTTCTCTCGGAGAAGTACAAATAATTTAGGGCTTTTTCTTTATCTACATAGGCAAGATAACCCTTGCTAATCCAGTCCACAACATTACTGCTCCCTTTACCGAATACGGAAGAAACGATATTAAAATCTACATCGACACCATTTTTACCAAGAGTAACAGCAACCATTATGTTTTTTTCTTGTGAACGAAGTTCTGTAAGTATAGTACGATTGCCCTCCCTCTGATAGTTATCGAACACTGCAATAGGATCAGCCACAGCCTTAGGTAAATCTCGAAGTTCATCCAAAGCAAAGCCATGCTTCTTCATTTTCTTGATAACCTTATTACCATACAGCTTTAATGGTTTATTTTCGATGCCTGAAGATAGCAATACATCTGAGGGCTTTCCTAACCAAAGAGTAACCTTGTCTGCATTCTCCTCTGTCAAGTTTTCCAATTCTTCATTAAACCTTTGATTCGCCTCTTCAAGTTCCTCATCATTTCTAAAGCGTTCATCCTCCACCTGGTCGTTAAATCGTTTACTCAAAGGAATGATATTTCCTTTATCATCATAGGTTACCTCGAACATCTTACGATTATTAGGAGTGTTTTTATACACCTCTCCCTTACCATTGTCATAACCCCATTCTGCGATGTCGTTGCCATCCCACCAAAGGTCGTCAATGGATACTTCTTGTTCTATTATCCTTCCATTCTCCCAGTCTTGCAAACCAATATGGTACTCTGCATCTCTCATATCAACAGACTTAACACTTGAAACGCTTTTTCCACCCTTACCAGAGTTCATAGTTTCTTGAGCCTCTTCCTGCATCATTTTTAGTCTATCGAAATATTCGTTAGTGTATACAGAGTCACTAACTAAGAGATAACTAGGCTCGTTATTTTCTCCCAAAAGACCATGCGCTTTAAACAAGTCCCTAAATTCTTCCTTTTCCCAATCTTTAAAATCTTCCTTGCTTTCGTTAAGTATAAGGTTCAAACGATCACTCAATTGGCTTTTAAATTCCTTAGTTCTTGCATAAGCCCATTCTTTTTCTGGTAACTTACTATTTTCCCCATTGGGTGCTTTTAAGTATGTTCCATCTTCTTTTGCCTTATCGATAATAGTATTCATCTCACGTTCCTCTTCATAATACTCACGCATTTCTTCAGTTCGTGCAATGTCACTCGCATTTAAAAGGTCAAATAAAACTCTGTCGCATACATCATCAACGCTTTTAAACTCTTTCATACCAAATAGATTTACTCCAACCCATTCCCAGAAACGTTTCAGAGCGTCACGAAGTTTCTCAAGACCACGTTTCAAGTCAACTTTCTTCTCAACACTATTTACTTCCTCTATGAGCTTAAAAGCCATGCTCTCAAACTTCTCTCCATTTCGTTCTCCACTAATACGGCTCAAGACCTCACTATATAGCAAGTCTTCATTATCGAGCGTGTATTTATACGCATCCATAGATTGAATTTTATCAACCCATTCAGAGTCCTTAAGCAAGTTCTTAATCTCTGCCCATAATTTAGGATTCTTCTTCATCAAAGCAAAAGTCCAGATATGAGTATATTCATGTACAGGAGTCTCTGCATTAATGTTGTCTTTGGTTAGCCATATATCAAGCCCATTAGTCCAGCCTCTTGAGTTTCCTTGTCCAGATACTTCCGCCCCTACACGAGTAATAAAATGAACAGGAATACCAATTCTTTTCAGTAAGTGAACAACTGCATTTTGCGCAACCTCGTTTTTTCTACTTTGGAAATAGTACGATTCTTTTACAGGCTTTATACCTAAAGCTATAAGTCGTTCATTCGCTTCCTGAAGAATATAATTAGCTGTTATATCATCAGTGCCAAAATACTTGTCAGAATAGTTTTTTTGATAGTCACGGGATAACTTCTCATTCTCTTCAAGAATCTTTTTTGCTTCTTCTCTTAAAGTCGACTCTCTATTAGAATCAATATTATCTCCATCAAAAAGAAGATGAGCAATTTCATCTAGCTTCCTACTGTTCTCTTTAAGTCTTATATTATGATCAACAAGCCATCCAATCTCTTCCTCTGCTTTCTGTTCTCCATTCTTCATCTTAGCAAATGAGGTATCACTTAACTTTATGCTCGTATCATTTTGTGATGCACTATTGCCAAAAGAATGGACGACATTGCTCTTTCCATCCTCCTTTGATTTTAGCCAATCATTATCACTCGTATCACCTCTATCGGTTCTCCAATCAACCCCCCGTTTAGCTAGCAATCGCCTTGCAGCTTGCACACTCGGGTTATCTTCGTGTCCGTTCGCTGTTTTAATCAACTTGGCAATCTCTCTTTCTTTTGCTTCCTGCTTGGTAGGCTCACGCAATTCACCCTTGGCAATCTTTTGGCGATACTCTTTTCGGGCTTCTTCTTTTTGATTGTCAAAATCGGCACGCACACGTGCGGCTTCCTTTTCACGTTGCTTTTGTTGTCGTGCTGTCTCACTATGAGGAATACGCAGCTTATCCAACATATAGTCGGTCATATTGCCATTCAAACCCTTAGATGCCAAATACTCATCCTCACTCATAGCAACAGGCGAAGAAACACTCTTATTACTCTTGATTATTCCTTTATACTCCGCAAATGGTTTTGTCTTACGCTTACTGCTACCAATCCATTTCTTAAACTCTTCCTTGCTCACTTCGGTAATATTACCTAATCCTTGCCATCCATCTTCATAGTTGGATAGGTAGGCTTTCCTTGCACTTTCCTTGTCTGCAAAACCATACATTACCTTATGTTCATCAAATGAACCATCTTTGTTTACTTGATCAACAACGAATACATTGCCTTCATTTGGATTATCAGATAAGAAGATATCTATGTGGTCGCCATCTACACCTTCTGTTCCACGAATATAACCATAGGTGTTATGCATTTCGCTTTCCCACTCTTTACCACTAGCATCCTTACCACGACGAATACTACCCTTAGGTTGCTCTATAGTAATGTTCATACCATCGACTTTGATATGTCCCTTCTTATAGTTGCCTGCTTCTTTCTGTGCTTCTGTAGGGTTGGTTTCTACTCTTGTTGCTTCATTTTGTACCTGCAATGCAGTACCATTCACTAAGTCATACAACACACGATCCGTAACCTCATTAATAGAGTTAAACTTCTCTATGTCGAACAACTCCTTACCTACCCATGACCAAAAAGTTTTAAGAGCTTTCCGTACTCGATTCAATACAGACAAAGTCTCTGCCTTCTCTATAAGATCTTTACTATCAGCAATTACCTTCTGTGCTTCTTCTTCCATTCGTTTAGCGTTCTCCTTTCCGCTAATACGACTTAGCACCTCGCTTGCTACTGAATCTTCATCATTCCTGATATTACTATAATTTTCATCATTCAGAACTTCATCCCAAATAGGAGTATCAACAAGTAACTCCTTGATACTCTTCCAACCCTTCATATTATGCACCTTCATAGCATTAGCCCAAATATGTGTATATTCATGTATGGGCGTCTCAGGGTTCAAACCAGCTTTGGTAAGATAAATTCTACCGCCAATAGTCCAACCATAAACTACACCATCAGGTGACTTCATAAATTCGACTCGATTGGTAATCTTCAAATCTTTTTCATCGAAAATAACATAGTTTCTTGCACCATCCGATCTTCCACCACTTAGATATTGAGCAGGATAAGAGATACCTGTATAGCCTAGATTTCTCAATAACTCACTCGCCTCCTGTGGTGAAGTGTAACTACTCATTAATTTATAGATTCCCTTAAAGTTTCGAACATCAAGCCTAAATTCTGTAGAAATAGAATTACGTACATCTTGCCTTTCCGACGATGTTGCAGAACCCATTTTATCTATAATCGATTTAGTTAAAGCTATACGGATACGATTTTTTTCTTTTACAGGAATATCACTCTCCCAGTCCAAATAATTCTTACCTGTATTATCTGGAATATCCACAGTATAAAGACTCACCTTACCTTCGGGTAAGAACTTACCAGTCTCTATAATCTTTATTTGCGCCTTAACTCTCTTCTTGTCTACCCATTCTTCTTTTAATAAATCGTTTAAGTATTTTAAAGATTCGTCCTTACTACCGTCAGAAATCAATCTATCTCTTGCCATTTCGTTGATAGTTCTATTCTCTTTATACTTTTCTTTAAGCATAGCTTGGGCATATTTCTTTCCTATTCCTTCTACTTCGGTAACATAGCTACCCCATCCATAAGCTTGGGCACCCTCACCCTCGCCCATGTGAGAATGATCGAAGTGATCAAATTTTGCACCACTACCATGATACACAACATGTTTCTCTGCACCTAAAGGTAATACCCCTTTCGCTGCTTCATCACTCACCACCTCAACAGGCACACCAGCCCTAACTAATGCCTCTACTACCGCATTAGTTGCAAGTTCTTTTGCTTCATTTTCAGAAGTTTTTTCCGCATTTTCTTGCATCGCATTGGAAGTTTCACTAACTTTGCCTGCAGAAGAACGTGTAGAGGATTTCATGCGGGAGGGTGATGTTGTACCGCTTTGTGCTTCACCTTGCGATTCCTCACCACTTTCGGTAGATTGGTTATCCGTAGTATGGCGGTTATACACTTCTCTTCTATTTTTACCGTAGGATGTCTTGAAGATTCCTGCGGTATTTATGTTATAATATGTACCATCGCCAGACAACTCAACCATTAGTGTATTGTTGTGTCTATCTGTCAGTTGTAGCATATAGGTTTGTTCACCCGAACGATTTATTCCCTCTCTAATTACATCATAGTGTTTTGCAACTTCTTCAACAAAAGCTACAACACTCGGATAACCAGCATTACGAATTTGTTCACCATGTCGTGCTTCGATATGAACTAAACCATAACCTGCATTTGTCTTTGAATTCGTAATAACACCTTCACTTAACAAAATAGGAGCAGGTGCAAGTCCTGTTTCTTTCCCAATTTTTCCAAATGCGACTTCTCCAGCGGATGTAAGGACAAACGGGTGCCCATTCTCATCTATTTCATCAGATAACTTGTAATCTAAGGATTGGGGCTGCGCCAAATCACGCTTAACACGTTCTTCCTCTTCACGCATAGCACGCTCTTTCTCCTCTTGCTCTTTACGGAGAAGTGCAACTTCTTTGGCTTTGCGACTCTCTTCCGCCTGGATAGCTTCTTGACGTCTACTATTAGTAGATGCAATTTTCTTCCAGTGCTCAAGTCTTGCTTTAGCTTGTTCTATGGTTGCAACACGTTCTTTTTCTGCTGCAATCTTTTCCGCAATGGTAGTACCGCCTTTTACTTTGGCTTTCTCTGCTCTTTTAACCGCTACTTCCATATCAGCTACCATACCATCAGCAACAGACTGAGCAATACTTTCGTCTCCTTCTGTTTGTTCTACAATTGCGTCCCATGCAGTTTCAGGGTCTGCTTGTTCATAGATAGGCTCTCCTTGCTCATTGGTTGGAATACGCTCTAAAGCAGTTGGTTCGTGTTGTGGTGTTTCTTCTTTTTGAACTGTTGCATTTTCTGCAATAGTTCCATCATTCAAACCTGCAACATCTTCCTTTTGAGTTGTTGCATTTTCTGCAACAAGTGCAGGTGACTCCGTTTGCTCTCCTTGCTCTTCTTGTACTGGTGCTTGGTTAGTCTGCTCCTGTTGCTTACCAGTCATAGCATCAAGTTCCTCTGCAGTGAATAGATTTACTCGTTTGCCGTTGATTGGCTCTTCGGTATAAACCTCAAACTTTCCATCTTCATTTTGGTCTGTTGTAATGCTTCCACGTACAGGCTTACCATCTTCATTTATAAGAGTAATTTCATCGTTGAGATTATATGATTGTGCTGAATGTGGAGTTGTATTTTCCACGTCCTCACCTTGCTTTAACGATTGATCAAGACGCCACAAATTCTCCTCATCATTCATTGCTTGAATTTGTTCCTTTGGTAGCATAGTAGGTTCTAAACCATCAATGCTCGCCATAACCATATCAGGATTTGGCTGTTTTGTCTTTTCATCAATCGCTTCACCAACAATTTGTATGGTGTGTTGCTTTTGGTCTTCACCTAGAATAGAGTAAGTGTCGCCTGCCTTAAACTCTAGAACACCATCTATTTTATTTGCTTGTTCTTGAGCGTATGTTTGTCTTATCTGCTCTGATGAAGTGGCTTTCTCTTCTTCTGCATTTACAGGTGTGTCAACAGATAGAATAGCAGAAGGGTCTACCATTTCAACCTTTCCGGTCTCTGCATCACGCACCATCACACTAGAGCTAGACTTCTCATGGTCTATGCCCTTTCCATCTTCATTCATCTGCACATTACCTCCAACGACATAGACTTTTCGGTCGTCCAATTTCATTGTTGCAGGATAAATATTTCCATCTTGGTGTGTACGTTGCTCAATAACAGTATTATTTTCAGTAATAGCATCATCGATATTATCTTTGACACGTTGTATCATACCATCATAAGCTGCTCTGGTTTCTTCGTAAGCGTTTATAACCTTTGCCTTTTCACCTCCTACCTCTGATTCTTTCAATCCTTGTAGGAAAGCTTTTGGATCTTCCTCTATCTTTTGTAAAGCAGAAGGATCATCCTTAAAGGTTTCAGTTAATTGTCTATGACGCAACTCAAGTTCATTCTTGATATTGGCTAATTCGTCTTCAGTAGCATTATAACCAGCATCATATCTATTGGCTTTCTCATCATAGTTACCCTCAAGTTTATTCTTCAAGTCTTGAATATTTGCACCATGAGCAACAGCACTCTTGTACTGATAATCAAGAATAGCCATCTTTTGTTTTGTGTTAAGACTATTATCGTTGCCTATTTGTTCGATAATACCACCTATACTCTTGTCATCTGCATTGTCAATAAGTTTCTTTATCTCGCTCCATTTTTCTGCTCCAAGAACTGCTTTTGCATTATTATCTGCTTTCTTTTGTCCTCTTGATGCCTTATACTTAAAATGTGTGTAACCCATAGTACTAATACCACTCATAATACCAGACATTAAGGCTACACTCTTAAATGTATCCTCGTTTATCTTTCTACTAAATACACCTGTATTTGGATTAGTATCAAGAGTCATATCACCATTGGTTAGAGCATTGTATAGATTCTTTTCCGCTTCCTCCATGTATTCACCTAAAAGTCCATTCCATTTGGTACGATCCATAAATTCATTCCATGTCTTCGCCCATTGAGAACTACTCATATGCTCGAAAGCGTTAACAACTTTCCCTAAGCCAATTTTGCGTGCGCCTTTACCTATGAGCTTTCCAACCTTACCCATACCAGGAAGATAGTCTCCCCACATTTCAGAAAGGTTTTCCGCATTCTGATCATTGATAGCTTTTGCAACAGCTTTTATATCGCTATATTCTTTGCCTTCAAAAGTGTATCCGCCATTTCCATCATGAATAACTGTACCTGTCTTTCGATTAAGATAATCTCCTACAATCTTTGTAGGGCTATACATTGCAGTAACAACGCCCGCTTCTACTGCATCAGCCGCTACACGTGTTGCCCCTTTTGCTAAAGTTATAGCTGCTTTAGCCGCTAAACCTGTACCAAACTTCTGTACAGCTCTTTTTGTTACAGTCTTTGCAACACTCTGTGCTGTAGCTTTGCCAAATCCAGACATGGGATTACTCCCTATCTGCATCATAAAACTAGCAACTCCTGGTATGCCTTCTCCTGCACCAAACCAACCACCTAAAGCATCTGAGTATTTTGCCCCTGTCTCACTATTTAGAGCAGCTGCATCAAGTAACAGTTCATCCATTTGCGTTGCTTGACCTTTAGCATATCTATCTGCAGCTCCTTTTAACGACCCTGCAATATCGGTATCAGATAGTCCCAAATCATACGTACTAGCAGATGTTAATCCTTTCTTTAAACCTCTAGTAGCACGACCCCAAAAGCCTGAATCTCCTTGCTCATATCTTTTTCCTTCATCGATAGCTTGTCTTGTTTTTTGATTAAAGGCAAGTGCGGCAAGACCTGTACGAGCTTCTTCAGGTCTATATTGGTTAATATTTGCTGTTCCTCCGCCAGACATACGTCCACTAAAAGCAGAAAGAGCACGGCTAAAGGCAGATAAGTAAGGATGTTTTTTCTTAAAGTCTTCAAGTTCTGAGTATTGTTTATCATAAGCAGAATTAACGCTACTCATTGCCTTTTTATCTATATAGCCCAAAAGGTCTTTACGCTTTGCTTCATCTTCCTCAATTTGGTTTTGTGAAAAATTTGCTTGTGCATGATCATCGAATCTATTACCTTCTGCATCAAGATAAGTTGTCTGACCATTTTTATTTTTCTTTGTGGCAACATTTCTATTCTCACCTAACTTTATAGGCTTAACATCAAGACCTGTATTCTGTTTTGCATAGTCAAACTTACGCATAGTTCTACTGAGATCCGACTGAGATTGAGCAATAATATTATTTGCATTATTAAGAACTTGCGCCTTTTGCGCTGCCGTCATTGGTGCTCCAGGCGCAGTATTTACCTTTGGAGCAAGTTGTTTTTGTGTAGCTTGTGGATTATTTTGTGCAACTACAGGCTTATGCTCCCAAGAAAAAGCGTGCAAACCTTGCGCCTTAGCATCATTATAATTTGCTAATGGAATATCGTAATCACCTTTTTTGCTATCACGCATACGAATGGTAGCACCCTCATAAGCATCTGCATACGCTTGAATACCATGCTTATCTATATTTTCTTTCGACACTTGATGCTCTTTTCCATCAACAGTCTTAATTGTATATGTAATTTTATTTGGCATAATATACTAATTTAATGGTGGTTTATTTGTTGTTTTCTTTGGTGTGGTTTTCTTTCCACTTCCTCCTCTTTTATAATTATTTATATTAAATCCTCCAGAACCAGTATCTTCTGAATCATTATACGCTCCAATCATATTTCTAACATCTGTATCTAACGATGGGAAGTCGCCCACGTTTGCTGTAACAATTGCAGCAAGAGCACTCTTACTTTTAGCTGTTTCAATTGACTTTGCCAACTCTTTATAATGCTTAGCTGATTTCCAATCACCTGCTTTACTATATCGCTCGGCTGCTGCTTTCGCCTTTTTAATCATTATAGGTGCAAGTGAGGTTAAAGCTCCCTTTCTTTCAGGAGAAAAGGTGTAAACACTGCCATCTGCTAATGTTATTGTTTCTTGCGCTTTTCCACTTCCTACTCCCATTGCAAGACGTTGTGCACCTTGTTTTTCACTTACAAGATGGTGTCGTCTCGTTTCACCGAGTTGTGCACCTGTTAATCCTTCAGTTACTTGATGATGACGTTCTGTTTCTGTTTGTTGCTTTTCCTTGAAAGTCATATTCTCTTTGAACTGATTATCCTTTTGATCATAAGAGTCTTTCCATTGCTGATCTTTTTTCTCATCACGATCTTTTCTGTATTGCAATTCATCAGCATCTTTTTTCTTATTGTACTCGTCCATTCCAATTTGGCGTTTCCAGTTTCGGTCTTTATCCTCTCTATCGTCGTCCGCCTGTTTAGCTGCCATAAGATTTCTTATATAAGCATTCATTTGAGCATCTCTATCTGCCTGTAGCTGTTGCCACTTTCTCTCAACCTTAGCACTCTGTGCATTCTCATGATTGTACATATTAGGTGCATATCGAGTTGTGAAATAGAGATTAGAGAGTGCAGAGATACCATCACCTATAGCAGCAAAAATCTTCTCACGCTTAGCTTTCTTGCGTTCTCTTTCCAATTCTTCCTCTGTTGGGGGTTGGAAAGGATTTAAACGCTGATACATTTCTACATAGCTCATTCGAGGATTTTCAGCAGGCTCTTCAGGCTTTGGTTGTTGAGAAGGTGGAGGAACGATCTTAGCTTCACTTGTTTGCCCTTGCTCTGTTCCTTGTGGCTCAACAGTAGGCGGAGTAAACGTGGGTTTCTCTGCCTCTGCCTTGCCATAATCAAACGGCTCTACCCTACTACTAGTAGTAGCCATCTCATTTGCTGGTGCTTGAGATGGCTGTTGATTTGGTGTATGTGCGTTATTTCCTAATATTTCATTTAATGAATTCTTCATAAGCTATAAGTCAATTGTGTGTTTTCCAATTTTTACCTTACCAAAATCCATAGTCGATGCAGCACCTGTAACGCCTTGCACCGCTTGAGAGATAGCTTGTGCCTTACTCTGTTCAATATTATTGAGTTGATTGTCAAGTGTAGCATCACGTTCTTGGTATTGATTCTCAATAGCGTCCTTGCGTTGTTCTCCATTGACCGCTATTTGTGCTGCTGCATCTGATAAAGCTCTATTATTTGCTTCCTTTTCAGCTGCAACGCTTTCTTCTGTACCGCCCATCACTGCTTGTGCTCCTTGTGCTGCTCTGTTACGATTCTTGATATTCTCTTCCGTTAATGTAAGGATACGTTGTGCGTCTGCACGCTGTGTAGCATCCTCATTATAGCGTCTATCATACCAATCTTGATTAGCTCTTTTTTGAGCCTCTACATTCTCTTTCATTTTCTTCATTGCCTTTGAAGCTGCAATACCACCAAAAATGCTACCTGCTGCTCCTATAGCTGAACCAATTAGTCCCATATACAATCTTTTATACTGGTTAAACTTATACTATTACTATACGGTGCGAAAATAAATAATTATCTTTGCACGATAGGTTTAACTTTTAATGCTATTAAATTGTATGAATACAGAGAAAAGAAAAGTTGGAAGACCCAAAGGAATACCCAAAACAGGCGGAAGAAAACCAGGAACGCCCAATAAAATATCATCACAAGTTAGAGAAATTCTCTCAGAGACAACATTTAATTATTATACATCTGAGAAATTCCAGAAAGATATAAGCTTGCTAGATCCAAAAGATAGAATACAGGCAATGGAGAGATTTACAAAATACGTTGCTCCTCAATTGCAATCTACCACTCTTGATGTTGCAGCAGAGACAAAGAAAACAATAGAAGACAGACTTATTGCTTTATCTGGAGATAAATAATATCTACAAAAATCTACTATAGATATTTAATCATTTAGATTTTAGTCAAAAATAAAGAGCCTCTAGCATTATCGTTAGGGGCTTTTTATGTGAGCTTATATATGGAAACGTATTTATTCGGAAGAAATGGGTATTTATTCGGAAGAAATGGGTATTTATTCGGAAGAAATGGGTATTTATTCGGAAGAAATGGGATAAAATAGGTATTTCTTCGGAGGAAATAAAAAGAAATAAAAAAGAAAAAGAAAAGGGTTTCTCATACTCTTCCTAAAAGAAAAAGAAATAAATAAAGAA
>QWCI01000035.1_pt1 | contig 51736 bp, 38 predicted proteins | sample 1972541 | NCBI WGS metagenome assembly QWCI01 (sample SAMN09866712, study PRJNA288562) | Human oral metagenome isolate term3_saliva, whole genome shotgun sequencing... | isolation source: mouth | host: Homo sapiens | place: USA: California | reverse complement strand
ACGACGTTTTTTTGGAAATCTATAGGTTGCAATTCAATTTTTAACACTTTTCTTTTGCAGAAAGGTAAACATGCCGTCACAAGAGAGTTTAAAATCATTTATAAATCCGTACAATTATTGCACTTTTACACTTAAGTTCGAAAAACTTGTTCTACTTCATTTAGCTGCGCACACTGATACAAAAGTCGCTACACCCATCTACTTTTTTAGCTTATCAGGTGTATTTTGCCCACCATTCCACAATAGTAAATATTTAAGGCCTATATATTATATAAGGTATATTAAAAATTAGAGACACATTTTTTGCCCATCTAAAATGCTGGAAAAGATTTTGCATGGGTAAAAAGTAGAGGTCATTCTACCAGTTTCATAGCCTACCTATTCGTTTTAAAAACCTAATAATGTTACTTTGGTACACACATCACCCACTCCCAACATCGTTTCAGACATAGGACAAATAGTCTCATTCATCCATATTCGACGAAAAGGAGAAACCTCTTTCATCAATTGCCTTGAGCGTATAGCCTCTTGGCTCTGCTAATCCTCTATCTATCAACTCCTGGAAATCCTCCATTACTTTTTCCATTTCCTCTAATCCCTTCTCAGCATGTTTTATTTCTTTATATTGTTTTCTCATGTCAAGAATTGTTTTCTCTGCATTGCTCATTGTTATATAAATTTTCTTGTATGAATAAAAAGCTTGAGTTTAAAATGCTCGGTATATTCCCTTACTTGATTATAATACTTTTTAATTAAACCTCTTTCTTCCTTTCGTTCACTATAGTCTTCTATTTTTAGTTTCAGTTCTTCTAATTCTTCAATATTAATAGGGCGTCCATGGGTTTTCTATTGATTGTTATTACCCAATGCATCGGCTATCTCTTCAGCCCGTCTTATTTTATCTTCTTCTGTAACTTTCCGTCCATCATGATGTGTATTCCAGTTCTTAAACTTATATTTAGCTAACCATCTTTTCAACAAGGTGATAGTCAATTCTTTTGCCTGTTCATAATGACGGAGCTCTGCTAAATCAAAGTCTCTCAGAATAAGGAATTCAGCATTTGTAAGCGTGTTATTTTTAGCCTTTTCTATCAGCTCATTTACTTTATCTAAATAGCCCAATGCAGGTACGAACCTCCCATCTTTATTTTGTACTTGAGGATCTATCGGTCCTAATACTGAAAAATAGTCCATCCAAATCTCATCTCCACTCATACAAAAAATTGTACCAGCGCTATAAGCATAATCAGGGACTATGAAAATAACCTTGTTGTAATGCTTTCGAATAATATTAACATACCTTTAAACAGCTGTAGCGCTTCCACCAGTAGTTGTTAATATCACAATTAAAGTAGCTTTTCTATGGCCATTTTCCTCCAACTCTTCTATGATATCACACAAAGCATTTTCATTCCCATCTATAATCGGGCCATAATAATTGAGAACATCCCCATCAAATTTTTCTCTATCTCGCAAAGTGTTGCATTAAGTAAGCCTTTCATTGCTTCATTGATAGAATTTTTCATATACTGTTTGTTTTGTTGTTAGGGTACAAATATAGATAAAAAATTTCAATTACGTGCCTATAAAACTAAAAACAAATATAATTTCCCCAAAGCAAAAAACTTACATTCTTAGAAGTATTGAAGAGGTCTTTTCATTTAACCCAATAGAAAAAATAGAATGTGAAGGTCATTTATCGAAGAACTCAGAAGTAAATAATTATGAGAGGATGTAGGGTAAGCCCTATGACCACCGAGGGTTTAGCATTGACCTATGTCAGTATCTTATTTATGTTGTGTATGAATTAAATAGTTCAAAAGGCTTTTTCTTAAAAATTTGCGTACCTTTGCAGCCGTGATGAAACAAGGTAACACGAATCAACAGCTTGCTATACAAAGAAACATCTTTGTGTTAGCATTCTTTTTGATTATTTATTTGGCTATTCCAAATAAATTGTTACCCCCCCCCTACACATACCTATAGCCCATCTTTCTTCAGACAGATTCGGGAACAATATTTGTGTTTCCCCTGCTCAGATAGGATTTATACGGTTAGCAATAAGTGTTTTAACTCGTTTATTGCTAACGCTCTTGTGCGTGTATTATTTCAGAAAAGAATAACCCAGAAATAGTTAAATATATGGATAAAAAGAAACGGCGTGTTTATATTACTCCCAAAAGTATTATTTTCTCCATGGACGAATTACCAATTATTTGTACCAGCGTACAACCCAATGTAAAACAACCAGGTGGTTCAACCCAACAAGATTGGGATTCAGACCAAGATGTAAATATTGATGATGAGATTTAATAGTAATAGCGACATGGATAAAATAAGATGGAAATATAGTATATTACCGCTTATCTTAGTGAGTGGCATGTTCTTTACAGCCTGTAGCAGTCATGACGGTGTTGAGGATAGTAAAGATGACACTAAGGAGCTAAAAGGTCCGCAGTTCACCTTAACCGAAGTTCCCTATGGTGTTGATACTGAGGTGTCTACTCGTTCGACAGAAACTGTAGCCAAGACGGATACACTCAATTTTGGTAATGGTATTGAAGGTGAAGTGACTGTAATGCGTGAGCCAGAAGAAAAAACCAAGGCTGCAACACGTACTGAAATCAGTAATCAACACTACACCATTAAGGCTCTTTCTACAACAGGACAATTATTAGCTACGCTAAAAGGAACTGTTGGTGGAACAGGAACTACGAAGACTTTCACGCCCGATGTGGGAACACCCCATGAGATAGAGCTTCCACCCGGAACGTATACTTTTATATGTTTCAATGATGCTTTTACCGAGAGTGGTGCTTCTATTTCGGTTAATGCGGATAAAGCAGGTGAAGCCTTATATGGCTACACTACACAAACAATTAGTGGACAGCACTATTTGGTGAACTTTGAAATGAAGCATTTAGCCGTTCGTATGCGAGTAGAGCTAACCGCTTATTGGGATATCAATGGTATTAAAGCTGTCATAGGGACACCGACAGGCCATGGATATTTAGCTTCATCCAATATAACAGAGATGGTGTCCATGGCGAACACCCCTGTGGTAACATCTGATTTTACGCTCCCCACAGTAACAACAGAGGCTTCTAACTACACGTATACCTCGACTTCGGATTATCGTTATTTCTTAGCCTCACCTGATTTAAGTGGCATTCAATCAGCGGGTTATTATTGTAAATTCACAGCAGGTGTACTCTATGGAAGGTCTGTTGTAGGAAAATCATTAGATATTGGTGCCATTTTACCTACTCGCATGCAACCCAATGAGTCGTACAAAATAAAGGTAACGCTCTATTATTCTTATCGTTATCTCTTCCACGATGGCAGTGTGGCCACCTTAGTGCAAGGTAAACGTGCAGGAAAAACGGCTGTTGCTGCCATGATTTCCAACAATAAGGCCATGGCTTTGACCGATGCAGGCCCAGCATGCCACTGGAGCAACACACAAAACTCCGTCCAGACCACACACGCCTCAACAGAGTTTAATGCGATTTATCATGATATGGATGGTCTCAACCACACTTGGTCTGCGTCACATTCGCGTACAGGTGCTGCTTTAGGAACCGACCCTAACTTTCCTGCTTTTTATCAAGCGGCGCACTATACACCCCTCAAGCCACTCACAGGAACGGCTGGAACTACAACGTCTTGGTATCTCCCTGCTATAGGTGAGTGGGCTTTAGCTGCGCAGGCTGAAGGGAATTATAACCCTGCATCGTTGACGAGTTGGCCTAACGAGCACACACATCAAGCCTGGAATGAGCGTTTAATGAAAGTCGTTAATGTGCAAGCTGGTGGTACAACTCCTGTTTGGGGAGGTAGCTTAGGATGGTATTGGGCGAGCAATGAATATAGTGCTTCTTCAGGTTACCAAATCATTACCTATCCTAACAGCACCTATGGGTTCTACTTTGCTGCCAATCCCAAAGCCACACCTTTTATGGCTGTTCGCCCATTTATTATCAAGAATTAGCAGATAGACAATCCGTTTTTTTAGAATGCCCACGTGAAGTGGGCATTTTTTATGCTGTTATATAAGAGGGTATCTTTATAGCAAAGGAACCATATACAGTGGAATATAGACAATGCCATCGGATAACATGACATCATCCGTATGGGTAACATAAGGTGTAGCGAGGTAATCGTGATACTTCTGAATACATTTTTTCAAAGAGGTGAGTGCATAACGTTTACCAGACTTCACCTCTATGGGCGAAATATTATGCCTGTTTGTGAGCTTTGACTTCGCAATCAAGAAGTCTATCTCCATACGGTTCTCCTTCTTTTCCCGATCAGGATTACTGTAAAAATATAGCCTGTGTCCCGAAGCGACAAGCATTTGTGCCACGATATTTTCAACAATCATACCCTCATTCATCTCTAATTTCCCCAATATGAGTTTCTGATAAACCTCTATAGGTACATTCCCATGCGCATCGAAAGCATGTGAAACCAGTAAGCCTGTGTCTGCCATATAGCACTTCAGTGTGGTTCGCTCGTCATTCAAGCGCAATCCAATACTAAGCTCTGTGGTATTAAAACAGCAGTTTATAATCTTAGCATCAGCCAGCCATAAAAAGGAATCTTGGTAATTACGCATTCGTGCATCACAGCCAAGTGAGGATAAACTAAACTTCTTTTCATGCTTTTGAAGTTGTCCTGGAATTTCATCAAAGATAGCTGTAACTTTCAGTTCGTCCCGATCTGCATATTTACGTATGTCGTTACGATAAAGTGTTAAGATGCGATGCTTTATGGTTTCCACCTTCAAAAAGTCTTGGGTATCCACATATTCCTGCACCGCTTGTGGCATTCCCCCTATCACTATGTAAAGGCGAAAAAGGTTCATTGCCTTACGATGCAACTGTTGTCCCATAGGCTTCCGATGCGAAAAGCAATCTTTTATACAGGTCATGAGCATGTCATTGCCCATAGCCCAAAGGAATTCTTCAAAGCCCATGGGGAACATCTCTACCACATCCTCTTCTGAAGGTATATTGATACCTTTTACTTTACTCCTAATACTGACTAATGACCCTGTCTCTATATAGTCAAATCGACCATCAGCCACGAGAAACTTAATAGCTTCTCGCGCCTTAGGGCAGTCTTGTATCTCATCAAAAACAATGAGTGATTGGTGCGGTTTCAGCTGTTTGTTATAGTAGAGTTGCAAATTCATCAGCAGGCGGTCAAGGTCATCCATGTATTGTTCGAACCACTCTTTCACATTGTTTGGAGCAGTTGTGGAATTAATAAACAGATAAGAAGCATATTCCACCTTAGCAAACGCCTCTACAATAAAGCTTTTTCCAACCCTACGCGCCCCTTTCTATCATCAAAGCACTTTTGCCTTGACTCACGTTTTTCCAGTTTTTAAGCTGCTCATATACCTATCTTTTTAGCATCTCCAATTCTCCTTTTTATAACTATTGCACGAAATCAAGCTTTTTGCATGGTTAATTTTACACGAAATCAAGCTTTCTATACCTGCAAATATACACGAATTCAAAGAGAAAAGCAAATGAAAGTTGCTATCAATAGTCTTTTCTTTTTTCACATTATCATCTGATATGGAGCTTGCATAGCTCTTCTCTCTCCTTTTGGAGATAGATGTTACTCTTCCCTATATACCTTTCCTTTTCTTGCCATTTACCAATGTTTGGAAAGGATTAAATGCTGATTGCCTATAATAATAGGTGTAAATGCTTTTTAATTGCTATGAAATAATGCCACAATCTCTATCACTTTACGCTGTAATCTCTATGCTTTTGCATAGCAATTTCTATCATCTTGTTTGATGATGCAGAAATAGACGGACAATAGGCCGAAATGGAATGTCGCAGCAACCTTCATCCTGTGGGGGAGTATGCTGGGCGAATGGCACGGCAACACGGAAGGATGGGGCGGCAATTCGGCTTTAGTTGTGTGTTTGATTACCTCATGTGGATGTGTGTCCTGCGGGCATTTGAGGCGGTCGTCAACGGCGAATCTTTTTAATATCTTTTCAAAAATAATTTCTTTTGATAGGATTAGATAAAAATATTTTATTATATTTGCACCGTTAACTTTAGCCATGCAGAGCAATCCGCATGTGTATTAAAAGTGAACTACCATCTACTAAAGCCTGTAATACAGCTCTCTCGTAGAGAGAAACAGATGGCACAAGGAATGGCCTTTGGGTCAAGAACTAACAAACAATTGAGAACTATGGATGCGCCTTATCATGAACTGCTACTGGCTGCTGCTGGTAGTGAGTTGGGGTTTAACAGTTTGATGCAACGCTTCTCGAGCATGCTCTATTCTCACGCCTATGGCATTTTAGGCAATAAGGAGATGGCCGAGGAAGTGGTGAGCGATGTTTTCTTTGAAACCTGGAAGCGACGTAAGCAGCTGGTTGAATTCGATAACGTGCGCAGTTGGTTGTGTCGGGTTGTGCATCGCAAGGCCATTGACTACCTAAGGCGTGAGAAACGGCATGGGAATACGATTAGTGTGGATTATTTTGGTATGCAAGATTTCTTGTTTCCAGAGATGTGCACGCCCTGCGACACCCTCATCTCGCACGAGGAGTTAACCTTATTGAATGCTGCTATTGAGCGTCTTCCGCCCAAATGCCGTTATGTGTTCTTCTTAGCTAAGGTGGGCCACATGCCCTATAATGAGATAGCTGAGCTATTGGACATTACAGTGTCGACGGTGAATTATCATGTGAATTTTGCCATTAAAACGCTTCGTACGACATTGACGCGCACGCAACATTTTGCGATGGCACGATGAATGGAGCCAAGTTCTTTCCTCACAAATTCTAAACTATAGCAATGAACAAAAAGATTGACGACATCAAATTTGGAGGCACCAATGATGAAATGGTGTTAGAAGACTTTGTCTTGCGTAGCGAACCCAAAGCAATGAACGAAACAAATATTCTGCAAAGAACCTATGCTAAGATTTCGATGGAGCGTCGTCACTTGCACAAAAGGCGTCTTTTGCGTGTGGCTGCAGTGGTTGTTCCGTTGTTGCTTTGTGCATTTTGGAGTGGTTTGGTGTGGATGGAACGCACACCAAAATCCGTGCAGCAAGTGGCCATTGCAGCCCCCATCATACGGCAAATTGTTGTTGGACGCAACGATACGATGCATGTAACCTTGCCCGATGGTAGCCGTGTGATTGCCAATTCGCGCACTCAATTGTCTTATCCCACCGTGTTTCGTGGTCACACACGCGATGTATCGATTAAAGGCGAGGGCTATTTTGAGGTGGTGCACAATGCTCAACGCCCCTTTATTATCCACACCGACCACTTCAATGTGAAGGTGTTAGGAACCAAATTTAGTGTCGACAACTATGATAATCGTTCGGCTGGTGTGACCCTTTTAGAAGGGTTGGTTGAGGTAGAAACGCGTAACAACGACCGTGTGCGCATTCATCCCAATGAACGTTTGAATATTTCGGGTGAACAATTTGTCTCACGTGAGCAAGTTTCTCCAACCGATTATTTTGCCCATTTACAAGGCATCTTGAATTTAAATGGCAACGAATTGGGCGATGTCGCTTCGCGTTTGACAAATTATTTTGGGCAGAAAATCGTGGTTGATCGCAGCTTGCAGCACCAACGGCTTTATGGGAAGCTCATCATTCGTGACTCTATCTCGACGGTGCTGAGCAATTTAGCCACCATAGCCGATGCACGTATGCAAATCAATGACAATCAAATTCATTTGAAACGCCGTGCGAATGGATAGCCCTCCTCACGGCCTATTGTCATTCCTGTGCCTCGAAAGGTATGGGCAGTGATATCGCATTCATGAAACTAAACTTTATACCAAATTATATGCTTGAAACAAAGAAACCAAAGACAAGACGTGAATACATGATGGAACGTTCTTTGTCAACCTTGTTACTGATGGCACCTTTGGGCATGCTTGCATCGCCCTTGTTGCCTGATCGAGTGGCAACAGTGAGTACAATTAACGCTGTGCAACAGCAATCTTCGAAAGTAAACCAACGCACACTCACCGGAACGGTGACCGATGAACAGGGGGAACCCATTGTGGGAGCGACGGTGATAGAGCATGGTAAGAAGACGGGTACTATCACGAATGGTGATGGTGCATTCTCGCTTGCTACCACGCCAGGCACCACGCTGACGATCTCTTACGTGGGTTTCGCGCCACAAACCGTGAAAGCACGTAATGGCATGCGCGTCATTTTGAGCGAAGAGGCGAAAGGCTTAGACGAAGTCGTTGTGGTGGGTTATGGCACGATGAAGAAGCGCGACCTCACAGGAGCGGTATCCAGTGTGAAAGGAACCGACTTAGCTGTGGCGGGTGTTGCATCGGCTGCTCATATGCTTGCGGGAAAGGCTGCTGGACTTTATGTGCGTCAAAACTCGGCACAACCTGGTGGAGGACTTGATATTCTCATTCGTGGTGCAGGTTCAGTGAATGCCAGCAACGAACCGCTTTATATTGTTGATGGTTTTCCTATTGCGAAGCTCGATCAACAAAAAGGTGAAAATGGGCGCATGGATCCCGGCACACAAGGCGTGCTCAACTTCCTCAATCCAAACGATGTGGAGAGTATTGAAGTGTTGAAAGATGCTTCGGCCACAGCCATTTATGGTGCACGTGCAGCCAATGGTGTGGTGATTGTGACCACCAAACGCGGTCGTGAGGGGAAGGCAGTGGTGAACTACTCCTACAACTATAGCTATCAACATTACAGTGATAAATATGATGTGCTCTCGCTACGCGATTGGATGATTGAGAAAAACAAGTCGAGTTGGGAGTACTGGATATGGGAGAATGAAGTGGGACCATGGGGCTCAAAGACACTCGAAGCCGCACTGGCTGCGCCGAAAAGTGGACTGGCTTACACACGTCCTTATACCGATGCACAGATTGCTGCAGCAGGAGCTGGTACAGATTGGGTGGGCTTAATCACTCGCAATGGCCATATTCAAGAGCACAATTTGAGTATTCAAGGCGGCTCGAAAGACACACAATACATGATTTCGCTGAACTATTATGACAACGAAGGTATTGTGCGCAATTCAGGAATGAGCCGCTATACGGTGAAAAGTAATATCGATCAGCGATTTCTCAATGTGTTTAAGGCAGGCGTAAACCTCACCCTTACGCGCATTGACAACAATAACACGCAGTTGGGTTCTGCCCAATTCGAGAAGTCGGGTATCATTCGTTCGGCTGTACAAATGGGGCCAAACATCTTGGCTTACGACCCTGTGACGGGCACTTATCCTGTTAATCCACTCTTAGGAACACAGCCCAATCCCTATTCTTTACTCAATAACATCGACAAGGGGCGCACAGATCGCTTCTTAGGCAATATGTATGTGGAGGCAAGACCCATAGAAGGTTTGACCTTACGTGTGAATGCTGGCTTGGATAGGGCGAACATCAGCCGCAAGACTTATGAACCCAAATCCACACTTTATGGGCGCAACTTGCAGGGTAATGGCGATATCTATACCAACGATAACAACCAATATCTATTGGAAGCGACAGCTACTTATGCCAAAACGATTAAAGAACAGCACAAGGTTAATTTGCTAGCGGGTACCTCATACGAGCAATTTAATGTTGAGGGTGTGAATTCAGGCAATAACAATTTCTTGCTCGATGGTTTCCTTTATAATAATTTAAATGCAGGAACAGGTACGAAAAGAGTGGGGTCGTCCTTCTCGAAAAACAAGATGGAGTCGTATTTCTTCCGCGTGAATTATATTTTCAAAGATCGTTATTATCTCACGGGAACCTTCCGTGCAGATGGGGCTTCGGTGTTTGCTAAAAACCACAAATGGGGCTATTTCCCATCTGCAGCACTCGGATGGACGTTCTCTGAAGAACCCTTTATGAAATCTCTTTCGTCGTGGTTGACGATGGGTAAGATGCGTCTTAGCTGGGGACAGACGGGTAATTCGAATATCGGTTCGAATGCTTTCGCCAGCTATTATGCACAACCAGCCTACAACCAGGAGAATGGAACGCAACTCATTGGCGTGTTCCAAGGTAAATTAGAGAATCCTAACTTGAAGTGGGAAACAACCACTGAATGGAACTTTGGTATGGACTTTGGCTTCCTCAACAATCGTATTTTGGCCAGCGTGGAGTTCTATCATCGTGTGATTTCTGATTTGCTCAACTACAAACCGCTGAATTATTACCACGATATCTCGCAGGTGATGGCCAACATTGGAAAGACACAAAGCACAGGTCTTGAGCTAACCATTAATACGACAAACGTTCAAACACGCGATTTTAAATGGACAACTAACTTCACTTTTACAACTTATAAAGACCGTTGGAAGGAGCGTACGCCTGATTGGAAGCCTGCAGTCTATGAGAAAGTAGATGATCCTATACGTCCTATTTATTCACGTCGTGCAGACCATATCCTACAAATTGGTGAGGCTGCCCCAGCAGCGCAGCCCGATTTGCGTCCAGGTGAGTTGGTGATTAAAGACCTCAATGGCTATAAACGCGACAGCAATGGGCAACCTGAAGTGGACGCTAATGGACGTTTTATCTTAATAGGAGGCCCCGATGGTAAGATAGACGATGCCGATGTGGAACTCATTGGTTCACAAGATCCAGGATGGATGGCAGGTATGGTGAACTCACTCACCTATAAAGACTTTGACTTTAGCTTCCAACTCAATGGCATGTTTGACCGCCGAATGGAAGATCCTACAGAGATGGCCTATGGTTTAGGCGGTGGTGATGTGGCGCGTTATGGCTACAATGCACTGAGCATCATCAAGAAACGCTGGACATGGGACAACCCATCAACCCAATATCCTTGCTCATTTAATGGTTGGGGCAACAGCTATACACACGGCGATTGGTATTATCAAAAGGCATGGTTTGTACGCCTCTCAAACATCACTTTGGGCTGGAGCATGCCCAAAGCATGGATAGCCAAGGCAAAATACATCTCACGTGTGCATCTTTCTTTGAGTGCCAGCAACCTCTTTTGCATTACACCTTACAAGGGATTGGATCCAGAAACCGACTATTATACGGCGGCTTATCCCAATGCACGCACTTATAGCTTGGGGGTAAACATCACATTCTAAACATCTTCAAAGTATTTCTAAAATGAAAAAAACGAAAATAATATATGCATTGTTGTTGGCTTGTACGTCGATAACACTACCGAGTTGTACGGACTTAACACCCGTAGACTACTCGGAAATCAACCCTTCTAACTTCCCAAAGACCGAGAGCGACATCCAATCGTTAGTGCTTTCGTGCTACTATCCGTTGCGCGGCAGCTGGTGGGATGGCATTTTCTCTACCTCAGAACGTGGGATTATGTTTCTCAACGATGCCACAACGGGCATTCTAACGGGTACTTTTGGTGAACAAAAGAAATGCTCACAACTGAATTTTTTCCCCGAAACAACAGGTATTACATGGTTTTATTACACCCGGAGCAATAAATATTCAGGTGGCTACTCACAGAAAATCAGTCGTTGTACTTTAGTGCTCGACGACATTGCGAATAGTGCTTTGGACGATGCTACCAAGCAACGCTACGAAGCTGAGGTGCGTTGTGCGCGGGCTTTCCTCTCGTATATTCTCTACGATATGTATGGTCCGTTGGTCGTAGCGCCGTTAGAAGTGCTGAAAAATCCACTGCAAGAGAAACCTCTCCCACGTCTTTCGCGTGCCGAAATGGCCAAATTCATTGAAGATGATTTGCTCTTTGCCAGCCAACATCTGCCACTTCCAGCCAATACTGAGTATGGACGATTTAGCCGTGGCTTAGCCAAGATGTTGCTCATTCGACTTTATTTGCACGAAACAGCCGATTATAACTATCCCGAAGGGTTGACACATGGCGACAAAACCAATTATGACAAGGTGGTGACGTTGGCGCGTGAGTTGAAAGATCCGCAATATGGTTATGCGTTGCAGAGTGATTATAATGGGATGTTTGCACGTGGAGGACAGGGCAAGGCCAATAAAGAGATTATCTTTGCGCTACCTTGTTCGTATGAAGGTCCATCGCAAAACCAATGGCACATGATGGTGTTGCCCACCGATTATGCAGGTCATGGCATGGGTTCGGGTTGGGGAACAGTCACCAGTACATGGTATTTCTACGACTCATTTGAGCCTGGCGACGTGCGCAGACAAGGTCTTCTCACTTCTTATACTACCTCTGCTGGAGCCACTATCGACCGCAACACACCGCAATCGCCATTGGCTGCAGGGCCAATTCCTTTGAAGATAGGTTATGATCCTGGTGTGAAAAGCTCTGGAGGCTACACCGATATTGACATAGTGCTCTTCCGTTATGCCGACGTTTACCTCTCTTTGGCCGAAGGACTCTGCCAGAAGCAGGGCGCGACGACTGCCGATTTGCACGAAGCTATTGACAATGTGAACGTCGTTCGCAACCGTGCTGGGCTGCCAAGTCTAAGCTATGCCAACTACACGCAGGCCGAAGACGTGCTCAATGCCATTCTTAAAGAGCGCTGGCATGAGTTCTGGTGTGAGAATGGGCAGTATCGTTCGGACATGATTCGCTATCATCGTCTCGTGTCATTGGTGCGCGCCATCAACCAATCTCCCTATGCAGCCGATTACAAAGAGCTCTATCCGCTGCCCTTAGAGGTGATTACCGATGGCAAAGGACAAGTGAAACAGAATCCTGGTTACTAAGTTCTTGGCACATCTATTACATGCCGTTGCGACGGAAAGGATGCGGAAATCTTTTGAAAGGTTTGCCAAACGCTCGGCAAACATCAAAAAAAGAATTTGCAACTTGCCGACGCTTCGGCAAACGATAAAAAAAGATTTTAAGCGAAATTCGTTCGAAAGGGCGGATGGAACAACATTAATTTTAAACATAACAAGATGAATAAATTGCTGAACATATCGCTCTTGCTGCTCGCCCTCTCATGGGTTTCGTGTAGCAGTAGCGGGAATGACACTCCCAATCCAACGCCCAATGGTGGCGAAGGAAACCCAAACTTGCAGACGATGAAATATACTTCGACGAAAGAAGATTTCTTCAATCCAGAGCGAGGCATGTATACTATGGTCGAAAGCAACCTGACAACGCCGCTCTCGGCCTCACGCCTTAACACGGCAAAAAATGCAAAAGAGTCGCTCGTTCAGATTGTTTACTACCTGAAAGACCGTCGCAATCAAGCACTCTCAGCTGCTGATTTAAACAAAATCACCACTGATTTGGCTACTGTTCGCCAGGCAGGTTTGAAGGCTATTCTGCGCTTTGCTTACACTTCGGCAGCCACAGAACCCGACGCTCCGCTTAACATCATCGAGCAACATTTAGACAATTTGAAGCCCGTGCTCGTGCAAAACAAAGACATTATCGCTTGTGTGCAAGCTGGCTTCATTGGTGCTTGGGGTGAATGGTATTACTCTACCAACGGCTTAAACAACACCACGGCACGCAATGCCGTGCTGCAAAAATGGTTAGAAGTGTTGCCAAAGGATCGTTGTGTGCAAGTGCGTACACCAGCTTATAAGCAGACTTTCACGGGCATTGCTACGCCACTCAATGCAACAACAGCCTATAAAGGCACGCCACAAGCACGCATCGCCCAGCACAACGATGCGTTTATGGCCGACGAAACCAACATGGGAACCTATGTTGATGTGGCTAAAGACAAGGCGTTTGTAGCCGAAGAAGCACTCTATACGCCTTTAGGTGGTGAGACTGCACGCCCCACTTCGACCACACCTCCCAGCAGAGGTTCAGCCGCTTTGTTAGAGTTGAAGACGCTGCATTGGTCGTTCTTGCACGATGGTTATGATCGTGTGGTGCTCAAACAATGGGAACGTGATGGCGTGATGGACGAGATTCGCACCCACTTGGGCTATCGTTTGGTGCTCATGCGCGGCCAATATTCCACGCAACATGCACCGGGAAGTGAACTCGTGGCCAAGCTTTCTATTTACAACATTGGCTTTGCTGCCATGTATAATCCCCGCAAAGTGCAACTCATTTTGCGCTCCACTGCGGGCGATGTTTATGTGGCAACGCTGCCCGATGACCCACGCACTTGGAAGCCACGTCAGGCAACTACGCTCACCGCAAAGGTGGCTTTGCCCGGCAATCTCCCAGCTGGCGAATATCAGTTGATGCTCTTCTTGCCCGATGCTGAGCCTTCATTGGCAGCACGTGCCGACTATGCTGTGCGCTTAGCCAATAAAGATACGTGGGAAGCAACCACAGGCTACAACAACCTTGGTGTGAAGATTAAAGTTGATGCTGCAGCGCAATTGCCACAAAGCACGTCGAACATCAAATTCATCAAACAATAGTTATGGAGACAACAACCCAGTCTTCGCAACCGCAACGCTTGCTTTCGCTCGACATTTTGCGTGGCGCCGACTTGGCCATGTTGGTGCTCATTCAGCCCATTTTGCTCAAAGCGCTCGAAACAGCGCAACCAGCTGAGGGCACTATTGGGCATTTCATCATGGGCCAACTGCTTCATCTGCCGTGGGAGGGCTTCTGCTTTTGGGACATCATCATGCCCTTGTTCATGTTCATGTCGGGCATCACCATCCCCTTTGCCATGGCACGTTACAAGCGTGGAGAGCGCATTGATAGCAGCTTTTACCGCCGCATCTTGAAACGCTTTGTGGTGCTTTGGATATTAGGAATGGTTTGTCAGGGCAACCTTTTGGCGTTTGACTTGCAAAGACTGCATCTCTATTCCAACACCCTTCAAAGCATTGCTGTGGGCTATGTCGCCGTGGCTTTCCTCTATGTTTTCTGCTCGTTGCGCACGCAAATCGTGGCAGTGTTATTGTCTTTTGCCCTGTATATTGCAATCTTTGCTATTTGGGGGAACTTCGATTTCACCATCGACAGCAACATTTGCGAGGCCATCGACCGCGCGGTGTTGGGCCGTTTCCGCGATGGAGTGCAATGGCAAGGTGACACATGGCACTGGGATCCCACCTATCATTATACGTGGATCATGAGTTCTCTGAACTTCATCGTGACGGTTTATCTGGGCACTTTGGCAGGCTATCTGTTGAAAAGTGAGCGCACAGCGATGCAAAAGTTCTACTGGCTCATTGCTGGTGGTGTGGCCATGATTGCCGTATCGCTTTGCATGCACCCTTGGATTCCCATCATCAAACACATCTGGTCGAGCTCCATGACACTCTTTTCAGGAGGCATTTGCTTTATCCTGATGGGCTTGTTCTATTACATCATCGACGTGAAAGGATGCCGAAAAGGCTGGATGTGGCTGCGATACTATGGCATGAACTCACTGGCTGCGTATTACATTGGCGACCACATTGACTTTAATTCTATCACCGACTCTATCTTCTTTGGTTTCCAACAATGGCTCGGCGACTATCATCGTGTGTTGCTGGTTGCCCTGCAAGGAGTGTGGGTATTGCTCATTTTGAAGCTGATGTTCAAATTAAACTATTTCATAAAAGCATAAAACCGATTGATTATGTTCAAAAAAATATCAACTATTGTGCTGGCAACAGCCCTGTTGGGGCTTGTAAGTTGCAGCAGCGACGACGACAAGTTTGTGTCTAATGACAAAACGGGTCCGAAGCCAGGTATCGACCTTATGGTCATCCCAGACAACTATAAATATGGCGATAAAGTGAGCATCACTGGTCTGCTCACCGATGATCGCAACCTTGATCACTACGAGCTTTTGTTGCTCAACAGCAAGGGTGACACCTTAGCTACAAAGTATCAGATGTTGCTTGGCCAGCAATTCAACATGGATGATTTCATTCAAATTCCGTTGCCCAAGAATGCATCGACCGACGATTTGCAAGTGGTGGTGAAGCTCGATAACACACGTAACGGCGAAGCGGTTGAGACTTTCGACTTGCCGGCCGTAGCAACTCCCTCATTTGAGACGCTCAACTTGGTGCTCGGCAATGGCAATATCGTGGAGCTGCAAAAGCAAGGCGAGGTGTTCACCATGCCCACTGAGCAGGTGTTCCCCACCAAAGTGAAAGGCATTATCTCGACCACCACGAGCAAAAACGGCATCTACTGGGGCACGAAGTATGGCGAAATAGCCACCATGACCAACGATTCTATCACGATTGGCGGCGATGTAGAGTCATCGTTCACCGTCACTTTCAATCCCAAAACCTTTGAGCTCAACTTCAGCGAGCGTCACGTCTGGAAGCCCTTACCAGCTGCCGACTGCTACTATCTCTTGGGCACCATCTCGGGACACTGGCAAGATGGCGAGATTACGACCGAGAAAAACAAGATGCGCATGAAGGGATTCGAAAGTCAAAACGACAGCTACTACACCTGGACGGCACCCGAAGGCGACGATCCCAACGTGGGGATGTGGGGACAAACGGCCGCAGGTGTGTTCCGCATGAAGCGCGGTGCACAGCAGGGTTACATCCTCTGGGACGGCCAACACATTGTGCAATCGCCCACCGATGATGTGACAAAGAGCTTCCCCCTCACAGCAGGTGGCGCCTTTACCATCAAAACCAACTTCACAGCGGGCACGTGTACGAGTGTCGAAGTGACGGGAAGTGGCAAGTCGTTGCTCTTCACCAACAACAAAGTGGTGGTCAATGGCAATGCCGTTACGCCTACCATAGGCTTCTGTGGACAGCAGTTGCATTTGAAAGCAGGCACGGCCTACATCTATGAAGGCACCATGACGCTGCAAAAGGGGCAAAAGATTTCGTCGGATTTCGACCTCTCTTCCTACACTTGCAATCCCGATTTGTTCACTGGTGGTGGCAACGCTACCTGGACATTGAAGGCCAACACGGGCACCTACTATGTGCGCATGGATGTCTTTAGCGGCGCATTCTATGCTTGTCCAGTTGCAGGCTATCCCAATGTGCTCTATATGGATGGTTGGAGTTGGGCACCCACTCAAAACTCAACGGCCGTGGTATGGTCCGACGATAACGTGCTGCCCGTGGTGCACACCACCGGTCATCGCTACGAAGGCACCTTCTATAACTTTGGTTGGGGCGGCGATGTGGCCTTCTATGTCGTTCATCCTTCCACGGGTCACAAATATCGTTTGCCCAATGCTTTCTTCCCAGCCAGTGTGCGTAGTGGCACCGATGGGTTCCTCATTCCTTCGGGAGCAGGCTATTATAAGGTGGTCATCGATTTGAAAGATGGCATCAATGTGGCTGCCAATGGCACGGTAACTCCTGTGGGAGATAACCATTTCACGATGGACTATGTGGCACAATAGCGCCCAACGCACAGCAAACGCTCTTTCCTATGTATAAAGGTGTTCCGGCAAGTCAGAATAGTTGTTGCAGCGTTGCAATAGCTCTTCGGGCGCGCCGGAACACATTTTGCAAGGATGTAAAGAGGCTTCGGGCGCGCCCGAACGCGTTTTGCATCGTGCAGCAACTCTTCGGGAACGCCCGAACGCTGTTTTCACTTTCGATGGCGCTTTGGGGTGAGTTGTTTCCCCCACGCCACATCCGTTTCACGCCCTCCATGGGGGCATTACACATTTAATTTATGCATTTACGTTCTCATCTTCTACTCCTGTTGGGGTTCTTCTGCACTGCGTTGCAGGCACAACACCATAGCGACATTCCCGTGTTGGCGGGCGAATCGTGGTGGGGAGGCGCCACCGCTTTAGGCACATCGATGCCGTTCACGTCGCTTTCGCCCTTCGATCTCTCGTGCCAAAACGACAACAACCAGGTGTCGGGCATGCTCATTTCCAACCATGGGCGCACCATCTGGAGCGATAGCCCATTCAAATTCTCGGTCGACGGGCAAGGCATTCACATCGATTCGCGCTACGAAAAAGTGGATGTCAAGCAGCAAGGCACAACCCTACGCGACGCTTATCGGGCACTCATGCAGCAGCATTTCCCCGCCGAAGGGGCACTGCCCGACACCCTGTTTTTCTCACATCCGCAATACAACACGTGGATAGAGTTGATGTACAACCAAAACCAACACGACATTTTGACCTACGCCCGCCACATCATCGACCATGGTTTGCCCCCAGGAATTTTGATGATTGATGACAATTGGCAGCGTTATTATGGCAATTTCGATTTCAAATGCGAACGCTTTCCCAACCCTCGTGCCATGGTCGATAGCCTGCATAGGCAGGGCTTCAAGGTGATGTTGTGGATTAGTCCGTTTGTCACGGCCGATAGCCCTGAATATCGTGCGCTGGCCAAACAAGGGCTGTTGCTGCGCGATGCCACAGGAAATCCTGCCATCATTCATTGGTGGAACGGACAAAGTGCCTGCTTCGACCTCACTAATCCGGCCACTCTCGACTATTTGGAGCACACGTTGCGCGGTATGATGCACGATTATGCCATCGACGGTTTCAAGTTTGATGGCGGCGATAACATTTACTATGACTGTGCCGACTTGCGCCCTTATCGCAAAGATGCGCGCTCGGTCGACCAAACGAAAGGCTGGGCCGAATTGGGATGCCGTTACGCTTTCAACGAATATCGCGCGTGCTGGCAGATGGGCAACCGTCCGTTGGTGCAACGATTGGGCGACAAAGACTATTCGTGGAAGGCGGTGCAGCAGCTCGTTCCCGACATGATTGCTGCGGGCTTGCTGGGCTATGGCTATGCATGTCCCGACATGATTGGCGGCGGTTCGTTTGCTTCGTTCCTCGATATTGACGCCGACAAGTTCGACCAAGCACTCATTGTGCGCTCGGCTCAGGTGCATGCGCTCATGCCGATGATGCAATTCTCGGTGGCACCCTGGCGCATTCTCAGTGCCGAGAATATGAAGATTGTTCGGGCCATGGCACAACTGCACGTGCAAAAATCGCCCTACATCCTGGCCTGCGCCCGTGAAACGGCACGCACCGGCGAACCCATTGTGCGCAGTTTGGAATATGAATTTCCCCATCAGGGTTATGAAAAGGTGCACGACCAATTCATGTTGGGCAGCCGTTTGATGGTGGCTCCGATGACAACGCCGGGCACTTCGCGCACCATTGTGCTGCCTCCCGGTCGCTGGCGCGACGATCAAGGGCGCGTGTTCCGTGGGCGTCGCACTATCCAACAGCAGGTGCCGCTCTGGCGTCTACCCTATTTTGAGCGCCTCTAAATGCCGCAAAAGTTCGTTTTTGGCGGATAGTAATTCCTCGAAACATGGTTCTATTGCTGCAAATAGAGCGGTCATCGTGACTACATTGCAAAACAAACATGTGCCGAACAGCCTTAAAAAGCCGTTCGGCACATCTTGTTTTGTGAAGTGGCTCTCCTCTCTTGTCCCCCGATGGGGGTAGAGCTATCCAAACAGGTGGGCTGACAGGCTCACCAATTATCAATCATTGGCATCACAATATAGTATACATTGCGTTGTAATATGGTATAAATTACACCACAATCTCATGGTGATTATCTCGTTATTTGGTAGTAATTACCACATGGTAGCAATGCTTTGATATATTGGAGGTGATAGGGAACAGCAGAAATGAAGTGATTTTTGTCTTACGAGGTCTTTGTCGGCCATCCAAAAGGCCACACTGTAAATAGGTAGGATGATTCCATATCAGGCTATTTCCCAACAAAAATACAGCAAAAACAAAATGTCTTCCCCTTGAAAAGATAATTTTGTTTTTCATAGATTAAAAGTAAAAAGGCTTGTCGTTTTAAGCCTTTATCGTCGATTTTAGCCCCATCAGGTTGCCATGTGAGCGGTATATGTGGGGCGAAAGAGTCCACCATGCATGCCCATCTGTAGTCACTCGCCTGATTTTGCGCCGTCATTTTGGCACCAAAAGCACGCTGACTTCATATAAAAGCCAAATGGGAAGGGAGACAACCATGAGGGTGAAGATGTCGGAAGTGGGGGTGATGATGGCGGCAACGACCACGATAGCCACCACCGCATGGCGGCGATAACGGCGCATAGTGGATGCTGTGAGCAGCCCACAACGCCCCATGAGCCAGCAAACTAAAGGTAACTCGAAGAGAATGCCCATCAAGAGGCTCAACACTAACAGCGTGTCTACATAAGAGTTGAGCGTGATGAGGTTCTCAACGCTGCCACTTACCCGGTAGGTTCCTAAGAAATGGAACGTTAAAGGGAAGATGACAAAATAGTTAAACGCAAGACCTATGCAGAACATCACAAAGCTACTCACCACAATAGGCACTACACGTTGTTGCGTAGTGGGCTCGAAAGCGGGCGCAATGTAGCCGAAAAGCTGATAGAACACATAGGGCGATGCCACCATTAAGCCTACATAGGCCGACGCTTTCACATGCATAGCAAACTGTCCTGTGAGCGTGGTGTTGACCAATTGAATGGCAGATGCCGTGGTGGTTATTTCGTTTTGCGACAGCAAATGGAGCTGTTCGCAGAGGCGATAAGACAGAAAATCGGGGGCATGGGGGGCTAAAATCAGGCGAAACACCTCGTCTTTCAGCAAGAAAGCCACGAGACCACACCCAACGATGGCCACGATGATTTTGATGAAAACGCGTCGGAGCTCCTCCAAATGCTCCCAAAAAGTCATCTCATCGCGTGGGCTCATCGTGCTGAGTCTCCGCTGGTTTGTCTTTTGAAGGATGCTGCTCTTCAGTCGCATCCACGCCGTTCACGCTGTCTTTAAAATAGCGAACGCCCTTTCCTAAGCCCTTCATGAGTTCGGGAATACGCTTGCCTCCAAACAGAATGAGAATGATAATGGCGATGATAATAATTTCTTGTGTTCCTAACATAATGTGTTGATTTTGAATGATTTTTATTGTTTCGAGGGTTGTTGCACGTGGCCTTGCAATCCTTTCTCCACCTCGTTCCACCATTGTGGATGGGCAATGAGATGGCTAATGTCGAAAAGCATCACGCCATCGGATAGCGAAAGGTTCATTTGAATGGCACGACTGATCTTCTCAGGTTGTGGCGCTAACTGGTCGATGAGCACGCTACCATAGAACGGATGACCGCATAAAAGGCGGCGTAGTTGGCGGCATGAGCCTTCAACCGAGTACCATTGCGTGCCTTCATCAGTGGCATTCTTGGGCTGTTCTATCGTGGGATAGTAGTTACCCGCCATGTAAAAATCGATGAGTGGCATATAACCTGTTGTGTGATAGCGTGGTGTGGCCCATGTAAAGTCGCGCTCAGGGTGATAAGAAGGATGGGCAAAGTTCACGCCAACTTCATAATAAGTGGGGTACCAAGCGCCGGTATAGGTGCCGAAAAGCGCCTTGGGACGCACTTGTTTCACCTGCTTTCGGAGCGCAACCATCACATCATGGATGACTTTTGCGCGCCATTCTATCCACAAAGCATACCACTTTCCGGGCCGAACCACCCACTGTTGGGCATCGTTTTTCACCCAAGTGAAGATGTCTTGCGGGAACTTTTCCACGCGATGGTGAATATATTTTTCGAAAGCGTGGCGCGAAGTGTCGGAGAAGTCGGCCTCGATACCGTCATAACGCACGCGGTCTAACACCACACCATCTACTGTTGGATAGGCCGAAAGCAAAGCCTTTAACAGCTTTTTCATGTGGGGAAGATAGCCCTTTGCCAAGGGATTGACCATTGCAGCATACTTCTTTTTCTGCTGTGTAATGGGCAATCGGCCAGCAGGCGTATATTGCATGGAAGCCCATTCAGCATGTTTGGTGTAAATAGGACCGCGATCAAAGTAGTTATGTCCTGCCGAAAAGCAGTTCATTGCGGCGTGCACCTTCATGCCAAAAGTGTGGGCAATGGTGATGAAACGCCCCAAGTAGTCGAAGTTGGGGCGTGTGAATTGTTTCCAAGTTTGCAGCTTAGGAGCCAACGAAGTGTTGAACAACACCTCGCCACTCACAGGCCGAACGTCGACAACGAGGTCGGTAAAGCCCAATAGATGGAGTTTCCTGACGTAGTAATCGATGCTGTCGGGGTGGCTGAAAGTTTGGAAATTGGCCGTCGCATCCACCCACATGATGATGTGTTTGGCTGTGCTGTCGGTTGGCTTCTCTGCATTCTTTTGCGCCATAAGCCTCCCCATAGGTGCTAAAAGTAGCACCATGAGCAACCCTTTTTGCCATAGCTTGTGCCATGAGAGTTGCCATTGTGGAGGCCGCTGCGCAACAGGTTTCATGCGTTTTCCCTCCAATAACGCTCAATATCTTCCAACGACATGCGCGCCGTTTCGGGGATAAAGCGCCAGATAATGAACAGATAGGGCAGACACATCAGCGCAAAGAACAAGAAAGTGCCTGCGGGAGTGAAGGCCGAAAGGAACCAAGGTGTGAGCTGACCAATTAGGAATGTGCCCACCCAAAGGGCTAAACCGGCAATGCTCATGGCGATACCTCGCACGTGATTGGGGTACATTTCGGAGAGCAAAACGAACACAACGGCGCTGATACTGATGGCACAACAAAACACATAGAACAGGAAAAACGCCAGCATCATGTAGGAGGAAAGCTGCCATTGGTCGTGGAATTGGAAGTAAAGGGCAATGAGAATGAGCGACAAAATCATGCCCGAAACGCCATAATAGATGAGCTTTTTTCGGCCAATGCGGTCGATAATGAACAGCGCAATGATGGTGGTTAGCATGTTAACTGCACCAACTAACACCTGACAAAGGAGTGGATCGTCCATACCTGCATTGGTAAAGATGGACGGACCATAATACAACACGGCGTTAACACCCATGAACTGCCCCAAGATAGCAATGCAAACGCCTAAGATAATCGCTTTCAATAGGCCTGGTTGCAAGAGCGAACGCCATGATGTTTCGACGCTTTTGGCGATGGTTTCCTGTGTTTGGGCAATCTGTTTGGCAATGGCTTCACGCGCCACATAGATGCGTTGGTAGATGGTTTCGGCTTCGGTTAGTCGGCCTTTCACTACCAACCAGCGCGGACTTTCGGGCAAAGCGAGGATAATGATGAAGAAGAATAGCGCCGGAAGTGTCTCCATTCCCAACATGCCGCGCCACACTTCGTCGACAAAGATGAAGCGAAGCCAGTCCGTTTCTATCGCACCTTGCTGCGAAATGAGCAGCAAACCATAGTTCATGGCATAGGCAACTAAGAAGCCAATCGTGATGGCTAACTGATATAACGATACCATAAGACCCCGGTATTGCGCAATAGCAATCTCCGATATATAAATAGGTGCGACGATAGAGATGATGCCTATGCCTGCACCACCAATGATTCTGAACACCACTAACATGGAGAAATTGGTGGCAACGGCGCAACCTAAGGCTGAAGTGGTGAAGAGAAAGGCCGATAAAAACATGATGGGTTTGCGGCCAAAGCGGTCACTTAGCCAGCCAGCAACGGCCACTCCAGCAATCGATCCCACAAGAGCGCTGCTCACATACCAGCCTTGTTGCACTACGTTTAAGTGAAATTGTGTGTTCACTTGGTCGATAGTGCCTGAGATAACGGCCGTGTCGTAGCCAAAAAGCAGTCCACCTAAGGCGGCGATGAGGGCTAAAAAGAAGAGATAGCCCATGTGTACGGTTCTTGAATTCATAGTGTAATGCAATAGAATAAGGTGGGGAATTAAAGATTAAAATATTCTTTATAGCGGTCATAAAGGTGCCCGGCTTGCAGATAAGCCGACTGAGGACTCATGAAATGTGAGAACTCAAAGGTGATGGCTTTATCGTAATGGCACCGTTTAGCAGCTTCTAATTTCAGACGGAGTTTGTCGAATTTAATCGGAAGGAAGCGTATAGGCATGTCACGATCGAATGTTTCTGCGTTTGTCCAGCACTGCATTCCATAGCGATCGGCCAATTTTTTGTTGACCGAAAAGAACATGTCTAACTCATCATAATCAATATGTCCGTCTTGAAAAGCGCAGGCATCGACCACATCATGAATGCCATCGAAGATCTCATTCCATTCTCTTTCGTGCTCTTCTACGCTCACAGCCTGCTCCTTTGTGAGTCCTTCGGTGGGCATAACGGCCTTCTTTCCATCAATCCATGGGGAGATAAACACCGGCAAATTGTTGGAAATATCTTTACATTGTTTGCCAATCGTGTGGAACGTTTCAATGGCTCCTTTGGTCTTTCGGCTGATTTCTGTGCTGATATACCAACCTTTAAAACTCTTGTGGTGACCGTAACTCTTCCACACTTCATCGATAACGTAGCGGTTATCGCGTATTTCATGCGACATATCTCCTGTGTCCCAATAGTGTCCCGAGTCGTAAAGTCCGAAATAAAACTTCATGTTATATTTATCGGCCAAGCGCAAAAAGAGGTCAATTAAATCGACGGATGGCTTGTAACATCCCTTCTTTAGCAGATAAGCTGAAGGGTAAGTGATGAACTTTCTGTAGCCCGAACGTATCACGATAACGGTGTCGATGCCGATGGCTTTCATATATTTAAAATCGGCATCCCACTCGCGTTCGCCCCAGTTTTGGTGGGGAATGTCGTGCGAAATCTCGTCTAAGAAAGTGCCCGTGATGGGCAATCCGTTGGCTTTGGGCACAAGATAATGACTATTGTCGGTAGCCAATGCGCCGACAGATGGTGATGATGGGCGCTTGTTTTTAGCCCATAACAAAGAGGGGGCGAGCAATGATGCGGCGCACCCTAAGCCTAATTGCTTTAAAAAATCTCTACGGTTAACCATGGGTTACTTGTTGTTGATTTATGGTTTCCCACGACTTTTGCTTTTGAAGCGGCCGTCATGTTGACCTGTTTTGATAGAAACGATATATTAATGATTGAAATATTGCATGTTTGCGAGCAGGAGGTTCCTCCACATTCTTTGTTTTATGTCTTGTGGGGGAAGCGCTGTGTGTGGGGCGACTCATAGTCATCGATGTGCAAATAATGACTTCTCGCGGTGAGACAAGCACCCACTAACCCCGCCTGATTGCTTAAGGTGGAGAGGGCGATGATGGAATCTTCGCTGACTTTATTGAGCGAGTATTTCTTGATACCCATTTGGATGGGGCGCAAGAGGTAATCGCCTGTGGTCGACAACTCGCCGCCAATAACGAGCATTTCGGGGTTGAAGATATTGATGATGCCTGCTAAGTTTCGCCCCAACTCGGTGGCAACCTCTTGCAAAGCATCAATACAGAGAATGTCTTCGCGCTGGATAGCGTCTAAGATGGCTTGCAACGAGAGCTCGTTTTCGGGCGTGTTGGAGAGGATAGACACTTGTCCATTGCGCAGTCTTTGCATCACTTTGCGCAGCAAGGCAGCTCCCGAAGTCTCGGTTTCCATGCAGCCTGTTTTGCCACAATGACAAATAATGTCGTTGTCGTAGCAGTGCACATGTCCCATTTCTCCAGCATATCCAGAGCGACCCGCATAGCGCTTGCCATCGATAATGATGCCCATGCCGATGCCCCAGCTTACATTAATGAACACCACATGTTGCAAACCGCGGCAACAACCCTGCAACCATTCACCATAAGTCATGCAACGTGTGTCGTTGTCGATGGTGGTTGGGATAGCCAATCCCTGTGTTAACGCATCGGCTAATGGCTCGTCTAAGGTGGTGAAGATGTTGTAGGCGGTGCCCGCTTGCGGTGTAACACGTCCACCAACAGTCATGCAAGCGCAACTTATTTGCTGGGGAGAGCAGTTGGCTTCTCGCAAGAAATTCTGGATAATCTTCAAGAGATTGTCGAAGCAAGCCCGACTATCTTCATAGTAAAATGGCATGCGTGAGTGTTCATAGATGATGGTTCCGCTGAGGTCACAGATGCAAAGACTCATCCAGAGGTGTCCCATGTCGATGCCTAAGAAATAGGCTCTTTTGGCATTTAAGAAGTAAAGACGCGGCGCACGGCGTGCATAGTTTTCCTTTCGTCCCACTTCACAAACCCATCCAGAGGCGATGAGTTCGTTTAGCGCCTTTGTCATAAAAGGAACACTAACAGCCTGGTCTCGCGCCAACTCTGCAATGGTTTGCTGACCACGTAATATCAATTGGCGAAGCAATGCGCGTTGTGCTTCAGTCCAGGTTTCTATAGAAGGAATGCCAACTTCTTCCACAAGGATGATAATAAATAATTTATTTTACTTTGCAAAAGTATATAAATAAATAAGTTTTCCAATCTATTGGCTTGTTAATTATTTAAAAAGCATGGCCTTTTCTATGCGTGGTGTTCGCGCAGGGAAAAATGGTTAGTTCTTAATATAAATAGGTTTACGCGCGTAATAGCATATATATTGTGTGCAAAAAGCATAGCGATTACCCAGCAATATGAATGAGATTAGGATGTAATTTGATAGCTTTTATAATGTAAATAATTTCAGTAATAAACCAACTTAAATAATTAAAATAATTTATTTAATGTGCTTTGTGAAAATAAATAGTTTTAAATTTGGAACATATTTAATATTGTTTTATATTTGCAGCGTCATGAAGTAAGAACTATTTCTACTACTTTGTGCAATCTAAACAAAATATGGTCATGAAAGAAAAAGTGAAAAATGAGTATCGTTTAGCTGTGAGCCGTTTGGTTTGGCTGATGGTATTGATGTTGGCTATCCCTGCTTTGCGTGGGCAAGCTCAAACGACAGTGAAAGGATTTGTGCATGATGTGGCGGGAGAGCCTTTAGCCGGTGTGACGGTAGTCATGAATAATAATCCGAAACATGCTACAGTGACAAACCTTGAAGGCTATTATGTGCTGAATGGAGGTGCACAAAAAGCTTCTACACTCACCTTTACTTATGTGGGGATGAAGCCCTTGCAAGTGAAATGTAATGGGAAGACTTCTATTGATGTTACGTTGCAAGATGACAACACCGACTTGGCAGATGTGGTTGTGATTGGTTATGGAACAGCTCGCAAACAGTCGCTCACGGGTGCTGTAACAGCTATGAAAGGTGACGAGTTGTTGAAGGGGCCATCGACCAATGTGTCGAGCCTGTTGGGTGGAAAGATGCCTGGTGTGACCTCGGTTCAGACTTCGGGTGAGCCAGGAAACGACCAAGCAGCCCTCAGAATACGTGGCTCTCACATGGAAGCTTTATATATTGTGGATGGCATTCCACGCAGCATTGATGATATTGACCCTAACGATATTGAAAGTATTTCGGTGCTCAAAGATGGTGCTGCTGCGGCTGTTTATGGCCTGAATGCAGCTGGAGGTGTGATTATAGTGACGACAAGAAAGGGCACAGAGGGGAAGCCTCGTGTGGCTTATGATGGTCAGTTTGGTGTGTCGCTGAATGCGAATTTCCCCGAATTTATGAATGGCCCTGAATATGCTCACTATTATAACATGGCACAGATGATGGACCAATTGGCTAACGGAACCATTCAACGTCGTGAAGATTATGTGCCTGCTTTTAAGCAAAGTGACATTGAGAAAATGCTCAATGGCGACCCCACAGATGGATGGGACAACGTGAATTATATTGATAAGGTGTTTGGGACAGGACAGCTTTTTAAACATAATGTGTCGGTTTCGGGGGGTAATCCCAATGTGAACTATTATGTTGGTGGCGGTTTTATGAACCAGAAAGGTAACATCGATAACTATGATTATCGCCGTTATAACCTGCGTACGAATCTGAATTTCAAGCCCAGTAAGGATTGGAATATTGCTGTTGGAACCGTAGCAACCATCACACGCAAGGCACAACCACGCTATAATTCGGGCGGATCGGATGCGTTGGGCATGCCAGGTGAGACGGGTTGGCTCTCTATTGGACACCAAGCAATCATGATGAGGCCTTATTTACCTGAGCAATGGAATGGGCTTTACACCGGTTCTATCCCCAATAATGCTTCGGTGGTGTATAGTCCTTTGGCTGCAATTCAACAATCGGGTTATCAGAGAACGCGTGGTATGAATCTCAACACCAACGTCTCTTTCAGTTATGATGCGCCTTGGTTGCCAGGCTTAACCTTGAAGGCTACGGGGTCGTATGATTATCTTTCTTCGCGAAACAAGCAGCTGAGCACACCCTATCAGACCTACACGCGCGATTTAACCACGGCAACCTTCGTGTTGAATCAAGACCCTGAGAGCATTAATAAAAATAAGGTGGGCGAAGGATCTTATACCACTGAGCAGATGATAGGTCAGCTCAGTGCAGGCTATGTGCACCAATTCGACCGCCATCATGTCGACGCTTTGTTCTTGGTTGAAGGCCGAGATTTCAAATCATCTAACTTTGCTGCCTACGCTGATAATGTTCCTTTTGCAGGTCTTCCAGAACTATCTTATGGCATTCCGCTCACAAGTAACTCGCAATCGGGGTTGAGTGGACACACCCGAACGGCTGGTTATGTGTTCCGTTTGAAATATGATTACAACAATATTTATTTGGCAGAGTTTAGCGGTCGCTATGATGGTAGTTACAACTTCAGTGGTAATAAGTCGAATAAGCGGTGGGGATTCTTCCCTTCTTTCTCTGCAGCATGGCGCCTTTCGGGTGAATCTTTCATGCAAAAAACACAGTCATGGTTGAGCGATTTGAAGCTGCGTGCATCAATAGGTTTGTTGGGTAATGATGCTGTTTCGCCTTATTCTTTCCTTAGCACCTATTCTTTTGGTGGTAATCGCATCTTTAATGGCAACGTATATAGCTCGCTTTACACTTCAAACGTGGCTAATCCAGAGCTTACTTGGTCGAAGACACGCACTTCGAACATTGGTTTTGATGCAACATTGTGGGATGGAAAGCTCTCACTTGAGGCTGATTGGTTCTATAATCTCAACTATGATATCTTGGCAAATATGAGTGGTGATAAGGCACCTTCTATGGGAGGCTATTATTATACCATTGCAAATCATAACCGATATGCCAACTATGGTGTGGAATGGACGTTGTCTCATCAAAACACCTTCGCTCTGTTGGGTAAGCCTTTCCGTTATAATGCAAGTCTAAACATGACGTATGCGAAGAGCAAATGGCTGCGCTATCTCGATGAACCCAATGCACAAGAGTGGCGCAAGTATGTAGGAACAAGTGTTGATGCAGCATATGTTTGGATTGCAGAAGGCCTCTTCCGTTCAGAAGAAGAGATTGATCATGCGGCTTGGTACGGCAGTAGACCCAACTTAGGTGATATTAAATACAAAGATATGAATGGCGATGGCAAGATTGATGAGCAAGATCGTTCACGCATAGGGCGTAGCAATCGTCCAGAAATCATGATGGGTCTTAATCTCGGTGCATCGTGGAATGGATTCGATTTTAGCGCGCAATTTACGGGTGGTTTCAAGTTTGATGTGTCAATGTTGGGTACTTATTATAATGGTTATGATGACAATACCATCTGGAGTCAGACCTTTAAAGAGGGCGCGAACTCACCCTTATGGTTGGTGAAAGAGGCTTATAGCATTGACAATCCCAATGGCACTTACCCTCGTATTACGCTCTCTACCGTCTCACATGGTGGCGATAATGGTGCTGCTTCCACCTTTTGGATGCGCAAAGGTAACTATGTTCGTTTGAAAACAGCACAGATAGGCTATTCGTTACCGAAAGCAATGATGCATAAAATCGGTATAGAGAACATCCGTATTTATGTGGAAGGGTCAAACCTTTTCACACTTGATAGCCTGCCAAAGGGAATCGATCCCGAGTCACCTGCAGTGAACAATGGCTACTATCCGCAACAAAGAACTTTCTTAGGAGGCATTAACATCACATTCTAACCTTAACGTTCACGAAAATGAAAAAGAGATATTTAACGATAGCATCAATTGCAATGGGTCTTGCTGTTACATCATGCAATGACTTTCTCAATATTAGTCCTACAGACAAAGTAACCGAAAAATTGGTTTGGAGCGATGTCGCTACAGGTGAATTAGCTGTAAACTATTTCTATGGAGATATTCCAAATCTTGGTAGTTTTAGCAATTATCAGAGCAGTATTGGTCTGACTGAAGGCTTGACCGACGAGTTTAAATACGGCAATATGAACTATAATGCCTTCTGTTTCATTCCTAATGAGGTTTCTTATGGTGGCACAGTGCTCACTGCTCCCTATGTAGATAGCTACTTAGGTGTGTGGGGAACCACCTACGAACAGATACGTCGTGTGAACGAAACCTTAGGAAAACTCCATGCAAGTAGTTTTGATGAGCATGAAAAGCAGCGCTTAGAAGGCGAACTTCGCTTCTTTAGAGCCATGTATTACTTTGAACTTTTGAAGCGTTATCATCAGGCAATCATCTATGATGAAGACTTAACTAAGATCTCAACCAACAAGGCTTTAGATACAGAAGCTGCTGGATGGGACTACGTTTTGGCTGATTTAACCTTTGCGGCACAGCATCTTCCAGTGCAGAAAGCAGCAATGGGACGCCTCACAAGTGGTGCTGCTTATGCCCTCATCACACGTGCTATGCTTTATTGTAATAATTGGGATGCGGTGAAAGAGGCTGCGAAGAAGGTCTTCGACATGGGGTATACGCTCACCAATCAGTATGCCGATGCCTTTAAAGGTGAAGGAAATACCGAAGCCATCTATACTTATGTTTATGGCAATGTGGCTAACACTGGACACCAGTTCGATAGCTATTATGCGCCAGGAGGGGACCATTCTTTGGGCATGCCTACCTATGGTGCGTTTGGAACACCTACACAAGACTTAGTTGAAGAGTATGAATTGAAGACTGGAGGGAAAGCAGATTGGACCGCATGGCATGCACAAGGAGGCACCACTCAAGCGCCACCTTATGACCAATTAGAGCCACGTTTTGCGGCAACCATACTCTATAATGGAGCTAAATGGCGTGATAGAGCCATCGAACCCTTTGTTGGTGGCAAAGATGGATGGGCTGAATGGATGAAAGATGCTGTGAATGAAGGGCGCACAACCACGGGCTATTATCTGAAAAAGTTCTTGGATGAGTCGCGCGATTACAAAGCCAATAGTCAGAGTACACAGCCTTGGGTGGCCTTCCGATTAGCCGAAGTCTATCTCAATTATGCTGAGGCTTGCTTGCGAACCAACGATCTTGCCGAGGCTGTTATCTATATTAATAAGGTGAGACAGCGTCCAGGTGTCGGACTTCCTGCCCTACAAAATCTCACAACGGCTGAGCAAGTGTTTGATGCTTTGGGCCATGAACGCAAGATAGAGCTGGCCTTCGAAGGACTTTATTACTGGGATATGCGTCGTTGGGGATTGGCTACTACACAGCTAACTGGTATTCGTCGTCATGGATTTAAGATTGAAAAGAGCGGCAGCAACTATCGTTATCAATATGTAACCGTTGACAATGTTAATCTCAACTACCCACAGAAAATGAATCGTTTCCCCATTCCTGTGGCAGAACTGAATACAAATAAGGAGATGAAACAATTCTCAGAATGGCAATAATTTAAAGAACATCATTATGAAAACAAAGATAAATTTCGTGTGCTACTGCGTGGCATTGGCCTCACTTTCGCTCTTCACCAATTGCGCAGAAGAGGAACATGTAGCACCAACGGCTAATCGTTCGGGCATTACGAGCCTAACAGCTTATTTCACTTCGGGTGAATATAAAGACAAGGTTGCCAAGGAATGGATCATCAATAGCAATGAAGACAAAACTGACTATGTTATCCCTATTCCTTTTTATTATCCCGAGGAAAGCGATAATTCAACAGCCGATGCGCTAAAAGCGATGAAGGTAACTGCCGTATTGGAGAATAATTGCATGCTCAATCCTGGCTTAACCATGCTCGACTTAACCCAGAAGAATGCCTTTACCTATACCGACCCCTATGGCAATGAGCGCCATATCACCATCTCGGGGCAGCAAGTGCGTTCCAACAAGTGCGCCGTTAAGAGTTTCATGGTCAATGGTTCCATTCCCGCAGTGGTTGATGAAACGAATAAAAGCATATCGATAGTCACTCTTCATGACCTCTCAAATGCAACAGCAGAAGCAGTGCTTGATGCCCATGCAACGATTGCTCCCGACCCTCATGGCACCTATAATTTCAATCAACCCATGTCCTTTACGGTGACTGCTGATAACGGAGTGGATAAGACTGTCTACCAAGTGGTGAAGCGTATTCTATCAAAACTCGACATGGGTTATGCCGTGGGGAGCGAGAAAGAACTATTCTCTCACGACCTAAGACTATTAGGTATCACGCAAACACAAGAGAATATGCACCCCACTTTAGCCGCTATTGGCAAATATGTTGTCCTCAATGTGGGTGATGGTAGCGCACCACTCTATTTCTTGAGGGCTACAGGAAGTAAGGTCGGAACAATTAATTTGGGAAGTGCAAATGCCACGGGTGCCATCACCAGTGACCAGGCAGACCACATGCTTATCTGCAATCTTGCAGACAATGGACAGACATTAAAGATTTATAAAACGAACAGTGTGACCAACGCCCCTACACCCTTTATCACCTATCATAACAGCTTAGGGGTTACTCTTGGTGCTCGTTTGAGTGTGCAAGGCGACCTTAATCACGATGCAGTGATCGTGGCAACACCGCTCAATACCAAGAAAGTGGTGCGCTGGAAAGTCACCAATGGCACCATAGGTGCACCCGAAGTGATAGAGCTTGGCATCAATCCTTGGGGTGGAATGGGCGGAAATGCCAAGGTTGTAGCGGCCAATGCGCAAGGCAATGCAGGTTGTGTGGCCGACTATTATGCTGGAGGTGCCAATCAAATGTATTACTTGTCCGACTGGCAGACACCCACCAATTTGGTCAAAGGAGAGTCGTGGGGACACACCAGTGCAGCCCTCGATATGTGCACCTTTAACCACAATCGCTATTTAGTGAACTTCAAAATAGGCTATTGGCCCACATGGGGACAGCCAGGAACGGTCTATCTTTTCGATGCAGCCAATCTCAATAGTGTCACGGGAGCAGATGAGACTTCTTCGGCATTGAAGTATGCTTTTAAAGTAAAAGATTATTGTGCGGGCAACATGGCATCACCAGGTGACTACGGATTTGGCGATGTTCTCATCGCTCCTACAGCTGATGGCTACTTTGCTCACATCTTCTACGTGTCGAATACGCATCTCTCGTTTGGTGGTATCCAGATTGATTGTATTAAAAAGTGATGCATTTTATAGCGCAATATCACGCATTTTAGGTCATAAACAATGCGACATTACTCAACAATACATAGTGTTTTATGTTTCATGTTGGTACTCATGGCTTACACTTCCTGTAAGCCTGAGTCCCATGAAGATATTCAAAACAAATGGGATTGGGAGAAGAAAAAAGACCCAACACCAAGTCCTGACAGCGAAAAGTCACGCTTCATCTGGATTGATGCAGCAGCCAATTTCCCCCGTTATGCCAACCGCAAGGAGAACATCCAGGCCGATTTGGAAAAGGTTAAAGCGGCCGGATTTACCGATATTGTGGTGGATGTGCGCCCATCGATGGGCGATGTGCTCTACAAAACCGATGCTGTGGATCAGGTAAAGAAGCTCGATACCTGGGAGGGCAGCACCTATTCGTTTTACGAACGCACGGCCACTTGGGACTATCTGCAGGCCTTTATCGATGCAGGTCATCAGTTAGGGCTGAAGGTTAACGCAGCCATTAACACCTTTGTGGGCGGCAATCTCTATCCTTATGGGCTTGGAGAACAGGGACTTGTGTTCCGAGATGCCACGAAACGTGCGTGGGTAACGACACTAAGTCTTGAGCAAGGGTTGGTCAACGAGATGGATCTCACGAGCACTAATCCCGCCGATGCCGACTTCTATGGCACGAAATTCCTCAATCCTTCCAACCCCGATGTGCAGGAGTTTCTGCTCCATTTGCTGCGCGATTTAAGTCAATATAAAGTTGATGGCATCTTCTTAGACCGTTGCCGATACGACGATTTGCGGGCAGACTTCTCGGAAGAGAGTCAAAAGCAATTCAAAACTTTCGTTGGAGATGAGCAAGTTCGGTTCCCCGATGATGTAGGAACGGCGGGCATGCCCGACAACAAGGCCACGCGAAGGGCAAAATATTTCAAGCAATGGCTCGCTTTTAGGGCCAAGACGATTCATGACTTTGTGCAACGAGCCGTAGCGACTATCCATGGCGTTAATCCCAAAATCAAGGTCGGAACCTACGTGGGTGCGTGGTATTCCACCTATTATCAGATGGGAGTTAACTGGGCAAGCACGAGCTATGACCCCGCCATTGACTATCCTTCTTGGGCCAACAGCGACTATCATCAGTATGGTTATGCCGACTTGCTCGACCAAATGCTCTTGGGATGTTATGCAGCTGCCAATAAAGTTTATGGCACAGGGGAGTGGACAATGCAGGGGTTTGCCCAACAAGCACGCAGGCTATTGGGCAAAAACGTGAAGTTCGCGGGCGGCCCAGACGTAGGAAATCCCACAGGATTTGAACAGGGCAATCAGCACGAAGCAGTGAAAAACAGTGTCGATGCCTGCGCCAATGCTGCCGATGGTTATTTTGTTTTTGACATCTATCATGTCAGAACGTATAACTATTGGGACGATTTGAAACAAGGATTTGAACAATTAAAGAAGAAATAAGATTTCCGAAAACAACTTAAAACACGAAAAAACAAATGATGAAAAAAATGATGGTTGCACTGCTTCTCGTAGGCAGTGCAACCTTAACCATGGCACAAACGCTGAAATTTAACAGCGAAGGACGTTTTAAAATCATGCAAATCACCGACGTACACTATAATGGTAGTGAGGCTTCGGTGGCTGCTTTGCCGGTGATTGACCGCCTCTTAACGGCCGAAAAGCCTGATTTAATCGTGCTTACGGGCGACATTATCTGGGGGCCTCCAGCAAAAGAAAATCTCCTATCGGTGCTCAATCGCATCGCCAAACATCACATTCCATTTGTCTATGAATTTGGAAATCATGACTTTGAGCAAGGACTTTCCAATCAAAAACTCTACGAACTTGCACGCCAAGTGGACTATAATATCTGCCCGGAAATCAAAGATGGACAAGCATTAGATTATGTTTTAACCATCCAATCATCGCATGATCAGCAGCCCGCAGCCCGTCTTTATTGCTTCGATTCGCACGCCTATCCCAAGGGTTTCCCGCAAGATAAGAGCAAAGGTATCTATGCTTGGCTCACCTTTGAGCAGGTGGATTGGTATCGAAAACAGGCGCAAATGGCAAAGCAAACGTATCGAAACAAGGTGCTTCCCGCGCTGGCTTTCTTCCATATTCCGTTGCCCGAATACAAGCAAGCAGCCACAACTGAGACGGCAACGCTCATTGGTACGCGCCGAGAAGCGGTGTGTTCGCCCGATTTTAACTCAGGCATGTTCACCGCAATGGCTGAAGAAGGCGACGTGATGGCTATCTTTGCGGGGCACGATCACGACAATGATTATGCCGTGATGTGGAAGGATTTGCTCTTAGCCTATGGGCGATATACGGGCGGAAATACCGTGTATAATCACTTAAAGCCCGGCGCTCGTGTCATTATCTTAGAGGAAGGGAAGCGCCGTTTCACCACTTATATCCGCGAATGGGATGGCAATCGCTGCGACTTCTCTACCTATCCCGACAGTTATGTCATGGATGATTGGACGAAACGCGCCCCTGTTCGCTATGAATAGGCGGTAGAAAGACGACAAAAAGCAGATGAAAAAAGCCTCGTATCCCTCTCAACTTGCCACCTTTTTTGTAGGAGGTTGAGAGGGATACGAGGGTAAAAGTGAGGTGAAAAGGAACGTCTTCTTAGCCGAATTCTCGGTGCGTCATGCCACAATGACCTATATAGAAGCCTGCATGATGCCTCGTTTCTCTTAATGAGACTTATTTAATTGTATGATAGCCCAAATGCAACCAATGGCTGCAATGACTGCAATGATGGTAAAAAGATAAAATAATTCCATACGTTTATTCCTTATTCCCTAATAAAAACATGAAGAATCCAAAGAGCATAGTAAGCATTACTGCAGCCAAACCCATAATTAATAAATAAGTCTTTTCTATCTGCATGCCCATAATTCCCGAAAGAATAACTCCCCCAAAAATCAATTTAGATAGGTCAAGACTATATTTACTTGCCTCCAAGTAGAGCCTTGAAAGAGTTTCTTTCTTCCAGTGTTTCAGCTTTTTCTCCATGCTGCAAATATAATGATAAATTTCATAAAACACATTGTTTTAGGATGATTTTCTCCATAAGGCAATGTATTTCAACACTCATTTTCCCACTTCAAACGTCACGAACAGGCCGCGATGATCGGTAGGCCAAATGCCTTTTGGTGGGAGATAGGGGTCGTTCCAGGTGTCTTTTTCGGGCTTACAACGTGCCACACACGTGTCAGGTCCGAAGATTTTAGCGTCTGTTGCGCGCATGTTTCGACCTTGATAGTAGATTAAATCGATGCGTTCGCGCTCGTCAGATAGCGGTGCCCACGTGAGTTTATGAATGTCGGCGAGGGGATTATAGCATGGATAAGTGAAGCCGGGATGCGTGAGTGGGTTGGGAAACAGCACGCGATAGGCATCCCGATAGCCCGCTTTAGCGAGCATAGTTGATACGGTCCAGGGCACAATCATGCCGTGATGGTCGAAAAGTTGCGCGGTGGCGGCCGTCCAATCTAAATGCGATGGCTCGTTGAAATCGCCGCCAAAGATGACACATCGCCCTGCTTTTAGGTCGTGTTTTGCTTCATTAATGAAGATTTGCGCCGCGTTATCGCGCCATGAAAGGTCGTTTTTCTGCAGCAATTCATCAACGCTGGCGGGACGATTGCAGGGCTTAAACGTGTTGCCATCATAGCCTCTTACCTCATAATAGCTGCAATCTAAATAGTCAAGATGGCCGGTATAGACGGCAAACTCGCGTCCTTTCACCTTCGTTACCAGCTTATAAATGCTGCCATGGTCACGATTTTCGGGGAAAACATACACTGAATCGCTGATGGGATGGGCGCTCAATAGCCCCGAATCCTTCGATTTAAACGTGTAATACGTAAGACCTCGTTGGTGCAACGCCGACACAAGACGCAGCAAAAAGTTGGTGTTGTGGTAGTTTCTCACCTCACTAAATGTCACAAAGTCGGGGTGAAGGCGAGCCAATTCGTCGACGATGGCCTCGAAACCACCCGGAATAAGTGTGCCTTCTTGCCAGATATTCCATTGCAAAACGGTGATTTTCTGTGGCGATTGTGCCATTGTTCCCAAGGCAAAGCAATGGAGCAACAGGGCTAAAATGATTTTCTTCATCTGTAAAAAAGTTTATGTTATTGATGTTGTTTCTGATCGATGGGGCGACTGTTGAGCGCAGGTGGCTCGGACAACACCCATCCTTCGTTGTAATGTTGATTGTTGGGAAGCGCCGAATGACCTACACCTTGCAGCATCAAATGGCGCAGTTGGCCGAAAAACAGCTGGTAGACCTGCCGCGGCAACGCATGGTTGGCCTTGCAAACTGCGGCAGCCATTCCCACCACTTCGCCCATCATGCCCGTGGTTCGCATCACCCTTGTCGAGCCAAGTGCCACATGTGTGACGCTAATGTTGCGCCCTGCCATGAAAAGATTGTTGACATTGCGTGAGTAAAGGCAACGAAAGGGCACGGCATAAGGATAGATGACGCGCTGATGGGACACGGCTTTGAAGGCTGAAAACGGGAAGATTTGCTGCTGAAGGCTGTCGGGATAGTGCAGATCGAGGCTCCAAGTGGTGGTGAAAGTGGCGTCTTCGTGGGGCATGTTGCGCATGATGTCTTGCTCGCTCAGCACATAATCGCCTAACAACCGACGCGATTCGCGCTTGCCAGCCACATAGCCTACCCATGCCAAACGCCATTTTTCGTAGCTCTTTCGCCCTTGATAAGCATGCTTGAGAAAGCTCCAATTAGCATAAATCACCGCCATGCCATAGTCGCGAATGGCCTCGATTTCGTTGATTTTATGGCGCCAAAGCCCTGTTTCCCACGTCCATTCGCCCTTGAAAACAGGCTCACATGTGTGGCGATTGATGCCGATTCCATAGTCGAAATGCGCGAAAGGGACAGCGTGTTGTGCCTTTTCGGCGCGCCATTGCATGGAAACGCCTAAGGTCATGCTATCGGCTTGCTGTGGCGCCAAGTCCTCATGGAAGGCTGATTGCGCCTCTCTGCCCATGCAATAGTGTGCACCTGCTAGGAAACCCACCGTGCCATCACCTGTGCAATCGGCAAAAAGAGGTGCCGAGAAGCGCAGCCGTTGCCCCGTTTCTACCTGCTGTGCCACGACCGCTTCGATGCAATTTCCCTCGTTGTTGGTAGGAGAAGCAGGCGCCATCTCTACCCTGTCGACATGGAAATTCAGGTAGAGGCTGATGTTTTTCTCGCCTTTAACCACAGCCAGCTTGCGTTCATCGGCATAGTTTTCGGCCGGCATAGCGTTGCCTTCTTGCGTGGGTGCAAACTCTTTTTGCAGGTCGCCGAGCCGCGGATAAGGCTCCATGTTGATGCGACCGCCCAGGTGTACGCGCACTTCCGAACTGTTGTTGCCACCCAAAATGGGACGGTTTTGCACCAAAGCCACGCGCAAACCCAAGCGAGCTGCCGCCAAAGCCGCACTCATTCCGGCCACTCCACCACCCACGACCACAAGGTCGAAGGGCGTTGTTGAGGCTTCTTGAATGGGCGATGGATGTTGCTTTTCGCGCCAAGTGGCCAGCGTTTGGGGTGCGTGGGGTGGGGGATTGGGCGTGGTGGAAAGGTAGATGGCATCGCAACGGCCGTCAAAGCCCGTAGCATCGTGCAACGAAAGGCGGTTGATGCCCTGCTTTAATTGCACTTTTCCGGCATATTGCCACTGCCAACTGTCGCCCGCATCGCCCACCATTTGCCCCAGCTTTCGACCATTCACGCCCACGAAAAATCGGCCGGGACCACGTCCTTTGTGCCACGGTGACGTCCAGTTGTACGTGCGAACATAAACGAAATAGGTGGCCGCTGCAGGCACTTTGACCGACGTCTCGGCCATCTTCACGGGCGTTCCCATGCCATGTGCCAGCAAATAGGGCGAGCCCATCTGCTCGATAAACTGTGCATCGGCCACCCAACCGCCTTTGTTTTGAAACCTTTCGGCCTCAACCAATAGGCTGTGGGCAGCGAGATGGAGCGCCATTATCAGCAACATGGCCAGCGTTGTGGTGCGTTGTTTTGTCATTGTTGGGTTGTATTTGGTGATGAAAAAGCCCATTCCGACCCTCTGAAAGGGTCGCCGTAAGAATAACATGACCGTTCAGACCCTCCGAAAGAGTCGCCGCAAGCAGGAAAAGCCCATTCATACCCTCTGAAACGTTTGCCGTGCGATGCAGGAGCCTTTTCGACCCCTCCGAACGGCTGTTGCATGGCGCATGAGCCTTTCTGATGCGTCAAAACGACGGTTATCAGCCTTCGTATGTGCCTGAGTTGTACTGAGAACATTTCACATTTGTTTGGCCCTGCTTAGCAAAGCGAGTGGGATGTGTTGTGAAAAATGGTGCAAATTGCCAGGCAAAATGATGCATATTGTAGTCGGATATGCACCAAATTGCGAGACAAAATGATAGCTATTACTTCACGAGCCAACGCCTTTTAACGATGAAGGTGTGGGTTGAGCTGTGCGTCTAAAGCTGGATAAGGCAGATAAATGCTCTTCTCTCCTTGCCAAGTGAGGCCGTTGGGGATGAGCACTGTCTCTTGCAATGTGACGCCAGGTGCCACGGTGATGGGCGCATTGAGTTTGCGTTGGTTGAACACTTGTTCTAACCTGTTGAGGCGCATGAGGTCGTCTCGGCGCGTAACCAATGCTGGCCAATAGCCTGCAACCTCCCAACCATGCTCGCGAATGCAGGCTTCTATGAAGTCGTTGCCGCTCATTCCGGCTGGCAAAGCAGCTAATCCTGCCCGCTGACGCACGCGGTTGATGCACTGATAAGCCATGGCATTGGGGCTTCCATCGGCGCGACATTGGGCTTCGGCATACCACAACAGCACCTCGGAATAGCGGATTAAGCGGTGGCGATGGCTGTTGGATGAAACGTAACCGGCAGGCTTGGTGTAGTCATAATCCACGTTGTCGGGGCCCACAGTGAAGATAGAAAACATGGGATGTTGCTCTTCTACCTGCCACCAGTCTAAGAGATTGGTCTCGCCTTGGCGTCCGTTGTTCTTCAAAATCTTGGGATTGTAGATGGCATCTTTGCGCGGTCCGGCGGGAAAATCGTTCCAAAACTTGATTTCACCCCAGCCGTCTCCCCAGCCACCTAACGACTCAAAGAGATTGCTTTTAGACATTTCGGAGTCTTCATCCCACATGAATGTGCCCGAGAAGTTGATGCCAACGACTGTTTCGTTGGTGTAGTTGTGGCTCGGTGCATACACGTGTTTGAAATCGGGTTCTAAGATATACTCATAAGTTCCTGCGTTAACGCCGTCGATAACGGCCTTGGTTAGCGTGGCAGCTTCGGCATATCGCTCGGTTTTTTGCAGTGGCCAGCCTGCCATTGCCATGTCAACAGCGGCCAAAGTGGCTTGCGCTGCCTGCTTGGTGATGAAGATATTGGCACCGTTCATGGCGCGTGGTGCTGTGGAATAGCGTGTGGGAAGCGTGGCGATGCAGGCCTGGAGGTCGGTCACAATCTGCTGATACACCTCTTCAACCGACGCCAATGGTCGGCTATAGTCCACGTCTCCGGCCAGATTCATGGGCACAGGTCCGAAGCGTCTTACCAAGAAAAAATAGTTCACGGCACGCCAAAAGCGCGCCTGTCCGACGGCGATGTTCTTCTCTTCTGTGCTGGTTGGCGTTTTCTCAGCGGTGTTAATGATGTCGTTTGCCGCCTTGATTGCCACAAAAGAGGTGCGCCAAGCCCATGAAGCGCCATTGTTTCCGTCGCTGGGATGGAAAGCATCTACCTCGGCCACATGCTGCTTGTTGCTGCCGGGATTGGTGGTAACATCGTCGCCTTGCCATGCAATCATCATGGGATTGGTGTTGGTTTGTGTGTCACACACCTTACTATACAGGGCATTTACGGCCATGTCCAATTCCTCTTGCGACGTGAAATAGTTCTCAGGTGTGAGGCGTCCTTTCGGATTTTCGGTGAGAAAATCGCTGCAAGCGGTAGTCGTTACGGCCAGCAAAAAGGAGGATAGGAGTATGATTTGAATTTTCATCATGTTGTCTTTTGAAGTTAGAAATTGATTTTTACGCCGAAAGTAAAGGTGCGAGAGAGCGGATAAGCGCCCATATCGATACCATCATTGATGTCAACATTGCCGAGCGATGTGTCCATGAATGAGGTGCCCGAGGGGTCTAATCCTTTATATCCCGTGAGCGTAAACACATTCTGACAGCTCAAAGATAACTTCACATCGGCAAAGTGAGTCTGCTGTTTGGTGAGGTTATACGACAGGGTGATGTTGTCCAAACGGAAGTAATCGGCCTTCTCCAACCACTTGGTTGAGGCACCTTGATAGTTGTTATTGGTGACATTTACGGCGGGGAACATCGGATTTTCGGTCTTTCCAAACGACTGATAGTAGGCTTCTTTCAGGGTAATGAATTTCGAAGCGCCATTCATTGAAGCCGCAAAATAGCGCATGAGATTGAGGCGTTTGGCACCAAAAGCACCCGTAAAGAAGAGGTTTAAATCCCAGTTTCGCCAAGAAAGTTGGTTGTTCCAGCCTAAAGTGAAGGTGGGATTGGCCTTTCCACAGAATGTTCTGTCGCCCTCAGATAGCGTTCCACTGCCGTCAAGGTCGGCGTAAGTGTCGTGCCCTGTAGCATCTAATCCTGTCCATTGATACAGATAAAATGCGCCAATGGGTTGGCCAACGACGATGCGTGTCACATCGCCCATCAGGCCAATTGCAGGCGAATAGCCCTGAACGAAGGGGATATTATCCAACGAAGTAACCTTGTTTTTGAGGTAAGTTCCCGTGAAAGACGAGTTCCAATTCAAGTCTTTCTGCTTTAAAATGTGAGCATCGATGGTGAAATCAACGCCTCGGTTCACCACTTCGCAGGCGTTAACCCAATAGGTTCCGCCGCCATCATATTGCGGAAGCGTCTTCTTCAGCAGACCATCTTTGGTGGTTTTGTTGAAGTAATCGATAGAGAAGCGCAGACGATGGGCAAGTGTTGCAAAGTCGATACCGATGTTGAATTGGTGTGTTTTCTCCCAAGTGAGGTTGGGAGTTGCACGACTTGTGCCTGCCCAGAAGCCCGTATACTTGGTCGATCCGCCATAAGCATAGCCCACTTGTTTCATCAATCCCAAGGTTTCATAGGGCGAAATAGCCTGACTTCCCACTAATCCATAGCTCACTCTGAGCTTGGAATCTTGGATGATGTCTTGTTGTTGCATGAACTTTTCGTTGCCCAACGACCAGGCTAAGGCTACAGATGGGAAGAACCCCCATTTGTTTTTGAAGAACTTTGACGACCCATCTGCGCGGAAAGTTGTCGTGAGTAAATAGCGGTTATCGTAATTATACATCAAGCGACCCACGCCAGAAAGCAACGCCCAAGCCTCGTAACCATTGTCTGATGTCTTGCTTTTAGCCAAGCCAATGTTCCACCATCCTACGCTTTCGGTCAGCAGATTATCGCCCGAGATGTGCATCATGCGATACTTAGATTGCGTGGCTTCGAATACACCTGTAGCCGTAAGACCATGCAATCCCCATTGTCCTGCATAGGTAAGGTTGTTGGTTGATTGCAGCATCATGCGTTGTCCGTCTTGATTGGTCATGCTGCTTTGTTCGACAACGCGTTTAGAATTAAACCAATAATATTTGGCATCGTTATAGTCTATGCCGTTGGTTGTGGTGAAAGTTAAGCCTGGAAGGAGATTAAATCGCAAATCAATCCTGCCATTAAAGATGTCTTGTCGCCCCTGACCGCTATTGAGTTTGAGGCTCCCAACAGGGTTATCTGCCGTGATAGCATTATAGAAATCGTGGCTATAGTTGCCTGCATTGTCCATCACATTCGTCACAGGTGAGTAGTTTAATGCAAGCCATAGCATGTTATTTTTAGATGCACTGAAGTTCACCATGCTTCTAACATTGTGCGAAGCATTCACATCTGCGGTGATAGTGAGCCATGGAGTGATGTTCGATGTGAGGTTGAGTTTCGCTTGATAGCGTTCGTTTTTTGTGCTAAGCACCGTTCCTGTTTGACTCAAATAATTGCCCGACAGGTAGTATTGTGTGTCGCGATTACCATTGGTGAGCGTCACTTTATAGTTCTGTGTGAAGCCCGTTTGCGAGATAGCTCGCTGCCAATCGGTGCCTTTTTCGCCATTTTGGAAAGCAGTTAAGTCGGCTTGACCGAACGTTCCAGGATGGGCTTCGTTATAGGCTGTGGCAAATTCGTGGGCATTCAGCAATGGATAACGCTTGGCAATGTTACTAAAACCAAACTGAGCATCAAAGGATACTTGCTTCATATCGGCCTTTCCCGACTTCGTTGTCACTAAAACCACGCCGTTAGAACCGCGCGAACCATAGATAGCTGTGGCTGAAGCATCCTTCAAAACCTGAATGGATTGGATGTCTTCTGGGTCCAGACCGGTGAGTCCACTCTCGCGAACAATGCCATCAACTACGTAAAGTGGGTCGTTACTTCGGTTGATAGAGCCAGCGCCTCGAATGCGAATTTTCATCTCACCGCCTGGAATTCCGCTGTTCACAACGTGCACTCCGGCAATTCTTCCCTGCAAAGCATCGTCAACACGCGTGATGGGTTGATCCTTAAAAGCTTTGTTATCGAGCACCGAAACCGAACCGGCTAAGTCGGCTTTCTTCACGGTTCCATAGCCCACCACCACCACTTCGTCTAAGGCTTTCACATCGTCGCTGAGCGTAATGGTCATGTTTGGTGAGGCTTTGAGCTCTTGATCTTGCAGCCCTATGTAGGAGATGACGAGCGAAGTGCCTGGCGATGCGTTGAGTGTGAAGTGCCCATCGGCATCGGTAATGGTCTTGTTAGCGGTGCCTTTTTGTTGGATTGTCGCACCCACTAAGGGCTCTCCGCTCGCATCTTTCACCGTGCCCGACACCTGTTTCGTGGCAGTTGGCGTAGCTGTTTTTTGCGAAAACACAATGTATTTGCGGTTAGTGATGTCGTAACGCAGGGCATGTGTTTGCGCAAAATGGTCGAGAAAATAGGCGATGGTGCCGGTAGTTTGTCCAAACGAGACACTGCTTTTGGGGTCTATGTCGCTGTCTTTGTAGACAAAGAGGTAGCCACTTTGTTGCTCAATCTCGTGAAAGAATTGTGCAACCGCTAATGTTTTGTTGGATAATTTCACATTTTGTTGCTGTGCAAAGGCCGGCAGAGAAAGCAGGAATAGGCCCAAGAAAGTGCAACAAATGAGTTGCCATCGTAGCGCAAATGACTTGCGGCTACCTGTGGCTTGCTTACGATTGTAGGATAATTTGTCCATGTATCAGTTGTAAATGAGATATAGTTTAGTTGTTATTTTTATATACAGACGTTTGGGTTGGCATGTTCTTACATGCTGTTAACCACGGGATTGTTTAGGTTCTATGTGCCGTTCGTGCCTCCTTTCTGTTCGATTACCGGATGATAATTTCATTGTTTCTCTTGTTTTCGCTCATCTTAAAGCCCTGCATGCAGCTCAACACGCGCAGTATTTCGGCCGCCCCGTCGCTTGTTCTGAAGCGTCCTGAGTAGCGAGTTTGCAAGATGTTGCGATTTTTGATGCTGATTTTTACACCATAATACTGTTGCAATTCTTGAACAATAGCTGCCAAAGAAGCCGATTGGAACGACAAAATTCCGCTTTGCCATGTGCTGATTTGGTCGTTGAAAGCGATGCGTTCAAAGCCCGTGTTGGTGGCAACAACGCTTTGATGAGGCAGTAGGATGACACCCTTTTGGGGCGCTTCGGGGCGATAGACCTGCACACTGCCCCGCAAAAGCGACACACAGAGTGGCGTTCCGGCATAGTTTTTTACATGAAAACGCGTGCCCAATGCCTCGACATTCACACCATTTGCCGCCACCACAAAGGGTAATTGCTTGTTTTTTGCGACTTCAAAAAGCGCCTCTCCCTGCAAAAATAGGCGGCGTTCGCTCACAAAAGGTGTGGCGAAACGCAGGGTTGTGTTGGCGTTTAACCACACTTTACTGCCGTCGGGGAGCGTCATTTGGCAGTGTTGCCCATAGGGAACATGCAGCGTTTGCATGCTGAGCGTGGGCTTAGTGGGGGCTGGTTTCGGCAGGAAGAACCACATGGTGAGCATGCCAATGAGCAAAACGGCGGCATAACGCCAGCTTTGTTTGGCGGCATGGAGCCATCTTTTGCGCCGCAACCTCGTTTTAAAGGCACGAAGTTGCCGCTCACCTTCCTCTATGTTGGTTTGCGATTCGTGGAGCAACAGCAAGGTGTTGGCTTCCATTTGTGCCATGATTGCCGTGCGCAAAGCCTCGTCGTGCTGTGCTTCTTCCAGTAAGGTTGCCCGCTCTTGTGGCGTGAGTTTCCCTTGCAAGTAGGCGATGATTTGTTCGTTGGAGTGCGTCATTGTCTTGGTATAATACGTCTATTGAGGTAAAATCCGCTAAAAGAAGCGCAAGGAAAAATCTACTTTTAAGTTCTTTTAAGGAATAAAGTATTCTGGTTTATAGCCCTAACAGCACGAGCAGTGGTCTTATGTTTTGCAATGTTTTGCGCAGTTTGGCATAGGCAATGCCCATTTGTGTTTCAACAGAGTGGGTGGAGATGGCAAGTGTCTGAGCCACTTCTTTCTGTGACAGATGGTGGAATTTCCGCAAGATGAAAATTTCTTTGCAGCGGGGTGGAAGTTGGTTGATAGCGTTTTCAATGCGTTGTTGCAGGTGGGTTTCGTCTTGAAATTCGGTGAATGTTTGTGCTAATGCACTTTCATAGAGCCGCAGTTCTTGCCTATCTGTGAGTGTTTCGACGGATGTGTATTGCAGAGTGTGCAGTCGTTGGCGCAACACGCTGAGACAAGCATGCTTCAACGCGGTGAAGAGATAGCCTATTTCACTATGTGTTTCTTCAAAAAGAGGACACCGCTCGTAGAGTTTTAAAAACACATCTTGCACCACATCTTTGGCAGCCTCCTCATCCTTCAGGTAAAAAGTCGCAAAATGTTTAGCACAGGTGTACCACAAAACATAGAATGTATCGAAGTCAAACATGGTGGAAGCGCTTTTTAAGTGTTTCTGCATTTTGTGCTTACAAAGTTACAAAAAATAGTGGGTGTGAATGTCATCTGATGGCTATTCCTTGGGTATCTTTTTGTGACGGAAAAGAAAAAGAGTGGAGATTGCGTTGCAATTTGCCGCAAATTAAGTCCTCATCTCTATGCCTTTGCTGAGCAAAATGATAGCTTTTATCAAGCGTTGGGGCTACGGTTGCACAACAATCCTTTGGCGATGGCCTATGCTTCGTAGTCATTTCCTTTCAAGAAGCGAGCTAAAAAGTCCCAGTTTTCGGCCACCAATTGATGAGCAAGGGTAGCATCTCCTTCTAAATAAGGGAAACGGATGTTGGGCAACATGTTGTGTTCGAAGAGATAACGTAACAAGGGTTGTGACGCTTCATGGATGGGAAGCAGTTCGAAACGCTCCTCACAATAATTGAAAAGGTCTTTCGAAAGCTCGTAAATATAGAGATTTACGGGGTGAACAATGTGCGTAGGGTCGGCCGAGAGCGTTTTCCAAACTAAGAATTGAATGTCTTCTATGTTGGGTTCATTGATGAAATAGGTCTCTTCATTGACCTCGAAAAAGGGCAGATAGCTACCATAAAGTTGCTTATGCAGGGTGATGAAACTTTGCCAAATGCCCAATTCGCCCACAATATCTTCCATATACAGGGCAATGGTGCATGCTATTTCAACGATTTCTTCAGGCGATTTGTCGGAGATATGTCCCTCAATAATTTTTATAAGTTGGTTGGCAAACCACGCATACGAGAGGTTGGTTGAATCGTCTTTAATGTGGGGATGCCATTTGATAAAGTCTTTTCCTACGATGGTTCTTTTCATTTTCTTGGGTTGTTTGGTGAAATCATGCTGTGCCTTTGTGCCAAAGATGGTGGCGAAGGGCACTACAAAGCCACAAAAAAGAGGTGGTGTTGGGGTGCTGTTGGGTTCTGTTTTTGGGGTGAAAAGCTACATTCTTGCGATTTTTTTGTTGAAAACGGCTGCCGTTAGGGTGGGGCTTTGAAGCGGAACAGGGCGCAAAGGGGTTAAGGATTTTCGCGGATATACTGTGCTTGTGTGGCACGAATACCGTGCGGATTGGATGCGTCTGTCAGGTCGTCAATGCGCCATAGTCCCTGTTCTTTCACCATTTTCAGTTCAAGGGGCACGTCTTCGCCGTTGTGAAGAATGAGCTTCACGCGTGCCGTTTGATGATTTTCGATAGAAACAACGCGCACATTGCGGAAAGAAAGGTGGGCGTAATCTTGCGCTTGTATCCAGTAATCATAGTCCCAAAGTCCCATATCTCCGGGATGACGTGCATCAATTTGGGCCACCTTTTTGCCTTCTTCGTTCCATGCTCGCGAACAAAAACGTTGTTCAAAAGCAGCTTTGTCTGGGGCTTCTACGTTGGAATCGTTCATACTTTTGCAAAGAAAACCATAGATTTCGGTAACGCGTTGGGCGACGACGGCGCTGTCGTTGGAGGCGTTTAGCCGTTTGATGGGCGCGTTTTGAACAGTCTTTTGCGGCTGCTTGGGGTGCGAACAACCCAACAAAAGACAGACCATGCCGCATGAAAGTAGTCCCAAGAATGGCGGATAAGTGCGCGGAATGTGCATATGATGTTGCGATTTTGGGGGATAATCCGAAGGGTAAAAATAAATCAAAAAGAGGGAGATGCACTCCTAAATGGTGCATCTCCCCGCATTTTAATATTATAAAAAGTTGATGATTCCAAAGTCTTCGGGACGATGGAAATCGGGTTTCTCGGAGTGAATGGGGCTCCATGACAGGAAATGGGGCTGCAAAGTCTTGTCACCACACTTATAGAAATTGGCCCGCATTGTGCGTCCTGACAGCTCTGTTATGTTGTCATCGAAGAATGATGTTGTGGGGATGACGAGCGCAAGTTGCCAAGCTGTGCAGCTTTCTCGTGCAGGGAAGGGGGCCGTTCCCAACGAAGTCCACCGCTGAATGGCCTGCATTATGCTGTTAGGAGCAGGCTTTCGTCCTTCTCTTCCTACACCATGGCAGAGCAAAGCACGACCAATGCAGTTGGTCTCTAAGTTGTAATAGCCCGTTTTTTCATCTGGGCTCACGAAAAATTCGCAACACGAATCTTCCCAAACGTGGCCACCATCGGCATCAACCACAGCACGTGCATAGTCTTCTTGCACACAAAAATGCAAGAAAATGGCGTGATTGTTGTGAGCCATGGCAAAGCGCACTTCAGGCTGATGAGGATAGGTTTCATGCCAATTGGCAGTGGCAATGAGCTGATAGGGTACGTGTTCGCTTTTGAACAACGCGGGAATAGCCTCGGCTTCTGCCTTGAGACAGGCTATTTCGGGCACTTGAAGTTCTTTCATTGTTTGAGGGTTTGATGGATAAATTCGGTCATCATAGGTTCTTTTTTGCGCACATCTTGATAGAGGAGCAGCTGATTTTTGGCGCGCACATAGTTGTGTTCGTCATATTTTATCTTATAATAGGTGTCACCATTGAGATAGTCTGTCAAGAAACGTACGCATTGCATGTAGGGGAAAAGTGCTGCTGCAAAGGGCAAAAGACTTATCTCTGTAGGCGTTAGGAAGGATGAAGCGCTACTTAAATAGCCTTCGGTGAAAGCCTTAAAGATAACGTCGTTGAAGCCTACAGATGCGTAATCGTCGCTATCTTCGGCGACAAAGTTGGCTCCAGTGCGCAGAAAATCACCGTAATCTGAGAAGACAAAGCTTGGCATAATGGTGTCTAAATCGATGACACACAGCACATTTCCTTCGGTATCAAACATCATGTTGTTCACCTTTGTGTCGCAATGACATAGGCGTTTAGGCAATTTTCCTTCGCGATACAGGCGCTCTGCCTGGCACATCTCGTCGCCATCGCGCAGCAAAGTGGTGATGATGTCGTTCACTTTGCTCACTCTTTTTGCCTTATCTGCCGCAATAGCTTCCTTAAACTGCTGCAAACGCAGCTCCATGTTGTGGAAGTTGGGGATGGTTTCGCCAAGGGGTTCGGCTAAATCGACCAGCATTTTCTCGAAGTCTCCGAAAGCTTTTCCGCACGAGAATGAGCTTTCTGCGTTCACTTCCTCATGGGTATAGGCATCGGGAATGAATACACTTACGCGCCAATATTGCCCTTTGGCGTCGCGATGATAGGTCTTTCCGTCGGTTGTTGCAATGAAACGTAGGCATTTTCTGTCCACATCGGTCTCGCCTTGTGCCAGCAATTTCTTGCGGATGTGTGCTGTAACGGCCTCGATGTTGTGCTGCAACAGGTCGACATCTTGAAACACTTGATGGTTGATGCGTTGCAAAATGTAATCGGGTTGCGCCGCTTCGGCTGTTGTTACTTTGAGGGTTTCGTTGATGAGCCCATTGCCAATGGGAGCTACTTTCTTAATGGTGCCCTGCAGTTGGAACACCGAAAGGATGTCGAAAATTTCTTTTTCGTCTGTCATAAATGCTATGTTTAAAATGGTTTATCATTCTGTTTTAGGGGCGATCGCTGGGCTTCACGCCGAAGTTTGAGGGCTTGTTGCCCATGAAAAATTCTAACTTTCCGCCGCGAACGATATCTTTAAAGTCGATATAGGCGCGTGAATAGGGTTTGCCATTGAGCGTAGCACGCTGAATATACATGTTTTCTGCGCTGTTGTTGTGGGCTACAATTTGGAACGTTTTGCCCTTGCCTACCTGCAAAGTAGCTTCATGAAAGAGGGGCGAACCAAACACATAGCGGCCGCCTGCAGGCTCAACTTGATAGAGACCCAAGGCAGAAAGCACATACCAAGCCGACATTTGACCCACGTCTTCGTTGCCACTTAGCCCGTCGATGTTGTCATGATACATCGTTTTCAGCACTTCACGCACGCGCGAAGCCGTCTTCCAAGGCTGGCCGGCATAGTCATAAAGGTAGATAATGTGGTGGCTGGGCTCGTTGCCATGCGCATATTGTCCAATCAAACCAGTGATGTCTGGCGAGGCATCCTTGCCCATATCGCCTTTCACAATGAACAGGGAGTCGAGCTTGTTGACAAAGGGTTTGTCGCCACCGAAGACCGAAATGAGCCCCCGAACATCATGAGGAACGAGCCAAATGTATTGCCATGCTGTGCCTTCTGTGTAGTCATCAGCGCGGTGAATGACCTTGAAAGGGTCGAAAGGTTCGCGGAAATGGCCTTTAGAATCAACGCCCCGCATGAACTTTGTCTTCTTGTCGAAGTAGAAATCGCGATAGGACTGGCTGCGCTTGTGGAAATATTGGTAGTCTTTCTCATCCTTTAGTTCCTTCGCTAACTTGGCAATACTACCATCAGCCAGTGCATATTCCAAACCTTTGGCCACGGTTTCGTTGGTGGGGTCAAGGTCATAAGGCAGATAACCATATTTCTTTAGCAGGTCTAAACCGCGGTCACCATTGAGCTGGGTCTTCTTAGCTGCTTCCAAAATGACACGCTTATCTACATCGAATCCTTTCAAAGCAATGTCTACAATCACAGGAACTCCAGGGTTGCCCACCATGCAATCGGTCTCATTTCCCTCCAGAAACCACACCGGAAGTCGGCCCTGTTGTTGCGTAATGTGTAGCATGGTTTCGGCAATGTCGCGCTGCTTTTCGGGATGAATGAGTGTCATCAAGGGGTGTGCTGCACGATAAGTGTCCCATAGTGAGAAGGTGGTATAGGGCGTAAAGTCGCCATGATAGGTCTTGCCATCGGCACCTCTGTACTCGCCATTGACATCATTAAACACCGAAGGAGCAGTCATCGTGTGGTACAAGCTGGTGTAAAAAATGCGTTTGTCGGTGGCGTTATCGGTCTCAATGGCAATCTTTCCCAACTCTTTATTCCAGGCGGTTTGTGCCTCAGTTACCATGGCATTGAAGTTCCAGTTGGGCAATTCTTGCTGCAAATTCTTACGCGCATTGTCAATGCTCACACTCGAAATGCCCACCTTTACCATGAGGGGTTGTCCTGTGGGTTCAAAGGAAAGCACACTCAATGAGTCACCTTCTTTGGTACGATGGGTGATGGGGTGTGAAAATTCGGCTACGAAAAACACGCGCTGGTCCTTTGCCCATCCCGTTGAAAAGCGCGAACCTACGATGGTGTTCTGACCTTCTTGCTGCAGGGTGCAAGCCGTCATTTTGTCCCAACCCACGCCTTGTGCCAAGTCGAGCACCACTTGTTCTTGTCGGGCATCGGCCGGAAACGTGTAACGATGAAAGGCGGTTCGTTGGGTAGCGGTGAGCTCAACACGCACACCATTGGCCAAGGTTACGGCGTAATAACCTGGCGTAGCATACTCGGCTTTGTGGGAGAATTTCACCTCGCGCACATTGCTTTTCGTCACAGGCAGCAGGGCTATGTCGCCCAAATCGCCGATGCCTGTTCCGCTAAGGTGCAACTGTCCGAAGCCGATGATGATGGAGTCGCTGTAGTGATAGCCCGAACACCAGTCCCAACCTTGCTTCTTTTGTGTGGGACCTGCTTGGATATGACCAAACGGGACATTGGCTCCGAGGAACACATGTCCGTGACCTCCCGTGCCAATAAAGGGGTTAACGTATTGTGTGTAGTCATGCGTTGTTGGCTGAGTTGCCGCTTGTAGGCCTGCACATACAGCGAGTGGGAGCATC
>QWCI01000133.1_pt1 | contig 51748 bp, 42 predicted proteins | sample 1972541 | NCBI WGS metagenome assembly QWCI01 (sample SAMN09866712, study PRJNA288562) | Human oral metagenome isolate term3_saliva, whole genome shotgun sequencing... | isolation source: mouth | host: Homo sapiens | place: USA: California | reverse complement strand
CTCGACGATGTCGCCATCGTTGAAGTACTTGATGGTCTCGTCGATGGCTGCGATCAGGTCTGCTTCCGAACCAATGTCGTTGATAGCGACCTGCGGCGTATTCGTGGTCATGTAGTAGTTTCTCCGAAACGGACTGGATAGTAGGTGGACAGTTCCAGTGCGGCAGGATAGATGCGGATGCACCCGTCCCTAGGCACCGTGATCTAGTTTAGCAGCCTTTGACGCATAAATGTGACGAATGTAGCGCTCATTTCCGTGGTATGCGTCGCCCCTCCGGCTCCTAATGTGCTGCCAGCTGCCAAGACGCACCGATTCCAACAGCGACATCCAGGGGAACGGAGAGCATGACAGGCGACGCCATCTTCTCTCGAACGAGGGCCTCGACAGTTTCCTCTTCACCGGGTGCGATCTCGAGGAGGAGTTCGTCGTGGATCTGCACGAGGAGGCGCGAGGTCAGGTCGGCCTCGGACAGGGCGGTGGCGACATCCATCATGGCAATCTTGACAATATCGGCGGCACTGCCTTGGATCGGTGCGTTGAGGGCGGCGCGTTCGGCCATCTCTCGGCGCTGTCGGTTGGAGGAGCGCAGGTCGGGCAGGTAGCGTCGGCGACCGAACATGGTCTGCGTGTAGCCGTCGGCGCGAGCCTGGGCGACGAGTCCTTCGAGATAGTCGCGGACCTTGCCGAAGCGCTCGAAGTAACGGTCGCGCAGGGCGGCAGCCTCGGGCACAGGGATACCGAGCTGTGCGGCCAGGCCGTAGGAGGACAGGCCGTAGGCGAGGCCGTAGGAGGTGGCCTTGATACGCGAGCGTTCCTCGCCGCTGACCTCAGCGACGGGCGTCCCAAAGACCATCGATGCCATGGTCCGGTGCAGGTCTTCGCCGGAGTTGAAGGCCTCGATGAGTGCCTCGTCGCCGGACAGGTGGGCCATAAGGCGCATTTCGATCTGCGAGTAGTCGGCGCTCATGAGGGATTCAAAGCCTACTCCGGGAACGAAGGCACCGCGAATGCGCATGCCGTCGGCACTGCGCGCGGGAATGTTCTGCAGGTTCGGGTCGGAAGAGGCCAGGCGTCCCGTGGCTGCGGCTACCTGGGAGAAGGTCGAGTGAATGCGCCCATCGGAGGCGACTGTGGCGGACAGGGAGTCCACCATCTGCTTGAGCTTGATGCGGTCGCGGTGGGTGAGCAGGAAGCCGAGGAAGTCGTACCCCGCTCCCCCGCTCGCCTCGGTCTTGGCCCACAGGTCCGCCAGGGCGTCGGCGTTCGTCGTGTAGCCGGTTTTCGTTTTCTTGGTCTTGGGCAGACCGAAGTGATCGAAAAGGATTTCCTGGAGCTGCTTGGGGCTGGAGAGGTTCACCTCGCGTCCGGCGGCGCTCCAGGCTCCCTGACGGGCGGCGTCAACGTCGGCTCCGAGTTCGGCGGACAGGTCGTCGAGGACGCGCGTGTCCGCGGCGATGCCCGTGGTTTCCATCTGGGCGAGGAGGCGCGACAGCGGCATCTCCATGTCGGTAAGGAGCGCGGTTTCGCCGCTCTCGTCCAGCGCCTGACGCAGCTTGTCGGTGAGCGGGTGGAGCGCTGCGGCCAGGCGCCCCGCGCGCACCTGGGCGGCGCTGGGTCCCGCACCAATCTCGCCCAGGTCGAAGAGGGCATCGGAATCAGCGGCTTCCTCCTCGATGGTGACGCCGAGCAGACGGGAGAGCACATCTTCGAGCTTGTGCGAGCGCTGGTCCGGGTGGACCAGGTACGCCGCGAGCATCGTGTCGAAGGCGACGCCACCGAGCGTCCAGCCGCGCGCGGCCAGGGCGTGGCGCGCTCCCTTCGCGTCGTGGGTGATCAGTGACGAGGCCTGGGCGAGGACCCCGGCCAGGGCCCCCTCCTGCGCGGGGCTCAGCTCTGTGGGGTCAATCACGAGTGCGTCGTCGGCTCCCGCCAGGACGATCCGGGTGACCTCACCGCGCGTAGGGCGCATATCTCCCTCGACCAGGAGGGCAAGGACCGGGTGCGCGTTTGCCCAGGCTGCGACGTCGCAGGAGTCATCGGCCAGACGCACCTCGACCTGAGCCTCGGAAGCGGCAGGGTCCACGGCCTCGACGATTGTGTTCTCCCCAACGCCAATGCCGGACACCTCGCGGACCTTGACGCGCAGGCGTCCGAACTCGAGGGAGTCGAAGAGACGGTCAATGGCAGCCACATCGGTCGCACGGCGCGCCAAGTCTGCGGGACCAACCTCCAGGTCCATGTCAGTCAGGAGGCGGTTGAGACGTCGGTTGCGAACGACGTCGTCCATGTGCTCGCGCAGCGCAGCGCCGCGCTTGCCGCCGATCTCATCCGCGCGGGCCAGAAGGTTATCCAGGCCGTCGTACTTGTTGATCCACTGGGCGGCGGTCTTGGGGCCGACGCCGGGAACACCCGGTAGATTGTCTGAGGTCTCGCCCACGATGGCGGCGATCTCCGGGTAGCGGTGGGGAGGCACCCCGTACTTTGCTTCCACGGCCTCGGGAGTCATACGGCGCAGGTCGCCGGGACCCGTGCCCGGGTAGAGGACCGTCACATTGTCCGTCACCGTCTGGAACGAGTCGCGGTCACCCGACACAACAAGGACGGTCGCGCCCTCGTGACCGGCGCGGTAGGCCAGGGTCGCCAGGATGTCGTCAGCCTCAAACCCTTCGCGCGAGAGCGACACAATACCCATCGCGTCCAGGACTTCGCGGATCAGCTCCACCTGCCCCTTAAACTCTTCGGGGGTCGCGTCGCGCGTCCCCTTATAGTCCGGGTACTCCTCGGTTCTAAATGAGTGCCTCGACACATCGAAGGCGACGGCCACATGCGTTGGTCGCTCCGTCTCCAAGAGGCGCGTCAGCATTGACACGAAGCCGTAAACAGCGTTCGTGTGCTGGCCCGTCGCCGTCACAAAGTTGTCTGGCGGCAGCGCGTAGAAGGCACGGAACGCCATCGAATGGCCATCAATAATCAGCACAGTGTCACTCACACATGCCACCCTAGATGCCATGACACACGATCACCAGACGAAACGCTCCCACTCCTCCACGCCCGACCCCCTCGCCCGGGGCGGATGGGTGGGGGCCCACTGGCCCGGCACCCTCATGGAGGCCACCGGCATGGAGGTGCTCGAGCACTCCGCAGCGCGCACCGTCATCTCTATGCCCATCGACGGCAACCGGCAGAGCGCCGGCATCCTGCACGGCGGAGCTTCTGCAGCTCTCGCCGAGACCGCTGCATCCTTCGCCGCACAGATCCACGCGCACGAAACCCACCCCGGTAAGCAGGCCTACGCGGTGGGCACTGAACTCAACGCCTCGCACATCGCAGCCGGACGAGAGGGCACGGTCACGGCCACTGCCACGGCCGTGCACCTGGGCCGTTCCTCCACCGTTCACACCGTGGAGATCCGCGACGAGGCCGAACGCCTGATCTCTATCGCGCGCGTCGCCAACCGAATCCTGGTGCGCTCCACACACGACTGATATCGCGTCGTGACAAGACGACGAAGGCGGGGAGAGTCACGTAGACTCTCCCCGCCTCATCTCAGCCAGTAATCAGTCATCGACCTGGTTGATGACCGCGTCTGCGACCTCGCGCATGGACAGGCGACGATCCATCGACGTCTTCTGAATCCAGCGGAACGCCTCTGGCTCGCTCATCCCCATGTTCTTCATAAGCAGGCCCTTCGCGCGATCCACGCGCTTGCGGGTCTCGAAGCGATCCGTCAGGTCGGCGATCTGGTCCTCCAGGGACTCGATCTCCGCGTGACGCGACAGCGCAATCTCAACGGCGGGGATCAGGTCGGAGGGGCTGAAGGGCTTGACAACGTATGCCATCGCGCCGGCGTCGCGAGCACGCTCAACAAGCTCCGTCTGGGAGAACGCCGTCAGCATGACGACCGCGCACGACAGCTCCTGCAGAATCTTCTCGGCAGCCGTGATGCCGTCCATCTTCGGCATTTTGACGTCCATCACACAAAGGTCAGGTTCGAGCTCCAGTGCCAGCTCGACAGCCTCTTCACCGTCGGCTGCTTCGCCAACGACTTCGAACCCCGCCTGGGTCAGCGTCTCAACGATATCGAGACGAATCAGACCCTCGTCCTCGGCCACGAGGACGCGACGCGGTTCAGCCTGCTCTTCACTCATTGTCATATCCCTCAGTTTGATTGGTGTGCCCAGCTGTTCTATTGTGGATCTCGCAGACGCGAAAGCCCCGATAGCCCAACTGGCAGAGGCGGTCGGCTCAAACCCGGCTTGTTGTGGGTTCGAATCCCACTCGGGGTACCGCCATTGGAGTACGTGATCTATCCTACCGGCAAACAGGTACCAGTGCGATGCTGGAACAGGGATTGATACGCGTAGTTTTCGCATGCGAACAGGGGCCGACAAGCAACGCTTGTCGGCCCCTGTTCGTATCTTTTAGGCGACCACACTCAGCTCGAGGCCGAGGTACTCCGCTGCCGCTCCCCTGCGGGTCGGCTCGTCGAGATCCGCAATCGCCTGCTTGACCCTCGTGTCGTGGAAGTCAGCAAACCACGGCTCAACGGCTCGGGAGAGCTGGGCGACTTCCAGGTTGTTGGCAACGCGACCAAACAGCGTGTCGTGGACCGACACGGTCCGGATATCCGTATTCATTTTTCCTCCATCTTCCATTGTGGGCGCGCGGAAACGTGCTTTGTTCGCACGGGCATTCCAAGAAACGCGCCCGCAGCAATCTGCTGTATTCACCGCTCCGTCGTTGGATCGGCACTACACGCCTCAACGTGTATTCGAGAACTTTATTCCACCGATATCATTTTGTCCATGCGAATCAACATGTGTTCTCGATAACAAATTGGAGGGGTGTCGACCCCAGGCCGACACCCCTCCGTTCGCGTGGATCACGCCTCGCGGGCTCCACCGATCATGTAGTCGGCTTCATCTCCCACCTCGTGAATACGCAGCATGTTCGAGGAGCCGGGGATGCCCGGGGGCATACCGGCGACGATGACGAGCTGGTCACCGATCTCGGCCAGGTGCGAGGACTGTGCGACCAGGTCGAGCTGCCAGACCATGTCATCCGTGTGCTGCACCTCGGGAACGCGGTACGTCCGGATGCCCCACGACAGAGCCAGGCGTCGGCGCGTCGACTCAAGCGGTGTGAAGGCCAACATCGGGATCGGGCGACGCATACGCGAAAGCATGCGAGCCGAGGTACCCGACTGGGTGAAGGTCACCAGGTAGCGGGCATCCATATGCTCCGCGATACGCGCAGCGGCCTCACAGATGACGCCGGCGCGATCAGCAAAGAAGCCGGGGATGGAGGCGATGCGCTCACCGCCGTTTTCCTCGGTGGACTCGATGATCGCGGCCATCGTGCGAACGGTCTCGATGGGGAACGCACCCACCGAGGTCTCACCGGACAACATGACTGCATCGGCACCGTCGAGAATTGCGTTGGCGCAGTCGGAGGCCTCGGCGCGCGTCGGGCGCGGGTTCTTGATCATGGAATCCATGACCTGCGTCGCAACGATGACGGGCTTAGCGGCAATACGAGCCAGCTCGATCGCGCGCTTCTGCACCAGCGGCACGGCCTCAAGAGGCATTTCGACCCCCAGATCGCCGCGGGCGACCATGATACCGTCAAAGGCCTCGATAATCTCTTCCAGCGCCTCGACGGCCTGGGGCTTCTCGATCTTGGCGATGACGGGGATACGCTTGCCCATCTCGTCCATGATCGCGTGAACATCCTTGATATCGTCGGCGGAGCGCACGAAGGACAGAGCGATGAAGTCGGCATCCTGCTCGATGCCCCAACGCAGATCTTCCTTGTCCTTCTCGGACAGGGCAGGCACGGACACGGCAACGCCGGGCAAGTTCAGGCCCTTGTGATCCGACACTATGCCGGGCACCTCGACTCGTGTCACGACGTCGGTATCGGTAACCTCGAGGACACGGACCGCGACGTTGCCGTCGTCAATCAGCAGGCGGTCTCCGGGGGCACAGTCGCCGGGCAGACCCTTGAAGGTGGTACCAACGAGTTCCTTCGTGCCGGGAACGTCGCGGATCGTGATGGTGAAGGTATCACCGATGTGCAGCTCCTGAGGGCCGTCCTGGAAGGTTTCCAAACGGATCTTCGGACCCTGGAGATCAACGAGAACCGCAATCGCGCGGCCGGACGTCGCAGACGCCTTTCGCACACGCGAAATGACGGCCGCATGTTCCTCAGCCTTTCCATGCGACCGGTTGATACGCGCGACATCCATGCCGGCGTCCACCAGCGCTTGGAGCTGCTCAGGAGATTCAGTGGCAGGTCCAATAGTGCAGACAATCTTAGCTCGACGCATGGTTACAAGTTTACCGCCCAGTCACGCGGTAATCCCGAAGGATCCACGCGTACGGAACGTGATCATTCCCATGAATTAGGCGATCATGGGACCTTCGACTCCAATAGGGTGCCCGACGGTGGTTTAAAAGTCTTCGAGAGAGCTCTCCTCGGCGGACTCGTCCTCGCCCACGCGCGTCTCGATAATGTCCTCAGCATCGGAGTCACTAGCCTCAGAGTACTCCCCCTCATGCTCATCATCATCCGTCACTGCCCCGTCACCGGCGACCTCGCACGACTGCCCCAGGCGACCCGCGACAACAAACAGCGCGACGCCCAGGAGGAACACCGCCAGGGACGTCCACACGTTCAGGCGCAAACCGGCAACCGTGTGTGCGTCGTCGATGCGCAGCATCTCGATCCACGTGCGTCCCGCGGTGTACACCATCAGGTACATCCCGAAAAGTTGTCCGGCCGCGAAGCGACGACGGCGCTCAAGCGCCACAATGAGCGCCGCGCCAGCCAGATCCCATAGGCTTTCGTAGAGGAACGTCGGGTGGAACAGAGTACCGACCGGGTAGCCCGCAGGCACATGGGCTGCATCGATCTGAAGACCCCACGGCAGTGTCGTCGGTCCACCGAACAGCTCCTGGTTGAACCAGTTCCCCCACCGACCGATGCCTTGGGCAACGAGTAGCGCCGGGGCCAGCGAGTCTGCAATGGGACCAAAGCGTACCTTGGCGCGTTTAACGCCAACGTAAGCGCCGAGCGCGCCCAGGGCAACACCGCCCCAGATCCCCAGACCACCGCGCCAAATCTGGAAGGCAAGCATCGGGTCGCCGCCGGGTCCGAAATAGGCCTCGGGCGAGGTGACGACGTGGTACAGACGGGCTCCGACGACGCCCAGCGGGATCGCCCACAGAGCGACGTCGTAAATCGTGTCGGAACTACCACCACGTGCCACGTAGCGGCGAGCGGTCCACCACACGCCCACCACCATTCCAATAGCGATGATGATGCCGTACGCGCGCAGCGGCAGCGGACCGAGGTACCACACGCCCTCGGAGGGCGAAGGGATGCCAGTGGCGGCGACGAGGCTCACGCGCGGGCTCCAGTCACGCCGGACTTCAGCTCGCTGGCAAGCTCGCCCAGGGCCTTCAGACCACGGTCGAAGTCCTCATCGAAGAGAGTCTTGACGAGCGCGGATCCGACGATGACGCCGTCCGCGTAGGCGCCGATCTCGCGGGCCTGGGCACCGGTGGAGACGCCGAGGCCGACGCACACGCGCTGTGCCCCCGCGGCGCGAGTACGCGCCACGACATCCGCGACGTGTTCACCGACGGTCGCACGGGCACCCGTGACACCCATCGAGGAGGCAGCGTAGACCCAGCCTCGCGAGTGTTCAGCGATCAGCTTGAGGCGGTGTTCCGGTGAGGAGGGGGCGGTCAGGTAGATGCGCTCCAGATCGTACTTGTCCGATGCTGCCTCCCACTGCGCGCCTTCCTCGGGTGGCAGGTCGGGGGTGATCAGACCGGAACCGCCGACCGCCGCAAAGTCCCTGGCGAAGCGTTCAACACCCCACCACTCCACGGGGTTCCAGTACGTCATCGAGGTCGTCGAGACACCGTACGAGGTCAGCTCGTCCACCGCGTGGAAGAGGTCCTCCAGGTGGGTGCCGCTCTCGAGGGCCGCGACGGTCGCGCGCTGGATCGTGGGACCGTCCATGCCAGGGTCCGAGTACGGGAAGCCAAGCTCGATGGCGTCCACGCCAGCATCCGCAAGAACCTTTCCCGCGCGGATCGAATCCTCGACCGACGGGAAGCCGACGGGCAGATAAGCGATCAGCGCGGCGTCACCGCGCTCCAGGGCAGCGTCAATAGCGACGGCGGAATGGGGTGCTCGCGTCATCTCATTTCTCCTCATGCTCGTCCAAGACGGCCACGCCGGAGGGGCCGGCACTGGGGTCGATCACCTGCAGCTTCGCGTGTCCGTAGCCGAACCAGCGCGACGCGGTGTCCACGTCCTTGTCGCCGCGTCCCGACACGGTCACGATGGCGATGGGTTCCTCCCCCGGTGCGAAGGGTCCCTCGGCCTCGACCTTCGCGCGCGCCCATGCGCGTACTCCGGCGAGCGCGTGCGAGGACTCAATGGCGGGGATGATGCCCTCCGTGCGCGACAGGAGCAGGAAGGCTTCCATGGCCTCGGCGTCGGAGACGGGGATATACGAGGCACGTCCCGTACGCGCCAACCATGCGTGCTCCGGACCAACGCCCGGGTAATCGAGGCCGGCAGAAATCGAGTGTGAGGCCTTGGTCTGGCCGTCGCGCTCCTGCAGGACAAAGGTGCGTGCACCGTGAAGGACGCCGACCTGGTCGGCGGTGATGGAGGCGGCGTGACGCCCGGTGTCAAAACCGTCGCCCGCAGCCTCGCAGCCCAGCAGCTCAACGCTCGGGTCATCGATAAACGCCGTGAAAGAGCCAATCGCGTTCGAGCCGCCGCCCACGCACGCCACGACGACGTCGGGCAGGCGCCCCTCGGCGGCAAGCAGCTGGGCGCGCGCCTCGTCACCGATGACACGCTGGAGGTCACGCACGAGCTCGGGGAACGGGTGCGGACCCGCGGCGGTGCCGAAAATGTAGTTCGTCGTCTCGACGTTGGTCACCCAGTCGCGGAACGCCTCGTTGATGGCATCCTTGAGGGTCGCAGAACCGGCGGTCACGGCGATCACCTCGGCACCCAGCATCTGCATGCGCGCGACGTTGAGGGCCTGACGCTCGGTGTCCTCACGGCCCATGTAGATCGTGCAGTCCAGCCCCAGGAGCGCAGCCGCCGTCGCGGTGGCCACGCCGTGCTGGCCCGCGCCCGTCTCAGCGATGACGCGTGTCTTGCCCAGCTCCTTGGTGAGCAGAGCCTGCCCCAGCACATTGTTAATCTTGTGGGAACCCGTGTGGTTAAGGTCCTCGCGCTTGAGGAAGACGCGCACGCCGCCCAGATCGGCGGCAAAGCGCGGAGCCTCGGTCAGCAGGGAGGGACGACCGGCGTAGTTGGCGAACAGGTCGCGCAGGCGATGCTGGAAGGACTTGTCGCGCCACAGGCGCTTCCACGCAGCCTCAACCTCCTCAAGGGGTCCCATGAGCGACTCGGCGACGAAGCGGCCTCCGAAATCGCCAAAGTAAGGTCCGGGCACAAAGTTCTCAGCCGTCATCACAATCCTTCCTTGAGCGCCGCAGCGACGCGGGCCTTACGATCCGTGCGCAGCGCGGGGTGCTGCCCGGCGCTGACCATGTCCTGAATACTCGAGCGCGGGTCACCCGAGGTCACGAGAGCCTCGCCTACCAGAACGGCGTCCGCGCCCCACTTCGCGTATTCAAAGACGTCGTGGGCCTTAGCGACACCCGACTCTGCGACCGCAACGACGTTCTGCGGGATGACGTCGATGACTTGCTCGACGGTCGAGCGGTCAACCTCGAGGGTCTTCAGGTTACGTGCGTTGACACCGATGATCGATGCACCGGCCTCAAGGGCACGCAGCGCCTCCAGTCGCGAATGCGTCTCGACGAGCGCCTCCATACCAAGCGAACGCGTGCGCTCTAGCAGGGAGACCAACGCACTCTGCTCCAGGGCAGCCACGATCAGCAGGACGAGATCCGCGCCGTGAGCACGCGCCTCGTGGATCTGATACGGCGTCACGATGAAGTCCTTGCGCAGGATCGGGATATCGACCGCCGCGCGCACCGCGTCGAGGTCGGCCAGTGAGCCATGGAAGCGGCGCTGCTCGGTCAGCACAGAGACCACGGAGGCTCCCCCGGCCTCGTACATCGATGCCAGCGCCGCGGGGTCGGGGATATCGGCGAGCGCCCCCTTGGAAGGAGACGAACGCTTCACCTCGGAAATAATCTTGACGGCACCATCTCGGTTGCGAAGGACACCCAGGGCGTCCTTCGCCTCGGGGACGGCCTGCTCCATTTCCTTGACACGGCTGAGAGGAACGCGGTCCTCGCGCTCTTTCAGGTCGTCGAGGACCCCTGCAATAATGTCATCGAGAACGCTCACGACGCTCCCCTTTCACCGAGAAACAATTGGACGCCATCAAGGCTAGCGAATAATAGGGACGCCCGTTTGCAGCGTCCGGACGCGCGTGTCACGACAGAGGGGCCAGCGTCGAGGCGCGCACGACGGATTCCACTGCGGCTGCCGCCTTGTTGCGGGACTCCTCGTACTCAAGCGCGGGCACCGAGTCAGCGACAACGCCAGCACCGGCCTGCACCGAGGCAACGCCATCCTTGAGGGACGCCGTGCGGATCGCGATCGCAAGGTCCGCATCACCCGACAGGTCGAAGTAGCCAACGACGCCGCCGTAGACACCGCGCGCTGCGGGTTCGAAGTTGTCGATCAGCTGGATCGCACGAGGCTTGGGCGCACCCGAGAGAGTGCCCGCCGGGAACGTCGCGACCAGGGCGTCGAGGGCGTCCGCATCCGGGCGCAGCACTCCCGTGACGGTCGAGGAAATGTGCTGGATGTGCGAGAAGCGCTTGAGTTCCATGAGCGTGGCGACCTCGACCGAGGCGGGGTCGCACACCTTCGACAGGTCATTGCGCGCCAGATCGACCAGCATGACGTGCTCCGAGAGTTCCTTCGGGTCCTCGAGGAGCTCGGCGGCAAGGCGATGGTCCTCCGCGGAATCGCCACCGCGCGGACGCGACCCGGCGATCGGATAGGTCCACACCCGCCGCCCCTCGGCCTTGACCAGAGTCTCCGGCGAGGAACCCACGACCTCGAAGTGGCCGCTACGCTCGTCGGGCAAGTCCAGGTAGTACATGTAGGGTGACGGGTTGACGGTGCGCAGCACACGGTAGACGTCGACGCCGCTGGCATTCGTGGAGACGTCGAGTCGCTGGGAGAGCACGATCTGGAATGCATCACCGTCCGTGATCGCCCGCTTGGCGGCGTTAACGGAGGATTCGAAGTCTGCGCGCTGCGTGCGCTGACGGACGGCAGGTGCCTCCTGGCCACTCACCCCCAGCACAGCCGGAGCGATGGGCGAGGCGAGCTGGGCTGTCATAGCGTCCAGGCGCTCGATCGCGCGATCATAGGCACCGTCGACACCCTCATCCGAGCCGTTGAGGTTCCAGGCGATGGCCATCAGGTACACCGACCCCGTCGCGTGGTCGATGGCGGCCACCTCGGTGGCGAGCACGAGCGTCGCGTCGGGGACATCGGACTCCTTGGGGGCTGTTGCCGCCAAGGTCGGCTCCCATTCGGGGATGATACCCCAACCGAGCGAGCCGACGAGAGCGCCCGTCAGCGGGGGCAGCCCCTCGATGGGCGACGCCGCCAGCTGCTCAAGCGCGGAGTGCACGACCTCTAGGAACGTACCCTCCGGCTGCGCTCCCTCCGGATGAGCACCCACCCACTGGGCATGACCATCACGGGCAACGATGGCACCGGCACTCGACGCGCCGACGAAGGACCAGCGCCCCCAGGAGCCACCATGCTCGGCGGATTCGAGAATAAAACTGCCATAGTCACCATGAGCAAGCTGGCGGTAGACGCCGACTGCGCTCAGCTCGTCAGCGAGAACACGGCGCACGACGGGGATCACGCGCCGAGACGCGGCGAGCGACGTGAACACGTCACGAGGAGGCCACGTTTGGCCCCATTCGAGGCTGACAGGCTCGGACTGATGCGAAGGCGTCGTAATACTCACCGTGTCATTGTCCCATCCCGGACCCACTCCGTCCCGACGGGTCCACGATGAGGCCAGTGACAAAGGCCTATAGCCAGTCGGGGACGACGCCCCACGCGATGGTGCCCACCAGCGCGGACCCAATCATCCACGGCCCCATGGGAACGCGACTCTGCGTGCCAGCCCAGCCGACGACGATCTTCCACAGGGCCGCGAGACCGGCGGAGAGAAAGGACAGGGCCAACGCGGCGACTGCGGCCTCGAGACCAACAGATCCCACCATCGCGCCGAGGACGGGGGCGAGCTTCACGTCGCCTCCGCCCATTCCACCGGGCAGGCGATTCAGGATCGCAATCGGGATGGTCCAGATGAGCATGCCTATCACGCAGCCAATGAGCCGCTGTTGCCACATCGGTGAAATGAGCATTCCGATAAGGGCACCCGCGAGAACACCGATGCCCATGACCGCCGTATACGTGTTCGGCAACCGATGCGTGCAGGCATCCACGTACGCGCTCAGCGCACCAATCATGGCCACCGTCATGACGGCGGGCATGCCTGGGCGCATCTGGGCACCTACGAAAAAGAACGCTCCGAAGATTCCAGCGCACCACACGATGGCATTGCGTGTCAGTGGCTTCTGCGTGGCCTCGATGAAGTACCGGCGCTGAATCCTCCAGCCAGAGCGCCACAGCCACGCCAGAATAATGATCCACGTGAGGAAGCCCGACACGAGGGATAGATCGGCGCTGATACGAGGTGGAAGCCACTCGACGATCACGGGTGCACCGTTTCCCCGGCCTCGCACGCGCGGCGCTCCAGCTCAGCCTCCAGCGCATGACGCATCACGGCGGGATCGGGGCTGCGACCGGTCATCAGCTGGACTTGTGCGGCCCCCTGGTAGACCAGCATGTCGGTGCCTTCAGCGACGACTCCCCCGGCTTTCTCGAAGGTGGTGCGCAGCGCGGTGTCACGCGGCGAGTAGATGACGTCCAGGAGAATCTGGCCCTCGCGGGGTGCCAGACGGATCGCTATGGGATCTGCAACGCCCGCGGGCAGCGTCGAGATCAGCACGTCGGCGCGGGCAGCAGCACTCGCTACCGCAGAGACGTCGGACCACATGACCTGCTCGACGCTCACGCCGAGGCGTGAGGCTGCGGAGATGACCGAGCCGGGACCACCGAAACGTCGGGCAGCCACTGTCGTCGTCGTGATTCCCAGCTCGCCCAAGGCTGCCAGGGCAGAGGAAGCAGTTGCGCGCGCTCCGAGCACGAGGGCACTCGACGGAACGGGTATGCCAGAGCGCGAGCACGCACGGCGGATCGCTGACGCAATACCGGTGACATCGGTGTTAAATCCCGCGAGCATTCCTGCCGAGGGCACGACCGTGTTGACGGCTCCTACCGCGCTCGCCAGCGGGTCGATGGCATCGAGCAGCGGCATGACGGCCTGCTTGCAGGGCATCGTGACTGACAGTCCGCGGAAGGACTCGTCGAGCTGGCCGATGAAAGTCGGCAGAGACTCTTCGGTCACCTCGGCGCGGCGGTATTCCCATCCGTCGATCCCGAGCTGCTCCCACGCCGCCCGGTGGATGACCGGGGACAGTGAGTGAGCAATAGGGGATCCAATAACTGCGGCCCACATCGTCATGACTGCGGCGAGCACTGAATCGGGTGCTTGGTGCAGTACGCGTCCAGCTTCGCTTTGTTCTTCTCGTGCTCATCGGCGGTGGCCGCGAAGAGAGTCTCACCCGAGTTGAGGTCGACCGTCACGAAGTAGAGCCAGTCGCCCGCTTCCGGGTTCAGAACGGCCTTGATGGCGTCCGCACTCGGCTGGTTGATGGGCGTGGGCGGCAGGCCCGCGTGCAGACGCGTGTTGTAGGGGTTGTCGTTATCGAGGTCAGCTTGGCTCGGCAGGCCGGACTCCTTGCCGGCTCCGTAGAGCGTGGTCGAGTCCATGCCAAGGACACCATGTGTATCTTTGTCGTCGACGAGGCGATTCTCGATGACGCGGGCGACCTTGGGCATGTACTTCGGGTTGTTCCCCATCTCTCCCTCGACGATCGACGCCTTGATAAGGACCGTCTCGCGGTCCGCAGCAGGTACCCCGAGCGCATTCAACTCGTCGATAGTCGCCTTGACCATGCGGGCGATGACAGCCGTCGGGGTGTCGCCTTCCTCGACCTTGTACTCGCCGCGGTGCAGCCATCCCTCAGCGCTGCCACCCGCTTCAGCGGGCAGGCCGATGGCGGTGGTGTCCGCGAAAGCCTTGTCCACGTCCGAGGAGGAAACATCCAGGACGTCCACGATGCGTCTCTTGATGACGGACATGCGTTCGCCTGCGAGGACCGTGATGGTCGACTCGACACGGTTCATGGGATCGAGCATCACGGCAAGCGCGTCGGCCGCGCTCATCTGGCGCTTGAAGCGGTAGGTGCCCGGATTAATTGTGCGTGCCGCGCTGTTCTTTTCGTACTGGCGGACAAAGGCACCCACCGACTTGACGACGCCGGCCTCGTGTAGGGCACGACCGATGTCACGACCCGTGGCCTGTTCATCGATGGTGACGAGGATTGCGTCGGTGCCCGGCCCCGGGAAGTCGTCGGAGGCGACCATTGAGGTATTCATGAGCTGCGAGTACGCCACGTAGCCTGCTCCACTGACCAGTCCGATCACGAGGAGCAGCACGAAGAAGGAACGGATGCGACGACGGCGCTTGCGCTTACGCGCCGCATGTCTCTCGGCGGCGATGCGACGCGAGCGCATGCCGGTGGTCTCGGAGGGCTCTTCTGAGTGTTTACGGGAGCGGCCTTCGTCTCCGATTCCGGTGATGATTGCGTCGAACCCGCTGACCGTGGCTGTCTCTTCTCCGGGATCCGTCAAGGCATCAAAGCCGACGTCGGTCAACGTGTCGAAGGACTCGTCATCGTTGTCCGCAACCGACGGTACTCCAGCATCGGGCGTCGGGGTAGGGTCCGGCATCGTGCGCGTTGACCGCCACAAGTCGCGAACGGAACTCTTTTTTGTCGTGGAGGCCCGGTCAACCCCCTGCAAGGGAGTCCGGATCGGGTCGGGGTCGGTGAAGCGGCGCCGCGAGGTCCCACGGGTGGGCGTCGACCTGGGGTTGGACGAGGTCTGGGGATGCCTCTCGCTACCGCGCACCGACGTGGGGTCGGACGAGGCCTGGGGGCGCCTCACACTGCCGCGCACCGACGTGGGGTCGGACGAGGCCTGGGGGCGCCTCACACTGCCGCGCACCGACGTAGGGTCGGACGAGGCCTGGGGGCGCCTCACACTGCCGCGCACCGACGTAGGGTCGGACGAGGCCTGGGGACGCCTCACGCCGCCACGCACCGACGTAGGGTCGGACGAGGCCTGGGGACGCCTCACGCCGCCACGCACCGACGTAGGGTCGGATGGAGCCGAGAGCTGTTCCTCGCTTGGAGCATCGGAGTACATCTTCGGCTGGCCGGAATGAATTTCTCGGCGCGAACGGAAGGGATAGTTGGGGGGCGTACTCATCGATTCGCTCCTTCGCTGATCTCGAGGATGATCTCCTCGCCCGGTGCACGACCGCTCATGCGTTCGAGCTCAAGGGCCTGTTCAAGGATGATCTGTGCCGCAACCTGATCGATCACGCTGCGGTGTTCATATTCCGGGATTCCAGACGCGCGTAAACGCGCATGCGCCTGGTTCGATGTCAGCCGTTCGTCCACCATTGCGACGCGAACGTCCGGCACAAGCTTCTTGAGGCGGCGCGCATACTTGCGCGCCCCCTTAGCGGAGACTCCTTCGCCGCCGCGCAGGTGCCTGGGCAGACCCACGATCACCTCGATGGCATCGTGTTCGGTGACAATTTCGGCCAGGGCAGACAGGTCCGACAGATCGGGTGCGCGCGTCAGCGTTTGGACCGGCATCGTCAAGATGCCGTCAGGGTCGCAACGGCTGACGCCGACACGAACGGTGCCGACGTCTACGCCGATGCGAATACCCCTGCGCAGGCTCACAGGGCCTCGATCTGCGAACGAATCGCGTCAAGTGCGGTCGGGATGCCCTCGGGCTTTGTGCCGCCACCCTGGGCGATATCGTCGCGGCCACCGCCGCCGCCACCCATGTACTTACCGACGGCGCGCACAAGCGCGCCTGCCTTAACGGAGGCCTCACGGGCACCCTCGTTCGTCGCGATAACCAAGGAAGGTTTACCGCCGACAAGACCGGCAAGCGCTACGACGGCACCGCGCTCGTTGCCCATGCGGTCACGAACGTCCAGAGCCAACGTACGCAGTGCGTCAGCCGACGGCATCTCACCAACGGCAGAAGCGACGAGGCTGACTTTACCCACACGCTCGGAGGCAGCGGCGAGTTCTCCGCCGCGGTGCAGCGCCTGCTCGGTACGGATCTTGTCTAGTTCCTTCTCGGACTCGCGCAGCTTGGTGAGCAGAGACTCAATGCGCTCGGGAAGTTCGTCGGCACGCCCGCCCACAAGCTGAGACAGCTGGGAGACCAACGCATGTTCCTTCGCCTGGAATTCGTACGCTCCGTCGCCAACGAGGGCCTCGATGCGGCGCACACCGGAGGCAACGGATCCCTCGCCAAGCACCGTCACACGGCCGATATGGCCCGTCGTGGGCACGTGGGTGCCACCGCACAGCTCACGGTCGAAGCCATCGCCGATTGTCACAACGCGAACCTCGGAACCGTACTTTTCGCCGAAGAGAGCGATTGCGCCCATCTCCTTGGCCTTCTCGATGCTCATGACCTCCGTTGTGACGGGGAGATCCTCAGCGAGCTTCTCGTTAACAAGAGCCTCAATGTCGTTCAGCTGGGATCCGGCAAGCGCGCTCGAGTGACGGAAGTCAAAACGCAGGCGCGACGGCGAGTTCTCTGAACCCGCCTGATCCGCATGCTCGGACACGACATTACGCAGGCCTGCGTACACCATGTGAGTAGCGGTGTGGGCGCGAGCAATCGCGAGGCGACGCTCGCCGTCAATCTCAGCGTAGGCCTTCTCCCCCACCGTCATGCCGCCCTCGGTCAGGGTGCCGCGGTGCACGCTCAGGCCTCGGATCGGGGCCTGCACGTCGTGAACCTCAACGACGCCGCCGCCCGCGAGTCGAATCGTACCGTGGTCAGCCAGCTGGCCGCCCATCTCGGCGTAGAAGGGGGTGCGGTCCAGGATCACCTCGACCTCAGAGGGAGCCGTGGCTGCCGGGGCCTCCACACCATCGACGAGGAGGGCCTGGACCGTGGCCTCGGATGCCTGCTCTGTGTAGCCCAGGAACGTCGATCCGCCACCCATCGCCTTTTCGATTTCGTGGAAGATGCGCACGTCCGTGTGGCCAGTCTTCTTCGAGCGCGCGTCGGCGCGAGCGCGCTCCTTCTGCTCCGCCATGAGGCTACGGAAGCCCTCTTCGTCAACGGACACGCCCTGTTCGGCGGCCATCTCAAGGGTCAGATCGATCGGGAATCCGTAGGTGTCGTGTAGCGAGAACGCGGAGGCACCAGAAATAACGGGGGCGCCCTTCGACTCCTTCGCGCTCGCGACCGCAGCATCCAGGATCGTCGTACCGGCATTGAGCGTGCGGCGGAACGCGTCTTCCTCCGCGTAGGCAACCTCGGAGATCGTCTTCCAGTTCGTCTCCAGCTCAGGGTACGAGGCCTTCATAGCATCCTTGGAGGCCGTCAACAGCGTCGGCATGGTCGCCTCATCAACGCCGAGCAGGCGCATCGAGCGGACCGCGCGGCGGATCAGGCGGCGCAGCACGTAGCCGCGACCGTCGTTGCCCGGGCGCACGCCGTCACCGATGAGCATGAGGGAGGAACGCACGTGGTCCGCCACAACACGCATGCGCACGTCATCATCGTAGGCTGCCCCGGCCTCGGGACCGGCTGCACCCAAACCGTAGCGCTTGCCACTCATCTGCATGGCGGCCTCAATGACGGGGAAGACCTCGTCGATCTCGTACATGTTGGGCTTATCCTGCATGACGAAGGCCAACCGTTCCAGGCCGGCACCCGTATCAATCGCCTTTTTGTCCAGCTCACCCAGGAGCGGGTAATCCTTGCCGGTTCCCTCACCGCGCATGAACTGGTCGAACACCAGGTTCCAGACCTCGAGGTAACGGTCGCCGCCCGGATCCACGGTGCCGCCCACAGCCTCGGGGCCGTACGCGGGACCACGGTCGTAGTGCCACTCGGCACAGGGGCCGGCGGGGCCGGGCTGGCCCGTATCCCAGAAGTTCTCCACACGCGGCAGGCGCACAATGTGCTTGGGATCCATGCCGACCTGCTTCGTCAGGACATTGAGAGCCTCCTCGTCCTGATCCCAAATCGTCACCCAGAAACGGTCTCCGTCGAGGCCATACTTGCCTTCGTCACGCGAACCCGTCAGCAGATCCCATGCGAAGTTAATAGCACCTTCCTTGAAGTAGTCACCGAAGGAGAAGTTGCCGTTCATCTGGAAGAACGTACCGTGGCGAGTCGTCTTACCCACGTTGTCAATGTCGTTGGTACGAATACACTTCTGCACCGACGTAGCCCTGGGCCACGGCGCAGGCTCAACGCCCATGATGTAGGGAATGAAGGGAACCATGCCCGCGATCGTAAAAAGAATCGACGGCTCCGGGGACACCAGGGAGACGGAAGGACAGACCTCATGACCCTGCTTCTCGAAGTAGTCGAGCCAACGGGTGCGGATTTCAGACGTACGCATAGTGCCCCATGTTAGTCCGTCCCCACCTCTGTGGGCACATCGGCACGCTAAGCGGACTGTGGGATAAAGAAAATCGCGCCCCCGAGCTACGTGCTCGGGGGCGCGACTATGACAAACGTCAGCGCGAGTAGTGCTCGACGACCATCTGCACGTCGACGGTCACGGGGACCTCAGCGCGCTTCGGGCGACGAACCAGGGTCGCCTTCAGACGGGACAGCTCGACGTCCAGGTACTCGGGGACAGCGGGCAGCACGTCGCGGTGAATACCCTCAGCGGCAATCTCGAAGGGGACCGTGGTCTGCGACTTGGGCTTGACCTGGATGGTCTGACCGGGCTTCACGCGGAAGGAGGGGCGGTCGACGATCTTGCCGTCAACGAGGATATGGCGGTGAACAACCACCTGACGGGCCTGCTGGATGGTGCGGGCGAAGCCAGCGCGCAGGACGAGAGCGTCCAGACGCATCTCGAGCAGCTCAACCAGGTTCTCACCGGTCAGGCCAGCGGTGCGGCGAGCTTCTTCGAAAGCGCGGCGCAGCTGCGACTCACGGATGCCGTACTGGGCGCGCAGACGCTGCTTTTCCTTCAGACGAACGGCGTAGTCGGAATCCTGGCGGCGACGGGTACGACCGTGCTCACCGGGACCATAGGGACGCTTCTCGAAGTAGCGAACGGCCTTGGGGGTCAGGGCCAGGCCGAGGGCGCGGGACTCGCGCACCTGCTTGCGGGAACGATTCGTTGCCATGAAATCTTCTTCCTGTTTCTCATGTCATGTCGGGGTGGATCCCCAACATGGGGCCAACTCCAGAACCGGAAGCGGTTCGTCGGCTAAGGCCCCAGGTGCCCGCTCGTGCGGACAACTGTTCTATCTTAGCGTCTTTTCAGCAGACTACGAATGACAGTAAGCCTCTTCGTGAGGATCGCCTCATGTCCATTCTCTGTTGGCTCGTAGTAGCGGGTACCTTCAAGGTCGTCGGGAAGATATTGCTGGGCAGCTACATGATGCGGATGGTCGTGAGCGTAGAGGTAACCCTTACCGTGCCCCAGCGTCTTCGCCCCCGCGTAGTGAGCATCACGCAGATGCTCGGGCACCGCTCCCCCGCGCCCCTTCCGAACATCTGCCAACGCCCGATCAATGGCAAGGTACGTGGCGTTCGACTTGGGTGCCGTCGCCACCGCAACAACAGCCTGCGCGAGAAGCAAGCGAGCCTCGGGCATTCCAATAAGGGCAACGCCCTGCGCGACGGCCACACACGTGGACAACACCTCGGGCGCAGCCATCCCAATCTCTTCAGAGGCAGCTATCATGATACGTCGCGCGATGAAACGCGGGTCCTCCCCCGCCTCAATCATCCGCGCTAAGTAGTGCAGCGCCGCATCGACGTCCGATCCGCGCATCGACTTGATAAAAGCACTCGCGACATCATAGTGCTGGTCACGCCCCCAGCGTACGAGCGCCTGGTTAGCAGCAGCCTCGACACTGGCAACCGTGATCTCACCGGACCCGTCATCGCTGGCCACCCCCGCCGCCGCCTCCAGCAGCGTCAGAGACTTACGGGCGTCCGAGCCAGCCAAGCGAACCAACCCAGCCACGGCCTCGTCTGTCATCGCGAAGCGGCCCGCAAGCCCACGCGCATCGGACAGCGCCCGGCGAACGAGACCTTCAAGCGCCTCAGACTCAAGCGGATGCAGCGTCAAAAGGAGCGAGCGAGACAGCAGCGGAGCAATCACAGAGAAGGACGGGTTTTCCGTTGTTGCCGCGACCAGCACTACCCATCGGTTCTCCACCGCTGGAAGAAGCGAATCCTGCTGCGACTTGGAGAAGCGGTGCACCTCATCCACAAAGAGGATTGTTTCCTCGCCACTGCTCGCCAATGTCCGGCGCGCACTGTCCACGACTCGACGCACGTCGCCCACGCCCGATGAGACAGCGGATAACTCAACAAAGCGTCGGCCCGACGCTCTGGCGATCAAATACGCGAGCGTCGTCTTACCCGTTCCCGGTGGACCCCACAGAACCACGGACGATACCGACACACCATCTCGAGAGCCGGGCGACAGGAGGCGACGCAGCGGAGCCCCCTCACCGAGCAGGTGCGATTGGCCGACAACCTCCTCCAGTCGAGAAGGTCTCATACGAACGGCGAGGGGCGCGTCCGCGGAAAACGCGGGCACGCCCAACTCGTCGAATGCTTCAGAATCAAACAGATCCATGAAACCTAGCCTACGTCAGGGTGACTCCCTGCGAGGAAGATCCGATCTTCGGACCGGACAGAACCTGGAGGACGACGAGGCCCCCAAGGATCAGCATGCACGCACCGGCACCGAGCAGGTAACCGTTCAAGCCCTCGGACTCATCGGCGGCATTCGAGGAGGACAGGACCTCCGCATGCAACTTCACAGAATCGGACGCATCCACCGACGTGCCCGCACCGGCAGCCGCAACGGTCGACGCGACCTTAAAGTCGGCCCAGCCGACAAGCTGGTGTGAGCGGTTCGCCACGACGACCTTGTATTCGCCCATGGGCAGGCCGGCCACGTCCATCGTCACCTTGTTACCGTCTTCAACCTGAAGCCAGCGTGCCTCACCCGTCTGCATGATGTTGGCGCTCACCCACTCGCCAGCGCGAGCCTTGTCGGAGGGAACATTGATCGTCAGCTGTCCACCAGTGAAAGCCGCGCTCACGCCGCCCTTATTTGCATCAGTCAGCTCAGACACATCCGATACGGGGGACACCGGGGTATCGGACGGCTGTGTCGCGTTCGCGGCAGGAGATGGCGAAGCGGAAGGCGTTGCCGAAGGCGACGCGGAAGAAGTTGCGGTCGGCTGGACAACCGGCAACTGCGGATCATCAGGCTGAGGCGCGGGGGCTGAGGCGCGGGAGCGGGACTCACGGAAGGTTCCGGGGCGGGGCCATCCGTGGGCTGAGGCGCGGGAGCGGGACTCACGGAAGGTTCCGGGGCGGGCTCGGCTGTCGCAGACGGGCTGGATGGCTCGAAGACCTTCACCGAGTAGTTGATTGTCTTCGCCAGGGTCTTGTCGTCCTTGTAGATCACGACGGTGACCCAGTGGGAACTACCGGGTTCCCAGGTCACCTTTTCAGTGTTGTTGGCGCCATTAGGAACCGGAACGACCATCCTGTAGTTGTTGAGCGCATTTACCTTCCACAGGTCATCAGCGGTCACCGTGACTGTTTCACCGGAGCGCTCGAAGGTAAGAGGCGCGGTCGGCGTCACGTCACCGTTATCCAAGATGACGCCCCAGTAGCCGGTCTTACCGTATTCCGCTTCAAACTCGGAGGCATTCTCGAGGTTGATAACGAACGTGGTATTCGGGATAGGGAGGGGACCATCGTTGTTATCGGCACGCGCGGCGAAACCGGGAATGGCGAGCGCACCTGCGGCGAAGAGGCATAGGGCCATGAGCACACTCATTACCCGACTGCGGCCAGCGAGCACCCGCGCTGCGAGGGCGGAAGTAACCCGTCCGTGCTGCATAACGGTTCTCCTTTGGGACTTAAATACTCAGAAGATATTGCCTGATAACCAGAGTAACAGCTACATCGGCTTCATGTGAAGGTCGAACACGCACCACCTGGTTAATGGTGACCGTATTGGCATCGTGCGCAGGTGGCCCGATCTAGTGGAATGAGCCATGCGACTTGCGCACAATGCTGACCGTAGCAACGGCACCGAGCAACGCAAGCGCGCCACCACCTGCAAGGATCCATCCGTTGAGGCGGCCCTCTTGCTCACGGGCAGCCTGCTCCATGGCCTGCTGTTCCGAGCGAGACTTGGGGCCGATCTCAGAAGCGGACACGCTCTGCTGTTCGGTGGACGAAGAGGGATCAGGGGTGGATGCTCCAGGCTGGGACGAGCCACCGTTCACATATCCCCGCGACAAAGCACTCCCGGGATGTGACGACCCAGCACTTGCTGAGGCAGAGGGCGCAGAGGCATCCGTCGATGACGAAGTTGAACCCTGAGCGTCGGAAGCCTGCTCACCTCTCACCTCGGAGGTTGTTACTTTCGGTTCGTCAGCAGGAGTGGCGGGCTGTGCCACCATTGAGGCAGCTTCATCGGGATCATTGCCTGCGGGCGCAGAGGGAGTTTCCTCCCTTGGCGTGCCGGGTGTCACGACAGTGTAGTCAGGATCGGAGGGCTCAGGATCATCAGCGTTCAGCGTGCACACCCGAATATCGACGGCGGCGTCAACGACACGTACCTTGGCTTCGACATACGTTCCGGTGACAGCATCGCCGATGTAAACCATATGGGCTGACCCAACTTCCCAGGACGACGGGAGGGGAATATCCGTTGAGACGGTCCCATCGGACGCCACGTCGGCGACGGCCCAGGCAGTACGATCACGACGAACAGCACCGGGAACCCAGCTGGGCAATTCCATTCCATCAGGACGCTTCGTCTCGCCATCATCGAGGGTGATGATAACGAATCCGCGTATCTGCTCAGTACCTGGACCCCAGCCAGAACCCTCAACATGAACCGATTCGCCCGCATGCACGATCGAGGAAAGAGAAGCCATCGACTCCGGACCCCGCGCAACGAGACAGGCGGCTGAAGCATCCGGGAGGGCATCTTCGCCAAAAGCAGGAGCTGCACTGACAAACACGCCGCCAACAATGGACGCCGACGCGGCCAACGCAAGCAGGGACAGGCGCAGCCCCTCGCTTCGCGTGAACGACCGTGGCGCCATGCGTGCTACCTTCCTTCTCTCATGGATAATTTTAGTAAGTTCGCTCAATTATGAACAGACCGACATGTCAGTGTCCGAGTAACTACGAGCTATACGCTCCATAGTATTAGCTCATCCCCAACACGCAATTGCGAACAACAAGCAAATTCATGGACAGGTGCACAAAAACCTTATTTTACAAGGAAAATTATATATAATTGAAAAAAATTGTGAGCTAAATTATTGAATAACTGTCACCTAAAGTGACCCTCCGGTCAACATTTGAGACTATGAATCTCGTTCCTCCCCCGCTAGCGACGCGGAATGACCAGCGGTGCCCCCGACTCAGGATCCTCGATGACAACGCATTCAACCTCGAACACATCGGCTATCAGAGCGGGCGTCACAATGTCTCGCGGCACTCCCTGAGCAACGATCCGCCCATCTTTCATACACACAAGATGCGTCGCGTAGCGGAAAGCAAGGTGAAGATCGTGCAATACCGCGACAACTGTCCGACCCCCCTCACGCAGGCGGTCCGCTAAACGCAGAACCTCCAGTTGATGATTCAGATCCAAATAGGTCGTCGGCTCATCCAAGAGCAGGATATCCGTCGACTGCGCCAGAGCCATCGCGATCCAGACCCTCTGACGCTGCCCGCCAGAGAGTTCGCCGACACGTCTGGAGCCGAACGCGCTTACTCCGGCGTCACACATTGCACGCGCCACGGCCTCGTCATCCTCCACGCTCCACTGATGTGCGAGGGATTGATGCGGATAGCGGCCGCGCGCAACCAGGTCCTCCACCAACATGTCGCCCGGTGCAACAGACGATTGCGCGAGGAGACCAAGACGGCGCGCAAGGGCCTTCTGGTTCAGATCATTCAGGACCTGCCCATCCAACTCAACGACACCGCAGCGCACGCTTAGCACGCGGGCGAGTGCCCGCAACAGCGTCGACTTGCCACATGCATTCGGGCCGACGATGACCGTCAGTTCGCCCTCCAGAACATCCAGTGAAAGCCCCTCCAGAATCGGAGAGTCCTTCCCGTAGCCAACGGTGATCGAATGGGCACGAAGCCCACCTTCACTGTGCCGATGAATCATGACGTTACCTCACCTCACGAACGAGTAACACGAGCAGATAGATGCCACCCACGACGCCAGTCACGACACCCACCGGCATTTCATGGGGTGCCAGGAGCCGTTGCGCAACCACGTCGGAGGCGAGCACAAGAAGCGCTCCCACGACGGCAGACGATGCAAGCCCCACTCCCCCGTGACCACACACGCGACGAGCAACGTGGGGTGCCGCCAAAGCCACAAAGGCCACCGGACCTGCGACAGCGGTTGCCATGGAAACCAACACCATCGCCGCAGCGATCACCGCGATCCGCGCCTCGCGTACCCGCACCCCCAAGGCCATCGCCACATCATCCCCCATCGCAAGCACAGCGAGCGGACGTGCGAGCCACGCAAGAACCAGCATGGTCACTGCAAGAACGAGGACGAACGGAGCAATGCGCACCATCGTCACACCGGAGAACGATCCTGCACTCCATAGCTGCGCGCGCTGCGCCGCTTCAAGGGGAGCCTTGACGATCAGCAGTGAATTGATGGCGCGGAGAGCGGCGGAGAAACCGATGCCGACCAAGACGACCCGAATGCCTGTCACGCGGACACCACCCGCGCAGGCAAGAATGAGCACACCCGACACGAGACCGCCCACGAGCGCTCCGACTCCCGTCGTCGCAGGACTTGACCCACACACAATGATCGCAAGGAGAGCGCCCGTCGCCGAGCCAGTCGACAGGCCGACGATGTCGGGACTACCCAGCGGGTTGCCAGAGACCGTCTGGAAGATAGCACCCGACAGGCCGAGCGCATATCCGACTCCCAGCGCTGCACACACACGCGGAAGACGAACAGACTGCACGAAGTACACACCCAAGAAATCGTCTCGAGGCCCGCTGTCGCCCAACAGTCGACGGAAAGACTCTGCAGCACTAAGACCATAATCCCCCAGCGTCAGCGAGTAAACGGACAGGCACACGGCAAGGAGTAGTCCAGCAACGATGACCATGGCACTACGCCGATGAATGCGTAGCGAGCCCCACGGCAATGCTAGTACCACATAACGCCCGCTGTTCACGACATCCCCCGTCCACGCGCAGTTGCGATAAAGAAAGGTGCCCCAATGAGCGCGACGATGACACCGACAGGCACCTCCTGAGGAGCCAGCACGAGGCGCGAGGCAACATCTGCGACGCACACCCACGCAGCCCCCACGATGACAGACCAGAAAGCGATCAAGCCATGACGCGCGCCAACCGCGCGTCGGACGAGGAGCGGCACGGCGAGACCAACAAACGTGAGGGGTCCCCCGAGTGCGGTCGCTCCTCCCGCGAGGGCTGTAACTGCCAGGGTTGCGAGTCCTCGAACAAGCCGTACCCGAACGCCGAGACCGACGGCGACCTCGTCTCCGAGCGTCAGAATGCCAAGAGCAGACGTCAGAAGCACACCGAGCACCGTCCCGCCGCCGATGACAATGCTCGCCAAGACGAGCGAATCAACTCCGATCCCCTCGAAGGAGCCGGACGCCCAATAGCGGAACTCATTGAAAGCAAACTGGTTGGCCGTCAGGATGGCCGACGTCAGCGACGCCAGTGCGGCTGACACGGCGATACCCGCCAGTGCCAGGCGTGCACGCGAGGCGCGTGCGCCCCGGCCAGACAGTGCAAAGACGAGGGCGGAGGCTACTCCGGCTCCTATCAACGCAGCGCCGAGGGTGACGGCGCGCGTCGACACACCCATGGCTGCGGTCGCCGACACGACCGCGAAGGCAGCCCCTGCGTTGACGCCGAGGATGCCAGGATCAGCGAGCGGATTGCGCGTCATCGCTTGCATGATTGATCCGGCTAAGCCGAGCGCGCCCCCGATGATGAGCGCCGCGATGGTCCGGGGTACACGAAGGGACAGCACCACCCGCGCGTCCTGGGAGGTTCCACCGTGGACAAGCGACTCCCAGACAATATTCGGGGCGATCTGCCGGGATCCCAGGGCGAGCGAGGCCATCACGACGACACCAAGCACCAGCGCCGCCACTGCACAGGCAATAGCGACGCTGGTGAGTCGGTGGGCGCTCATTCGCACAGTGCGCACCTGACCGCGTGTCCCACGCTCAGGATGCCGGGACAAACTGAGCTTCGATGGACGAGACGATACCGTCCATCAGCAGGTATCCGCCGGTCGAGGTCCACAGGGATCCGTCGACGGGAATGACGTGGCTTGCCTGGACGGCTCCGAGAGAATCGAAGCCGACAGTCGCCTTGGCCTCGTCGAGTGCGGCAGCAGATGCCTCGACGCCGGTGGCTCCGCCTGCCGACGGGTTGTTCACCGAGGACTTGCCGAGCGTGCCGAAGAAGATCCAGTCCGCGTCGACTTGGTCGATGTTTTCGAGGGAGACGGGCTCGGAGTGTCCCTCTCCGTCACGGTCCTGATTGGCGGGGCGCTTCATGCCCAGAGCGGTCAGGGCTTGTCCGGCGGGCAGCTCCTTGAGGATCAGGCCTGCACTATCGCCCTGCCAGCGCACAACCGAGTATGTCTGGTCGAGGTAGCCGGCGTCCTTCAGGCGAGCGCTCACCGATGCGACATGCTGGTCGAACTCCGCGAGTTTGACGTCAGCCTGTTCGGGCACGCCGAGTGCTTCCGCGGTGAGGGCGAAAGTCTCGCGCCAGTCGCCGCCCGACTGCGTGGTGAAGAAGACGGGGGCGATTTGGCCGAGGGCCGTCAGAGTCTCGGTGTCGTTGTTCTTCACGGACGTGCCGTCAACGAGGATCAGGTCCGGGTGGGCGGCACCAATGGCCTCCAGGTTGGGGGTACCGATGGAACCCAGGATCGGGATGTCTCCGGCGCGATCAAGAAGGTAGTTGGGGACCGTCTGCTGGCCGCGGCCCGACACGACACCGATGGGCGTCACGCCCAGGGCGAGCGCGTTGTCGGTGGTCGGTTCGGAAAGCGTCACGACGCGGGTCGGATGCGAAGGCACAGTGACCTCCTGGCCGGAGGCATCGGTAACGACGCGGGTCTCGCTGGCCCCGTTCGCTCCAGAGGACGAGGCCGGGGCGGGCTGCGTGGAGGAGCAGGCTCCCAGGGTCAGGGATGCAAGAGCGAGAGCCGCGAGAGCGCGAACTCGTGTCGAGATATGCACGTATTCCTCAATTCGATTAGATCGCGATAGGTTCATAGGCAAGCCTAACCTAGTGCTGTATAGGGCGCTCTCTTCTCATGCACTGGTGTATAGGTTCACGCGAACCATCTATCGAGCATTCGCACGAGTCCTTCGCGCCACCACGCAACGTCATGGCCACCGGGATAGGACTCGAAACTGACAAGCGATCCTGAATTTTCCAACAGGGCAGTACAATACCGAACCACGGGCAGCATCGTCCACTCGCGCTCACCCACCTGACACGACACTGTCAAGCCGTCACCAAGCTGCCTCTGCCCCCTCCGTAACTCTGTCATCAGCGCCCCCTCACCTCGGCCTCGTTCCTCTCCGCCCCACCATAGAGAGGGAGATTGTGCGAGGAAACACTCGACGGGCAACGAACCCAGACAGGCAGCCTCGAGCACTGCAAGCCCACCGAAGGACTGGCCGGCCAGAGCAACAGGACCAGCCCCAACCTCGGCACAAATGTCTCTCACGAGCTCCTCAACACGGCCCGCCTCGGTTAACTCCTCCTGGCGAGCGCGCAGATCACCAGCATCGATCGTCACGACGCGAAGACCAGGGTAGCGCCAGGTCAGCCAGCCAACGCCATTGGCTCGCCACATCTCCCCGTCAAATAGAATGAGGGTTCTGCGTGCGGGGCACTCGCCGTCGTGGACCACGATGGAACGGGGTCGCTCACGCTCACGACGTGTACTGATGCGAACACCGATGTCTTCCTCACGGGCAGCACGCATCCACAGATAGCGGAGGCTCTCCGATGGCCACACAACGCTCGCATCGGGCCCCACAAACAGTGAGGCGACGTTTCCTCGCCCGTTGATGAGACTGCGGACGTTAGAGCAATCAGGGCGAGCAGCCTGACTTAATCGCAGCCATTCACCCCTATCCATGCTCGTGCGCGGATCGATGCCACCTGAGTCCACAATCGCGAACTGATAGCTGAGGATCGCATCGGCAGGCAGCGCACACGCGAGCACGTGCACGCGAGATCCGGGCATGCCTTCCAGACGAAAAGCGTCAAGGTGATCGCGGTTGCGATCCGTCACGGTATTGACGATAACGAAGCACTGAGCATTCTCAGGCGCATCGCACCGAAACGTCACGCGAACGGCGTTAACCCCATCGAGGACGAGCCGATGACCGACGCGCGGGCCATCGGCACACCCATGGTCATCCCAGTCCTCAGGATTGATCTCGAGCCGACAAAACCCAGTCTCAGAAAAGAACTCCTCCTCGAAGGCCATCGGTCAGTCGAAAAGCGAAATATCGCCCGCGCCGACGCGCGCGACGACAGCGTCGCCTCCCGCAAAGTCGATGACCGTCGTCGGCTCAGCTACGCCGACAGGACCCACGACCACCAGATCAACCTGATGCCCGATGCGCTCGTCCACGTCAAAGCCGTCCGTCAGAGGCTCCTTCTCACCCGGCATGATGAGCGTCGAACAAGCTAGCGGCTCACCGAGGGCCTCGACAATCGCCTGGGTGATGACATGGTCCGGGATGCGCACGCCGACCGTGTGCTTCTTCTTATTCAGCATGATGCGCGGAACTTCCTTGGTGCCACGCAGGATGAACGTGTAAGGTCCGGGGGTCAGCGCCTTCATCGTGCGGAACTCGTGATTATCGACGATGACTAGCTCACCGAGCTGCGCGAACGAGTGGCACAGCAACGAGAAGTTGTGCTTATCATCGAGCTTACGAACCGCGCGAATGGTGTCCATGCCCGACTTGTTGCCAATCTTGGTCGCGATCGCGTAGCCGGAGTCCGTGGGCAGCGCAATCGTACCGCCGCGTTCCAGCAGGTCAACGACCGTGTTAACCAGACGTGCTTGAGGATTTTCCGGATGCAACTCAATGTACGACATGCCTCTATTGTGCACGAAACCCCCACCGGCCGGGGCCAGATGGGGGTTTCGTGGACAGAATGCGCGAGAGCTAGATCACTTCTTCCCCTCGTCGGTGACCTCTTCACCGCGCTTCTTCGGCTTCGCGTCAACGCCGGCTTCCTTACGCTGCGCGGGCGTAATCGGAGCCGGGGCCTCGGTCAGCGGGTCGAAACCGCCGCCGGACTTCGGGAAGGCGATGACATCGCGAATCGACTCGGACTTCGTCAGCAGCGAGACGATGCGGTCCCAACCGAACGCGACGCCGCCATGCGGCGGGGCACCGAACTTGAAGGCATCGAGCAGGAAACCGAATTGCGTCTGGGCTTCCTCCTCGCCGATACCCATCACGTTGAACACGCGGTTCTGGATATCGCGGCGGTGAATACGAATCGAACCGCCACCGATCTCGTTGCCGTTGCAGACGATGTCGTAGGCGTAGGCCAGGGCGTTGCCCGGGTCCTTGTCGAAGGAGTCGATCCACTCGGGCTTGGGCGAGGTGAAAGCGTGATGGACGGCCGTCCAGGCACTGTGGCCCAGCGCAACGTCACCCTCGGCCTCGGCGTCGCCGGTAGGCTTGAAGAGCGGCGCGTCCACAACCCAGGTGAAGGCCCAGGCATCGGGGTCGATGAGGTCGCAGCGCTTGCCGATCTCCAGGCGGGCAGCGCCGAGCAGCTCGCGCGAGGGGGTCGGCTTGCCGGCAGCGAAGAAGATGCAGTCGCCAGGTTTAGCACCGGTGGCGGCAGCCAGGCCCTCACGCTCAGCCTCGGTGATGTTCTTGGCGACGGGGCCGCCCAGTGTACCGTCCTCGGCGATGGTCACGTAGGCCAGGCCCTTCGCACCGCGCGCCTTGGCCCATTCCTGCCACTTGTCGAAAGTGCGGCGAGGCTGCGAGCCACCGCCAGGCATGACGACGGCACCCACGTAGGGAGCCTGGAACACGCGGAAGGTCGTGTCCTTGAAGTACTCGGTCAGCTCGGTCAGCTCGAGGCCGAAGCGCAGGTCGGGCTTATCCGAGCCGTAGCGCTCCATCGCATCCTTGTAGGTCATGCGCGGGATCGGCGTGGACAGGTCGTAGCCGATCAGCGCCCACACGTTCTTCAGGACGTCCTCGGCGACCTCGATGACGTCGTCCTGGCCCACGAAGCTCATCTCGATATCGAGCTGGGTGAACTCAGGCTGGCGGTCGGCGCGGAAGTCCTCGTCGCGGTAGCAGCGAGCGATCTGGAAGTAGCGTTCCATGCCCGCCACCATGAGCAGCTGCTTAAACAGCTGGGGCGACTGGGGCAGGGCGTACCAGGAACCCGGGGAGAGGCGGGCGGGGACGATGAAGTCACGCGCACCCTCGGGGGTCGAACGGGTCAGGGTCGGGGTCTCGATCTCGACAAAGTCGCGGGCGTATAGGGCCTCGCGGGCGGCACGCGAAACCTTCGAGCGCAGGCGGATCGCGTACTGCTCGGGCTCGCGGCGCAGGTCGAGGTAGCGGTACTTCAGGCGGGTTTCCTCGCCGACGTTGCCGGAATCTTCAGCATTGGAGGACACCTGGAACGGCAGGGGCGCGCTAGTGTTCAGGATTTCGATGTCGTCACCCATCACCTCAATGGCACCGGTAGCCAGGTGCGGGTTCTCGTTACCCTCGGGGCGAGCGCAGACCTCGCCGGTGACCTTCAGGACAAACTCGGAGCGCAGCTCATGGGCGACACGCTCGTCACGGACGACAACCTGGGCGATACCCGATGCGTCGCGCAGGTCGACGAACGCCACTCCACCGTGATCGCGGCGACGATCCACCCAACCGGTGAGCGTCACGGTCTGACCGACCAGGTCGGTGCCGAGGGTTCCAATGTTGTGAGTGCGAAGCACTGTGATTCCTTTCGTTGTTACCATCCGCGAGACAGGCGGCGGCATTATTATTGTACGCGCGCTCGGTCTGGGAGCACGCTCGCCGCAAATAGAATGGGTACTATGGCCGCCGTCTCTACTTCTTCTGTCCCCTCCTCCCCCGCCTGGACGCCCACCGAGATCGGTCTGGCGATAGGTTCTGTCCTCTTGATCACGCTTGTTGCATTTGAGGAGCTGGCAGCCACGACGATCATGCCGGCGGTCGTCGCTTCCTACGACGCCGCACCCTGGTATCCGATTGCCTCGGGTGCCGCGTTGGCGGCGCAGCTGAGCGCCACGGTAGTCGCGGGCGCATTGGCGGACTGGAAGGGACCTCGCGCCGTTCTCTTCACCGGTATGGCGCTCTTCGCGGTAGGCCTGATCATTTCCGCCGTGGGTCCGAACGTCATTGTCTTCGTCGCTGGCCGAGCGCTGCAGGGGCTGGGCGGCGGACTTCTCGTCGTTCCCCTGTATGTCCTGATTGGCGCGGTTGCCGCCCCGGCCCACCGCCCGTCGTTCTTCGCGGCCTTTTCACTGGCGTGGGTGCTCCCCTCGCTAGTGGGTCCCGCGATCGCCGGTTACGTGACTCAAATGTGGGGGTGGCGCTATGTCTTCGGCGTCGTCCCGATTGTCGTCGTTGTTGCGGCCATCCCCGTCGGCTACGTGCTACGCACGCTGCCCGTAGCTGAGGCACGCAAGGCCGCGCGCTTGGCAGCACTGTCGTGTAACGCGGTCTTGGCGGGCGTAGGTGTCATGCTTCTGCAGCTCGCAGGCGCGCTTACCTCCCCTCTCTCTCAGTTCGGTGTGTTCCTGCTCGGTGCGGGCCTCACAGTGTGGGCGCTGCCCCGCCTGCTGCCGCGCGGCACGTTCGTGTCACGGCCAGGCATGCCGTCGGCGATCCTCGCGCGCCTGAGTGCCCTGGCCTCACAGGTCGGACTCGCCGTCATGATTCCTCTCGTCCTGCAGAGGGTGCATGGGTGGTCCGAGGCCTCTTCTGCCTGGTGGGTCACGCTCGGGTCGATCACATGGTCGCTGGGCGCTGTCGTGCAGGCACGCGTCCATGATCCGCGCAAGCGCAAGGTTCTGCCCGTCGTCGGCGGCTCGCTCATCGCTATTGGCGCGGTGCCGGTGGGCGCGCTCCTCATCCCTGCAATTCCGGTCTGGGTCGCCCTGATCGGCTGGCTGTTGGTCGGTCTCGGCGTTGGCCTGGTCCACGCTCCCCTGTCGGTCCTGGCCCTCGAGGTGACCCCCGAGGCCAAGCACGGGCGCGTGGCCTCGTGGCTGCAGGTCGCAGACTCGGCGGGTCCGGCCCTCGAGCTCGCCCTCGTGTCCGTCGCCATGAGCGTGTGGGCCGCCACCGCCACGGTGGGCGGGGCGGCCTACGCTCCCTATTGGGTGATTGCAGTGGCCCTCGCGGGCCTCGCCGTGTTCGCCGTGAGGCGGCTCCGGCCGGCCGAGTGAGGGCCGCTCTCAGTCGTTGTAGCGACGCTTGCCGAAGTGGCGGCGTCCGCCGTCGCGGCCTCCATCGCGCTCCCAGCCGTCGCGGGCGCCCTCGCGGTCGCGGCGCGTACGCTTGATGTCCTTCTCCCAGCGCTCGGTACGAACACTGCGGCGCGGACGTGAACCGTCGCCCTTCTCGAAACGGTGCGGGCGCTTCTCGTCGCACTCGCCGAAACGGCCCTCACGGTCACCGTAGCGTCCGTCGCGTTCCCCGCCGAATCCACCACGGCCTCGGGAATCACGGTCGAAGTCGCGGCGCTCGCGACGCTCAAAGCCGTCACGCTCGCCACGAGCGCCCGGCCCCTCGTCCACGCGGATGCGCAGCTGACGGCCGGAAACGTAGCCCTTGGAGATACGGGAGAGCTGCTCGCCGGACAGGTCCGCCGTGATGTCCACGAGAGAGAAGGTCGGATAGATCTCGATGTTGCCGATGTCGCGGCCGTCAATGCCGCCCTCGCCAGCGATCGCACCGACGATGGAGCCGGGCTTGACGCGGTCCTTCTTACCCACCTCGATGCGGTAGCGCGTGCCCGAGCCGGGGGCAGGACGGCCACCGCCACGACGACGAGCGCCATTTGCACCGCCCTTGAGCGGGCGGTCCTTGTCGCGGCCCGCCTCGAAGGAAGCACCCACGAACTCACCGGACTCGTCCAGGCGCTCCTCGCGGCGGATCTTGCCGTTTCCGCGACGATCCTTCTCACGGCGCGGTGCCGGTCCCTCGTCGCCGACGGCCGTGGCCATGAGGGCCGCGGCGATGTCTTCAACGGAAGACTCCTCACCCATGTCGGCCAACAAGCCCTTATACATGTCAAGGCGACCGCGCTCGATGCGGGCGGCCAGCCCCTCGAGCAGGCGGCGGGCACGGAACTCGGAGACAGCTGCGGGCGACGGAATCTCGACTTCTTCCATCTCGGTTCCCGTCAGCTTTTCGATGCGGCGCAGCCGTCCGTGCTCACGCGGGGTAAAGAAGGTCAGCGCGCGGCCCTCGCGACCCGCACGACCGGTGCGGCCGATGCGGTGCACGTAGGCCTCGGGTTCACGCGGAACATCGAAGTTAACGACCAGGGAGATGCGCTCGACGTCGAGGCCGCGCGCAGCCACGTCGGTGGCGACCAGCACGTCGAGGGAGCCGTTCTTCAGGCGCTCAACCATGCGCTCACGCTCGGTCTGGGCGACATCACCGGAGATGCCGGCGGCGCGGAACCCGCGGCCTGACAGCTCGAGGGAGACCTCTTCGACGTCGGCGCGCGTGCGCACGAAGACGATGGCGGCGTCGGCTTCTTCCTGTCCCTTGGCGATGTGCTGGGCGCGGGTTGCGAGCACGCGGGACAGAGCACCGATCTTGTGCTTGTAGGGCACGACGGCGTAGGTCTGGTGGATCGTATCGACCGTGGAAGACTCGGTGGAGACCGCGACCTTGACAGGGTCCTTCAGGTGCTCACGCGCCACCTTTTCGATGGCAGCGGGCATCGTGGCGCTGAACAGCGCGGTCAGGCGATCACCGGGGGCTCTCGACGCGATCGTCTCGACGTCCTCAGCAAAGCCCATGCGCAGCATCTCGTCTGCTTCGTCGAGCACGAGCATCCGCACGTTCGACAGGTCCAGCGCGCCCTTCTCGATGAGGTCGATGACGCGACCCGGGGTGCCGACGACGACCTGGGCACCGCGCTTGAGCGCGCCGATCTGCGGGCCGTACGGTGAGCCGCCGTACACGGAGACAACATCGAGGCGGGCCGTGCGCGCCGCAAAGTCTTCAATCGCCTGGGCGCTCTGCATGGCAAGCTCGCGGGTGGGTGCTAGGACGAGGGCCTGCACGTCGCGCTCATCCGCGTCGACGATGGCGAGCAGCGGCAGACCGAAGGCTGCGGTCTTGCCGGTGCCCGTCTGGGCGATGCCGACGACGTCGCGCAGCTCCAACAGCGGGGGGATGGCGGCTGCCTGAATCGGGGTGGGGACGCGGAAGCCCATGTCGGTGACGGCCTCGAGGATCTCCTCGGGCAGGCCGAGGCTCGCGAAAGTCACGGTGTCCTCGTCCGTGTCGTCAGTGTCCTCGGCATCGTCGAGGTCGGTGTCGTCGTCCGCACTGTCGTCGACGAGGCCGTGGTCCTCGTCCACATCGATGATGTCGTCGCGCTCGTCTTGTTCGTCGCGGTCCATGTAGTCCTCAGAGGGCATAGTGATTCCTTGCCTGTTGCATGTGGGGTAGCAAAACCATCGGGGCGGGCCATCTCGGCTCCTCAGCGCGGCCTTACCCATAACAACAAATCCCGCATCCCGCGGGGCACCATAACAAGGGGCTGCGCCTCATCGCTTCCACCAGCATAGCGTGCACTTCCTCAGAAAAGGTGCCCGTGGTCGGCGAATTCACTGTTCGACGCCGCTGGTGAGCGCCGCTTCACACTCTCTCGTCGAGGTGCAGGCGTGCCACGAACGAGGCAATGGTGACCTGGCGATTATCTTCCGCTCGCAGCGGGGCGACGACGAGACGGTCAACCTCGTCGCGGCACATGGCGCGCACGTCGTCCATGACCGCCCGTTTGCGGCGGGACGCCACCCAGGAACACAGCGCTCGATTCAGGCTCGCGCACAGGAGGGTCACCGCGAGTCCGCAAACGAGAATCACCGTGGGTATAGGGATCGGGCCGATAGCGGGGACGTCGGCATCGATGAGCACGGCACGCCCCAGGTGAACAAGACCGATCCACGCAGCGCCCGCGAGACAGACCAGCCACGCAACAAGCTGGAAACCGCCGAGGATACGGGAGAAACTCGGCGCGCACGCGCTCACGCGCAGGTTGTTCGCCACCTCGCGGTGCGCCGCTGCGGGCACCGCGGCTGCGCCAGACAGGGCACGCTCGACGAGCAGTCGGCGCCAGCGCTCGGGGCGCCCCTGCGAGCGTGCGGCCACCTCACGCCGCACGGCGTTCGCGAAGGCCGCTTCGTCAGAGGCGGATCGCGTCGGCAGCGTCGGAGTCGTCGCGCTCTCCTGGCGTTCCTCCTCCCCCAGGTGCAGACGCCGCAGGGGATCAACACCCAGGCGCGCGAGCCAACGCAGCGGCAGCCAGCCACCCGTGCGCGTGCCGGCACGCAGGGTTGAAGCGGCCACGGCCTCGGCGATAATGGGGACTCCGACGAGATCGGCGGCCACCCTCGCCAGATCACTTGCCATTCCCTCGGTTTCAACGCCATGAATCGTGCCCTCGATGCCCACCGCGTCGCGCATAAGCCGAGCTGCCTGGCTCAGGGCGGCTCGCGCCCGGGCGGCCTGACGCGAGACGCGGGCCGCCTCATCTGCCAGATGGGAGGCCAGCTCAGCCACTCCCTCCCCCGTCGTCGCACTGACTGGGACAACGCAAGCGCCCGTCAGACCACGCTCATCCAGGATGCGGCGCAGGTCGGACACGATGGAGGTTCTCTCAGCCACGCCGAGCGTGTCGATGTGGGTCAAGGTAACTGTCACGGAGGCATGCGAGGTGCACAAGCGTTCCAGCCACTCATCGTGCAGGCGCGCATCCGCGTACTTCTGCGGGTTAACAACGACGACAAGGGCGTCCACACGCGTGGCCAGACGCCCGGCCACCTGCGCGTGTGAAGCCTCGACCGAGTCGATGTCGGGCAGGTCAATAATCGCGGTGTCGCCCGGTAAGTCACCGGGCGCACAGACACGGGTTCGCACGCCCAGCCAGCCGAGCAATTCCTTCGGCTCGCGGCCAGTGGGCAGGACGGCACACGCCTCGTTTGTCGTGGGCCGCAAGACACCGGCACATACGACCTCTCCCCCGGCAAGAGCGTTCACGAGGGAAGATTTCCCGGCACCCGTGCCGCCGAGCATGCCGATGACGCACCAGGTCGGGTCGATCTCGGCCCGATCCGACGTCACGTCAATGAGTTCTCGAATGCGCTCCAGTGTCTGCGGCTCAATATCAGAGACTGCGAGCGTGGTGATCTGGTCCAGCTCCGCAGCGGCCGCGGCAACCGGCGTTGCTGCGCGCTTCATACCAGCGCCTCCCGCGCGGTGGCGAGAGCAGACTCAAGCGCGTCAATCCGCTCGTGCTCCCGCGAGTTGTCGAGCCGCGTCGCAACGGGCGCGACGACCTCTGCCAGTGAGTCAGCAGCCAGTCGTTCGAGCGCCTCGCGCGCCTGCGTGGCCAGGGAACGCACCGTACGCTCGCCGAAATAGGATTCGAGGATCGTCTGCGACAGCGCAGCAGAGGCACCGGCGACGCCAACTTCGACCCCGGTCACCCCGCCCGTCATCGCGAAAACGCTGACCATGAGCGAGAGCGTCACAACGTTGATGCCGCCCGCCAGCAGCCGACCGCTCACGCGTGACGACTGTGCCTGTCCCCGGACGATATCCGTTACCTCGCTGGTCCATTCCTGCGCGGCGTGGCGGGCACGCTCGGCAGTCTCGTCCGCGTCCAGCATCGGCTCCAGTCCCTCGGCCTCTCCCACCGACGCAGCCAAGCGTAGGGCGTCGTTCCACGCGCGGTGATAGGAGTCCCCAAGACGCTGAGCCACACCACCCGTCAGGTCGCGACGCACCTGTTCCTCCGGGGCTGCCATGCCTCGCACGGCGCCCACGATGCGTTGGCGCACTGACGCCACAACGCGAGAAAAGGTTCGTGTCATGTCCCAGGACCCCAGCACCTCGGCGATGCGCGCGCTCACCTCACCGCGCAGGACATCGTCGCTCGAAGACGAGGCAACCTCGTGGGCCCTCGATACGACCGTCGCCTCAAGCTCCTCGCGCGCGAAGTCCACTGCACGGCAGCTATCACGAGATGCATCCAGAGCACGATCAGACTCCTCGAAGGACGCGGCGACAGCACCAGTGAGGGCACGACGCACGATCACCGCACGCTCCTGCGCATCGTGCCCGATTCCCTCCAAGAAAGAACCGACCGGGTAAATAGCGTCAATGGGTAGGCGGCCATCGGTCAGCGACTGCTCAGTAATGACAATGATCGGGACCTCACCCAGGCCTCGTCGCTGCACGAGCGAGGCAAGATCCGCACGGATCTCAGCCTCAGTACCCGGGGGGACACGGTTGAGGACGATGGAGACGCGCAAGCCGCGCGCGGCTGCCTCCTCCAGGTGCGTCCAGGCGACCGCGTCGGCGTAGCGTGCGGCACTCGTCACGAAAATCCAGAGGTCCGCGCCATCGAGCAACTCTGACGCGAGCCGTCGATTGCCTTCCTCAACCGAGTCAATGTCGGGAGCGTCGAGGATTCCCATGCTCGGCCACATCAAGTCGTCTACCGTGATCGTCACGGCATCCAGGCTCGTGCCCTCCCCACCCTCATGTTTGGCCAGGCGCGGCAGCACGCGATCCGACATGAACCACGAGCGGGCCTGAGGCGCACACACGAGAACCGGCCGCCGCGTCGTCGGACGAACAGCGCCCGCCCGACTCACCGTACGATCAAGCAAAGAGTTGACGAGCGTTGACTTACCCGCCCCCGTCGAGCCGCCAACCACTACGAGGAGCGGCGCATCGGCTTCCTCTAGACGAGGCAGCACAACGTCCTGCAGTCGGCGCAGCGCCCTCTCAGCGTCCGCGCGAGCACCCGAGGGCATCGCACTGAGCGCCTGCTCAAGTGCACCCGCCAGGCCGCGGGCTGCTTCAACCGCAGAGGCCGACACTCAGGGCATCACCTTCTCGACCGAAGGGGCTGCGTCCGCCTCAGGCATAACCCAGGTGGCGGCGTCGGCGTCCACCTGCTCACCCGTGCGAATGTCCTTGACTGTGTCGGCTCCATCCTCACCCGGGAACCAGACGAAGGGGATACCACGCTTGTCGGCGAACTTGATCTGCTTACCGAACTTGGCCGCGCTTGGTGCGACGTCCGTCGAAATACCACGCGAGCGCAGGATGGCCGCGATCTCCTCGGAGCGCTCGCGACGCTCCTCGTTCGTGACGGCAACGACGACGGCCGTGGGGACCTTGCGCGAGGCGCGCGCCAACGGCGCGGAAATCATACGGGAGACCAGTCGCGAGACACCGATGGACAGGCCCACACCCGGGTAGGTGCGCTTGCCGTCCTTCGCCAGGGAGTCATAGCGCCCGCCCGAACAGATCGACCCCAGGTCCTCATGACCCTCAATCTCCGACTCATACACGCTACCCGTGTAGTAATCCAGGCCGCGCGCGATCTTCAGGTCCGCGACGACCGCGCCCGGCATCCGCTTGTTCGCGGTGTCGAGCAGAGCGGTCAGCTCGCGCAAGCCCTGCTCGAGCAGCTCTCCGCTCACACCCAGCGCGCCCAGGCGCTCGCGCACCTGGGTCGAATCGGCCGTGCGAATCTGCGCCATCTGCAGCAGCACGGATGCCTGGTCACCGTCGATACCGGATTCGGCGAGTTCCTGAGCCACACCCTCCGGACCAATCTTGTCGATCTTGTCCAGGCCGCGCAGAGCCGCCTCAACGTCGGTGACGCCCAGCGACTCGCACACGCCCTGTACGACCTTACGGTTGTTGACGAGTACGCGCACCGGTGGGATCGGCAGGCTGTTGAGCGCCTCAGCCATCACGAGGGGCAGGTCCACCTCGAAGTGGAAGGGCAGCTCGCCGTTACCGACGACGTCGATATCGGCCTGCGTGAACTCACGGAAACGCCCCTCTTGGGGGCGCTCGCCGCGCCAGACCTTCTGAATCTGGTAGCGCTTGAACGGAAAGTCCAGCTCGTTCGCGTTCTCCACGACGTAACGCGCGAAGGGCACGGTGAGGTCGAAGTGCAGACCCATGCCCTTGTCCTTGGGGGCACGAGCGCCGGAAGCAGCAGCCTTCAGCGCCTGCAGGCGGTCCAGGACGTAGATCTCCTTGGAGGTCTCGCCCTTGGCTTCAAGCTGGGCCAGGGTCTCTACCGCGCGCGTCTCGATACCAGCGAAACCGTGCAGCTCGAAAACGCGGCGCAGCTCGTCGAGGACGTGCATCTCGACGATGCGGCCCTCGGGGAGCCATTCGGGGAAACCTGACAGGGACGTGCGAGCCATGGCGTAATCCTTCGCAAACAAACGGCACCGACGCTAGCCGATACGGCGAGCGCGGATCAAATACTGGTTGGAGCGTATCTCATCGGCCATCGTTGTTGCCGGACCGTGGCCGGGGATGAGGATCGTGTTCGGGTCCAACGCGTTGGAAATAGTACGCAGTGAGTGACGCATTTGCGTTTCGTCACCACCGGGCATGTCGGTACGTCCAACGCTGTCCTTGAACAGGACGTCGGCGCTGAGCGCCCACGGCACACACTCCTCGTTGGCGTAGAACGACTGGTTGTTGACACGGATGTCCAGGGGGCTGTGCCCCAGGAAGACCGCCGATCCCTCCGTATGGCCGGGGGCGGGAACCATCCGAATCCACACGCCGGGGGTCAACTCGACCGACTCAGCGGGCATCTCACGCAGGTCGGTGGGCTTGACCCACTCCCCCACGAAATCGGGTGGAGACATCGGCAGGAACGAGGCCGGGGCATCCATGCGGTACATGTCCGGTCCGGGCAGGTAGACGGGCACGGTGGTCCCGTCAAGGCCCCACGTGGAGACTTCGGCGGCGTCCCACACGTGGTCAGGGTGACCGTGTGTGAGCAGGACAGCGCCGACGCTCACCCCTTCGGTCTGAAGAACTTCGCGGATCAGATGCTGGATGCCTGCAGAAGGGTCAACAACAAGGGCTGTGCCCGCCCCGGAAGGGACGAGCACAAGCCCGTTCGCCGCGTAGAAAGGCGATGGGATAACGTGAAGACGCATGTCACTCCATGGACGAGGAGATCTGCGCGAGCCAGGCACGCTTGGTTTCGAGGGTCTCACGCACGGCGGAAGCCGCCTTGTTGTCACCCTTAGCCTCGGCGTCAGCGAGGGAACGCTCGAGCTGAGCGATCTGCTCTTCGAGCTGTCCCACCATGCCGGCGGCGCGTGCGCGCGTTTCGGGGTTGGTACGGCGCCATTCCTTCTCTTCCGCTTCGCGCACGGCGGCCTCGACGGCGCGCAGGCGTCCTTCGATGCGGTGCAGGTCGGAGGAGGGCACGCGACCGACCTCTTCCCAGCGGTCCTGAATGTGGCGCAGCTGAGCCTTGGCGCGCTCGATATCCTTCACGGGCAGGATCGCTTCGGCATCAACCAGGATCGCTTCCTTGGCGGCCAGGTTCTCCCGATACTCAGCATCCGTGGCTTCGTCCTTGGCGCGGCGGGCGTCGAAGAACACCTGCTGAGCGGCGCGGAAGCGGGCCCACAGGGCGTCGTCTTCCTTGCGGGAGGCGCGCGGGGCTGCCTTCCACCGGTTCATCAGCTCGCGGTAAGCGCTCGAGGTGCGCGACCAATCGACGGAGGAGGACAGCGCCTCGGCCTCGGCGATCAGGGCTTCCTTGATGCGCTTGGCCTCAGACTGCGCCTGATCCAGCTGCGAGAAGAACTGACGGCGGTGGCGGTCGAACTGGGTGCGCGCGGAGGAGAAACGCTTCCACAGCTCGTCCTCCACAGCCTTTTCCAGGCGCGGGCCGCGACGCTGCAGGGTTTTCCACTCTTCCAGCAGGTCACGCAGGGTCTGGCCCGACTGCTTCCAGTGCGTCTTGGCGGGATCCTGGGCGACGATCGCCTCGGCGCGCTCAACGACGGCCGTGCGGTCTGCGAGAGCCTGAGCTTTGGCGGCCTTGCGTTCCTCGCGGGCGATCTCCTTGCGTTCCTCGGCGGCCTTCGCGGCGGCCTCGACGCGAGCGCGCAGAGCCGGGATGTCACCGACGACGTTCGGGGAGACAACCTGCTCGCGCAACGTGGCCAGGGTCTGGTCGATGTCGCGGGGACTCAGCTGAGCCATGCGGTCCTCAAAAAGCTTGATGGTGGCCTCGAGGTCGGCGTAGCGACGCTCGTAGAGAGCGTACGGCGAAGCGGGAATTCCCTCGGGGAAGCCGCCGATAACGCGTTCCTCGTCTCCATCCTTGACATAGACGGTCCCATCCTCACCGATGCGGGCGAAGGGGTGCTCGGGCAGCTCCGACGCGGGAATCGTCGAGGCCGTGGTCTCCTCGGATGCAGCCGTGACGGCTTCGGGGGTGGTTTCGTTGGTCGGAATCGACGTCTCGGTCACAATATTCCTTCTAGGACGAGGGCTGACGCCCGGCGCGGTCGTGTGCCGATGTGACACACAAAGCTAGTGTGTCACATCTAACGGGAAAATGGGCGTACGACACTGTAAAAGGGGACGGATGTAACACGCCGCTGTCCCATGCGAGCGCGTGGGTGCCACGACCTCGTCTAAGCGTCGGAGCCGATCCGAACCGCCTCGAAGACCCCGTCAACCCGGCGCAGCGCCGACAGGACCGCGTTCAGGTGCCCCAGGTCCGCCAGCTCGAAAGAGAAGTTGCCGGAAGCCACCTGGTCGCCGTCCGTTTTCAGGGCTGCGGCCAGAATATTGACACGATAATCCGACAGGACCCGGGTCAGGTCCGAGAGCAGACCGCCGCGGTCAAGCGCGCGCACCTCGATCTGGACACGGAACGGAGCTGTCATACCCTCGGCGTTCCACGACACGTCGACGAAACGTTCGGGCTGAAGCTGAGCCAGGCGTACCGCGTTTGCACAGGTCCTGCGGTGCACGGACACCCCCTGGCCTCGCGTAATGAAAGCGACAATCTCGTCACCCGGAACGGGCGTACAGCACTTCGCAAGCTTCACCCAGATCTCGTTCGGACTCAGACCTGCCACAGTAATGGCCGCGTCGCCCGATGCTTGCGAACGGGGCTTCGTAGAACCCGGTGTCACGCCCTCGGAGAGCGTCTCCTCGGTGCCGTCTCCCCCACCCAGGTTGTCCATAAGCCGGTTGACGGCGTTCTGCGCCGAAATATGCCCATCGCCCACCGCCGCGTACAGACCCGACACGTCCGGGTATCCAAACGACGTCGCAACCGACAGGATCGACTCATGATTCATGAGCCGCTGCAGCGGAAGGTTCTGCTTGCGCATCGTGCGAGCAAGCGCTTCCTTGCCCGACTCGATGGCCTCCTCGCGGCGCTCCTTCGAGAACCACGCCTTAATTTTCGAGCGAGCACGCGGCGAGGCGACAAACGCCAGCCAGTCGCGTGACGGGCCAGCCTTATCCGACTTCGAGGTCACGACCTCGACCGTCTCACCGGACTCCAGGCGCGTGTCGAGGGCGACGAGGCGCCCATTCACCTTTGCGCCAACCGTGCGGTGACCGACCTCGGTGTGCACCGCGTAGGCGAAGTCAACCGGAGTCGCACGGGCTGGCAGGACGATGACCTCACCCTTCGGGGTGAAGACGTACACCTCGTCCCCAGCGATCTCGTAGCGCAGCGAATCCAGGAACTCCTCCGGATCACCCGTCTCGCGCTCCATCTCAACGAGGGCACGCAGCCAGTTCGCCTGCTCCTCCGAACTCATGCGATCCGAGTCGCCGCTCGTAGCGTTCGGGTTCTGCTTGTACTTCCAGTGCGCGGCGACACCGTGTTCCGCGCGTTCGTGCATGTCATACGTGCGGATCTGGATCTCCACCGGCTTGCCACCCGGACCGATAACCGTCGTGTGCAGCGACTGGTAGAGGTTGAACTTGGGCATCGCGATGTAGTCTTTGAAGCGACCCGGGATCGGGTTCCAGCGCCCATGCAGTGCGCCAAGAACGCCATAGCAGTCCTTGATCGAGTCCACCAGCACACGCACGGCGACCAGGTCGAAGACCTCGTCGAAAGCCTTGCCTCGCACAATCATCTTCTGGTAGATCGAATAGTGGCTCTTCGGGCGGCCACTGACCGTGCCCTTCGTACCCGAGCGGCGAAGATCCTCTTCGATCTGGTCGATGACGTCACGCAAGTACTCTTCACGCTGAGGGGCTCTCTCCGCAACGAGGCGGTCAATCTCCTCGTAGATTTCCGGATACAGGGTCTTGAAGGAAAGCTCCTCGAGTTCCCACTTGACCATGTTCATACCGAGGCGGTGAGCCAGCGGCGCGTAGATCTCCAGCGTCTCCTGCGCCTTCTTCGCCGCCGACTTGGCCGGAACGAAACGCCACGTGCGGGCGTTATGGATGCGATCAGCCAGCTTAATGAGCAGCACGCGGATGTCGCGGCTCATGGCGACGAGCATCTTGCGCAGCGTCTCGGACTGCGCAGCAGCTCCATAGCGGACCTTGTCGAGCTTGGTGACACCGTCGACCAGATTCGCGATGGGTTCACCGAAGTCGGCGGCCAGTTCCTCGAGCGTGTAGTCCGTGTCTTCCACGGTGTCATGCAGCAGTGCAGCAACCAGCGTCGGGGTCGTCATTCCCATCTCGGCAAGGATCGTCGCTACGGCCACCGGATGGGTGATATACGGCTCGCCAGACTTGCGCATTTGTCCACGGTGGCATTCCTCAGCCTTGCGGTACGCCCGCTCCACCACGCTGATATCCGCCTTCGGATGATTCGCGCGCAAAGCCCGCACAAGCGGCTCAATTTCGGGGATCGTCGCGCGTCCACGGGACCCGAACCACACGAGGCCGGAGCGCACTCGGGAGACGGCCGCGGGCAATGCGGCCCCTGAAGTCGTGTCGTCGCTGCTCATGAACCAATGATAGCGACGAACGAGCGGGTCCGGTGATCGTGACGATCCCCGGACCCGCTCGTCTCTGTGAGTTAGTCGCTCAGACGTGCAGTGCGGTTTCCACCGTCACGCCGTCGAGCTTGCTACGACCGTTGAGACCGTCGAGCTCCATCAGGACGGCGAGGGCCTCGACCGAGGCACCACACTGATTGAGGAGGTCGACTGCCGCACGCGCGGTGCCACCCGTCGCCAGAACGTCGTCAATGATGAGAACGCGCTGACCCTCGCGGACCGACTGAGGACGGATCTCCATGCGGGCGCTGCCGTACTCGAGCGAGTAGTCGACACCGATGACTTCACCGGGCAGCTTGCCAGCCTTGCGGATCGTCAACATGCCCAGGCCCAACTCGGCGGCCACGGGGGCACCGAGGATGAAGCCGCGCGACTCCAGGCCAGCTACCGCGTCGATGCGGCCCGCGTAGCGCGCGCCGATCAACTCCACAAGTTCCTTGAACGCGGGCCCGTTCGCAAACAGGCCGGTAATATCGCGGAACAGGACGCCCGGCTCAGGAAAGTCCGGGATCTCGACCAGGTTGTCCTGCACGAGAGTGGCGATGCGGTCGCCGAGTTCACCGATCATCGATGAGTCTTCTTCCTCTGAGGCTGATTCTCGTTGCCCAGGCGCTTGCCGGGCTTAATCGGAGCCACCTTAACGGCCTTCGCGGGCGAGGCCTCGTCGGTGGCGTGGCGGTGTTCGCGCTCGTACGCGACTGCCGCGTCGTGCTCGCGGGTGGTGTTCGACAGCTCCTGGAAGGTGACGAGGAGCGGGGAGGCGATGAAGATCGACGAGTAGGTACCCGCGATCATGCCGATGAACAGCGCCAGCGAGATATCCACCAGCGTACCCGGACCCAGGGCCACAGAACCGATGATAAGGATCGCACCGACGGGGAGAAGCGCCACAACCGAGGTGTTGATGGAGCGAACCATCGTCTGGTTGACCGCGAGGTTGACATACTCGGCGAAGGTGTAGTGCTTCTGATCGTAGACGTCCGCGGTCAGCTCGCGCACCTTGTCGAAGACGACGACGGTGTCATAGAGCGAGTAGCCCAGAATCGTCAGGAAGCCGATGACGGTGGCGGGCGAGACCTCGACCTGCAGGATCGCAAAGACGCCGACCGTCACCGCGATGTCGTGCACGAGCGCGAGGAGCGCAGACACTGCCATCCGCCAAGAACGGAAGTACACGGTCATCAGCAGGGCCACGAGGGCCATGAAGATGACGAGCGACTGAGCGGCCTTCGTCGTCACCGAGGAACCCCACGAGGGACCGATCGAGGAGGACTGAACCGAGGACGGATCAACGCCGTAGGCGCTTGCCAGAGCGTCACGCACCTGTGCTGTCGTCGCAGAATCCAGCGACGTGGTCTGGATGCGCACGGAGTCGGTTCCGACGCGGGTCACCTTCGCGGCACCTTCAACGAGGCCGGTGTCGGCCACAGTGCGCGAAGCGAAGGACTCGCTCTGATCACTCACGTGAGCGACGTCGAACTGGGAACCACCCGTGAACTCGATCGAGCGGTTCAGCCCCATGAACGCGACCAGCGCAAAACCGATCACGAGAACCGCGGCAGCCAGGCCGACGAACGTCTTGCGGTTAGGAATGACGGCGTAGGACTTCTCGCCGGAGTACAGGGCGTTGCCCCACTGAGCAAAACTCATCATGTCAGTTCTCCTCTTCCTGCGCTGCGGACGCCTGCTGCGCCGCCAGACGCGCCGCGCGGCGACGCTCGGCGATCGACAGACCGTCCCCGGCCTCGTCCTTCGTAGCCTCCGCCTCGGATTCACCGCGTACGACGACGCGACCGCGACCGGCGTACACGAGGGCGTTCTTCGCGCCCAGGTGCTCGGGATCAAGGCCCGAGAATTTGTGGCCCTCACCGAAGAAGCGCATGCGGATGAGCAGCTCCATCATCGGGTGCGTGAACAGGAAGATCACGGCGATGTCGATGACAGTCGTGACGCCCAGGGTAAACGCGAAGCCCTGAACGCCACCCACGGCGAGCAGGTAGAGCACGACAGCGGCGACCAGGTTGACCGCGTCGGAGACCAGAATCGTGCGCTTGGCGCGATCCCAGCCCTCTTCGACGGCGGCGCGCAGCGGGCGTCCATCGCGAACCTCGTCACGCACACGCTCGAAGTAGACGATGAACGAGTCGGTCGTGACGCCGATGGCCATGATCAGGCCGGCGACACCAGCCAGGGACAAGCGGTATCCCATCCACCACGACAGCAGCGTGATCACCAGGTAGGTGATGATCGAGGCGACAACGAGCGAACCAGCCGAAATAATCGCCAGACCGCGGTACTGCCAGATTAGGTAGAGAATAACGAGCAGGAAGCCGATCACGGCGGCCCACAGACCAACCGTCAGGTGATCGGTACCGATCGTCGCAGAGATCTGCTGCTCGGACTCAACCTCGAAGTTCAGCGGCAGCGAGCCGAAGCTCAGCTGGTTGGCAAGCGTACGTGAGGTCGCGGCGGTGAAGTTACCCGTGATCTCGGCCTGTCCGGTCGGGATGATCGAATTCATCGACGGAGCCGTGATGACCGTCCCGTCCAAGACGACGGCGAAGTGGTTACGGTCAGGGGTGCCCGCGCCTCCCTTGCCACCAGCCTCGGGGTCCGAATCGTGGAAGCCGTAGAGAATTTCGGAACTCTCCTTAAACTTCTCGGCACCGTCGTTGTTGAACTGGAGGGACACGGACCATGCGCCGGTTGATCCGCCCGTCTGGGTGCGAACCAGGCCCGCAGTCGCCGACTTCAGGTCCGAGCCGGGAACGGTGACGGGGCCAAGGATGTACTTGATCCGACCGGAATCATCACAGGCGGCGTACGGCTTGTCGGCGGGGCCTTCAACGCGCTTGACGTCAGCGGAGGCCGAGCAGTCGAGGGTCAGGAAGTCATACAGGACTTGCTCGGTCTCCCACTGCAGGGAGGAGGCATTCTCGGGTTGCTCGGCCGGAGTATCCGAGAGAACGCCGTCGCCATCCTTGTCGGCAAAGCTCATCGCGACCGCCGCGTCAACGGCGGTCGAACGCAGCTCGGTCTGGCCCGGCTGCGATGCTTCGGCGGCAGCGCCCGACTGGGCGTCCTCACCGGACTGCGCGGTGACCTCACCCGACTGGGTGGTAGCGCCCGACTGAGCATCCGTCGGGCTGGCGTCACCGGACTGCGCGTTGGTGTCCTGGACCGGCGCGTCCGTCTGCGCCAGTCCCATGCGCAGCACGGGACGGAAGTTCATCTGTGAGGAGGCACGGATCAGGTCCAGCTGCTCCTGCGAGGGGGTGCCGGGGATCGACACCATGATATTGGAGTTGCCCATCGAGGAGATCTCGGACTCGGACACACCGGAGGCGTCGATACGATTACGAATAATCGAGATCGCCTGCGTGATGTCGTCGTCAGTGATCTCGCGCTGTCCCCCGGCCGTCACGGTCGGGGTCAGGATCAGCTGGGTGCCGCCCTTCAGGTCGAGGGCCAGGTCGGGGTACGGTGATACGCCCTTGGTGAAATGCCCCAACGCCAGCGCCGCGCACGCCGCCACGATGGCGACGGTGAGCGTCACGAGCGCGCGCACGGGGCGTCGCTTATGAGATGCCACGGTTCTACTTTCCGTTCAGCCTTGACTTACTTCTGCTGCTCGTCGGAGTCCTTAGAGGACGGCGCGTCGTCGAGACCCAGGATGGCCTCGTCCTCGTCGCTGATCTCCTCCGTCTTGGTGCCGTCGGTCGCCTCGTCGTCCTCTGTACTGGCGAGAGGCGGCTGGCCGCCGATCTCGGCGATCATCTCGCGTTCCCAGTACATTTCGTGACCGTCGGTCGTCTCGAGGACGACAATGTCGCCGTCGAGGTCGACGAAACGGCCCCAAAAGCCGACGCGGGTACGAACCCACTCGCCGGGGGTGACGGCCGCGAGCTGCTCACGCTTGTCCTGCTCCATCTTTTCCATCTGCTTCTTGCGGGAGCGCGAACTCCACCACATGAAGGCGATCATGACGACGAGCAGGCCCATGAGGGTGTAGTTGTTCATAAAGGCTGGTTCACTTTCGATGACGGTCGGGCGCTTGAAGCGCACTGTGACAGTCTAATGCCGAAGGAGTGTTTTAGCCTAAGCGATATTAGCTGTGCGGCACTGCGCATGCTACCGCCGGTTGTGCCTTGTCACGATTACGCGGACCGTCGCACGTCTCCCCCTTCGACGAAGCCCGCTCCCCTAGTCAAAGAGGGAACCATCCGGCATAGGTGGGTTCAGGCCGAGGTGTCCCCATGCCTTCGGGGTCGCCATACGTCCGCGGTTGGTGCGCACGAGGAAACCCTCGCGCACCAGGTACGGTTCAGCGACGGTTTCAACAGTTTCCGCTTCCTCGCCGATGGTGACGGACAGAGTCGTGAGGCCCACGGGGCCGCCGGCGAAGCGACGGCACACGGCCTCAAGGACCGCGCGGTCGAGGCGGTCCAGGCCGGAGGGATCGACCTCGAAGAGTTCGAGGGCACCGCGCGCGGCATCCAATGTGAGTGTTCCGTCACCGTGCACCTGCGCGTAGTCGACGACACGGCGCAGAAGCCGGTTCGCGATGCGGGGCGTGCCGCGCGAACGTGACGCGATCTCATGGGCGGCGCGAGCGTCGATGGGCGAGCCGAGGAGAGTGGCTGAGCGGGTGACGACCGACTGGAGTTCTTCGGTCTCGTAGAACTCCAGGTGCGCGGTGAAGCCGAAACGGTCGCGCAGCGGGGCAGGCAACAGGCCGGATCGTGTGGTCGCTCCGACGACCGTGAAAGGCGGGAGCGTCAGTGGGATCGAGGTCGCGCCGGGTCCCTTGCCGACGACCACGTCGACGCGAAAGTCCTCCATCGCGAGGTAGAGCATTTCCTCGGCCGTACGCGCCAGGCGGTGGATCTCGTCAATAAAGAGGATGTCGCCTTCCTGCAGGCCCGACAGGATTGCGGCCAGGTCGCCCGCATGCTGGATGGCGGGGCCAGAGGTCAGGCGCAACGAGGTCCCCATCTCAGCGGCGATGATCATGGCGAGCGTCGTCTTGCCCAGACCGGGAGGGCCTGCGAGCAGGACATGATCGGGGGTGGACGCACGCATGCGGGCGGCGTCGAGGACCAGCTGGAGCTGGCCTCGTACGACGCGCTGACCTACGAACTCGGAGAGCTTCTTGGGGCGCAGCGCGGCCTCGGCTGCCCGCTCGAGCTCGCCCGCGTCCGGGGCGATGATGCGCATCGTCTCGATGTCGGGCTGCTCAGCCACGGCCGCCTCCTAGGCTCACCAGCGCGGCGCGCAGCATGTCGGATGCGCCGAGTCCGCTGCCTGCGAGCTTCTCGATGGCCTTGGTGGCCTGCGCCTCAGACCAGCCCAGCCCCACCAGGGCGGCGCTGACTTCGGAGGCGACTGCGTCCTCGCTTGGGGCGGGGACTGGGGTGGCTTCGGCACCAGGCAAGGCCGCGGGAGTGCCGAGCTTGTCCCCGATCTCCAAGGCCATGCGCTGGGCAGACTTTTTGCCGACGCCGGGGATGCGCTGAAGCGCGGCCAGGTCCTGGTCGCGCACGGCGCGGCGCAGGTCGTCGGGGCGCAGGACAGCCAGGGCGGCCAGCGCGATCTTCGGGCCGATGCCAGAGACCGACATGAGCGTGGTGAACACGTCGCGCTCGTCGCAGGACTCGAAGCCGTAGAGGGTCATCGAGTCCTCGCGTACGATCATCGAGATGTAGACCGTGATCTCCTCATCGCGCGCAGTCCCCTGCGCGAAAGCGGGGGTCACGTGGACACGGAAGCCGATGCCTCCAACCACAACGTCGATATGGTCGAGTCCGACGCTTGCGACAATGCCGCGCAGAATCGAGATCACTGCGGTCCTTTCCCTGGCACGAGACCCACCGACCGGTGGGCGAACATATGTACGATTCTAGCCGCGCCTGCGCCGAGGATCGACGGCACCCGTCCGGCGTTGCGCGGCCTGGGCCTCGGCCCACGCCTTCTGTGCGGGGGTCATCGAACCACGCGCTGTGAGACGACCCGAAATAGAGACCGCGACCGAGGAGTCCTCGGGGGCGCCGAGCAGACCGGTCCCCCGCCACGCGTGCGTGATCGCAATCGCCAGCGCGTCGGCGGCATCCGCGGGCTTGGGTGCCTTGGCGAGGCCGAGGATACGCGCGACCATCGTCTGCACCTGCGCTTTATCCGCGTTTCCATTGCCGGACACGGCGGACTTGACCTCCGAGGGCGTATGGACCGCCATCGGCAGGCCAGCGCGACCCACGCACGTCATGGCCGCACCCATGACCTGCATAGTGGCCGTCACCGACTGCAAGTTATCCTGCGCGAAGACGCGCTCGATGGCGACTACCTCGGGCTGGTATCGCTCGATGACGGTGTCGATCGCGTCGGCGATCGTGCGCAGGCGAAAGTGCGTCGCTAAGTCCTTGTCCGTGCGGGCGACGCCGACGTAGACGAGGCTCGCTCGACGTGAGGCGTCCACGTCGACGACGCCCAGACCGCAGCGTGTCAGGCCCGGGTCGATGCCCATAACACGCATTACGCGCGGGCCACCATGTCGACGAAGAGACCGTGGATACGGTCGTCTCCACCCACCTCGGGGTGGAAGGACGTCGCCATGACGTTGCCGCGCCGCACCGCGACGATCGGGCCGTCGGCGGCATTCCCAGCGCGCGCGATCACCTCGACGCCCTCTCCCACCGACTCAACCCACGGAGCGCGGATGAAGACGGCGTGGAAGGGACCTCCGTCGAGACCCTCAACGTCCAGGTCCTCCTCATAGGAGTCCACCTGGCGACCAAAGGCGTTGCGACGCACGACCATGTTGAGCGCGCCGAAGGAACGCTGGTCGTCGCGTCCGTCCAGGATCGACGAGGCAAGCATGATCATGCCCGCACACGTCCCGTACACGGGCATGCCGGACGCGATGCGGTCATTAAGAGTGTCAAACAGGCCGAAAGACAGGAGGAGATTCGACATGGTGGTCGACTCGCCGCCCGGAATGACCAGGCCATCGACCTGGTCAAGCTCAGAAACCCTACGCACAAGCAGCGCGCGGGCGCCGGAATTTTCCAGCGCCCGCACGTGCTCTGCGACGTCGCCCTGCAGGGCGAGAACGCCGATGGTCACCATCCGCGCTCCGCGAGGCGGTGATCCACGGGAAGGTCGTCGACGTTAATGCCGACCATGGCCTCGCCCAGGCCACGCGAGACCTCGGCGATGACGGACGGGTCGTCGTAGAAAGTCGTGGCCTTAACGATGGCG
>QWCI01000224.1_pt1 | contig 54385 bp, 50 predicted proteins | sample 1972541 | NCBI WGS metagenome assembly QWCI01 (sample SAMN09866712, study PRJNA288562) | Human oral metagenome isolate term3_saliva, whole genome shotgun sequencing... | isolation source: mouth | host: Homo sapiens | place: USA: California | reverse complement strand
CCAATGTCCGACAAGGATCGTCTTCTTCACCTTGCGCATTTTGTCCAAAGTCGTCTTCATGTCGCCTGCAACGTGTATCAACTGCTCAGCCATCTCCATATTGGCATAATCGGGCGAATAAGCGGTCAGTTCGGGCGATTTCACAAAGGGCAGAAATGCGAAACCAACGTCGTCAATAACTGTTGTGCCAAACGACGAAGAGCACCATTTTGCGTTCGCACCAATGGCGCTGACGACATCGTTCATGTTCTTCTTGCCAACGCCTGCGATATCATGATTGCCCGCAATACCGACAACATTGATGCCGCTCTTTTCAAACGCCTTGAAGAGTTCGGAAACCAAAAGAACAGCTTCTGCGGTCGGTTTTGGATTCACAAAATAGTCGCCAGGAAAGATAATGGTGTCTACTTTGTTCTTTTTGCAGAGTTGGAGCATTGTCTTGACCGACTTCTTCCACTCTTCGCGCCTGATGCTGTTTCCTGCGTCATCAAGGCGGTCATATGTGGAATAGAAGCAGTGGAGATCGGGGGATAGTGCTATCTTCATTTTTTATTACCTCTTTTCTTAGATTGCTATGCGCTCGCCTGTGAGCACGTTAACGATGGTTTTACCTGAACCAAACGCTGCTTGCAGTTCAAATCGCTCTTCGTCGCTGATTGTACGTTTCGGTGCTGATTCAAGTCGTTCGAAAAGCTTCTTTGCCTCCTCTTTGAGCGCAACATCTTGGCGAGTTAAGTCAATTGGATAGCCAAGATAAACAGCAAACTCTGCGCACGTCATCGGCACAAGGCTGCCGTTTCCCCAACGAGCGATTCCATTGTTGATGGTCATCTCTGTCGCAATGGTGCGCACTAAACGCTCTGTGAAGTCGCGCTGGTAGGGGAATTTCGGGTTGGTGTAGTTTTGGATGTATTCGTTTTTCATGGCTAATGCCTCCTTTTGTTCTTTGTGGTTTTAGTATATCGTATGTTTTTCGGTCAAACAGAAAAATATTTTTTAAAAACGACGGTATTCTTTGGCTTTTTGAAGTTATGTGACTATATTAAATATAGGTTTCAATTTTTGCTCCTATGGAGCACTCTGAAAGGAGTCCTGCTAGATGAGGCTATCAGTTTTACTGATACTAGCGGGGAAAATTATGAAACACACAGACGTTTCTGCGCACCTCATTGCGGAGATGTTTGATCATATATTAGGTAATCGTGCTTAGCGCGAGATGGAGTACCTAGCACAGAGTTGCTAAAACCTTCATGCGAATCATGATTTCGTCTAGTCACTTAGTGGCGATAGGCGACTTGATTCGCGGCATTTATTATCCCCTCCAATGGAGGGGTTCAGAAAGGAGAGCGCTTCGCGAACGCCTCCTATAAATAGATTCTTCACAGTTTCTTAATAAAGGAGGTGAAAAAGTGAAGAAGTCGCTGCTTTGCGGGCAGGTAGAGCGTCGTCTCGGCAACATGTTGTATTCTCTGGAGTACAACGCTGAGACAGGCGAAGGTCGCCTGCTCGTCTCGAGCGATGCTTTCGGGGAAAAGAGCCGCAAGCTCTATAGCCGGAAGCTGAGTCTCGGCAAGCGGCTTCACCGGTCGCAGCTTGAGTGGGTGCTGGGTTCGTACCAGCGCGAAGCCCTCTCTCAGGCTCGCAACTGCGTGAAGCAGCTTGTCGGTCTGTGCTGACCACACGGATCAATGAGGCGCACGTGAGCAAACCTATCCATTTTGGTCGGATAAGGGCGTGTGGCATACTGTCTAACAAACGGAGCTTTACTAACGCTTGGCAACAGAAGTTAGTACCTACATGCCGCTCATATGTAGGATCAAAAAACCGTCTCTCTCCATTTGGAGTTTGGCGGTTTTATTTTTGTTTTTTTAGGATCACAAGCGGGAATCCTCGGCATTTCAATGCCGAGATGAGAGCGTCTTCGTGGGTGAGCTGGGCGGGGAACGGATAAGCCAAAGGAAAGCTTGTTTGTAATTTGTCTTGATTTCTCAACGAAGATTTGTTATAATTATAGCACACATAAAAGGAGGTGAAATATAAAAATGTCATCTAAAAACGAAAAGAAAAACTACCTTGTACGCGAGGAAATCTATGTCCCATCAGAGGAGGAGTCGCTGATTCTTGGTCTAATGGGCTACGCGGCATACAAGCTGTGGAACGTAGCGAACTACGAGCGGCGCAACTGGAAGGAACTCGGGTTGGACGAATACCCCGATTGGTACGACCAAAAGAAGCGGCTGAAGACGAACTTTTTCTACAAGAATCTCCCGTCCCAATCGGCGCAGAGAACGCTCAAAAAGCTCGACGAGTCGTGGGAGAGTTACTATTCCCTTAAGAAGTCGGGCGGTGTAGAGAATCCTCATCCGCCTCGTTTCAAGCGAGACAAGATGTACATTGTGTTCGTCCAGAACGCAATTCAAGTCCTTGGGGACGGGACGTTCCGTTTCACGATCCCGAAACAGTTGAAGACACATCTGCGCGAGAAATACAATCTCGAAGTCAAATTCTTATACCTGAAAATCGGCAGACTTTCAGGGCTTCGGGGCATCAAAGAGGTGCAGGTGTCGTTCCGCGAGGACGGGAAACTGAAACTGAGTATCGTTTATGGGATTGATCTCCCGAAGGAGAAACCCGACAACGGGAGGTATTTTTCGATTGACCTCGGCATCAAGAACAACTTTACATGCTACGATTCCGCGAACGTGACCTCGTTCATTCTTTCTGGCTGGCTCGCGAAAACGCATTGGTTTGACAAGGAGATCACACGGTTGCAATCCATCTCGGCGGGACAACAGGCAGCGCAGGGCGTGCAGTACCCGAAGCCCTCGAAGAAGGCACTCAAGCTCTATGAACGTCGTCGTGATGTGCAGAAAGACTTTCTTCATAAATCAGCCAGATTCTTGGTCGATTATTGCGTCGAGAACAACTTGCACACGATCATCTTGGGCGACTGGACGAAGATCCGTGAAAACCTCGATGGCACACCGAAAGACTGGGGGAGGAAGGGGAACGCAAAACTCCACGCCTTTCCATTCAAGAAATTCCGCGAGATTCTTACGTACAAGTGCGCCCTTGTCGGGATTCGCCTTGTCGTTCGGAGTGAGGCTTACACGAGTCAGTGTCCTCCTGATTCTCTTGGCTTCTCAAAAGAGTTTTCAGAGAAACAGAATCGAAAACATCGAGGTTTGTTCGTGCACGATGGGGCTTCGCTCAATGCGGATTCGGTCGGGGCGTTTAACATTCTAAGGAGATTCCTCCTCAATGAAACGAAAGAATTGAAACTTCCGACCGAGGATGAGCTCTTTGCGCTTCGTTCACCAAAGCGGAAATTCGTTGCGTAATTAACAAAGTTTTGTTCAAAACGTATACACAAAAGAGCCTCCTCGGGGAGACTCTCAGTGGCTAGTGCCCTCGTGGACGGGGCGGAGTGGTAGTAATTAAAAGTCAATATTTCGTTGACTTTTCAATGCGACACTCGATTCAAATTCCGAATGTTTGATGTTGGAAAACTTGTTTTTCTTCAAGAAATCTAAGTTCGGATGCTCGGCATTTTAATGTCGAGTAGTTCACACAAAGCATTGCGCAAGCAGACTCTTCTCTTCGGCAATCTTCTTTTCAGCTTTCGGAACATCTTCAGCCTTTGTAAAGCGCACAATATGTGCGTCACCAAGACCGTATTTCTCGACAACCTTACCGCGCCTTGTGTCGCCATAGGGATAAACCACTCCTCTGAGCACAATTGTGCCAATACGGTGTCCATTGAGAATTTCAACGTTGTCCACTTCGTCGGCGTCTACCCATAGATGCTGGGCGAGCATCTGACCGTCTTCATAAGAGCGCACATTGCGAATCATGAACGTCTTTTTGGCGATACCACAGCCCTTAAAGTTGGATTTCCCAAAACAGCCAAATTCGGCAATTATTGTGACTTCCTCGTGGCGCATAAGTCCAAGGGGAAGGCGCCTGTCTAGCGAACCTCTTTTCTTTTTGTCCTTATTCTTTTTCTTACGGCGAATCAATTGGATTCAACTGCTCCGTAAAACATACCAAAGAGTATATTTTCGATGATTGGGAGGGGTCTCACGACATCCTCTTTCTATTTCAACGTGCGCGTTCTCGCTGACGGATTCCCGTCTCGCTACTAACGTTTGGTATCGCACTCCGTAGACGTTAATTCCCGACGAGCCATCGGTATTTGTCGCTTAAATTTAAGCGACGATATATTCCAACGCATCACGAAGATTCATGGCGGCGTGGACATCCCGATCCATCGTGTGCCCACAAACATCACAGATGTAAGTGCGATCCGAAAGTTTGAGATCTTTCTTCACGTTTCCACATTCATGACATTTCTTGGAACTTGGATAGAAGGTGCTGACCACACGAACTTCGATCCCGCGTTCACAACATTTCTGCGTGAGTTTGGTTCGAAATGTTCGAAAACGACATTCGCCAATCGCTCGTGCGAGGTGTCGGTTCTTCATCATTCCGGAGACGTTCAAATCCTCTATCGTTATGTGGCTTGGTTCTCGCATCACAATCTGATGGATGACTTGGTTCTCATAATTGGTTCGGATGAAGTCCAGCTTCGCATGGAACTTTTGAATCTTCAATATACTCTTTTTGATGTTCGCAGCGAGAGCAGTTCCTCCTCTCTTCTTCTTATCCTCAAGTTGCCTTGCGAGTCGTCGCTGCGCCCGACTCAGTTGTTTCTTCAATCGTTTCACCACGCGATCCTTATTGATGTTGCGATACATCGTTCCATCGCTTAGAATCGCGAGTTCTTTGACCCCTAAATCAATCCCAAGAGGCTTTTCTCTCGGTCGGATGAATTTTCGCTCAGGAACGTCAACGGTGACAGAAACATAAAACCTGTTTACACGTTGAGAAATCGTTCCGTTCACAACTTTTCCATCCACAGGAAGATAACCGAACTCTTTGATGCGGACGAATCCGAAGGTTGGGATTTTTACACGATGACGTTCAATCGTCCAATCTGTTGGATTGTTTTTCGGGAAATAGATTTTTGTGTTTTGTCTGTTTTTCCTTTTAAACTGTGGAAATCCCGACTTCTTTTGAAAGAATCGTTTGAACGCTTTTTCTGCGGTCATAATCGCTTTTTTGCGAGCTTTCGATCCACATAGCGAAATCCACTCAAATCCTTCTTTCTTCTTTAGAGTGTTATTGACGTATTTATCAAAATCCATCCCTGAGATAAAGTGTTTTTGACGCTCATCCAAATATCCGCGCACATAGAGTTTGTAAAGTCGAATATTATAAGCGATATATTCGTTGTATAACCAACGACAGATTCCAACACATTGGAGGATTTTGTTTATCTGTTCATCTGTCGGATTGATTTCCGTTTTGTAACTGATTAACATAATTCCTCCTTTCTGAAATCACATAGTATCACTCTTTTCTATGCTTGTCTGCAATTTTGATAACTTAAGATTCCTCCTTTCTGTTTTTTTGGATTTGTATCTAAACATGAGTTCCTTTCGACCTCATTGAAATTATATCCCAAAATAAAAGCAAATTCAGACTTTTGTTGTTCTCATGCTAAAATTAAACTAATGACTAAAAGAAGGGATGGTTTGAGTCTTGAATAAAAAACAGTTAATTCTTTGTCTCGCTATCGCAACAATTCCTTTCACAGGTTTTGCCGCAGAAGCGACGACAAGCGACGGCAGAGCAGTTGTTTCCGTAGATAAATGCCCCAACCTTGCGCGCCTTACGAGCAGTGAAGTGAAATACATTGGAACAGTGGATAACTCCGATCTCTTTATTGACGCATCGGGCAACAGAGTTGTTCCATGTAAGAAAGATGATTTGGTGCACTTTTACAAAGTAGATCGCTATCCTGATGGAAAGAGGCTCTTTGCAGAATCCAAGAATGAAGTGCTCAATAAAGACTTCTACTCTTCGGTAATCAATGTAGACATTAACACTGACACTTCCATCACGTATGGAACGCCCAAGGTCGAAGTCACAGACATCAGCGATTTCCAACGGCAAGTACAGAGCAATAAAGTGCTCAATGACAACAACACGAAGGTTGAGTTCCAAACCGAAGCCTATGATCCAGCAATGGAACCCTATCTTGTGCCACAGGATGCTTGGTTCGCCAACATGCCGGAAGAGTACGAATCAATGACTTCATATGAGAAACAGGAACTCTTAGTAAATCTCTATGCGCAGGTGTCTGCCGCGTTACAGCAAAAGATTAAAACTGAGGTAAGTTACGATGACTTCCTGAAAGACGCTGTAGACAACAATAGAACCATCAAACCGACGCAAAAGGTTCTCAATCAGTACGATGTTGATAAAGAGTTCGAAGGTAAAGTAGATGCCCAAGGGCAACCAATTTTTGACAACAACCAAAATATTCAATTTGGCGACGTTGATGGTGCACTTTATCTGCGCTACAAGCAGAATGATTCCGAGCGGATGTTCTTAAAGGAATACGACAACTTCATCAAGAAGCAAGTAACGAATCTTTCTTATTCCGTTGACCAAAAGCTCACAATGCTGACTTATCTCTCAAAGAACATTGATGAGGTTGATAAGCTCGCCAAAGAGTACGCATCAAGCAAGAAGAAATCCTTTGACGAACTTGCGCAAAAGAGCACTGAGAGTTTCGCAAAGCAGGGGCTTGAAGAGTATAGTAAACTTTCTGATGAAGACAAGATTGCATACAATCGCGTAATCATAAAAATCAACCAAGAGATTATTCAGAAGGAATATAACTCGCTTCCTGAGACAATCAATCGAAAGCAATATAAAGCGCTCTCGAACTTGGATAAGTACAAGTACGCTCCAAAGAAAGAGAATGGATTCGTAGATCGCAGTGTCTACACAAAGAACCCGCTTGAGTTGGTTTTGAAGTACGAAGCACGGAAGTAAAAGTAAAGACAAAGTAAAAAGCCCACTATGGTGTGGGCTTTTTTAGTTGGAGAATGGCGACGCTCAGCGGAACGCAGGCGCGTTTTTCAACGCCTCGTTGTACCGCGAGTCGAGGTCATCCCAGCGGGAATCGACCTCGCGCTTGACCGAATCACCCTCACGGATGATGCGGTCACGGTTGGCGCGCCACGCCGCATCTTGGCGTGCCATCTCCTCACTCAGGACCTTACGGCGCGCGGCTTCAGGAGATTCTTCATCTTGTTGACGAACCTCCTGAACCGACTTGTTCGGCGTCACGATGTCCGACATCATGTAATTGATGCCGGCAAGTGTCGCCATCGTAACAGCACCCGCGATAAACACGAGTACTGCTACAATCTTTATCGGATCTCTCATAATCTCACCTCCTTTCATGAGAATAGAAGAAATTGAGAGCTAAAAGCTCTCCGACTTGTTTTCTATTTTACTGTCTACTTTAATCTTATAAAAATAAAAACTCGCAGAACCACCTGCGAGTTAATCTTCTTAGCCTTCGTAGATATCTTTCATAAAAATTGTAATTGGTACAGGCATCATAGCCTCTTCTGCCGTGTTTCCAATCCCTTTTACTTCCATCTGAATAGCCTTTTTAAACTCTAATCTCTTAGCAATTCTGTCCATGATGGAGTTGGTTAGCTCCATCTGCGCCTCTGCATCTTCTTTGCTCAATTCGTGCAAATCGTGTGCAAATAAGACGTTTTTTGCAAAAAATACGCAAGCAACAGGGAAGCCGACAACGCGCGATAAATAGGTCGGGAGTGAATTGATGAGGTAGGTTGCAAATCCTTGATTTCGATATTTCTCCATCACACTAACGCCTGTGATATAGCAAGGATTAACACCAATGTCAAAAAGGTATTCTGCTTTTTCATTGTCTTGTATATATAGCGCATTACTCAGGATGTGGAAGTCAATAATTGCTCCTAGTTTGTTTTCTTTCTCTAAGAGTTTGAATAAGTCATAAGCGGGAATTCCATCCAAAAGAATCTGATTCGTGTTGAACCACTGATATTGGAGCATCCCAATCAAGCCTCTTTGCGGGTGTTTCCGCGACGGAGGAGGATAGGTTGGATCGGTTAGAAAAATAGAACCATTTTGCACATAACTGAGTAGTGGCGGGAAGTTTCTGACAAGGTAATCAGAAGGATCTTCTTTCGCAAATGTGTGCGTATTTGTGCAATGAACTGTCATGTCCATCGCAAGGGAAGTATCATTGATGAACGACACCTTAAATGGAATGTTTGATACGGGTTTTCTATTCGGATTAAAATCCTCCATCACATAGTTAAATTTCGGCATTCTTTTTCGCCTTTCTCTGCTTTTTCGTCTTGTATTCAATATGCAAGTCGTCGTCTTTGTGCGTCTTAATGTATTCTTTGGTCAAAACAACGCTCTTAATCTTCCGATTGGAGTTAATGTTATACGTCAGCGTGCTTAAATGTTGCTCCAAGACGCTACGAAGTCCTCTTGCTCCAACATTCTTCTTATATGCCTCTCCTGCGACCTCCATAAGCGCTTCCGGCGCAAAGGAGAGTCCAATGCCATCCATCTTAAAGAGTTGCTGATACTCCTTGCAGATGGAATCTTTTGGCTCTGACAGGACGTTAACGAGGTCCTTCTCTGTCAATTTTTCCAAGTAAGCAATCACAGGAAGTCGTCCCATAAATTCAGGGATGAAGCCATATTTTACAAAATCTTCAACTTGGAGGTTCTTCCACATATCATCTGGCACATCCGTCTTAGTGCGCGTTTGTGCGCCAAAACCAATCGCGCCTGTGGTGTTGACTCTTTTCTTATAGATGTCCTCAATGCCGCTAAATGCCCCGCCAACGATGAATAAGATGTTGGAAGTATCAAAGAAACTGTCATCCTCGTCATCTATAATCGCAAACTGATTTGCTCGCGCAATCGGCACAAGTGAGCCTTCCATAAGCTTTAATAGAGCTTGCTGAACCGCCACTCCTCCAATAAAGTCGCCTGCGGTCGCTGATGTTGCCAACTTGTCGCACTCATCAATATACACAATGCCGCGCTGTGCCAACTCAACGTCGTATTCTGCCTCGCAGAGCAATTGCTGCACAATGGAGTCAACGTCTTTGCCAACATAGCCGGATTTTGTAAACGAAGTGGCGTCTGCTGATACGAACGGAATGTTCGCAAATTCTGCCAACTTTTTCGCAATGAGCGTCTTGCCGCTGCCTGTTGGACCTGCGAGCAGTATGTTGGATTTTTTGATGCTCCCACGGAGCTTTTCGGGCAAAGAGATGCGCTTTAGGTGATTGTAATAAGCGACACTCAGGATTCGTTTGGCCTCATCCTGCCCAATGATAAATTCATCCAAATAGGCGCGAATTTTCTGTGGAGAGGTTTTTTTATACAAATGAGGAAGCTGTTTTACTTTCTCTTCATGCTCTTTTTCGGCCTCTTCGTCGCCAAGAAGATCTACTTTAATCGCCAACTCTGAGATGCAATTTTGACACAGCAATAGATCATCTGCGCCAGAATCATTATGTACGCTGATAAAGCGCTCTTTGGGTGTATATTCTTTGCCACAAATGTTGCAGTGTATGTGCTGATTTGGCGGTGTTGTGTGGTTGTTGTTATTGCTCTTTGTGGTTGTATTTTTATTGGTCATGGAGTGTGTCCTCGTTTCGTTTAATTTAGAGCTTCAATGTTCCGATTAGATTGTACCACACGCACAGGACGTTTGTTGGAATTGTTGTCGTTGCATTTTGGCACAACAAAAAAGCGACATTGTTGCCGCTTCGTTTGTTTTTTGTTTTTAGTGGTTAGTCGTTATTTGGAAACCACTGTTGTTCGCGCGATGATGTCGTGTACGCCCTGATGGTGCTTGGTAAACAAGATCGGTAGATAACAGAGTGAATAGGTTGGAATGTTAATCAAGCGTGCAACATTGCGCAATAACGCTTGCCCAAAGCTGATTTTCTCGTTATTTAGGTTCACGACTTTTAAGTTCAAAAATTGCTTCCCAAATGTTGCTTGTTTGTTGCTTGATTCCATATAGGCGAAATAGATCAACGAGAGAGCAATAAAGAAGCATGCTTGCCCGAATGGAAGGAGCAAATCTGTATAGATAAATAAAATCTTGAACGGAAGCAATACAATCAGTAGTGCGAGTATATCGATAAAATAAGCGCACGAACGCTTGATGAAATTTTCGAGATGCAAATGTATAACCCCCTTTTCGTTGTTCTAATTGTAGCAAAACAAAAGAGCCACAGAGATGCTTTTCTGTAGCTCTTTTGTGCAATCCGCGCACCTACATGAGGTGCGATTATCAGCGCTTCGCGAAGATCCAGATGTGCTCGTGATTAGCGTTTCAATCCGCGCACCTGTGTAAGGTGCGATTCATAAACTGCGTAGTGAAGGTTACGGCCACAATGTTTCAATCCGCGCACCCGCGTGGGGTGCGATGCCGTTCCTAGAGGATTTATACACTCACATAAGCGTTTCAATCCGCGCACCCGCGTGGGGTGCGATGCGATATCAAACAAAACCCCGTCGATTCATCAATGTTTCAATCCGCGCACCCGCGTGGGGTGCGATAGTCAACTTTGCGTTAACTAACCTAAATTTGGGACTTACTCGCCAATTTAGGGTTTATTTAGCACATCAATCCCCACTTTAACATCCATCGCGGTTTAGATATGCCTATAAAAAGCGTCAAAATTCATGTTTGCTTGGAGTTCGCACTTTATGGATTGCTCATCCTCAGACGGTTGTTACGGATGTACCATTCCTCATCAGAGATCAATTCGCCATCTTTTAGATTCTTCAATGAATCTGCCATCGTCTTCATGCCATTGCTCTTCTGCTCGTCGATCAGGATCTCGATATCGTGCAGATTGCCCTTGCGAATCGCGCTTCGAATGCTTTGTGATGTCGTCGTCATGACTTCATATGCAGCAACGAGCGGCGTGCTGTAATCATCGCGGATGCACGGAATCAGTTGCTGACACACAACACCGCGCAATACAGTTGCAAGTTGGCTACGCACCTGATTTTGTTTCGTGTCCGGAAACATCGAAATCATGCGCTCAAGCGTCTCAACCGCGCTGGAACTGTGCATCGTCGTGATGACAAGGCGACCTGATTCAGCCGCATTGAGCGCGATTTCAAGCGATTCCATGTCGCGCATTTCACTGATTACGAGCACATCAGGATCTTCACGGAGCGCCGATACAAGACCTGTCCTGAAACTGTCTGTGTCAATACCGATTTCCCGCTGAATAACCATGCACTTGTCGTGCTGATGCAGATACTCAATCGGATCTTCAAGCGTGATAATCTTGCGGCTTTGCGTGTGGTTCATTTCTTCGACCAACATTGAGAGTGTCGTTGATTTGCCACTGCTCGTCTTGCCGGAAACAACAACCAAGCCGTTGGAATAGCGCACAAAGTTAAGAATCTCCTGCGGGAAATCGGAAATGTGTGGAAGCTCGTTCGGGACAACACTGAGAGAAACGCAAACGCTGGTGCGTTGGAGGCTGATATGCGCCCTGAATCGCGACACATGCGGAATTGAAAGCGTCGTATCAAGCTCTTTGCCTCGCCCAATATTGGCAATCATCTGTGCTGCACGTTCTGGCTGCGAATCATTCGCATAAGTCAGCAAATCTGCCGCGAATTTGCGCGTATCTTCTGGTGTCATCGGCTTAATAGATGCAAGATAATCCTTGCCAGTCTCTTCATCGGTTACAGGCAGCTGCAACACCTGTAACTCTTTCGCCTGCCGAATAAACGGCGCAGTGCCAGGCGCGATGTGGATATCTGTGACGTTACCCTCTGTCAAAGCACCAACAATTTGTGTGAACAACTCGAAATCGAAATCAATCTGGTTTTGGCTCATTGTAATAATCCTTCCCCTTCGTCTTTATTTCCTTAAAACAATTCTAACAATCTTTTCGTTGTGCTCAAAGCGCCTTAATCTTCTCAATCCAATCATTTTTGAGCACACTTGGCAACGCATTGGTCGTCATATTGATATACCCAATGATGTAGATTCCTTGCGGATCAACGGTGATCTTGCCAAGCTGATAGCCGCCATTTCCTGCAAAGTCATAGATAAGATAATCGCCATTGTTTTCGATGATGTTGATGGACGCATTTTCCTCAATGAGCGCATCAAGCGCCTGTTTAGCCGTCATGATGCTTGACATGTTTCCAGTCTTGGCAATACTCATCAGCTCAAATTTTTCAAGAGCATTGCCGTTAATCGAGTAAACAAAGGACGTTACAAATCTGCTCTCATTGCCTGTTGGCGCTTCTGACATGCGTTCAAGTGTAAACCCCGGGTTAAGAATACCCTTAATGTTGTCAGTGATTGCCGCATGGCGCGCATAAATCATTGTGCTGTCAATTTTGGACGACGGATTGAGATTAGGCGCACTTGGACGTGCATTAAGATTAGGCATAGTACTTGGCAGATTTAATCCCTCCAATCCTGTTGGCAGTTTCATTCCTGAATCTTGCACCTGTTTGCGCAAAGTCTTACGCGGTCCCATGCCGTTATCAGCAACATAGAATGTTTGAACTGGACCGCCAGGCTGCGTCTCTTCGGCTACTTTGATGTCATCAGCTTTCCTAGAATTATTGCGTTCTTGGTACACGATAGCGCCTGGTTGGTAGTCTGAAATGGCATATCCCATTGCCAAAACGAGCGCAACGGTGACTGCGACAGCGGCATCACGTTTGGTTGGCTTATATTTGGTTTTACTATTGCTGTCTTTGGCCTTATTTTTTAGAGATTCGAACATCTAATAACGTCCTTTCTGCCTTGCTATCGCAAAGCTTTTTTGATCTGTCTTTAATTATACCAAAGTAGAAAGCGCTTTGTTTGCGCCATTTTTAACTTCGTTAATTGTACCAAAAATCAAAAACAAAAAAACGACCTGCTCAAAAAACAGATCGTTTTTTTGGTTTAGTTTAGTTTTTTCATCTTCTCAATCGCAACTTGAATTTTTCCATCGCGCAAATTGAGCTTTCCCTGCTCTACAAAGTAGATGCTGTTCGGCAACAACATAGTCTCTTTTTCGATAGCTTTGAACGAATTTGGGAAAATAACGCAATCAACTGTCATATCATCTGGCGTTGCAAGCTTCGCAAAAGCCATTTGCTCGCCTTTTTTTGTTGTGATGATTTTAAGCTCAGTGAGGATTGCACAAAGAGTGATGTTCCACTGCTTTTCCCATTTACCCTTATCCACATAAGAGGCAACAGCACTCATTCTGACGGATTTATTAATATAATCCTCATAGCCATCAAGCGGATGCGCAGTTACATAGAAGCCGTAATACTCGAACTCATCAGCGGCAATGAGCGCCGACGAGCGCTTATAGTTGCTCATCGAATCCGTCTTAAAGAAACTCTCTGTCTCAGGGGCACTCTTTTGGGCCGCTTCAAGCACTACATCGGAGAACAAACTGATAGCGTTTTCGTTCTTTTTTTGCGTGTCTTTATGTGCTTTGTTGAACGCCTTCATGCCATCATATACATCTTGATAACAGCAACAAAGACGCTCGTTTTGCGGCTCAATCTCCTTGAACGCACCAAGAAAGCACATTTTTTTGAACAACTCGTTGGAGATCTTCGGAACGCGCCAAAGCAAATCGGCCGCACTTTTGAAGTTTCCGTTTTTCTTACGTTCTTCTAAAATCGCCGTCGTAATCGCATCGCCAACGCCCTTGATTGCACCGAATCCAATGCGAATTGATTTCCCGTCAGGAACAAAGCCATAGTCGGATTTGTTGATGTCCAAAGGAAGAAAATCAATCTTCAGCCTGCTGCATGTCGCTTTGATGCGCGGGAATTTGTCATCTTTGCCAATCATGTTGGTCGCATATGCAGACATGTATTCGACAGGATAATTTGCCTTTAAGTATGCTGTCTGGTATGCAATATAGGCATAAGCGGCAGAGTGCGACTTGTTAAACCCATAAGACGCGAATTGGAGCATTAGGTTGAAGATTTTTCGTGCAAGCTCTTCTGAAATCTTGTTGAACTTGCATCCTGCAACAAATTTGTCCTCTTGTGCACGCAGGAGATCTTCTTCTTTATGCCCCATTGCGCGGCGCATGACATCCGCTTCACCAAGTGTAAAGTTGCCTAGTGTCTGCACGATTTGCATGACCTGCTCTTGGTAGAGGATAACCCCATAGGTTTCTTTCAGGATTGGTTCAAGCCAAGGGTGCATATATTTGATTTTTTGCTTTCCGTGGCGGCAGTTAATGAAGTCATCAACCATTCCCGACCCCAAAGGTCCAGGGCGATAAAGCGCAACAAGTGGAATTAAGTCGCGATAGTTCTCTGGAGCAAGCTTGCGCACGAGGTTGGTCATACCCTCGCTCTCTAACTGAAACACGCCCAATGTCTCGCCGCGCGTAAGCATATTTGTTGTCTTTTTGTCGTCTTGGGGAAGCACTCCATAATCCAAATTCACATCGACATTGTGACGCTCCTTGATGAAGTTTCTGGCATCTCTAATAATGGATAAATTGATAAGTCCGAGCAAGTCCATTTTAAGGAGTCCAATTTTCTCAACCTCATCCTTATCAAACGCAGTGACGCGCTCCATTTTTTTCGTTTTGTCGTTTTTCTCGTAGGAAACAGGGATAACGTCTTTTAATGGGACTTCTGAAATCACAAGTCCTGCCGCATGTGCACCGTGCTGGCGTGGCAACCCCTCAATCACGCGCGCCATATCAAGCACTTCTCTAGCACTTTCGTTACTGTCATAAATGAGTTTGAGTTTGTCAGACTCTTCAAGAGCTTTGTCGATAGAGGTGTTGAATGGGATTGCTTTTGCTATCTCATCCGCGTCTGCATATGGCAAACCCATCGCTCTTGCGGTATCTCTCACAGCAGCCTTAGCAGCCATCGTCTGAAAGGTTGTGATTTTTGCCGATTTGTCATATCCATAGCGTTCCATCATATATTCCGCTACCGCATCACGCCCATAGTCGGCAATATCGGTATCAATATCTGGCATAGATACTCGTTCGGGATTAAGAAAACGCTCAAAGAGCAATCCAAGGCTAATGGGTTCTAGTTGTGTGATATCCGTTAAATAGCAAACAATCGAACCCGCTCCCGAGCCGCGCCCAGGGCCTATGATGATGCCGTTTTGACGCGCCCAAAGGATAAAGTCCCAAACGACCAAGAAATAGCCGGAATATCCCATCGCATCAATGACGCCAAGTTCATAGTCCATACGTTTGCGCGCCACGTCCAATGAGATGCCGTTCGTTGGGTATTTTTTTGTAATCGCGTCTTCGCACAATTTGCGCAGATAGGACGATTCTGTTTCGCCTTCTGGAACGGATGGGAAGTGCGGCGCAAGATCCTGCTTCATTTTTAGCTCTACGTTGCACCTATTAGCAATTTCGACAGTGTTACTCATACAGTGGAGGCCATCCTTAAAAAGAACATACATTTCTTCTGCGGATTTGAAGTAACACTCGCTTGTCACGGATTTCATACGGTCATCGTCAGTTAGACGTTTTTTACTTTGAACACAAAAAAGGATCTCTTGCGCTTTTGCTCCTGTGCGGTCAATATAGTGGATGTCATTGGTTGCTACAACCTTCATGCCCATATCTTTCGCAATCTGAACAACAACAGGATAAATCCGAGCCTCATCAGGAATATTGTGTTTCTGAATCTCAAGGTACAAATTGTCTCGCCCAAAGATGTCGATATATTCGTCAACAATTTTCTTGCCTGCATCATAGCCGCCAGTTGCAATAGCTCGACAAAGTTCCCCGCCCAAACACGCTGTAAGGGCAATGAGTCCTTCACTATATTTGCGCAACATTTCCTTAGTCGCGCGGGGGCGATAGTAGAAATGCTCGGTTGCTTCGGACACGATTTTGATGAGATTATGATAGCCTGTGTTGTTTTCTGCGAGTAAAATAAGATGGTAATTATCACGATTACGCTCAGCAGGATCGCTACCATCGGCGGGATATATGTCGTTCGTTACATAGATTTCGCAACCGATAATCGGTTTTATGTCGGCTTTCCTGCATTCGTTATAGAATTTGAGCGCTCCGTGCATATTGCCATGATCGGTAATTGCAAGCGCTGTCATGCCATCTGATTTCGCTTTTGCAACAATGTCTTCAATCTTACAAACGCCGTCTAGGAATGACATTTCGGTGTGGTTGTGAAGATGAACGAAGGGTACTTTTGTTAATTGCTTTGGCATATAAGGTTTCTCCTTTTGCGCCAATCGACGCTTGATTTTGGAGACAGAACAGCCTCCACAAACCAAGTTTACCATCTTTTTGTGGAGGCTTTCGGAATTCTGTTGTTTTATTTTTCAGTCCGCGCACTCGCGTGGAGTGCGATCAACATTTGCAGAGCGGTCAGAGCGCATCTGTGTTTCAATCCGCGCACCTACGTGAGGTGCGATAATGATGACCGCGTAAGCGCTATTAATTTGCATGTTTCAATCCGCGCGATTTCGGTGAATCGCGATAGCAATCTATTTCAATTACTAACCTAACTTTGGGGTTCTCGCCAATTTAGGATTTTTCCAGCACATCAATCCCCACTTTAGCCTCCGTTGTGGTTTAGATGCACTTACAAAAAGCGTCAAAATTTATGTTCGCTTGTGGTTCGCACTCGCATTCGGTGCTTTACCATTTATTGTCCTTAGTATACATCAAAACCAAAAATTTGTCTTGGCGTTTCGAAAAATTATCTAAAGTCTCAAAAAGCTCCTTTCCTACTTAGAAAGAAGCTTATGAGAATTTGGATTTATTTTTGTCGTTTGTGTATCAGCATGCGTTTAACTTCCATATTTGGGTTATTTGACAAGAACGGAGAATTGCCCAATAACGCGACTAGGATGCTTGCGAGTAGGAATCCAAATTGTTCTGCCTTCGAGGTCTTAACGATTATTTTAAAATCTCCCTCAACCTACTCGCACAAGGACGGCTGACTGCGCCCATCGGAAAAAGCATTTAAGCTCCAACTGCTCTCTTATTATACTATATTTTACCACCTTTCGCCGAGAAAGCCCCTGCCTTTAGGCATGGGGATGAATCGGCGCGTCAGACTTAACATTTTATTGAAACTTCCTTGTAAAACAACGAAATTTCTGATATAATTATAGCATATTTGGATGAGCCAAAGGAAGAAAATTTGGAAAGGAGGTCAACCTTTTGATTCTCACAACTTTGTTGAAATTAGAGTTAAATTCGTCGGACGAACACCTCCTTCGCATAGAGATGGAGAAGTACATCGCGTGTGTAAATTCCCTCGTCGCCCTGCACCTCTCGGGCGTATCCATCCAGAAATTCACGTCGAAGGATGTGGACGCGGAACTTCCTGCCGCCGTGAAAAATCAAGCGATTCGGGATGCAAAATCGGTTTTGCGGCGGTACGCGAAGAAGCAGCGGAAGGTGGAACGCAAGCGTGCGTGGTTCGCGGAGCAAGGGAAGGCACCGAGGTACCAGATCCGAGACGCGAAAGTTCCAGTGTTGCGCAAGCCCGTATTGTTTGTGAACAACCAGAATTTCAAGATTGATCTCGACGCAAAAACGGTTTCATTTCCGCTTTTTCGTAACGGAGAAACGTCATCCAGAAAAACGACGCGAAATTCGGGGCAAAAAGTGATCCATGTTGCCACCGTCACACCACGTCAACGAGAGATTCTAACGACGACACCCCATCTCAGCACGCTACGCATTGTCCGCCGAGGGGACACCCTTTTGGCACAGGTTGGGTACACGGTTGAAGAACCAGAAACCGCCTCGCTTGACGACCTCCTCAGCGACCCGAACACACTTGTTATGGGCGTCGATCTTGGGATCAAGTGTCCCGCAGTCTCGTACTCAACGGACGGGAAAATCAGGTTTTACGGGAACGGGCGCGAGAATCGGTACAAGCGGAGGAAATTTTACGCGCGACGAAAGAAACTTCAGAAAGCGAAGAAACTCCGCGCAATCAAGCGTGTTTCGGATAAAGAAGCGCGTTTTATGCGAGATCGCGATCATCAGGTAAGCCGCGCCATTGTCAACGAGGCGATTCGGCAAGGCGCAAAAGTGATCGCCCTCGAAGACCTCGACGGCATCCGTGAGGGCTGCACAAAATCCACCCCGACAAGAAAAAGTCGTAAAAACGTTGATAAACCAAAGGTGGATTCGGTCGTTGAGAACGCGAAAAACGTGACGGATGCGTCCACGTCCACGGGAGAACCCGTTCAACTCGACCTCTTTTCTGAGTCGGAAACGATGACGAAGAAACAGCGTCGGAAAAAGCGGAAGCTCTCGAAGAAGCAGATCGCGGCACGGCGGAAGAACAATCGTTCGCTCAACTCGTGGAGTTTTTACCGACTCGCGAAATTCATTGAGTACAAGGCGGCTCTGGCGGGGATCTCCGTTATCCGAGTCAACCCCTACAAAACATCTCAACGATGTCCTCACTGTGGGAAGGAGCATAAAGCACGGGATCGTCGATACGAATGCGAGTGCGGATTCCACGCGCACAGAGATGTTGTTGGCGCGATCAACATCGCGAAGAACGCGTTCCACTCGAACAAAACTGGCTGTGCTGGCGGCAAGAACGACGCAGTTTAACGATCGCGTCACCTTGTCAGGCACGGTGCACGAGGGTCTAGATGACCTGCCTCGTGAGGGGTTCTGACCGCCCCCTAGCTCGGACTTGAGTTCGGCAGAAATGTGCGAACGGGGTTGGGAAATCAACGAGTTTTTTCAACTCAACGTCCTGAGAATCCCCTGCGTTTACGCGTGGGGAGGGTCAAAAAACAATTTTCGGATTCTTCTCCCCTTCAAGCCATCGCTGACCCAATTCGTGCAGGTTTATGGCACTAACGCGGTCATCGTTCGTGCGAAATCCGCAAGAACAGCGATATTCGTGCTTGTTGTGGTTGCGCTGCTTTTTGCTGATTTTTCCGCAATAAGGGCATCTCTGCGACGTGTACTGTGCTGAAACTTTCAGTAAATACCCGCCCCGAGCGCTGATTTTTTGCCTAAAATATTTTTCCAGTCTCTCCAAAAACCAAAGTCGTGATTTAGATTGAAACATTGCATGCGGCAAATCTTCGAAAACAAAAACTGTCTGTTTTCCATAACTCTCGACCAAATCTTTTGCGATTTTATGGTTGACGTTGCAGAGCCAGTTGCGCTCTTTTTGCGTCACAGCCTTGAGGCGTTCTTGTGCTGCTTTTGACTTCTTTCCTGTAAGTTCTGCTTTTTGTCGCTGGTATTCCTTCGCTTTTTCGAGAACCTCTTTACCTGAGACAAAAATTGTTTTTTCTCCATCGTAAGCCGTAATTATGAACCTCTCTCCAATATCAATTCCGACTACAGTTGTTGCAGATGTTTTCTCAAACGGAATCTCAGGCTTTACCTTCATCTTCGTTTGAATGAGAAAGTAAAAACATCCACTTCCTTGATAAACTAGTTTCGCAGGTTTGCGCGAATCATTTGTTAGGCTTACTCCCTTTTTGTGAGTGATTTCACACAAAACTGTCTCATCAAAGCAACAAAGAGCAATTTTTACGCCGCCATATTTAATTTTCCAATACATAGGCTCATAGCGCACATGTTCTTCCTTAAACACAATAGGCTTCTTTAACCACGATAAATCCTTTGGCTGTTTTTGTTCGCCTTTTTCGTTTGGATATATGTAGAACTCTTTTTTCAATCGTTTCTCTTCTTCTTTGTAATAGAGAAGAACTTCTTTAATCGCGGATGCGACAAGTGGAGACAATCCAAATTCGTCTCTCAAAGATTTCCCAATGCTCTTTTTCAACTGGTTTTCTGTTAAATTGCAATCATGTTCAAAATAATACTTAGACGCTTCATTGAGGCATTTAACATAAATCTCACAAGATTTCTTTAGAACTACCTCCTGTTCCTTCGTCGGGTGTAATTTGACCTGAATGTACGTTTCTACGGTTTCCATAAATTATCACCTCGCCTTTCTTTATTTAGTATACTACAGCGTTTTCCCTCTTTCCTAAAAACGAAAAATCCCCGCAACAACAAAGCGCGAGGATTCTCTTTACTTTATAGGTAACTCTTTTAGCGCATCAACCAGTGTCGCAATGTGTTCAACCGAGTTAAACCAACCAAAACTGACTCTCACAGTGCCGCCATAAGCGTCAATTGTGCCAAGTCGCTTGTGAGCAAGACCAGCGCAATGAACACCCGTACGGCAAACAATGCCATATTTACCGAGATGTTCGCCAACTTCGCTCGCGAGATAGCCCTTGACGTTAAACGACACAACAGGTGTCTGTTTACGCTCGTCGCCATACAAAATGACATTGGGCAGCGCAGAGAGCGCATCATAGGCGTGCTGACCAAGCTCACGCAGTTTTCTTGCATAGAGATCGCGACCAAGACGCTCTTCAATCTCTTTGACGGCATAATAGAGACCAATGAGGTCGTGCATCGCGGGTGTTCCAACCTCGAACGAGTCTGGATAAACCGTTGAAGGGTCAATGGAAACAGATTCGTTACCAGTACCGCCCCAAAGTGAAGGTTTGATATCGAATCCTTTACGAAGATAAAACCCGCCTGTTCCCTGCGGGCCATTGAGCACTTTGTGTCCGGCAAAAGCTACTGCGCTTGCGTGCACTTTTTCGACATCAACATCGACTACACCGAGCGACTGTGCGGCATCAAGGATGAATAAGATGTCATTATCTTTGCAAACCTCACCGATTGCTTCAATGTCCATCACATCGCCAGTTACGTTGCTCGCGTGTGTGCAGATACACGCCTTAACTTTGTTAAATCCTTTACGATGGATTGCCTTGCGTACATCATCGGCATCATGGATGTAACTAACTTGCACCATCTCATCCACAATAAGCCTCCATGTCGGTCTTGCCGCTGCATTATGCGCCATGTCATCGACAAGAATAATATCGCCAAAATGCCAATCCATGCCGTGAAGAATCATGTTGATCGCAATCGTGTCGCTTGGCGTTAGAATGATTTCATGCGGTTCTTTTGCGTGCATCATATTACCAAGCATCATGCGCAGATTAAAGATCATCGTTTGCGCATCTTCAATGCCAATGGAGTCTCTGTTGGCTGACATCACGCCGTTTCTGAGTGATTCACTCATAGCCTGCAAGGATGAATCAAATTTTGGCCATCCTGTGGCTGCGTTGTTCATATATATCGTATTTGTCATTATCGTTCCTTCCTCTACTTCATACGGACAGTTTCGAGCAACTTGGTCACCACGTTTTTAGAAAAAATTTTCGGATCAGGATCTTTTTCATTGATAACGAGTGTAAAAATGGTTCGCCAATCGTCATCAGAGAGCATCGCATAGCGCTCCTCGTCGCATTGGAGCGTGAATCGCGCATACTCAGGAAGTGTGTCCTCGTTACCAGTCTCGCATCTAAACTGAACAATGTATGCGCCAACCTTCTCGTTGTAGCAAATTTCAAGCTCTTCGACGCTGACAGGAACTCCAAAACGATATGGAATCGAATCGTCATCCATATCGCGCAATACTTTCTCTAATGCGTTTTCTAAATAGGTGTCTGCGGTTTCCTTTCCGATGTCAAAACGCACAACTCGATAAATGTTCGTAATCTCTGGTTTCTTGAATTTATTTGTCTTTCTCATCTTTTTTAATCCTCATGCAAATAGTGACATCTGTCTCTCAATTGTATTCTTAGGGGTGTTAATTTCAAACCTATATGGATTTGTTAAATAAAATGAACTTCCCTCTTGATTCTCTTTTATCAAATGATTGCTTAATTTAGTATCGTCTTTCGTCAGCGGCACAACGCGATTGATTGCGCCATCTTTTTGTGTTAATGCGAGAAGTCCATCATAACCTTTTTCATGGCACTGCGAAACGCTTTGAAGGAGTTCCAAGTAGTCCAACATACGCATAATGAAGCGAAGCGGTTCTTTTGGAGTTCCTTCATTTTTATGCAGTTTTGTAAGTTTGTCTTTGAACCATTTTCGATGTGTTGGTGAAGGGTAGTAAATACTGTACTTGTCGGCATCTCGATCATAGCGATACATAGCGACAACATACATTTTTCCATCGTCGTCGTTATAGTAAATATTTGATTTCTTCACTGCCTTACCAATGATGCACGGCGGCTCACATCGGCGTGGGGTAAATCCATAAAAATTCAACATTGTGCTCATTGTTTTCTACGCATACGCGCCCTCCGTCTAATAAAAATTTTCTTACAGTAACCAAAGAAATTTATTTGCATGACCTAACTTCTTACATTTCTTTGGGTTAATACGGCAACAATGCTTAGTTGCAGACATAAAACTCAATGAGTCAGCATGTGTTTTATCAGCTAAAAGAAGGGCGGTAACATAACCTTCATGATATTCGCCGTTCTGAAATGTGTAACAAACAATATCTCGATGGCGAAAACCACAAAGTTCTTCTACCTTCATCTTCTTTCTTTGGTGACGTAGTGGTTTTACTTTCCAATGTTTTACATTGATTGACTCAGGTCGAAGATCAGTAATACAAACAGCATCAATCTCATGGGATTTTTCTAAATTCCAGTCAATTCTTTTATTCGCCGTATCTCCCCCTGTGGTGAGTAAAACAGGCTTACGCAACGACAATTTCTCACGTAACCACGTCTTTCCAACCATTGAATGAGTAGCATCTTGTAGGTTGTAGTTGTTTTTCTTTCTTTTTATTTTCGTATAGAACTGTTCAGCGAACTCCATCTCTCGTCCCGTTACTTTGGAATGACAGTCGGAACAAAGCGTGATAAGGTTTCCTATCGTGTCTGTCCCACTCATTCGTTTTGGCGTAATGTGATGTGCTTCCAACCGACAGTTTTTCTTTCCACACATCTGACATTGGCACTTATCTCGAAGAATCGTCGCTTTTCGCAAATTTTCATCCAATCGATTAGATTGTTGATACTGCCAAGAATAGAGCTTTTTCTCATCGGTCAAGACGCGAACGTCAACTGCGACATCCTCCAAATAGATGGAATCAATACGGATATATTTACTTAGCCTATCGAAAATGCGAACAACCGCCTGACGCTTCTGCAAGATGGATGGGGCAACACGGCCCTTTCTTCTCGCGCTTGCACGATTACTAAATCTCGCTTTTCGATAACGTTTCCAATATCTCCGATACCGACGATAATTCTTACATTGCTCCATTTTCTTATGAACATCATTCCGATGTTCCATCGTAGCGACAAAAATGACTTTGTTTTTGGTTTTACATTTTTGGACAAGGGCTAATCCAACATGTTTCGCCCCGTCGTCAATTCCCATACGAATCTCGTCATCGTTCGGACTGTCTATGGCTTTCTTTAGCTGGATTGTCATCGGACGTTTGGCAATAAGCGTTGCTTTTTTCTGTCGAACCAACCGCCAAGCATTTTGGATGATGGTTGGATCTAGCTTCTTTCCTTCCGCGTCCAAGACGAACGCATATTCTTGTTCATGCGTTTCCCTGTGATCTAACCAGAGCGTTAGGTTAGTTTCTTGGTTGGCGCTCTTAGAGCTTGGGACTGAAAGCACATCCCAAGGTAAGTCTTAACCTTTTCCACGAACGTAGTTCATCATGCGAACCATTTTTCAACGACCGCACTCACTTAGGCTAGAGACCTCCTCTTAAGCCCATCGTCAAAGGACTTTGCGCTCACCTTTGACGATGGTTATTTATAAACCATAAAGCTACTCAAGAGGAAGCCCGAAACAAAGGTGTTTATAACTACACCGTGAACATACACCGCACTGCGGCGAGTTGCCTGCTTGCTGAAATACTTGCATTTCTTTCGGCTTGTTCACATCAAGATTCGCATCTTCGACGTATGCGCGCATTGCTCGCACGCTTTCGCGCACACGGTCAAGGCACATGTTGACCTTTTCTTCGTCTACAGGAACTTCGTTTTCCTGCCCGATGACGATATTACTGCGCCGCAGGATGATGTCTTCATACGGCACTTTGTATTTATCATGCACATACTTCGCATACAAAACCTGCTGGAAGAACACACGCGCATAAGCATCGCCACGAATGTGCGTCTCTTTGCTCTCTGTCTTCCAATCGGTGATAATCCACTTGCCGTCATCGCGCACATGGAGCAAGTCAATCTTCGCCCAAATGCAGACTTCGTGCCCGTCAACGTCGTAATAGAAACGCCCCTTGGTGACATCCTTGATGGGTTCGTCAATCTCAACAACGCGCTGAACATGTCCCTCCATCAGCTCTTTCATGGAGCGTGCATGCAAGAAGCATCGTTCAACACCATTGCGCTTTACCTTGACATCATCAGCAATGCGCTTGACTTCCTTTGCCCGAAAGCCGCCCATATAGAGCACTTCGTGAAGCATAGGGTTCTGCTTTGGAAAGTCCTTCCACTGCTGGATGCCAAGACTCTTTACGCACACGTCGTGCATTGCGTCGTCAATGTGGCGCATAAATGCTTCCATCGTCGGGTCAAGTTTCTTCAAATAGCTCGAAATATACGACTTAATCGCCTCGTGCACCGCCATGCCAAAAGTAAGTTGCAAAGTCGTCATGTTTTTGTATCGGTACGCAAGTTTTGCATCAAATTTCGCGTTTTCAAGCCAACCATTGTGCGCGGCGTAGTTTTTGTAGTAGTAGTTACGTGCACAAGAGTTAAACGTGCTGTTGCGCGAATAAGACCAAGAGAACTCAGGATTTTCACGATATTTCATTGTTGGTTTCCTCCTTTCTTTCGTTGTATTTAGTATAAGACAAATGGTTTCAGTTTGCAGAAAAATGGTTCTGTTAAGGGAAGAAAAAAGAAATCAAAACAAAAAAGACCTCATTGAACAAGGTTCAACAAGATCTTCTTTAATCAATTTACCGCAAGAACAGCGCCCAAATGCCAAGCGTCAGCATGATAACACCAACGATAAAGTGCATCAACTTCGCATGCTTGTTGCGCCACTCTTCTGCACGCTCAATTGTCGTCTTTCCAACAAGGACTGCAACTGCAATCGCAAGCAGAGGCGCGATGAAGATGAGGTTGTAATACGTGAGCCACATCATGCGCTCTACTACCGAATCGGTGAGCGAAATAAGGGAAAGTCCAAAGAGATATGGACCTCCTGTGCAGGGAAGTTCAAACATTGTCACAATGATGCCAGCGATAAATGCCCCGACAGGGCTTGTTGCCGACATAATGACCTTGTTGAGCTTATTGCGCCACGCCATCGGGATTTCCATCGCCCAGTTACCCTTACGATACCAAAAGGCATCTTTGAGGTTGGCAAGTCCGATGACAATCGCCATACCGCCGACAGCAACAACAATCCAGTTGGCAATCGAAGTACTCGCGATGATGTGTGAAAGTCCGAATCCAATAAGGAAGTAAGTGAGGAACACCGCAAGAATAAACGTCGCAGCAGTCAGAGCAACCTTCGCTTTGCTCTTTTGCGTCACAACGAGCGAACTCATCAGAATGATCAACACCATCATGGCGCATGGGTTCACAGAGTCTGCAAGAGCTGTCATTGTGACAGCCCCAAAACTCGTTGTTCCTTTTTCTACGGGGCAATCTTTATTAACTGGACCAGCGACACCAGTTAAAAGTCCTGCAAGCGCGCTGTCACCTTCGCCATTTTTGCGCGCTTCGAGCACTGCGTTGACTTCGTGTTCAAGTTGCTCTTGGATGTCTTTTGTGCCAATGAGAACCTTGTTGTTCACGACTGCCGCAGGTGCGCCCGCTTCGTTGTCAGGGATGCCGTACATCTTCATGGTGCGCATAAACATCTTGGCATTGCCCTCATCGTGCCAGAACTCATATCTGTCAATCTTCACTGTATCAGCATGAGTTTTCTCAAAAAGGTCAAGCCAAGGCTTTAGATGAGCGCAATGAGGACACTCTGCACCCCAGAAGTACACCACTTGCACGCGGTTATCCTGTGCGGATGCCGTTGGGGACAAAAAAATGGATAATGCCGAGCAGATGACTGCAAGGAACGTAAATATTTTCTTCATGAGAGTTTAAAGGCTCCTTTCTCTAAGGAATCGGTTATCGGGATGATGCTTCCATCGTCCTTTTCGTGCCAGAATCGCTTAAAGTCAATCTTCTCTTTTTTGAGCGCATTATAGAGCTTCTGTATTTCGCTCTCTGTCGTCGTTACTTCCATTCCAGTGCCATAACAGGTGTTCGTTAGCGCGAGCGGTACTGCGACAATTTCTGTTTTGCTCTGGATCGCACGAAAGTCGCTCGAATGAGTAACAAACAAATTGGCACGAAATGCCGCTGTTGTTGACTTAAATGTGATTAGGTATTTTGATAACAATCGTATCACCCTTTTCTAGTTTTGTTTTTCGCTTTCGTGCAAATTATACCACAGGAAAACGGTTGTGACAGAAAAGGTTGTTTATGCCTGTTTACAAAAGTAGAATTCTTTTAAAAACCCGTTTGTGCTATCATTGATTTCAGATAATAAAAAATGGTAGAAAGGCGTGAATCGCCATTGATTGTTAAAAAGGATCGAAAAAAACTTTTCAAAGCAGGCGCGATCTTCCTGCTCTGGATCATAGCTGTGTTTTATATCGGTAGCAACATCTCGAAAACTTCCACAGAAATGGCAAAAGAGAACCCCAAAATGTCGGAGGTTCAGAACCCAACAGGCTACGGTGTGCCGGATGCTCAGAAAACGCCTGAGCAAAAAGCGAACACCGAAAAGTTACAAGCGTTGAACCGAAAAGCTATCAATAATGATGTAAGACTTCTTAATTCGTCACTTGGTCTCGATAAAGACGGGTGGGAGCAAGCATCAGCACAGGAGCGCAATGGCCTGCCAGCACTCTTCGTATATTTCCCACATGGGCAAAATACTGGCGCTTGGCGCGAATCGTTCGTGATGCGCTCATTTGCGAACATCACACTGCCGTCACCATGCCCTACTGTATACAAGGTGTACGAACAGTGGCTCAAAGAGCAAGTTCCTGATATCAAAATCGAGCAATCTGAAGACGAATCAGGAATCGCCTTCTCTGGCTTCTCTAGCGCATCTAAGCTGTTCATTTCAGGCAAGGTGTTTAGTGGCTCTCTCAAGGAGACCGTTCATATCGTCCAATATGTCATCAAAAATGACGGCAGAGATGATGTCGAAACAAAGGCGCGTACGTGGAGCAGTAATTTGTCTAGGATTAAGTAACTTGGGAATATTAAATTTAGGAGGCTTAAACGATAATGGGTAAATACAAAGGCGTTATTATTTTGATCGTTGTCGGCATATTGGTGCTCGTTGGCATCCAATTGTTTGTCCCGAGCAGCGGCGACAAAGTTGCACAAAAATACACGAGAGAGTCCTCTCGACAAACTGTGAATCTCTCTGAGAGCGAATTTATCATCAATTTGCGGCATGGTAATTCGTTTATCAATGATTATTTTGGGGGCCAATGGAATCCTCTCCCGATGCCGATCAAAGACCAATACAAGGACCTTTTAAAGGAAAAGGTTGTATTCCTACGTGAGGGCGATACGTTTAGCGATTACAAAGAGCTGATTGTTTTCGACACTTACACGGCAGATGCTTTTCCCAGCGTAAGCGCTTACCTCAAGCACCATGCGAAGGAGCTAGAGCGCAAGAATCCTGATGGAAAGATCAAAATTCTGCACGATGGTGACAAAGGAATTATCTACCAGTGGGCGATTATCGAGAACGATAAGACAACCTACCTTGAATTCGGGAAGGTAGAGAAGACGGATGAAGGCGTTCTTTCTGTAAAATATATAAATCGTGGAACTGATAACTTAGAAAATCAGCGCCAAGCGGCGATTAAACTGTTTACCAAAGTTTGAGAAATTTGAGAAACAAAAATTAAACATAAAACAAAAAGAGACTCTACATATTATTGTAAAGCCTCTTTTTGTTTGACTGTTTCGGATTCCAATTGTCTCCAAAATAATCCTTGATGTTTCTTTCAATCCGCGCACCTGCGAGAGGTGCGATTCCTTGACGCGTGACCGACCTAAGACAATCCCCGTTTCAATCCGCGCATCCGTGTAGGATGCGATAAATTCGCTCTCAGAGAGCCTCACAGTCTGTCGTGTTTCAATCCGCGCACGCCTTTCGGCGGCGATTGGCAACCCTTCGGTTCAGCCAACGCACCAACAAGCACCTTGTTAGCACTCATCGGCACGATTTTGGTTTCAATCCGCGCACCCGCGTGAGGTGCGATTAACGGAATCTGGAACCTCCGCCTGTGTCTGCTGGTTTCAATCCGCGCATCCGTGTAGGATGCGATAGTCAACGTTGCGTTAACTAACCTAAATTTTGTATTGGACTCTCAATTTAGGGTTTATTTCGCACATCAATCCCCACTTTAGCTTCTATTGCAGGTTAGATATGCCTACAAAATATGTCCAATTTTATGCTTGCTTGGGGTTCAAATCGCGCTCAACGCTCGCCCGAATTCAGCGCACTCCATGACATCGTTTTGAGCGACATATAGCGCTCGTATGCAGCAACCAGCTTTTCAAATTCGCGAATATCTTCTTTTAGATAAACAGGCCCGATTGGTTTGCCTTCATTAATAATAATGAAGTTTTCGATTCCTTTGCTCCGTTTATTCCACTCAAGCGTCACGACATTCTCAAAGTCAATCCAAATATCGCGATCATTATCGCGATCCTTAAGGTGCAACACATGGACGCGCGATGGAATCTTGTCGACGCTCATCCCGAACATGTGTTCAAAGAACTTCTTCGATTCCTCAGCGAAACCTGTTGCGAAATCAGTTGAACCGTTCATATCGTTCCCCATCACTTTCCATCCGACTGCTTCGTGGCATCTGCGATAGCCTTATCGGCATCCTCTGCGGAAAGACCTTCCTTCATGAGGACATCCTTTGTAACGTCAACCCCGCCTGCAACAGCGACGCGCTTATCGAGCACAACGGAGTAGTTCTTGTCTTTGCGAACATCCTCAACAGCAGCATCAGCGGCCTTCTGAATCGGCACAAGTTTATCAGTCTCCATTTGCGTCAGAGAACGCTGGAACTCCATGATTTTCTGTTGGTGCTGCTCGGGCGGCAGTGCGTCAAGATCCTTGACCTGATTTTGAATCTTGTCATACTCAGCCTTCATGGCATCCTGTGCGCTCTTCATCTGAGGGTGATACTCAACAACTACCTGATGATCCACGAGCGCCACATTGGACGGAGGGGGAGCGATCTGAGTCCCGCACCCTCCTGCGAAAAGAGAGACGCCAACGAGCGAACATGCGAGAATTCCAAATGCAATCTTATTGTTTTTTGTCATGATAAATGATTCCTTCCTTTTTATCTAAAACCAGCGAGAATACCCACCGCCTCTAAGCAAAGCGTAGGCGGTTGGTTATTGACAATGTTACTCCAAACCCTTTTGGAGTGCAATACCCTTAATACTTGCAATCTTACGCAACGACACATTTTGCTCCTGTAGCGCATTTATCTTGCTCTCCACAGAAGCTCTAATGCGTTTAACTGCTTTTAGCTCATCCTGTGCCGCTACAACGCGCTTATTGGTCGATGCGATTGCTTTGATTGTGGCAACTTTGTGGTCAGCAGAATGTTTGTTGATTTCTGCGTACACTTCGTTGTAGACTTGTTCACCCTCTTTGCGCTTCTCCTCTTCCTCACATTTCACGAGATCCAAGTTCGCGTAAAGATAAGCTAACATGTTGCCGTGATAAGCCAACAACTGCTCTAACTCGCCCAATGTGATGTCGTAGGGAATCAACGGCAATTCGAGCGCATTGAGGTTATTATCAAGTTCTTCAAGTTTATCCTCGGAAAAGACTGCTCCGAGGCGACTTTCGGACATTTACATCACTCCTTTCAGATTAAATCAAAACTTCAAAAAAAGAATTTAGAGATTAATTACCATTTGGCAAAAAGATCTCAATCAAAGTGCCGATGACATCGCCGAGGCGGCTTGTCTGGAGGTGGATATAAAATAACGACAGCGCTAAAAACATCGCTAAAGCAACGCGATTGTACCACACTTCACGGGTTAGGCGTTTTTGCTCTTTTCGCTGCTCGCGAGTCTCTTTCAAGAGGATTTCTATAATTTCTCTGTCTGAGAGATTAACGAGGGTATTTTGTTCTTCTTCTGTTTTTGGCGCATCAATATGTTTTGACGGAGGTGATTCTTTTTTTTCGTCCTTTTTTTGTTTCTTTTTAAACAACAACGACAAACGATTCCCTTCTTTCCAAGGAGTTCTATTTTCACAGAGATTATATCACGCTCTTAAACGCAATGCAGGGAAAGTTTAAAAAAACATCAAAAAAGAGGCTATAAACAAGCCTCTTTCTTGCAATCCAACGCACTGGCATGGGGTACGACCGTCTCCAAGGCGCGATGTTTGGTTTCAATCCGCGCACCCGCGTGAGGTGCGATTCGCCCTTGTTGATGGATTCAAGTCCTTGCGCGTGTTTCAATCCGCGCATCCACACGGGATGCGATAGCTAACTTTGCGTTAGCTAACCTAACTTTGGGACTTACTCGCCAATTTAGGATTTTCTCAGTAGATCAATCTCTACTTTATATATTTGATTTTTTGTTCACTTGGGGTTCGCACTTGCGGCACAACGTGCTCCCTAATCAGCACAAACAGTATAACTCAAGATCGAAATCCTGTCAAATAGTTATTTTTTATTTTCGCTCACCGTAGCCGCAGATCCGATGTCTTTACGGATCGCATCAGCCATCTCTTGTATAGCTTTGGCGGTTTCGGGATCCATTGCGTCTTTGGAGTCGTCCTTCTTTGGCTCTTCTGGTGCACCAATGTAGCTTCCACTTGACTTCGACGGCTTCCCTGTCTTGCCTTCAAATTTTTTCTGTCCTGACTTAGACGAATCACTCGAAGCGTCGCTTACGTGCCGTTCAAGGCGCTTGACTTGCTCGCTTACAAGTGCGTTTTCCTTGCCACTTTTACGATCTTCCTCTTTAATCTTGTCTTTTTCAAGCGTAATCTCGTCTTCCACTTGCCCGTTGATCTCTTGCTTCTTTTCGCCGTTGACAGAGATTACGGTGTTTCCGGTTTTTTCGTCAACCTTAATGGTCGTTTCAACGTTCTTATCAGTTCCATGCGTGCGCACATAGGCTTCAATTTCGCGAGACAGTTTAGAGCCTAAATTTGGGTTGAGTGAATTAACGATAGCCAGCTCTTTGAAGCACTCTTCGCGATTGCCTTGTAGCAGGTTAATCGTACTGAGATAGTAGTGCGCATAATAGTTGCGCTCGTTGATTGCAATCAAGGATTTTAATTCCTCAATCGCTTCTGGATAGTAATTTTTAGAACTGCCATCCTTCTTGGTTTCGCTAATGTATAGCTGCACAAGAGACATCTTCATGGCTTCATCAATCGGCCGATAATCGACAGCTTGTTTGTAGGTCTTGATGACATCATCAATTTTGCCCTGCTTGTTGTATAGTTTAATCAGTTTGACATAAGGATTGTACTGCGTTTTGTCAACTTCAATCGCTTTTTTGTACTCTTCAATCGCTTTTGCCTGCGATGTTTCAGACGGGTTGTTGGCATACACAATGCCCTTAATGTAGTGGCCGCGATAATCGTTGGGGTACTCGTTAATCGCCTGATCAGCATACTTGAGTGCTTTTTCTTCGTCCTTTGCGCCCGCACAGCTCTCAGCGACACCAATGAGCGCCTTTGCTTTGATTTGCTTCCTGAGCTTCTTGTCAGCCTTGTTAACGTGCTCTATTGCGTCCTCATAGTAGCGGATAGAGCTTGGATATTGCTTCATTAGTCGCAGCATATCAGCCGCTAAAAGCTCATAGAGCGGGTTCTTAGGATCTTTCTTTGCCGCCTCCATAAATGCCGCCGCTGATGTCTTGAGATCGCCCTTGTTGATAGATTCTAGCCCCTGAGCATAAAGTTGCTGTCCTTGGAGTTTGCCAAGTTTTGCATCTTTATCTTTCGCTTCAACGGGAGACATAAATGAGAGTCCAGCCACAAATGAGCCAAGAACGAGGCAAGTTATGATGCGCTTTGTTTTATTTGTAAACATGTATATATGCTTCCTTTCCTTTTTTAACGTTGCTTCAATTATACCAAACGGGAAAAGACAAAAATTAGTTGTGCTACGATAGAGAGAAAGAAAAGAGGTTATCTAATGGAAGAAAAAGTACATGTCCCTCCCATTAAAATCCAAGGCATCAAAACCAAACTCGTGCCGTTTATTCGCAACAATGTGCAAATATCGGAATCAACGTTGTGGATTGAACCATTCATAGGTTCAGGCGTAGTTGGTTTCAATCTTGCTCCACAAAATGCAATTTTCGCGGACACGAATCCGCATCTTATCAGCTTCTACAACGCCATCAAAAACAACGACATTAATGCTCAAATTGTGCGCGATTTTTTGCAAATTGAAGGCGCGAAGTTAGCGAATGGTGATGCCAATTACTACTATGAGGTTCGCGACAGGTTCAACAAAGCGCACAATGTGCTAGATTTTTTGTTTCTCAATAGATGCTGTTTTAACGGTCTAATGAGGTTCAACAGAAATGGTAATTTCAATGTTCCATACGGGCACAAACGCGAAAGGTTCAGTAAGGCGTACATCACAAAAGTTTGCAACCAAGTTGCTTTTGTGGAGCAAAAAATTAGAAAGAACAACTGGATTTTTTTGTGTCAGTCCTTTGAGCAAACAATTCGCCGCGTAGATGCTGTGGGTGCTTTTTTTGAGGATGTGTTAATTTACTGCGACGCTCCATATATAGGCAGACACGTTGACTACTACAATGGCTGGTCGGAGAAGGACGAAGTAAAACTACATGATGCACTGATGAGCGCTGTGAAGAAGCGAAATGTGCGCTTTGTAGTTTCTACTTGGCTACAAAATAGTTGGCGCAAAAATGAATTTGTTGATTCAGTTTGGAGCGGATGTAAAATTGCCACAAAAGAGCACTTCTACCACGTCGGCGCAAAAGAGGCAAATCGAGGAAGTGTGATTGAGGCACTGTTGATTGGTTAGTTACAAATAAAAATCAAAAAAGAACGACCGCATTGATCGCTCTTTTTTGATTTTTTACGATTGTAGCTAAACCCAATAACAACGAGTTTAACTTATTGGCAAAACCGCCACTTAAGTTCCAAATTTCTTCGGTTTACTTAAGCAGGATACGACAATTTTCGTACCCCATTGATTTAATTATATCAACTTACGCACCGAGCTGTTTAGAGGCGGGGAATTTGTTCTTATGTTAAGTCTTGCACCAAACTCATCAGATTGTCATACTGAGTTCCGCTCAGTTGATTGTTATCGTACGCCTCTTGGATTCGCTCTGCAATTTCATCAACATCCTCATTGCTCTCTCCATTTATAACACTATTAAGTATTCCTTTTAACTCGCCAAACTTGTCGCCGCGTATATATTGATCGTACATCACGATCCCCCCTTTCTTTTCCTACTTTTCTCTTTCGAAAAGCGGTGCGGGTAAGAAAAGCAACATCAAACTCATATTAAATTTAAAATACAAATATTGCTTTTTTTCGTCTATAAAGATGTCATCAAACCACGGAACAGATATTTTATTTTTACTTATCAAACATTTCTTCTCTCGATTTTTTATCAACTTGTCTAATGCGTTTAATGTAGGTGTTTTATCTGACTGTATTAGGACTGCGAGATTGGAAATATATATTTTACAATATATACTTCCAATCAAAATTTTGTTCTGCTGACAAACAGATATTAACCCCAAAATAATTCGATGTTCTAAAAAAGTAATATTAGAAGGTCTGCTCCCACAAAAAGGAGACGCCATTCTAAGTGTCAACTTTTCATAATCAAAATCGCTAATATCACAAGCTCTAATTTTTTCAGACTCCATAATAATTTATTCCCTTTCTGATTTAGCTTTCTCCAAAGCCAATATAACTTCTTCTTTTGACATGGAATTGATTAGCTCCTCCATCAAATCCGTTTTATTAGAAGCTTTTTCTTCCTTTAACGAGGTTTTTATTGCGTTTTTCTGCTCTTTCAGAAGGGTTTTTTCTCGTTCCTTCTTAGCATCTATAAGACGTTGAGTGGCAAGCCGCGTGTTCTTATCCCCCGCCATAACATATATAACACATGAGCTGATAAAATTCCCAGTTTTATTAAGACGATAAAAAGGCTTATCTACATATTTTGTAGCGCGTCTAAAAGGTGTCTCCGGCGGTGAACAAATTTTGAAATATCCTTTTTCATTAATTTCTTTTAAAGCAGGATCAACAGCTCGTAAAAAGAAGTTTCCTGTATTTGCATATCCAGGCGAATCAAGACCTCCATTAACGAGGAATCGTAAAGAAGGTATCGTTATTTTTATTTCCTTTACATAACCGTCCATTTGAATACTATTCATGCGCGATGTACTATAGTTGAAGTAAGAACAAAAACAGTTGTGTAAAATCATTGCTGCGTGTTTTTTGTAATCAAAGCAAGCACTAAGATGCTCTTCCATATAATTTTCTTTTAATCCATTTGTCCATTGAGACAAACTCGGATTTAGTTTGACAAAAATCCAACCATCTTCTTTGATCGTGTATAACCCGACGAACCAAGGTATTACCATTAGGTCTCCCATGTTGTTTTCAGGCATAATGCACAAACATCTTGAATGCAAAGACTGTTTTATCTTTTCAATACTGTTATAAACAGCTTGAACACTAGAATTACTCCAAACAGCAAGCGCAGAAACACATATTTTATACCATTGTTCAAAGTTGTTTTCTCTTTCAATAACCGTTAATAAAGCGAGAATGATTCGGTGCTCTAAATACGATGTCTCACTCGAAAAACTTTCTTGCGCCAACCTATTGTCTTGACGAAGAATCAACTCTCCATCGTAATTGGTTATGTCTTTTGCATTTGCAACAACAGAAAGAATATCTTCTTGCCGTGCAACAACGAACGATGTTGTTTGTTCCAATTCAAAAACTCCTTTTTACAATATATGTACGAGTAATATTCGATTTTAGTATAAACTAACAAATAAAAACCGTCAAGCACAATTTGTGTCTTTGCTTATTCAAAAGTTGCATAACCTTATTTAAAAGTTACATTTCTCATTCAAAAGTTGCATTTCTCATTCAAAAGTTACATTTCTCATTCAAAAGTTACATTTCTCATTCAAAAGTTGCATGATTCAAAGAAAAGTTACATGAGTTTTTAAAGAATTCTTTCCAGTTATTGATACATAAGGCTTTCTTAGCCTTCAAAGAAAAAGAAAAACAACACAATATATAAACTATAAAATACAACTCTTAAGCTCTCTCTAAATATAAGCACGAAGGCGCGCCCTCTAAGTTTTAATGAATTGTTCGGCTTTACGGCGCGCCCCCTGAAAGTTATCGTGCAATCTTTTTAGCGCTTGATGCGCATTTGTTGCGATTTTCAGCCACGGATTTGATATCCTTTTAGCTCTTTTGTGAAGTAGGTAACCTCGGATGAGCATTAAGATCGCAATAGAGCGAAACCTGTCGCACTAATGCGAAAATGAATAGATGCGATCTGCATTGATGTGAAACTGTTGGGCGAAGATGTAATTTAATAGCGATTACAATAAATGCCAAACAGCAATCTAACCTGCCGCGCATTGATAGCGAAGTGGATTACTCTAAAATAGTTGCGCCTCTATTTCGCTCTAATGCGAATATATTTTGACTGCACATATTCAATATCCACAATGTGCAAAGTAGAGCAATCCGTGGCTATCAGTTGCGAAATAGGTCTAAGTTAAATGAGCGAGATGTGCTCTATAATCGCGAATGTTTAGCTATATTTTCGCTCTCCTTATCAGTTATTTGTAGTTTGTAGTTTTCTGCTCGCTAAGAAATATTTTGGTTGTTTGAAGTTCTCGAATCTTTGGCCAAGAGAAAAGGTTGGTTGTTTTCGATTTCTCTGTTCACTAAGACAAAGATCGAAAGTTTTAGAGTGCGTTGATTCTTTCCAAGAAGGAAAGTTGGAGGTTTTGGTTCTCTTTGTTTATTAAGTAATATACTCCAAGTTTCGTGGTTTTCTGTTCTTTTGTTCCCTGAGTGTTTGAAGTTTTCTTGGCCAAAAAGACAAGGATCGCAAGTTTTGTGGTTTCATGCAAAAAATCCGATCTTTGGTTTCGTAGAATTTTCGGTTTTTCCAAGGCAAAAGGTGAAGAGGAAAGTTCTCTCCTCTCAGGTCGGTTTCGATAAGAAGTTACGTTCCAAAGAGCTAAGAAGGAAAGGTGTAGAAGGCGCAATCCACTCCTAAAGTTCAGTTTTCCTTAATCGAAAAGCTACGGATCAGCTAAGAAAGAAGGTTTGTGAGGCATAGTTTCTCTCTAAGATGAGGTCTCGCCCATCGAAAAAACGAATCTGGAACAAAACCATGAATATACAAAACGCATCACATTTTTTCTCCTTTGTTAAAATCAAAAACAAAAGAAAGGAGGGCGACTTTATAGTAAGTCGCATATCCAAAATGCTTATATCTAAAAAAACAAAAACGCTTTCTCTCCAATACAATCTTTTTGGAAGAAAGTTGCTCATAACAACATTTGCATTTTCTCTTCTTGGACTTATTTCCTTTGCAAACCCATCAACAATAGAAGCTAATATGCGCTCAGATCAGCAACAAGTTTTGAATGATATGCAAAGAAACAGCGAAATGTACGATCAAGATCGCCGGATGGTAGATGACTTTAATCGTAGGAAAGCAGAATTTGAAAAAATGAAATCCGATAGTTCAGGTTCTGCCGAGAGTGATAAAGCTAGAATGTCCTCTAAAGTCGAACAAATGCAAAGAGAGTTCGATGCTAATGGAAGGCGATTAAACGATTCATATAAAGGGTCTCTTAAAGACATGGATGACAACTACCATCTTGACATGAGTTCTAAATACAAAGGGAATGAAAGCATCTTTAACGATGATGATTCTTTTGGAAAAGGAAATTCAAGTAATGTTGGACAAAATAAATCATTGTTAGATTCCAATGATGCTGATGGAAGAGTTGTTCGTCGTTCAAACAATAGAGTTGGTTCTGCTTCTTCTTCTGGAACAGATAACAAAATAGGTTATACTGAAAGCGTAGATAATCAAAACAAAAGAGACACACCATCAAAAGTTGGAAGTATAGATGTATCAGGGGATAATAAACCTCAAAACGAAAAACCAGTTAATTTATCTGAAGATAACTTAATCAAGTTTGGCATAGCTACACTTCTTGTATTTATCGTTATGAGTGTTTTATACTTCCTTGGGAAGAAACGAAACAACTAACCAAACGACAAAAAAGAAATGAGGAAAATTAATGCTTAAAAACAATCAATCTAATCCGTTTTATTGCGTTTCAAACAAAACCAGAACTGAAAAAGAGAGTAAGCCCATTAAACAGGGAAAAGCAAAAATTTTGGATTTGGAAAAGTTTCGAAATAAAAAACAAGCCGCAAAACAAAAACAAAATTTATTTTTGTTCCTTGGATGAAAATGTCCAAGGTTTTTCTTCCCTCACAAAACCAACATCTAAAAATTGGTATACTTGATGTGTAGAAATAAAAACACTCAATCACTAAATACAACCTAGGAGGAATATATAATGTTCGTACTTTCACAAAGCGGCGTTGCAGGCTTAGATGCAATGGGTTACGATATTAACGTTCAAGAGCGCCAACTGCAAGATGGTTCTATTAGCCGTGTTTTTATGATTATTGGCTTTGGGTTTGGCTTCAATTTGCTCTTAGGAGAATATACGATTGAAGAACAAGCTCGTGCAGTCTTAACCGATATTTATGTCGCGATGCGTAACGGTGAAGAGTTTTACGATATTCGAGAAAAAGAAAAGAAATTCGTAAATCGTCAATCCTAACTAACGAAACAACCAACAACCAAAATCATTAAATCAACCAACTAAAACCAAAATCCAAAGGGGGATCACAGTTGCCTAACCAAGACAAAGAACAAATCAAACAACTGAAAAAAACATACATTTATGGTGCAGTCGCAGTGGTGTGTTTACTGGCGTTCATCTTTGCTGTATCTTCGATTCCGAGGGCACAAGAAACATTCCACTCATTCATCCCCAAACAACAAGAACATCATGATGAGGCATCAATCAGCGACAGTGGCGAACAAGGCGGCGAAACAGTAATCATGCAACAAACGGAAGACAAAGAGCAGAAAATAACGCAGATTGAAGACTTTACCAATGACATCAATTCGCCAACACCAACGTCACATCCTGATACGATTGCGCTGTCAGGTAAGCACTATTTCATCTTTGAGCGAAACATCTTAATGCCATTTGACAGCGAATCGTGGATTCAATATAACGTTCCCGCCAAGAGCAACTATTCGGCAATTAGCGAGTTCTATCAGCTTGGAGAAGTGCCTTCTAAGTGGACGCAAAAAGCGACCATCCACAAAGTCGCAATGAGCGATAAAGATTGTTTCGCACTGGCAGATAAGATTGTGAATGGGCTTATTGTAAGCTATTCCAACCAGATGGAAGTCAACGGTAAAGAGTTAACAAAAGAGAACTTGTCGGTGAATTATGTGAAGAAGAATCCGACCAACACGGAACTCTATTGGGAGCACAAGGGCATTGTTGGAACAACCGACGAAGTGCAATTCCTGCGCGTCTTTATCAGCGAATATAGCGGTGAGATGTATTTGGTTACATACACCATCAAAGGCACATTGAGCGACTTGGATGACAGTGCGATTATTGGAAGTCTCAAAGTGATTGAGTCGGTTCAACAGCTTAAACTAAAATAGTGCGTGGATTCCCCCGCCTCTAAGTCCGTCAGGACGTAGGCGGTGGGAGGAAACGCACACAGGTTTGTAGACAAGCGATGTATTTTATGGTAAGCTAATGGAAGTAAGGGAGTAACGAGAAACTGTTTGAACTTCGGTTCTTAGGCACTCGCCCTGAAAAGAGTAGCCTCGGCTATATGCTTGGGTGAACGGGCACTAGTCAACTGCCCGCACGCGGACAGGAGAGGGAGACTTCCAGTCGTTATTCACCTCTGGTTTCCTGAACTGCAAGCTCCGACTTCAGCGGCGTCAGTCGCAAGTCGTGGGTGCGTTGACCAGTTAAAAGAAAAAGGTTAATTTCGAGGAACTTTCGCTCATTTTTGTGCGGGAGTTCTTTTTATTTGCATCATAACTCTCTAATGCTTATACTCTTTGCATCGGGGTTGCTGTTTTGTGCTCCAATGGTCGTTTTTTAGTTTTAGTATTGTTGAAAAGGGGAATTTCCAATGTCCACAAAGATGAGTCAGCGTTTCGCACTAATCAATGGCAATCGGTCGCGTATTCGTAACATTTCAGTTGGAGGCATGTTGCTTGATAGTTCGACAAAGGGCGAAGTCGGTACAAAGATGCCTATTACCATCGAAATCAATGGGCGGCAGTTAGTTGTTCATGGTGAAATCATTCGCGCGCAGGAGCGCAGTGTCGCTGTTCGGTTCTCTAAAGTTTCTAAACGGCAACAATCATTTCTCAAAAAGTTGCACTGTGTTGCCTAATTGGTGACAAAACGCATCAAAAAAGCCACTCTTGATTAGAGAGTGACTTTTTCTTTTTTGAGACTAGCAGAAGAGCGCGAGCTGACCCGAATCAGCCGCAAGCGCGACCTCTTTGCGAGGCTTGCGCAACTTTTGCGTGCTGATGAACGAAACCGCACGGTCATAGACCATTTCCAACTCAAGCGAAGTCTGCGACGACTTGCTGAGCCACTTCTTGATGAAAGCCGCCTTGGTAGGGCTGGTTTCAACAAGATCTTCCTGCATAAGTGAAGGATCATAGAAATCCTCCATCTTGTGCAGGAGATTTTTCTCTCTGCTTGTTTGTACGAGGGTTGCGCCGCGAGATTCCAGCTTCTCAGCCTGCTCGTATACGACCTCGAACAAGTCGCATTCGGCCGCGTCGAAGTTCCTTGCGCGAACCTCGCCCAACAACGCTCCGTCGAGAAGACTCCAACCGATTTCCTGCGGTTGGATGTTCTTTACGCTGTCGCGAGAACCTCCCCGAGGAGCAATGAAGAAGCCGTAGACGCGATACGAGTGGAAAAGCTCGTTTGCGTCTTCTTCGAGCGGCGCTTCGATGATGAAGTTGAGCACCTGCCCAGCCTGCATCATTCCGTACACATAGAAGAGCGACGATTTATTGATCGTCGGCTCTGCGGTGAGAACATAATCCCCGCAGAGGAGATCCTCCCACTTCTCAGCGGGAAGCTCGTATGTCTTCTTTTCCTCGGCTACAGCATCAATAATGTTTTTCATAGTGATCCTCCTTCAAAATGATAAGAATACCTTGTGATCAAACACTCTATTGCCATTATAGCAGCTCATTTATAACAATGCAAAACAAATATTTCTTTGATTTTCATGCAAATTTATTGCTGTTTTTCAAGCGCTAAGACCAAAGATCTGATTTTGATTTATACGAGGTGCGAAAAATAGAAAACAGGATTTTTATTGCACTCTTTTTGCTTTCTCGTTCTGTGGTATTATTAAAACAAACAACAACACGCACGAAAGGACTGAACTAAAACTTGTTCAAATCCATAACCAATATCTTTAAGAACCAAAGCCTAAAAAATGAACAAAAACTTGTAGAACGAATTAACGCTCTTGAAGCTAAATATAGCTCTTATTCGGATAACGCACTTCGCGACTACATATTGAACCAACGCGAAAAAGATCACTCTAATGACACGAAAGGACAACACTACAACCTGCTTGTTAATGTATTCGCTGTTGTGCGAGAAGCGGCGAAACGAATGCTCGGAATGCGCGCCTATGATGTGCAGATGTTAGGCGGCATTTTTTTGGATGCAGGGTCAATTTCCGAAATGCAAACAGGTGAAGGCAAAACGCTTGTTGCGGCCGCTCCTGTTGTGCTCAATGCGGTCATTGGAAACAAGGTTCATGTTGTGACCGTGAACGATTATCTTGCCATGCGCGATTTTCAAACGATGGGACACCTCTACGCATTTCTGGGACTATCTACAGGTTTAATCGTTTCCAACATGTCCAAGGAGTTGCGTTGGACGAGCTACAACTGCGATATTGTGTATGGTACGAATAACGAATTTGGCTTTGACTATCTCCGTGACAACATGACAGGAGAAAACGAAGAAAAAGTCCAAACGGGGCTTGATTTTGTAATCATTGATGAAGTTGATTCCGTGCTCATTGACGAAGCACGTACACCTCTTATCATCTCAACGCCTGCGGATGATAATTCGGATGTTTACATCAAGATGTCAGAGCTTGTAAAAACATTCAAAGAGGATGTTGATTTCACGCGCGATAAAGACAACAAAAAGACGCTTGTCGGCACTGATGTTGGCATTAAGAAAGCGGAAGATTACTTTGGAATAGAGAGTTTGTATTCCATTGAAAACCCACTGCTTCTAAACTCGTTCAATCAAGCTCTGAAGGCGCATTTTGTGTTTGAGCGTGATAAAGATTATGTGGTTAAAGATGGCGAAGTCGTAATTATTGATGAGTTTACTGGTCGTTTGATGATTGGACGCAGATATTCTGATGGCCTTCATCAGGCGATTGAAGCGAAAGAGGGCGTAGAACTCAAACAAGAGAGCAAAACTGTCGCCACAATCACGTTTCAAAACTATTTCCGTTTATACAAGAAATTATCAGGTATGACAGGCACCGCTAAAACAGAGGAAAAGGAATTTTACTCGATTTACAAGATGCCTGTCGTTCAGATTCCTAAAAACAAGCCATCTCAGCGCATTGATTATCCCGATGTGGTGTTCCATACGCAAGATGCAAAATACAAAGCCGTCGTAGAGCAAGTGAAAGACTGCTATGCGCGCAAACAGCCCATTCTTGTTGGAACAACGAGCATTTCTGCAAGTGAGCATGTTTCTGCCCTTTTGGTGCGAGAAGGAATCCCTCATACAGTCCTAAATGCGAAATATGACGCGCAGGAAGCGGAAATCATCTCACATGCAGGCGAAATTGGCGCTGTTACGATTGCGACTAATATGGCGGGTCGTGGCACTGACATTGTGACACAAGATGGCGTCGATGAGCTTGGAGGTCTCTTTATCCTCGGCACGGAAAAGCACGAATCAAGGCGTATCGACAATCAGCTCAAAGGGCGTACAGCTCGCCAAGGTGCGCGCGGAGAAACGCAGTTTTATGTGTCCCTCCAAGATGATCTCTTTAAGTATTTTGGCGGTGAACGATTGATGAAAATATTCGAGCGTTTCAATGTGAACATTGATGATGCGCCAATAGAGTCCTCCTACCTAACCAAAACGATAGACAATAGCCAAAAGCGCATTGAGGCACGTAATTTTGATATTCGCAAAAACTTATTGGGTTATGATGACGTTCTCAGCAAACAGCGCGAAATTATCTATAAGCAGCGCGATGACATCAAAGATGCCGATTATGACTACATTATGCGCAATCTCAATAGGTTCATTGAAGACATCGCAAAGGTGCAAGTGTTAGATGCTTATGCAGATCCAACGAAATATCCAGAGGAGTGGGATCTACAAGGTCTCGTTGAAGCGATTGATCGCGTATTCTCGCTGGATGGTTTGGTCACATTTGATGAGATTGATGGGCTATCAAAGGATGAACTGGATAACTTCGTCATTGAGCGCTTAAAGAGCGTTATTACGTTCAAAGAGAATCTTCTTGGAAAAGGGCAACTCACGAGTGTGCTCAAATCGGTGCTACTTAAAATCACTGACGATTTTTGGACGAACCAAATCAACAGCATGGCGGTGCTTCAAGAGGGTATCAACTTCCGCGCTTACGGGCAACTGAATCCGCTCCAAGAGTACAAGAAAGAAGCTTTCGCAATGTTTGAAGAGATGGAAAGCGCAATCAAGGAGCAGTTTACACTCTTCGCATTGGGCTTCCAAGTGCAAGTTAATGCGCCTGAGATTGCTGATGATGCGCCAAGTTGGGACGGGATAAATACCATTGAAGAGCTTGAAGCGGAAGTGGCGAGGCGGCAGGATGAGATCAAAGAGTTGTTAATGACGCCTGTTGAGAACGATATGGATGTTGCAGGTAAAGATGGAGAGTGTGAGAACGAGAGAGAAGAGATGGGAAATTGGCGAGAGAGAGAAAAAGAAAGTAGCGAAAGTAGTGTTGAGGAAGCTAAAAAAGATGTTAAAACAGAAGAAGTAAAAGAAAAGAGTAAACAAGAAAATGAATTAGAAGAAGATGATGACGAGAATGAAGTTGTTCTTGGTCAAATTTGATAATTATTGTTCAGATAATTTTATAATTCAATTTTAATCGGTTAATGTTTGCCATATATATACATATATATATACTTTACTTCAGTTAGTGTTGTTGTCTCTTCTTTTTAGAAGAGCGGTGAATTCTAGGAGGTACTATTATGAAAACTATGATCAAAAAAGATTCCGTTACTGTTACTGTCCACGGTGGACAGTTTCATGCAGACGACGCTATGTGCGTCGCCCTGCTTCAACTCGGTTACGGAAAAGCGAACGTCGCGGTTCGCCGCGCGTTCAAAATCGAAGAAGGAGATGACTCCGACTATATTCTCGATATAGGTCGCGAGGACTCTGTTTCTGAGGCTCAGATCCGACTTGATCACCATCAGTCGGACAAAGGGGTTCTCACGCAAATCGATGAAACTGTTGTGCCGCACTGCGCAGCGAGTAAGCTGGCTCTCCTCATGATTGAGGATGAGTCGGAGGACTTCCGTGCAACATTTATGCGCGAGGTTCTTGTGCCGCTTGCGGCGCAGGACAACGGAGTTGATCTTGGCAACAAGATTGGCTCGAACCCGTTCAATTTTGTTCATGTGCTTAACGGCACGTGGAACGAGAACGGTTCTCCTGCGGCACAGGACGATCGGTTTGTTCAGGCGGTTAACCTTGTTCGCGAGGTTCTTGACCGCATCATCACCCACATCCGCGCAAAAGAAGAAGCCGAGAGCATCGTTCGCGACGCAATCGCAAATTCTTCCAACGGTGTGGTCCTCCTGCCTCGGTTTGCACCGTGGCAGGAGGTTGTTATCGCCGCTAACAACGGCGTTGCAAAATGGCAGTTAGTCTGCCATCCGTCCAACAGAGGTGGGTACAACCTCCAGGTTGTCCCGAAAGAGAACGGTTCGTTCGCGAGTTGGATCTCGATTCCCGATTCTGTTGGCGATTTGGAAGGTCATATCTTTCACGCGCACGGAGCCTTCGCGGGCTTCGATACGGTAGAGCACGCGCTCGCCGCTGCGAAGGAGATTATTGGCTAAATCCATATCACACCCCTTCCTTTCCCTTCGGGGATTGGTTGGGGTTTTTTTTTGTTAAAAAAGAGGTTACCATCAGGCAACCTCTTTGCACTTAACATCTATTCCTTAACTTATTTTCTTATGCTCTCTCAACCATCAACCAGCAAAATCGTCCTCATCAAACTCAGGTTCGCCATTGAGTGCATCAGCTTTGACGCCAAGGTACTCATCAAGCACCTGCTGCTTAATTCGCTCATATTGTGGCTTACCTTCTGCGCTTTCAAAGTACGCTTTAAGTTTTGGAAGTCCTTGAAAATTCTGCCCTTCAATCATATACCAAGCGCCGCCTTTGCCGATGATGTCGCTTTGTACTGCGAAATCAATCACAGCGCCCATCTCGTCAGGACCTTTGCCAAATACAATATCGAATGTTGCTGTCTTAAAAGGAGGGTATGTTTTGTTCTTAACCACTTTCACTTTTGTGTGATTTGCGGTTGCTTCATCGCCGTCTTTGATGGTTTCTCCTTTGCGCACATCAAGCCGCACCGATGCGTAAAATTTGAGCGCTCTGCCGCCCGTTGTTGTCTCAGGAGATCCCCAAGTGACGCCAACTTTTTCGCGGATCTGGTTGATGAAGATGATGGTACATCCATGCTTCGATGCTTCTCCTGTGAGCTTGCGCATTGCTTGGCTCATTAATCGTGCATGTAGTCCTACATTTGAGTCTCCAAAGTCACCATCAAGCTCTTTCTGCGGCACAAGAGCGGCAACAGAGTCAACAACAATGATGCCGACACCATCGGATTTAACGAGCATATCGACAATATCTAGCGCCTGTTCGCCAGAATCGGGCTGGGTGAACTGCAACTCTTCCATATTGACGCCAAGTGCGCGAGCATAGGACGGATCGAAAGCGTGTTCGGCATCAATGAATGCCGCAACATAACTTTCTGATTGGAACGATGCGATACACTTGAGCGCAATCGTGGTCTTTCCCGAGCTTTCTGGACCATAAATCTCAATAATACGCCCTTTTGGCAAACCGCCGCCGAGAATCATGTCAACAGGCAAAATTCCTGTGCTTACTCGCTCAACAGGCACAACAGAATCCGCGTTGAACGTCATCATGGTGTTCTCGCCATACTTCTTTTGAATCTTCTTGAGCGCTTCTTCGAGGCCGCCTTTAGGTTCGTCTTTTTTAATTCTTGCCATTTTTAGATCACCTTTCTTTTTCTACGAAAACAGCCAAACATTGCTGATTGTTGCATTTAGGTGTTTGTAAAGGCGCATGAGTCCAAGTTCGCACATTAGGATTGCTACCGCTTTGAGTTCTTCCTCAATAACGCCTTTTAAAGATGGGTGCGCGATCTTTCGTAGCGTTTCAATAGAAGCTAGTTTTCCGTCCATGAAACTTTTTACAATTTCTTGTGCACCTTTTGATAAAGACAAAAACAGTTTTTCTTTTATAGGATTTAGAGAAGTCTCAACAATCTCAGTGTTATTTGTCTTGAGAACAAGTTGCTCATTGTCAGCAACAATAATGTCAAGTGAGTCGCCATCTTTGACCGACTGGATAATTTTTCCGTTCTCAAAATCAGAAATCAACTGAATTGCAATCAAGTTGATCCTTTTTTCGTTCTCAGTGCGCTGCTTGTCAAATTCGTCCATCTGGATTCTCATCTCCCTTCTTTTTAAGTAAGTTCAGTGTAACATAAGCGAAAAAGAAATTCTGAAAAACGCAAAATAAAAGCCGCTTGACTAATCATGAAGGAAAGGCAAGCGAACTTTTGTTTGGTTTCAATCCGCGCACTCACATGGAGTGCGATATTTTGCGATTTAGACTGCGATAGACACGCATGTTTGTTTCAATCCGCGCACCTGCGAGAGGTGCGATTATCAATAAATGCCGCAACGTAACCCGCTGCTTGGTTTCAATCCGCGCACTCGCGTGGAGTGCGATTGTATATTACTGCCATAACTCTCATCGTTTCAATCCGCGCATCCATGAGGGATGCGATAGCCAACTTTGCGTTAACTAACCTAACTTTGGGTTTCCCACCAATTTAGGGTTTTCTCGGCACATCAATCCCCACTTTAGCCTCCGTTGTGGTTTAGATGTGCCTACAAAATATAGCCAAATTTATGTTCACTTGGGGTTCTCACTCACATTCGGTGCTCTACCATTTGTTGTTCTTAGTATATATCAAAACGACGATAAGTGAGTAGTTGAAGTTGTGGATGTTCGAGCCATAACCATCGTCAAACGCTTGAATCAAGATTCCACGCACATTACCCTGCTCCGAAATCGGTACAAAGAGCACGTTTTTTAGTGGATCGATTGCGGCATCTTCAACTTGCATTGAAGATACTTGATTATTGTCAATCGTGTCAATAATTCGCTCATAGATAGCGTCGTTTTCGATTACTGCCTTGTCGTTAAATTTAACCCCATTGGGGGAGAATGAGTTATTAAGCGCTAGTGAGTATTCTTCCTCATCGTCAACGTGCTCTACATCTTTAATAATCAATGCAGTGTATAAAGATTCGTTTATCTCTATGAATATCCGAAAAATGTTCTCAAGGTTTTCTTCTGTTGTTCGTGTGGAATCATACTGCGCATTTGCGATCAGCAAGAAATAGTTTTGCGCTACATCGCTGTTAATCTGCTGATATGTTTGGTTTTCTTTGTAAAGTTTCTCGAATCTGGTCTTAATGCGCTCAAAGTCAGTTTGCAGCCGCTCGTTGCTCGTTTTAACATCTTCAAGCTCTCTGTTGATATCTTTTGTTCTGCCTTTGAAGAACACTAATTTTCGCTTTAGTTTGTCAATTTCTTCGCGCTGTTCGGGCTTCTCCACTTCAACTTTTACTGGCACTTTTGACTTGATGACAGTTTCGCGGAAGATTACATCGCGCTCATCAACACAGCTCATAATAGCGCGGCAGATAATCGGTGAAATTAGAATAAACAGCGTCTCTTTGGAGTAAGTTAGGTTGACGGGCGACATCCCGTAAATCACCTGAATCGCATAGAAACTGCCAAATTGGAGCAGCAAGTGCGCCAAGATGTTGTAGGTGTTGTTGCGTAATGACTCAATTGTGTAGAACGATGAGAGGATAATAAACAGCAGAATCTGTTCATATCCTGTATTGAGCGCCATTTGTGCAAATAGGAATGTCTCCATCAGGAACACAAATTGCACCAACAAAAGCGGCAACACTTTGCGCGAAATTGCGTAGAAGAAGATGCTAAACAAAAACACAACACCCCACATTGCGCTAAATGGGAGCACTGATGGGTTCAGAATCATTTCTTGCGCGTGAATAGCGCAATAAATCAAAAATGGAAGCGCGTAGATGGTGCGCGATAGAAGGAGGTAATTCATGTATTGATCAGACCTTTCTAGGTTTATTGATGTTTTGTTCTTGTTAATTCTTTGTTTCTGATTTTACCAAAATGAAATAAATGAGCGTGCTCGCGAGAACTATACGCATTTGTCTCAGAGTCTGTCGTGGATGCTCCGCACAAACTCCCTTGAGTGGATGATCTAGTCCGCTCAACCTGAACCCTTCAATGGCCTTTTTTTTGCAACAAAAAAGCCCGCAAGTGCGGGCTTAAAAACTTTTGTTCGTTTTTCTTTGCCTTACTTCTCGTCGTCATCGTCATCTTCGTATTCATACTCTTCTTCGTCAATGCTCTTTGCCTTACGATAATAAACACCGATGCAAAGCGCAATCCAGATTAAGAGTCCAACAATACCGCTCTGGTAGATGTACGCCGTTTCGTCGTTGTAGTTGCCGATTTTTGTGTCCGATGTGAAGTTGAATGGGAACTCAATCTTTGTAGCAAACATGTCAATATCGGAATCGTAGTTGATGTGTACGTATTCCTGATATGTGTCGCCTGCTGTTGTGTCTTCGGTTTTTGTCCCATAAACGAGCCAAAGGATTTTTTCTTCATCTGGCTCAATCATGGTCTTATCGAGCGCACCTGCGAAGAACCCCGCCTTAGCTAAGACTTCCTGCCAAGCGCGGTTGGGACGAATCAACTGGTCGCCAAAGGTGTGAATCTTAAAGTTGTCGCAGTTGATGTTAATCGGCGTGTCCGACAGGTTGCGAATTTTGAGCCGCAGGATGAACGGATTTGGATCAATGAACTCATTGTCCTTATTCAGCGAAAGTTTGCTTTCCCCTGGCTGAATTTCGTTGAAGTTCGGATCATTGTAAATGCCCTCAGACTTCACAAAGAGCTGGAATAATGGCATTTCCATGCGGTATGTTTTGTCGATGTATACCTGCATTTTGCCGATTAGGTACGCCTGTGTGTTCTTATCTGTGGTCATATTGTGCACAGTAGTGACAGCATCAGGGTGATAGATCACCGACTTTGACCACAATTCAATCGCAAATAATCCAATAACCAAACCAACAATGGTGACAATCGCCATTGTGATTCTAAGTTTGCCTTTTGTCATTATGTATGCCTCCATTGTAAAATGTAATCTGCATCAAGTATAACATTAACCGCCAAGAAGTCGATTGATGTCAGCGCCAAGTCCAAGCAGGAATAGTGCTCCTATAACGGCAATACCAACATACGAAATTGCTTCTACTGTGCGCTCACCAAATGCGTTTCTTGTGACAAGCTGAACAGCGTCAAACGTGATACGACCGCCATCAAGGAGCGGAATTGGGAGAAGATTGAAAATGCCAATTTGGATTGAGATAACGGCAAACATAAAGACAAGTCCAGTGACACCAAATTGCGACTTAACAGCAAACATCTCTGTTGAAATTCCAACTGGACCTGATACATTTTTTGCGATTTCACCGCCGCCCATTTTACCAAGGGTTGCGAATCCATCGTGGATTTGTGTTAAGAGTGCTGCTGATAGATTTTTTGCAATGCCAAAGGAGTCAAAGAATGGCGCAGTTTTCACAGTGCGTTCCATCATGATACCAACGGGAACATCTTTATCCTTGTTCACATGGACAGTTTGCTCTTCACCGCCACGAATGAGCGCGATGTCAAGCTCTGTGTTGCTTGTGATGATATTGCGTATATCATTGTTAAATTCACCGTCAAGCGCTACTCCGTTGACAGACAGGATGTTATCTTTCGGCTGTAATGCGCCATCAGCGGCATAACCACTTGCGACGGATTCAACTACGCTTGTTCCTGTCGGCATTCCTGTGAACGCAATGGCAATCCAAATGGCTACAAAAGCGGAGAGGATGTTAAAGGTTGCTCCTGCAACAAGAACTACAAATCTGCGCCAAAACAGTGACCATGTGATGTGTGCGAGCATGGAGTCAATTTCGGGGAGTTTATTAAACCCGCCCAAAGGGATAAGTCTAAGCGAATACTCCGTTTCTCCGCGCTTAAAGCTGAATAGTTTCTTTCCGAAACCAATGGCGAACTCTTCTACTTTAAATCCAAGCGCTTTTGCTGCGACAAAGTGACCGAGTTCGTGGATGAAGATGATAAACGCGAACGCCAATACGACGCACGTTATGTTCCAAATTGTTGATAGTTCCATTGTTGATACCTCGCTATTTTCAATAGATGTTCAAAGTATACCATGAATTCGGTAGTTGTTTCTTGTTTTTTGAAAGATAAAATAGGATAATCAAGTTGAGATTTGTTTATTCTTATTTTGAAAAGGAGAAGTGATCATTATGAGGATTGAAGAGTTTTTGATGAATCAGGCGTTGTTGGGCGCAGGAAATCATAGGCCTAATCCGCGCGAAAAGATGGCGGCTGAGATTCTGAACGGATTCAGAACCGCTGCTTCTGTGGACGCGGTTGTGCACATGGCACACTATACGCCACAAGACTATCACAACGCTGAATTTGGCAGTATGACATTTATGTCAGATCTGCACAGGTTAGGGGTGTTCGCAATCCCCACGATGTCATGGCTTGAACCTCTTGCGTATCGTCTGAGCGGCAAGAAGGTTCTTGACCTGATGTCTGGGCGCGGCATGATTTCGGCGGTGTTGCAGTCGTTGGGTGTTGACATCACGCCAGTTGACAACGGATCGTGGGGTCTTGACGAAATCGTTGAAACGCAGCGAATGAGCTGTATTGAGGCGATTAAGGAATTCAAGCCAGACGTTGTTGTCTGCGCTTGGCCTGACGATAACGTGCGTGATCAGTCGGAGACGTTCGAGGATGTATGCCGCTACATTTTCGACAACGCTCTGCCGATTGAAATCCTTTATATCGGCGAACCAGCGGGCGGTTGTAATGCAAGTGATAGCTTCCCATACCACATGGAGTGGGACGAGGAGTTAATGGATGGTTATGTCACACTTTCCTATTTGCACGACGCTCCTGCATGGATTCGGAAAGGCTAACAGGAAGGCTGATAAGAGCAAAAAGGGCGCAGAAATGCGTCTTTTTTGTTGTTTTTACGCAGTTTTTGTGTTTTTTCTCAATAAATACGATATACTACATGTAGATCTATTTTGCAAAAGAAAGGAAGTTAAACATAAATGTACGAAACAGAACAGGAAGAACAGAAAGTAGAACTTGAAGGCTTCATCGAAAAAATAATCTTTACCAACAAAGAAACAGGTTGGAGTGTCCTTGCAGTACATCCTAAAAACGAAGAACTTGGAATGAAAGAAATCACCGTAACAGGTGTTATTTTTGAAGCTCGCAAAAATGACGAAATCCATATCAAAGGCGTTTGGATTCACAACGCAAAGTACGGAAAACAAATAAAAGCAAGCGAATTAAAGATTCCGATGCCAACATCAATTCATGGCATATACAAACTGCTTAAAACGAAAGATTTTTTGCCTGGTGTTGGACCAATGCTTGCCCAGTCAATTGTGGACAAGTTTGGCGTTGATACTTTCCGTATCTTTGATGAAGAACCTGAGCGTCTTCGTGAGATTAAGGGCATAACTAAAAAGAAGCATGAGAAAATCATGTCTGCTTATCATGCAAAAACTCAAATGCAAGATCTTCTTGCTTTTTGTGCAACATACAACATTTCCCCTAATATGGCTCATAAAATCTTTTTCGCTTATGGGAATAGTGCGGTTACGATTATCTCGCGTAATCCATACCTGCTAACTGAGCTTGGTCATGGTGTAAAAGGCATTGGCTTTAAGAAGGCAGACCTCATCGCAAAGAAACTTGGTCTTCCGATGGATTCACACGATAGGAAGACACACGGTATCGTTTATTACCAAAACGAATGTGCGGCGAAAAAGGGCGGTGTAGCAGTCCCTCGCGATGAACTCATCGAAGAGGCATCTGAAGCACTGGAACTTCCATACGAAAATATCGAAAATACGCTTGATGAAATGCTCACTTGGACTGGGAAAGCGGCTGTTTTGACACAAGATGTTCTTGGGGATGAAACCTGCATTTGGTCGCGCTCTATGTACTACAAAGAGCTGTTTGTTGCGCACAAAATCCTTTCGCTTTCTCATGCCGAACCGAATTATTATGTCCCTTCTAATGTTGAAGAGCTTATTAAAGAGACTGAAGAACATAACAATATAGAGCTTGCCGACAAACAGCGAGAAGCGCTCATTATGGCAATTAAGAGTAATTTCTCGGTCATTACTGGCGGTCCAGGCGTTGGAAAAACTACGATTATTCGTTGTCTTATTTCAGTGCTTGCAGAGGGTAACAGAATTGCCCTTGCAGCTCCTACTGGGCGTGCAGCGAAACGTATGAAAGATGCGACGAAACATCGCGCAACGACAATTCATAGACTGCTTGGTTGTGGCTCAGGTGATGAGGATGAGGATGAAGAAGACGATGACGACACTGTAAACGAAGAAGATGACACCGCATCTGCATTGGATTATCGGTTTGACCATAATGCGAAAAATCCTCTCAAACAAGATGTGTTTGTGATTGATGAAAGTTCAATGGTTGATATCTCATTGATGAAATACCTGCTTGAAGCGATTCCGGATGGCAAAAAAGTGATTATTGTTGGCGATGTTGACCAGCTTCCATCTGTCGGTCCAGGTAAGGTTTTGGAAGATATTATCAAGTCTGGCGCTGTCCCTGTGTGCAGACTAGATGTTATCTATCGCCAAGCAAAAGAGAGCAAAATCATCACAGCATCGCATGAAATTAATCATGGTCGTATGCCTAAAATCACCAATCAAGAGAATGATGATTTCTTTCTAATTCAAACCGCCGACAATATTAGTTGCGCAAATATGGTGCGAAAACTAGCACAGTATATTCCTAACAAATTTGGTTGCGATCCGCTTTGGGATGTTCAGGTGCTCTCTCCTAAACGTGCATCTGATGTTGGTACGGAAGCGCTGAATAGAGCGCTGCAAGAGGACTTTATTCCAGATGTTGCTGTTAAACGCGCACAACTTGAAATCAAAGAGCGCATGAAGCACAAAGTTGAAGTTTCCGATGAGGATAAAAAAGTTCTGAATCAAAAAATTAATACGCCAATCTTTGTTGCTCGCTATAACATTTATGCCGTCGGGGACAAGGTGATGCAAACAGTAAATTCTTACCAAAAAGGCGTATTTAACGGCGACATCGGGCAAATTATTTGGTTCAATACTGAGTATTTGGACAGAAAAGAAGATGTGGAAGATTTCGCTATCGTTGCTTTCCCAAGCGATGATGGGAGCGGAACGGTCGAAAAAAAATACTCCAAAGAAGAGCTTAAAATGGAGCTTACCTTGGCGTATGCGTGTACTGTTCATAAGTCACAAGGCTCTGAATATCCATTTGTGATAATTCCAATAATGCCAACGTTTTCCATTATGCTCCAACGCAAATTATTGTATACAGGTGTGACGCGTGGGCGAAAATTAGTGTGCTTAGTTGGTCAAGAAGATGCTGTTAAAAAGGCTGTCAGAGATGTTTACCGCAAGTATGTCAGCAACAGACGCACTAAGTTGCAGTATTGGCTCACGGAAGGGGAACATTCTTTTGTAGAACCAACTGAATCGCAACAGAGGTTTCTATATTAAAAAGAAACTAGATCGGTTTTCGTTCCGATCTAGTTTCTTTAATTTGGATGTGTTTTTTGCACGTCTTTAGTTGATGTTAACCTTTTGATTGCTCTTGCGCTGCAACCTCTTTTTTATACTCATTAATAAACCTGTCGTGTTTGTTGAATTGCGCCTCAGTGTAATATTGTTGCTCTGTCCAACCATGTTTGTTTTTGATATAAGATTTAATGTCTTCAGGATCATAGCCTTGTGTCTTAATCCTTTTATCGAATCCATTTCTTTGTGTTACGGCTCTGTTATATTGTTTCTGGTTTTCAAAGTCTGAGTCTGTGTAATGTATATCAGGATTTTTTTGGAAGAAATCTGCAACAGCGGCTTTCCGTTCAGCTTCAGTCATTTGGTTCGTTAATTTTCTTGTTCCTTCTTTTGTCCTTGGCATCCCGTCATCGGAACCGCCAGCACTGCCGCTTGATTTGCTGTTGTAAATGTCATTAAACCCTGCAATCTCTTCATCCTGCCGTTTGTATGCCCACGCGGCGGTAGCAATCATGCCTAATGCGCCAACACCTGCGGCCGTTGTTTTGCCACTAAATGAATCAAACAGCCCATTAATGTTGCTTTCGTCACTATCGGCATCTTTTAGCGTGTCTTGTGAAATGACTTCACTGGTTAATTTGGCAATACCTTCGTAATCGCCTGCGGCTTTGAGTTCAGAATAGCGCTTGAGGAATGACGGAATGGAGCATTGTGAGATGTCGATTCCATCGTTTAAGCACTGAATTTGCACATCAGCGCCAGTGTCGCCGAAGAGATCATGGTCAATGACATTGCCGTTTTCGTCTTTGGCGAAAAGTTGGATGTCTTTGAAGCCATCCTCTTTGGCAAACGCGCTAATTGCAGAACCAAGTTGGAAATGTTGCATGTCGATTTTGTAGTTAATGAGCGTACTGTCGCCATTGCCATTGACATTTTCGACATTGCGAACTTCCTTCTTGTCGTTGACTGCAATACCGCGCACAGATTCGCTGACGTTGCCATTCGCGTCGCATCGTGTCAAAATATTGGCGTAATAGGACATGTAATTGGGGTCATTACTGTCGCCAATAACCATCTGCGATTGTGCTACCCAAGAGCCGTCTTCGTACACAGTGCGCTTGGAATAGATGATTGCGACAGTAACGATAAATAGATAATTTCCAAGAAAACGGTTGTAAATAGAATAAATCATGGTATAATTTTTATTAAGAAAGGAGAACCATT
>QWCI01000052.1_pt1 | contig 56045 bp, 42 predicted proteins | sample 1972541 | NCBI WGS metagenome assembly QWCI01 (sample SAMN09866712, study PRJNA288562) | Human oral metagenome isolate term3_saliva, whole genome shotgun sequencing... | isolation source: mouth | host: Homo sapiens | place: USA: California | reverse complement strand
AAGTATCTTGTATTAGATTGTGCAATGATGTCAGACTTATTTAGGTGGTTATAGCACCGGGGTTCCACCTCTTACCATTCCGAACAGAGAAGTTAAGCCCGGTTGCGCCGATGGTACTGTCCACAAGACGGGAGAGTAGGTCGCCGCCTTTTTTAAAAATAAGAGACTCCTATCAGAGCAATCATCTGATGGGAGTCTTTTTTTGTGTTTCAGGCAGAAGGGCTCGCAGATTTACTTTTCTGAGTGGAGAAGCTGGGCTGAAGAGGATTGGAATAATCTGCTGTATTGTTGTTTTTGATTGAGATACTTTTAATTATTCCAAAATTGGGGAGGGATGAGACTGTTTCATTTGGTGAGCTGTTTTAGTCTGTGTAAATTTGCAGGCACTAAACATGATAAATATTTAAGATAAAATGAAGAGAAAAGTATTTTTGGCAGCGGCGGTGGTTGCTGCTGGGTTCGCACTGACATCCTGCGGAACAACGAGTAGCGCTGCACTTTCTAATATCCTTGGCGGAACGACAACTACAGCGAATAATAGTGAGAAAAGCGGAGGTACTACTGGCTTGTTTGGTAATATCCTCAGTTCTTTTTTAGGCAACAAGGCGGTAACAGAAGAGGACCTGTATGGCACTTGGAAGTACACTGGTACCGATTGCGTTTTTGAAACGGAGAATCTCCTGAAGAAGGCCGGAGGTGCTGTGGCTGCCAATAAAATTGAGAGCGAAATCAATGAGCAGTTGAGTAAGGTTGGTATTAAACCAGGAGCTTGTACGTTCACTTTTAATAAGGATAAGACGTTTAAGGCCAATGTTGGCGGCCGCAATCTCAGTGGTACTTACGCTCTTGATAGCAAGAACAAAACGATCAAGTTTTCTACGCTTTTTGGCCTTGGCTCTATGACTGCAAACGTAGCTAAGAGCAACGGCAAAATCAGTTTGCTGTTTGATAGCGATCGCCTTCTCAAACTTGCCGCCCTCCTCGGTTCAGCCTCTGGGAATTCTACCCTCTCCACGCTTTCTAAGCTCGCAGGAAGTTACGATGGCATGAAGCTCGGTCTCCAAATGGAGAAGTAAAAGATACCGTTATATCTGTATAAAAGAACAAGGAAGAAGTCCATGTCGACTCCGTTCCTTGTTCTTTTTTGTTGATAACTTGTTAAACTTCAAACAAAAAGAGTAAATGGATATCTACATCAATAGCGCTGCAGGTTCATCCTTTTCCTTGTTTCTGAAGGATTTCTTTTAGTTTTGTATCAAATATTTTAGTTTTCTTTGGTATATTGAAAGAAAAAAATATCTTTGCGATGTGAGCGTATTATCAGCTCATATATTTTGGTAAAAGAGGCGTTATGCCCTATTCTTGTATGTACGAAGCCTGAGAAACTTCCAAACAATGTGACAAGAAAGGTCGTAATGGTCTCCACGCATATAGCGTGGGGCTGTTATTCCCACATCTGTCACAAAAGGTTTTCTCAGGGTCTGTACATTAAGACGTGGAGCATACAGTTCCGCCCTTCTTGCATGTTAACTTAAGCGGTCTATAGGAACTGTACGACCCAGAGAAATATATTATGGCTATTTCAATGATTGAACCCCGTAGTGCTTGTATTTGGAATGTTTGGGCAACTATTTGCTGCTGTCTGGCAGTCATAATATGTCATTGAGCAATGGCAGATTTCAGATAAAGCGTGATAGTTATACATACCTACAACAACAGTCAGAGGTTAGGAGAATGACGAAGAATGACCTACTTTGGAACAAAGAGAAAATTCATCAGCGTCACTTAAAGATAGTCAACTTTTTGATACAAACACTTTAAATAATAATAGTATGGGGAATAAATTAGAAAAGGCTATTGAATGGTGCATCTTTCAAAGTCGATGGCTTCAAGTTCCTGTGTATCTTGGAATGTGCGTAGTGATGGGAATGTACTCTTTCGTTTTTTGTAAAGAAGTTGTACATAGCTTGATACATATAGGGACGTTCACAGAAGAAACCATCCTGATGTTGGCTATAGGTATGGTGGATGTTTCTATGGTTTTGAATCTAATCATTGTGTGCGTAATTGGTGGATACTGGTCGTTTGTTAGCAGATTGGAGATTATCGAGAATGACAAGGATACTAATCAGTTTGGTTATCTTGGAAAGATAAGTCCCAATGCCTTAAAACACAAGCTGATGATATCGCTCATTAGTATTTCTGCCGTCCATTTGTTGGAAACATTTGTAGCTGAGAATATTGACACACAACACACGATTATGCAAATCAGTATTCATGTCGTATTCGTTTTATCTGCTTTGGGTATTACATACATGGATAAAATAGGGCATGCACAACATTAAATAGAGATAGGATATGATGAAGCGATAGGGTTGGCTTACATCATGCCGCCCATGCCAGGAGCGGGCATTGCGGGAGCAGGATTTTCTTCCTTCTTGTCGCAGATGACACACTCGGTGGTGAGGAACATACCAGCAACAGAAGCAGCGTTCTCAAGTGCAACGCGAGCCACCTTTGCGGGGTCAACAACACCAGCAGCGCGGAGGTCTTCGTACTTCTCGGTCTTGGCGTTGTAGCCATAGTTGCCCTCGCCCTCGCGAACGTTGTTTACAACCACAGCACCCTCGATGCCAGCATTGTAGCAAATCTGGCGGAGTGGTTCTTCAATAGCGCGGCGGATGATAGCGATACCCGTCTGTTCGTCTTGGTTGTCGCCTTTCAGATCGTCGAGAGCCTTCTGTGCGCGGATGTAGCTTACGCCGCCACCCGTCACGATACCTTCCTCGATAGCTGCACGCGTAGCGCAGAGAGCATCGTCGCAGCGGTCTTTCTTCTCCTTCTGTTCAGTTTCAGAAGCAGCACCCACCTCGAGCACGCAAACGCCACCGCTCAGTTTTGCAAGGCGTTCTTGGAGTTTCTCCTTGTCGTAAGAAGATGTGCTGTTTGCAATCTCGTTCTTGATTTGGTTGATACGATCCTGAATCAAGTTCTTCTGACCAGCACCGTTCACGATGGTCGTGTTCTCCTTAGAGATGGTCACCTTATCGGCAGAACCGAGCATTTCGAGCGTAGTCTGTTCGAGCTTCAAACCCTTCTCTTCGCTCACAACAACGCCACCCGTCAGCACAGCGATGTCCTCCAGCATGGCCTTGCGGCGATCGCCGAAGCCAGGAGCTTTCACAGCGCAAATCTTCAAGCTACCACGCAGGCGGTTTACTACGAGCGTAGTCAGTGCCTCGCTGTCCACATCCTCAGCAATAACAAGGAGAGGACGGCCGCTTTGTGCTGCTGGTTCGAGCACGGGGAGGAAATCCTTCAGGTTAGAAATCTTCTTATCGTAGATGAGAATGTACGGCTTCTCCATGTCGCACTGCATCTTTTCAGAATCGGTCACGAAGTAGGGAGAGAGGTAACCGCGGTCGAACTGCATACCTTCCACAGTCTTGAGCACCGTGTCGCGACCCTTTGCGTCCTCAATGGTGATAACACCGTTTACGCTGACAGCGCGCATACCATCGGCAATGAGCTTACCAATTTCAGCATCGTTGTTAGCAGAGATGCTTGCCACCTGCTCAATCTTCTCGTAGCTTTCGCCCACTTGTTCAGCCTGTGCCTTGATACCTTCTACCACTTTTGCCACAGCCTTGTCCATACCGCGCTTCAGATCGAGCGGGTTAGCACCAGCTGCCACATTTCTCATACCCTCAGTCAGGATAGCCTGCGTCAGGACGGTAGCAGTCGTAGTACCATCGCCGGCATCGTCGCCCGTCTTGCTCGCAACGCTCTTCACGAGCTGTGCGCCAGCATTCTCGAAACTGTCTTCCAGTTCGATTTCTTTTGCCACTGTAACGCCATCTTTCGTGATGCGCGGAGCACCGAATTTCTTGTCGATCACCACATTGCGACCTTTAGGGCCGAGGGTTACTTTCACTGCGTTTGCCAAAGCGTTAGCACCTTCGCGGAGCGCTTCGCGCGCATCCACATTGTATCTGATATCTTTTGCCATGATAAATCTTTATTTTGAAATGTATAATGTTAGTTCTTGAAAACGATTATTTCACTACTGCCAAAACGTCACTCTGACGCATGATGAGGAAATTTTCGCCGTCCAGTTCCACTTCCGTACCGCTATATTTTCCATAGAGTACCTTATCGCCCACTTTCAGAACCATTTCCTCGTCTTTTGTGCCTTGCCCAACGGCCAGCACCTTACCTTCGATGGGACGTTCTTTCTTTGCGGTGTCGGGGATGATAATGCCACCGGCTGTTTTCTCTTCAGCCTCTTGTGGCTGCACCAGAACTCTGTCTGCTAATGGTTGAATGTTCATAATACTTGTATTTTAGTTTTGATTATTTACGTATTTGTTTGCGACAATGCCTTTATACTAAAAGCGTGCCAAACATGGGAAATTAAAGTGCAAAATAAGGAAAACAAGAGAGAATCTATCTCCTGAATCATCAGATAGGTGGTATTTATCAGCAAACAGCGCGTTCTGTCCCATAAGTCTATCCCCCTCGTAAATATCCTTATTGTATCAGCTGACGCAATAAGGAAGCCAGCCGACACAATAAGGCTGTCAGCTGACAACCTTATTGTATTTTTAGGCGCCTTTAAGTGGCATGAAATCAGGTTTTTAACTATGGAATGTGGATTTTCTGAAATCGAAAGAGAATGACTCCTTGGCTTTTTTCGTGCTACTATCAATCACTCTGCCTCCTTCCGTCTTCTATCCTCGCTACTCTCTATGGAACGGTAGAGAAATCTTTTGATGGAAAAGAATAAACGTCCTGTTTTTCGGCAAATGTTAGGGAAGTGAAGAAAGGGGGTAGTGTGCAGATAGTCTTTATTCCTTTGTCTGTGTAGCGTTTTTTTCTTGTCTGATTTATGCTTATTTTTGCAAATAATAAAATTGAATACGATATGGACAATAGAATGAAAGATTACCTTCCACCTATGGATACAGAAAAGCTCAATGCGCTTTTCGAGATAGAAAATGCCTTCAAAGCTGGTAAACTGTCGGCTGCCGAAGCCCAACAGCAGATCAAAGAACGTGTGGGAAAAGTTAGTGCCTATCATGTGGCCTACATAGAACAAACGATGACGGAAGAAAGCAGCGATGAATGTATCCGCGAGGATGTGCATTCCGTGATAGATATGCTGGGCGATGCCATCGACAATAGTTTGCCCAATCTTCCAGCCGACCACCCCATCATGCACTATCTCAAAGAGAACGAAGAGATGAAGCGTTTGCTCTTGGCGGTGGAGGATTTGGTGCAATATCCCATGATTAAAAACCAATGGTTAGAACTCTACGAGAAAATCAGTCAATACCCCTTACACTACAAGCGCAAGCAAAATCAGCTCTACCCCGTGCTTGAGCAGAAAGGTTTTACCCGCCCCACGACCACGATGTGGACTTTCGACGATATGGTGCGCGATGAAATCAGAGAAGCCGAACGCTTGTTGCGCGAGGACAACGAAGATGCTTTCATCAAGCAGCAAGAACGCGTGCTGCTATATGCGCGCGATTTGATGCAGAAGGAAGAATTCATCCTCTATCCCACATCCCTCGCGCTCATCAGTGCCGAAGAATTTGAAGACATGAAGAGTGGTGACCAAGAAATTGGCTTTGCCTTTTTCGAGGTGGAGCATACCGCAGCCGAAGTGAAGCCGCAAGCTGCCCCCGCTGCTCAGAACGATTTTGCCAACGACCTGCAAGCCCTGCTCGCTAAGTATGGCTATGCTGACAAAGGCAACAACATTCTGGACGTTGCAACGGGAAAACTCACCCTGGAGCAGGTGAATCTGATTTACAAGCACCTGCCCATCGACATCTCCTTTGTAGACGAGAACGAACTCGTTTGTTTCTATTCCGACACCGACCACCGTATCTTCCCGCGTAGTAAGAACGTCATCGGGCGCGAAGTGATGAATTGCCATCCGCGCAAGAGTGCCCACATCGTTCGCGAAGTGATCGACAAACTCAGAAGTGGCGAGCAGGACAAGGCCGAATTCTGGATCAATAAGCCGGGATTGTTCATCTATATTATATATGTGGCTGTGCGCGACAAGGAGGGCAACTTCCGCGGTGTACTCGAAATGATGCAGGATTGCACACACATCCGCGCTTTGGAAGGTTCGCAAACGCTGCTCACCTGGAGCAATGGCGATGCCCCAGCAGCTGCCGAAGCACCCACCCAAGTTGAGACGGAACAAACCGAAGTTGCCGAAACGCAAGCCGTGACGGAGATCACGCCACAAACGCGCCTGAAAGATCTTCTGGCGCAATATCCCACGCTCAAAAGTCGTTTGCCCGAATTGGATTCCAAATTCAAAATGCTCAATACGCCGCTTGGTCGGCTCATGATAGGAAAAGTGGACATACAAGCCATGAGCGACCGCACAGGTATGCCGCTCGAACAGCTCATCGAAGGGATAAAGAAACTCATTCGCTGATTTCTTGTAAGAATCATATTGTAAAACTTCTTCCGCCTATGGACGTGCCTCCCCGCATCTCCATAGGCGTTTTTCTGCTTCCCAGATAGAGCCAGCGCGGCAAAACTTCTTTTGGTAGGCTGCCTCGATGGGAAATCGTCCAACTCAGTGGCTCATATCGGTTCCAAGGTGCTAATCCGCGGCGGGTATACTTTCCTATTTTGTAGTTTTATGCTATCTTCGCCGAAAATGACAAAACAGAAAGATATGACAACAATACAAATTCCTTCGCTGGAGAAAATGCCGCAAGCAGTTGAGCAGTTTATCGCCGCTATGGCAGATCGAAAAGTCTTTGCCTTTTATGGAAAAATGGGGGCAGGGAAGACCACATTTATCAAAGAACTCTGCAACGCGCTCGGTACGGACGACGAGGTGAATTCTCCCACCTTTGCCATCGTCAATGAATACGCAACGCCGCAAGGTCCTATCTTCCATTTCGATTTCTATCGCATCAAGAAAGAAGAAGAGGTCTACGACATCGGCTATGAGGACTATGTTTATTCGGGCAACCTCTGTTTCATGGAATGGCCCGAACTCATCGAAGATATGCTCCCCGAAGATACCGTGCGCGTCAATATCGTGGAAAACGAGGACGGCACTCGCACGCTGACAATGGACGATCCGCAATAATCTCGCACATATCCCCAAAAGTAACGCATAAACATGAAAACACTTTCCGCCTTTTTCCTGGCCCTACTCATTGGTCTCCCAACCAGTGCGCAGAATTTCCGCCAACTGCGCGACGTGAAGGTGAACGAAACCTCCCTCGACCTTTCTAAAACCAACTGCACGGTGATTCCCCGCAACGCCATGCACTCGCGCTATCGGCTGCGGTCGCTCGTTTTGCCGTTGCAGCTCGACTCCGTGGGTAGTCAAGCCTTCTTTGCCTGCAAGGGCATCGGCGGGCGCTTGCGTTGGGCGCTTGCGTTTCCCCGCCACTACCCGCGTGATAGAGGCTTCAGCGTTCAACGGTTGCAGCAAGTTGCGCGAACTCTCCTTTGAAGGAACTACGCGCATCGCTCCTTTTGCCTTTGCCAATTGCAGCGGCCTCCGCACTGTGCGCCTCTCGGCCCTTGTGCCACCCATTTGCGCCGACAATGCCTTCGACGGCATCGACCTCCGCCGCGTGGAACTCATTGTTCCGGAGCGGGCTCGCAAGGACTACCGCCGCGCACCAGGCTGGCGACATTTCTTTGGCAAAAAGGAAATGGCAAACGTGTGCCGTCCCGAGGAGATTCTCGTCCCCAAACCGCTCACGCTGGAGGTGTTTCCCGAAGAAGCCTTTGAGGAAGCAGCGGAGAGCAGCGGCAAGCGGAAACGCATCCACCATCGCCCCCTCACTTGGGCCGATGTGATTGGCGTGGAAGCCCCTCAGGAATTGAACAACGAGAAGTTGCAAGCCGAACGCATACTCGCAGAGCGCACGGCCTATATGAAAGTGCGTCGCAAAACAGGTCCGACCATTCAGCTCCAACTCGACGCCTCTCTCCCCAATGATGAGGCCTACACCTTGGATGTTTCCAAGAAAGGCGTAGTGCTCAAAGGCAAGACAGCCGCCGGTGTGTTCCGCGGACTGATGACGCTCGAACAGCTCTGCATCGGTAACGGCTCAGGGGCGCGCTCTGAGAAAATCCCCGCCTTGCACATTGCCGACCAACCACGCACGCAGATCCGCGAATTGATGGTCGACCCCGTGCGCCATTTCATTCCCTTTGCCGACTTGAAGGCCTTTGTTGTGGAAATGGCGCGCTATAAATACAATGCGCTGCACCTCCATTTGGTGGACGATCAAGGCTGGCGCATCGAAATCAAGAAGTATCCGCAGCTCACGCAGAAAGCCTCCGACCGTGTGGGCATGGACGATATGCCCGAGCGCATCAGTGGTTTCTACACCCAGGCACAGATGCGCGAACTCGTCCGCTTCGCCGCGCAGTATCACGTTATGATTATCCCCGAGATAGAACTGCCGGGACATGAGGTGGCTGCCGTCCATTGTTTCCCGCAACTGTCGTGTGCCAAGAAGCCCGTACCCATTCGCTTGACGTGTGGCGTGAGCAACGAATTGCTCTGCCCCGCCGAACCCTTTGTTTATGAATTTCTCGACAATGTCCTTACGGAGTTGGCCGATGTATTTCCAGCTCCCTATGTTCATTTGGGAGGCGACGAAGCAGGTCAGCCACCTTTGGGCGCATGGAGCGATTGTCCCGCTTGTCAGGAGCTGAAGCGCAAAGAAGGATTTACGGAAAACTGGCAGTTGCAGCAGTATCTCTTCGACCGCGTCATCGATCGCCTCAAGGCGCTGAAGAAGACACCGATGTATTGGTACGAGCAAGAATTCAAAACGATACAACCAGGCTGCGTTGTCTATGCTTGGCGTCATGGTCTGACAAAGACGGCCATCGATGCAGCCGTGCGCAACAAAGCTCAAATCATGCTTTGCCCTGGCGAGCACTGTTATCTCGACTATCCGCAGCAGCGCGGCGATATGCCGGAGGTGAACTGGGGAATGCCCGTCACTACACTTCAGCAGACTTATCGCCTCGATCCTGCGTGGGGACAGGATAGCACCTTTGTGCGTGAGAACCTGCTCGGCGTTAGTGGCACACTTTGGAGCGAATGTATCAACTCCACCGAGCGCCTTTACTATCAGGCCTTCCCCCGCGCCGCCGCCTTGGCCGAAGCCGGTTGGAGCTATCCTTCGCGCCGCAACTACACCGATTTCCTCCGCCGCCTCCGTCCCCTCACCGACGACCAGCAGCGTCGCGGCATCGCCGTAAATCTGTCGGAAGGACTAAAGGAGAAATAAAGGAGAATAGGGCGTTTTTCAATACAACAATAGCCGCAGTAAATGAAATTACTGCGGCTATTATTATATGTATATGTGTCAGCGTTAGAGCTTTGTTCCTACGCGGGCATAAGCTTTGAGTTCAACATCGAAGCGGAGCATGGAGTAGGCCGGAATACCGGAGCTACCGAGCAGGTTGTTAGCGCCATACGCCAAATCGCTGGGGATATAGATGTGCCAGCGGTCGCCGATGTGCATGTGTTGCAGAGCAGTTTGCATACCCGATATTTGGGCGCTCACGAGGAAGTGGCGCGGAGCTGAATGGGTTGTGCTGAAAATGTCCTCTTCATTGATTGTCTGACCAGAATGGTCGATGAGTTTCCCCGTGGGATAGTTGGCCGAAGGGATGAGGCGCACCATATAGTTCATGCTGACGGAGTCGGTATAGAGTGGGCATCCATTGCCCATTCCCTGCTTCACAATCTCCACGCAGATAGAGTCGTTGATGGAAGCTTTTGTATTGTCCGTATAGCCGAAGTAGCGATAGATGCGATAGTTGCAGTGGGCTTCCCAATCGGAGCCATACTGCGCCTTGGCCGTAGCGATGGCCGCTTTGGCTTGCTTCATGTGTTCGGCAAAGGCAGCTGTGTTCTGTCCTTTCCAGTTGTTGGCGAAATCGTCGTTTTCGGAATTGAGATGTTCCGAGCAAGAGGCGAAGGTCAGCACCAAGGCTGCTGCCGTCAGCAGGATTTTGAAAAGATTTTTCATAATGCTGATTGTCGAAGGAAATTATCTGTCCCACTCCTCATTGGCTGAGGAGCGGGACAGTGTTGTTATTACTGCAATTTTTTGAGGAGGCTAGTAATGGACACCTTGTCTTCGATGAGCGAACGAAGCTCGCTGATGGGCACGCGCTCCTGCTGCATGGTGTCGCGGTCGCGAAGCGTTACGCAGTTGTCAGTCAGCGTATCGTGGTCGATAGTGATACAGTACGGCGTACCGATAGCATCCTGTCGGCGATAGCGCTTACCGATGGTATCCTTTTCTTCATATTTGCAATTGAAGTGGAACTTCAGATCGTTCATGATCTCACGCGCCTTTTCGGGCAGACCGTCTTTCTTGATGAGTGGCAGTATGGCCAGCTTCACCGGAGCAAGGGCAGCGGGCAGTTTGAGCACTGTGCGCGTCTCGCCATTCTCGAGCTGCTCTTCTTGGTAGGAGTGGCACATCACTGAGAGGTACATACGGTCCACACCGATACTTGTTTCGATGACGTACGGCGTGTAACTTTCTTTCGTTTCAGGATCGAAGTATTTGATACTCTTTCCGCTGAATTTCTCGTGCTGTGTGAGGTCGTAGTTCGTACGGCTGTGGATACCCTCTACCTCTTTGAATCCGAACGGCATCTTAAACTCGATGTCGGTGGCTGCATTGGCGTAGAAAGCGAGCTTCTCATGGTCGTGGAAGCGATAGTTTTCAGCACCGAAGCCCAGAGCCTGGTGCCATTTCATACGCATCTCTTTCCAGTTTTTGAACCAGTCGATTTCAGTTCCGGGCTTCACGAAGAACTGCATCTCCATCTGTTCGAATTCGCGCATACGGAAGATGAACTGACGGGCAACGATCTCGTTGCGGAAAGCCTTACCGATTTGGGCGATACCAAAAGGAATTTTCATGCGGCCCGTTTTCTGCACGTTGAGGTAGTTGACAAAAATTCCCTGTGCCGTTTCGGGGCGGAGGTAGATGTCGCTTGAACCATCAGCAGTAGAGCCCATAGATGTTTTGAACATCAAGTTGAACTGGCGCACATCGGTCCAGTTGCGCGTGCCGCTAATGGGGTCGACAATTTCCTCGTCGAGGATGATTTGTTTGAGTGCTTGCAGGTCAGTGCCATTCATAGCTTCTTTGTAGCGCTCTTCGAGGGCATCACGCTTTGCTTGGTGCTCAAGCACACGTTCGCTTGTCTCGCGATATTTCGCTTCGTCGAAGTTGTCGCCAAAACGTTTGCGTGCTTTGGCCACCTCTTTCTCTATCTTCTCATCGTATTTAGCAATTTGATCTTCAATGAGAACATCGGCGCGATAGCGTTTCTTTGAGTCGCGGTTGTCGATGAGGGGATCATTGAAAGCATCCACGTGACCGCTGGCTTTCCAGATAGTGGGGTGCATGAAGATGGCACTGTCGAGGCCCACAATGTTATCGTGGAGCAACACCATGCTCTGCCACCAATATTGCTTGATGTTGTTTTTCAGTTCTACACCGTTCTGACCGTAGTCATATACAGCGCCGAGTCCGTCGTAGAGTTCGGAAGAAGGGAATACGAAGCCATATTCCTTACAATGAGATACTATTTTCTTGAAAACGTCTTCTTGTTGAGCCATGATAGCTATTTAATTGATTGATTATTTTGTGCAAAGATACCATAAGCCCCTCGGAATGCAAAGCAATTAAAGATTTTTGTAGGTCTTTCGGATAAGGAGACATAGAGAGGCGGCTCATTGTTTTGCCAGCATTTGATGCACAAAGAGTTTCACTTGTTCCCAATCGTAGTAGGGAGCAGTGTCGGAAGGGATAGGGATGCGAGTTTCGCGTTCGTTGAGCAACACCTTTACAAGTATGCGCGGATTTTTCCGAGAGCGGTAGAACACGAGTTGCAAGTTTGCACCCAGCGGAAAAAGCTGATAGCTACGCCAATGCGTGGCCACTTCCTCCGAAGTGGGAGCTTGCAGCGAGCATCCGTTGAGATTGAGTGCTTCGCAGAGGCGCAGCAGATTCTCTTCGTTGCCAAAGCAGAGCATTGCACTCGGCTGCTGACGCTCAAAGCTCTTTTGGGCTTGTTGCTCGATGCGACTCATGAGCAGTTCTGTGGCCTCTTTGCCTGCATCGAAGCGCGGTGTTCGGGTATATTTTCGGAAGATGCTATAATTGTCGTCCCTCCAGTAGGCGTAGCATTCGTCCCGCGTGAAGATGCGGAAAAGGTCGAGGCGGCAATCCAAACTCTGGATGTTGGCTGCCAGCAAGAAGAGCTGTTGAAATAGAGAGCAGGCCTCGATGTGTTGGCGGATGTAAATCGTGTCGTTGAAAAGGCAACCCATCAGCCGATAGGGATTAACGGAGGACAGTTCCGTTGTGTGGGCACTGATGAGACCTGAAAACCAACTGTGGCTGGCGATGTCGGTGGAGAATTGCAGGTGTGGGTTGAGTGCCAATAATTGTGCACATTGGCTCTGCATAGATTGCTGACAGTGGAGCGAAGGCGTTGATACCACCTCTATGGTTTTGGCGCGGCCGAATATCTCTTTGTGCCGATAGAACATGCGGCGCGCAATGCCCCGATGCTGTTCGATGCCAGCCCGCGTGATTTCTCCGTAGTGGCCTCGTGCCAAAGTGGCGAGCGAATCCACCTCTGCCAGCACCTCTCGGCCCAAGGCTGTCAGTTTTCCCGCTGCCTGAGCACGCTGCAAGATTTGGCGCGGCCGCTCATAGTCCGTGTCCTGCATCAAATAGCGCGAACCGTTGCGCGCAAAGAGTTGGAGCGCAACGGGAGTATAGCCGCGGGGAATAGGTGTGCTTTTCTCTTGGCGCGGTTCCTTGTAGACATATAAGCTCCCCGCCGCGCGATAGAGATCGGCGTAGATTTCCTGCCGCGCATCTGTAGGAGGGGCATCAAGCCACGGCCAGAGCAGGACAGAGAGCAAGGTTGTCAACAAGTTCAATAGCATCATGTTGCGCAAGATACGTGTTTATTTTCGTTGGGTCAAAACTTTTCCTAAAATAATTTCTATCTTGCGGTTTCAAAACTCCAACACTTTGAAAATTCTATCTCTCCTTTTCTCCCTTTTCTCCCTCTGCACCTTGGCTCAAACCTCGGTGTCGTCGTTCCGTCCCGATAGTGCTCACTTGGGGGTGGCACTGGAAGTGATGCCCGGCCGTGTGCTCAAAATCGACCCTTACGAGCGGATGTGGCTGCATGGAAACAAGAACATCAGCGTAGGGCTGGCTCTGAACTATCGCACGCGCCCCGAGGATGCCGACTCCTTTGCGGTGGACTACAACTTCCCGACTTTCTCCGTGGGGTTGCTTTGGGGCAATTACCACAATGTGACGATGCACAAAGAGGCAGCACCTGATTGGGGACAGGCCGTACCTGTCGATTATGTGTCGCGGATGGGGCAGGTGTGGACGCTCTATGGCGGTTTCTCGCGCCCTTTGCTCCGCCGCCCCCATTGGGAGGTGGACTATGCCCTCAATTTGGGAGTTGGCATGGCTTCGCGTTTCTACAATCGGTATAATAATGTCGATAACGAACTCTTGGGGAGTCGTTGGAATATTTATTTCGGTGCTGGACTTCGTGCTTCCTATTGGTTTTCGCCGCATTGGGCGATGCAGTTGGGCATGGAATTTCGCCACCACAGTAATGGTGCGCTCGATCGTCCCAATAAGGGGGAAAACACCGTGGGGCCAAGTCTTTCCCTCATCTATTATCCTTCAGCTCCCGCCGAAGATCTCCGACTACAGCAGGCAGGGAAAGGGGCGTTGCACTCCTTTGCTCACCGCTTCTATTGGGGTGTGCAGTTGGGCATAGGCGGAAAATCTCTTTTGGAGGATTGGCTCAAAACGCAGTATAACACGCCTCCGTCGCACCCCGACTATCGCACAGGACATTTCCGTATCTATCCCACTTACAGTCTGCAATTCAATTTCATGTATCGCTATGCGCGGCGCTGGGCAAGTGGCCTGGGGATCGATCTCAACTATGCGCAGGCGGCGCACCATATTGCCGCGCTCGACCGTGCAGCAGGTATTCAGTTGTCCCACTCCCCGTGGTCGGTAGGCCTTGCTGCTCGCCATGAAGTTTTCTATCATCATCTCTCGTTAGCTATGTCCTTAGGCGTGTATCTCCACCGCCAAATGGGGCAGGAAGCCAAGTGGGAGGAAAAGCCCTACTATGAGCGCATCGGCCTGCGCTACCACTTCCCGCGCTGGAAAGGTTTCTATCTCGGCGGCGATGTGAAAGCCCATCTCACCAAGGCCGATTTCACCGAATTTGTTATAGGCATGGAGTTTTGAAAATTCCATACAGTAGTCTCCCACTTACTCTCCCGTTTGTGTGGCTTTTCTGTCCACGCTTTCAGTGTGACACCGCCGGTGTCGGAGGATGGTGCTGCTTACAGTCCACGGGTTCTCCCTCACTATCGTTCGGGTATCACCCGCGGTTACGCATGGTGCACCTCCGCCGGAGGTGTGAGTTATTTTTGCCCACTATTTCTTTGCGATCTTCCTCCTTTTGTGCATCTATCACCTTTTATCGGAATGTTTTCACCCTCTGTCCCCGGCGGGGACACCCCATGCTTAACCGCGGGTGATGCCCGAGCAGAGCGAGGGAGAACCCGTGGGTAAGTGATATAGAACTTTCCGACACTGGCGGTGTCGCACTGCATCCACGTTGTCGCTAACTCTTTCATTCTCTCCAGTGCTTTTTCTACCCCTTTCTGAAGGAGCAGAAAAGCTGCGATAGAGCGCGGCGTAAATATCCTTATTGCGTTTGAAAATACAATAAGGGCGTCAGCTGACAGCCTTATTGTGTCAGCTGACGCAATAAGGATATTTTTTGCTTCAGTAAGTTGAGGTGTTAGTTGTTTATAATCAATGGTTTATGTGTGCAGGGCGTGAGGCTATTTTTGCTTCTGCCTGTTATAGGGGCATAGATCAATGGTGAGTTCCTTGTGTTGCTCATCTGATAAGTGCATATTTTTCAAGAGGTTTAATAGTTCCTCTTGGCGGGGTTGCCCTAAAGTCATACGATACCAAGTGAGCACATCGATGAGGCGTTGGTATTTATATTTGTCGCGACTGAGTGGGTAGAGCGGCACTATTCGTTCGATGCGTTCGAACTTTTCGCGCTGTTCCTCTGTGAATTGGTCCATCGGTAAGCACCAGTAGGGCACAATCTCGGAATAGCTACCTTTCAATTCGGCGTATCCCATGTCGAAGAGTTCGTCCCACGTGTGATAAGTTTCACTACTGTATAGCTTTGCCACATTTCTGCGAATGGCCAAACATTTATAGCGGTTGATGCGGCCTTCACGTTGCTCGAGATCAACGGGGTTGGAGGGAAGGTTCCAATGCACTATCTTGCGAGCGTACCAATGGAAGTCCAAGCCTTCTTGCCCAATGGATGTGGTGGAAAGGATGAAAGGACGGAAAGGTGAGTTGAAAGCCATGCGAATGTTTTTGGAGCGCGCCACGGATTTGTCTGTGATGGTCTTGTCGATAAACGGAATGGCGAAGTGGCAGCGCATCTGTTGTTTTTTCTCCTCCTTGCCCAATGAGCCACTGGTGTCGATGCTCAGATTGCTGGTGCCGATGATCGCATCGGTGATGCTTTCGCCCAAAGAGTTGGTTTGTAGCATGTGGGCATACTCATCAAGCACAGCTTGCAAATTGCCCACGGCGCAGTAGTCGAGGACGGACTCGTAGTAGTCCTCCTCGCTTTTTTTGCTGTATAAAACGTCAATAATGGCGGCACTTTCGGATTTGTTGAAAACCGAAATAATGGCTTTAGCCACCTTTTGGGCGTCGTCATTGTTGCCTGATTGGCGGTAGGCGCAGACAGCCGGCGAGGCGATGGCGATATTTGTGAGCACATCTAAAGCGTTGGGCGGTATGTACAGCTTGGTAATATCTTCGGGCGTCTCCCTATCGAGCATCTTCATGATAGTGAGGAGGATGCTTGCATTGTTTCGTCCGCGTTGTGGTAAGGAACTGAGCAGTTTGTGTTCTGAAAATTTTTGTTGAATCTTTTGCTTGATTTCTTTTCGAATGGTGGAAAGTTCTTCACCGTAGAAATCGGCGGGGGAGAAGACAGAAGCCAGTGTTTGGCAAGGATATTCTAAAAGATTATCAGCTTTCAAACGATTCTCACCATAACGATTCTTCTTTTGGGAGGTATAGCGTATTTGCTTATCGCTTTCTCTCAATTTGCCAAAAGTGTAAAGTTCCTCGTAGTAGGACATCATCACGGAAATCATTCTGGGTACCATTTCCCATGAAGAGAAGAGTAGAATCTTAGAAAAACTCTTGGCTTCGTCAGTCTCAAAAACGCCTTCCGCCTTATAGTAGGGATAAGAAGCCGGAACCCACAATAATAGATGCGTCTTCTTTTTGCGGTATTCTCCAAAAACAAGGTCGTGGAGATATTTCAGTTTGCCACTGCCGGCTTTTATAGGCCTATATTTGTTGATGGCCGACTTGGAGAGCAGCAGCGTATCCATCTTGTGACGGCCTTGATTGCCACTTTCTTGTAGAGCTTTCACGATGCGCTTCTTCAGTTCGTATTTGTCCATGAAGGAAAGCAGATACGGCGAAGATTTGACATACTCCATCGGAACATTTCCTAAGCGATTTTTAGGATTCTCCTCCGAAAGAGAATCCATCAGCTTTTGACATTCAGCAAAGGAAAGAATGTCCTCAGGAAGTACCTGCACATCCTCCACATGGTCATCATTGATGATATGACTATTGAAACGCTCCGTGCGGCACATCACGCTGTATAGTTGTTCTTCCGCCGAGTTTTTTGCCGTGATAATTGGTTGCAAATTGACCACATCGGTGCGTTTGAGCGCAGCAGAATAGCGTTGCCAGATGAGCTGAAACTGTTTTGTCTTGTCTTTGCTGGCAAAGAGAAAATCCATCACTTTCACGAAGTCGTTGTAATGTTCATCCTTGCCGTCAGTGTTGAGCTCTTCGAGTGTAGAATAAGGTTTGTAGGGAGTGGCCGAAAGCAGCAGAATCTTCGTGTTGGAGCGTTTGTCGTCGAAGAACTTGTTTGCCAGCATAGATTGTTCGTCCTCGCCCTGTTCCAGGAGCGAGTTGAAGCGTTGAAACTCATCCATGACAACTAAGTCGGGATCGAGCATATCAATACTTATCTCTGCAAAGATGCGGCGCAACGTGTTGATGATGGAAGAGCGTTGTTGATAGTCACAACCATTTTGGGCGCACTCCAAGAGTTGGTTCACTGTTTCGTCGGAGAGCTTTGTTTGTAGTTTTTTATGGATCTCTTGTAGATAGTCTTCTCCACATTGTTGGATGGAGGAGTTGTAGCTCTTGATAAGTTCTTGCCAATGTTTTACGCCACAACTGAGAAATTTCTGCACTTCACTTTTATGGACAGTAAAGCAATCCATCCGGCACAAGATATTACAGATCAACGCGCGCTCTTTGGCTATGCCTTGCGCACTATAGAAGCGGAAAGAAGTGGAAGGAGTGAGCGGAATGATGGATTCGGGCATATTTCCCGTGCTCTGCTGCTGAGCGATGCGCTTTTCGGCTAACTTGATGTGGAGATGCTGCATAGAAAGGCGGCTATCGCTGATGCTCATGCAGTTGTCAATGCCTAATTTCTTTATGTTTTGGTCGGCTATGTTTGCATTAGAACAGATGTAGACCACTTTGAAAAAATCATCGTTCATCTCCTTGTGCCACTCTCTCACCAGCTGGATGACCTGTCGGGCAACAAAGGTTTTGCCCAACCCCACTTCATCGGCCAACAACACACGGCGATGTCCCAAATTTTTATAGATGTGGAGAATGCGTTCGGCAGTGGCGCGCTGGAAATCTTTTATGTCTTGGCTCATAAGCGTTTGATCTGTTTGAGAACTTTTTCGAACGTGTCGTACATCTCTTTGAAATTCTCTGGGCGCACGTTTTCTTCTGCTTTATCGAGGAGTTGCCGAATGGCAGCGATACGGTCGGGGTTGGTGTAGGCTTTTCTTACCATATCTTCGTAGAGGGAAGTGCAGATTAGTTGTTCCAAGGAGGAAGCTTTGTCGCTGTTGTTTTCGTTTTCCAACAGCTGAGTCTCCACGATGTATTGTTCGATGTCGTCGGTGAGCATGAAGGAAAGATAGTTGATGAACTTTGCTTTGGTGTTGATAATAGAGCGGAAAATAGCTGTGTCCCGTTCTTCAGGCATTCCAGTTGTTGGAATTTTTATCACACGGCGTAAGTCACCAGTTTGGATGACATAGAACTCAGTGAGCATAGATAGCTCCAAATCTGTAAATACTATTCCATCAGCTAAGTTTGATTCTATCCCTTCGCACCCTAAAGGATAGAGTGAAAGGGACTGTTTGGGGAGTTGGCTTTGGCAGCAATGAATGGTGATGGAATAAAGAGATTCGCACGAATTGACTTCTGCTTTTTGTATGGCAGCAATGGCAGTGCGCAGTACCATTTCGTTGGGTACGTCTTCCTTTGTTGTATCATCATCAGGGATTGCTACCACCTTTTCAAACATACATTCATCGCTGTCGTTGATCAGTTCGCTGCGAAACTTATCGTAAGATGTTTTATAGGGAGAAAACTGCAATTGGAGTAAGAATTCAACATTGCGCCCAAAACCATTTGTTGTGGCATTGGTAGAACCAAGATAGAGACGGTTATAGCTTTGGTTGCCTTCTTGAGAGCGAATGAAATACACTTTTTCGTGTAAGTCTACTATCACATCTTTTTCCACTTTGTCCGTTAGCACCTCCTTTGGAGCATAGACGCCATGGTTGAACATTTCTATCATATCTGGCTTGATGGAAGAGTGTCTTGTAATCAAAGTTTTCTTTGCGTTGGGAGTACAGTTCACCATTTTCTTGAGCACGTTGTGGTCTACAAAAGGAGAGATGATGAGCATCTCCGCCGCGTGCTTCAAGATGTTTTGCTCTAAGCATGCTGTGGTTCCATTGTAGTTTGGGAGACCCATAGGGAAGAAGTTATAATCTTCAAAAGGAGAGTCCTCTAAGTTGAACCTTTCAATGCAACGAATGTCTTCGCAAATGGCTTTGATCTTCTTCTTGATCGTAGAGCTCTCTTCCTTCTTGATGAGCCATGCAAGAAAGTCGATGAGTGGAGTGTGCTTTTTCCTGGCCTTCTCGGTGGCAGGTTCCGTTTCAATTTTTCCAACCATTTCGCACACTACATCCAAATCGTGGGAGCAGGTTAGATTTCGTGAGAGCACTACCAGCTTGATTTGTTTTTCGCCCGTTTCGGGATTTGTTTCTTTGATGACCCACAGTTTCGGGTGAAAGTTGACATAGCCGTTACCTTTATTGGACAAAGTCACTTGCACAACGCTGTGTTCCAGAAGTGAGTATAACTTGGAGTTGGCTTGTGGCACTGCGATGCAACCTGCATTACAGAATACGGCAAACTTATCCGCAGAGCGATTGATGGCTTCTAAAATGAAATGTGGCGAATGCATGGTATCTTCCGTCAATTCTGCCATGGTTCCAAGCATGAACGGCACTGACAGCAGCGTGGGCATATCCAGGCTATAAGTGGTGCAGATTGCATAATCCACTACAAAGCCGTCGCTCTGCATCACTTCGGTATAGACAATATCATTCCATAAAGTATCCGTCATGGTTTTATGTCTTTTCTTAGTTCATCCGCAAAAACTTTTACTGTTTCCCATCGATAGGAAAGTTTGTAGAAGTGGGTGCGTTTTTTAGGATTGTAGGTGTAAGCAGGATTTTCTATTTTTCGGCGCGATTTCTTGACGTCCTTCTCACGCTTGATAATGAGTTGGTCCAAGCTTCCTCCTTCTTGGGTGTCGTTGGCGAAGAGTTGTTCCGTAATGTTTTTACAAAATCTCTTACTGCTATTATCACTGATGGTTATAGCATTTAGAACCTTGTCGATATCTGTGCCGCTATTGCGAAATTCCGCGAGCTTCTCCTCAAAGAGCGTGCGCAATTCTTCGTCTTGATATTGAGAGAAAATATAGTTGTAGCGAATATGTATCATGTACATAAAGTCGGCGAAGCGTCTCGCTAAGTCTTGAGTTTCTGCTAAATCTGCGGGAAGAAGAGCGGCCGGGATTTGCTCAAAAGTTTCAGCTATCGGGAAATCTGGATTGTCCACAATGTAGCGCAACAAAGAGTTTTTGCACTCTTTGGCATTAAGAATATGGTCGACAATAAAAGCGTTATCCTCCGCAGTGAGGTCTAAAGAACACCGCTGCGTGAAATCATAATCAACATTGGGGAAGGAGCAGAACTGAAAGATATTGGGCTTTTCTCCCGTGTCATTATTCGTGTCTTCATCCTCGCTTTTGATAGCTTTGGGTGCATTGTGAAGAGCTTTTGAAGCCGAATAGATAAGCTCGTACAATTGCGTGCTACGTAAGATTTCAAAGGTTTGCAGCCCCGTATTGTAGATGTAGGCGGGGTCGTATTTTACATAATTATTGGAGTTCTTATTGATCATGTCGCTCCCCGTAATGCCCCGTTTGTCTGTGCTTCCCTCATAGAGGTTTTTTGTCATAATTTTCTCCAACCGTATTATTTCAGCTTTCACTTCATTGGGACGGTTGTAGCGTTTCTCCGTAGCTTTGCGATAGAGCTGCGGCATGAGCGAAAAGTATTTTATATGTTTTTGCAGGGTTGATATACCTGGAAACATCTTATCGGCGAAAGCGTCTCGAATTCGTCCAATGCCTAATTCATCAAGTGCGACCGACTCCGAAGTCATCTTCAAAACTTGCAACACCCGAGCCTGTTCTTCTTTGTTGCTATGTATGTATCCCAGTTTCATTTTGTTTCTCGTAGTAGTGTCTTAAAAGTGTCTACATTTACAGTAGCGGTAGTTGAGAGGCGATATGGACGGAGACCGAACTTAGTGAGGAGTTGATCTTTGAGCGCATCGCGTTGTTGCTGTACTTCACTATTATGATGAAAACTCCACCCATCTACTTCTATTATTTGAAGTGGTTGTTTGGTGAGTGAATTATAGATGAGAAAATCTACATGCGTGAGTGGGTTTTCAGCAAAGCTTCTTTCTTCATTAGTCAGAAAACTCCAATCTCCAATCAGTTTTGATAACGGATAATGACATACTACTTCTGTGTTGATCAAATTTAATTCAGAAATAGCTGTGAGAAGTGTATCATAAATAAGGTTTTCAGAAAAATGTTCAGAGATAGCAGGGTGAGCAGCTTTGTATGCCAATCGTTCTGCTGTATATTGTTTGTAGAGCAAATCAAAAACGGAGTGTAGCTTACTTTCCTGTACTTCAAAGTTGTTGTACTTTATGTAGGCTATGAGCTGTGCCAAATTAGATTCTGGCGGCATATCATTGCCCGTGGTGACGAAGCAAAGATGATTCTTTGCACGCGAAATGGCAACATTGAGGAGATTTGCATCATCAGAAAATTCCGTTGGTTCATTATCTACCGTACTCATGATGATTGTGTCGCATTCTCGCCCTTGATATTTGTGTACTGTGCTTGCGATGTCTTTACCCAACGTCTTATTGATTTCATCAGCTTGGTTGCGATAAGGAGTGATAATCCCCACACTGTCAGAGTGAGAATGTTCCGGCATAACCTCCTGTGCGATAACGTCAATCTCTCTCTGGTTTAAACGCTGGCGAGCATGATTGCCCTTTACGGTGCGAACTACTTTTAGTACGTTCTCTTCGTTATTATCAGTTGTCATCGTTATCAGTTCTCCATTGTAGAAGCACTGATTACAGAACTCAATAATTTTAGGGTGACAGCGATAATGTTCTCGAAGTAGGGTGACAGGAACATTCTTGAAGACTTCGATGCAAGAGCTTAGGAAACTATGTGTTAAAGCGTTGTATTTGTCGTCTATATTATAGCTGGCCTGAATAGTACTCAATGCTAGTGCTTCTTCTGGGCTTACAACATTGGGAAGTTGTTTGTCGTCGCCAACAATCACGGCATTCGTGGCGCACGAAAGAGCTAAGGCGCCTGTTTTTATATCCACTTGTGAAGCTTCGTCCATAATCACATAGTCGAATACTATATCTTTACTTATACAACTCTTGGCAGAATATGTGGTACTGAGTACAACGGGATATTCTTTTAGAAAATCTTCTGTTCGAGCTTTGATATCTTTGATGGAGAAAACTTTTCGTCCGCCAGTCCCATACCCGTATCGTTTTGCCATCTTGCTCTTCAATATTCCTAAAGAGGCCGAACGCAAATCTTTCACGTTTTGCTTGAGATTGATCGATTGAAGTGTTGATTCAATAGTTTGTAACTCTTGCTCGATTTCTGTTTTTCTTGAGTAGTAATAAGCTTTTTCTAGACTATCAGTGATAATATTTGGTTCTTTGTTGAGAAAGGAAAAAGTTCTATAGCCTAAGGAAAGAATCCATTTTAGTCGGAATAGAAATCCTGGATGTTGTTCTTTTTCTATCTTCATCTGGTACAGATTAAATAGCTTCATTAGCAACCTCGAAGGCTTACTATAGAGCCATTTGTTATCTGTACTGCTTGTTCTCAGCATTTCTTTATATGTTGTCTCCTTTAGTAGTGCATCATACTCTGCCTTTAGTTGGGCATGGCGTAACTGACCATCAAAACCTTGCGACACGTTCTCTAGAGCTTCTTGTGCCTGCCGCATAGTTGTAGAGTCTTTTTCCATACTCCTCCATGTGGTCATGTTAGGATAGAACGTTTGGTTAGCTATGAAAGCTTCTTTATTCTTAACACTTCCTAGTTTTGCCACGATAAAACCAAGTCCTTCTGCTTCCAACTTTTCTGCTACGTTCTCTACCGCGGAGTTGTTGTTAGATACAACAAGTATGGTTTTTCCAGCTACGAGTAAATTGGATATGATATTAAGGATTGTTTGTGTCTTTCCTGTACCTGGAGGTCCTTGTATAATGCTCACTTGGTGTGTTAAAGCTGCTTCTACTGCTATTTTCTGACTAGCATTGCACCCGAAAGGGTAGAGCACTAATTTGGGTAAATTGTGTGTAGTTAGTTTGGTTTTATCGCCAAGATATTGAGCTAAGGGTACGTTATCGCGCATTCTATCCACCAACTCAAATTGCTTAGAGAGTATGTTTTCTTCATCTTTTGCCACTAATCCAGTTTCGGCTGCCATTTTGCATAAATAATCCCATATGGAGTTGCCGCCATTCTTATCAATAGGTGTGCGAGTGATGTAGACCTCCTTCCCCTCCAAGTTTTCATTATATCCATTGGCGTAGCTGACGCGATAAAAGGTGTAACGCCCGTCGGTAAAGCGTAGCACTTCTGTTGCGTTGGTGATATGTCTGTTCTTGATGTATAAACCCTTTTCGCTAAGATTTATCTTTACGGGAGCAACAAGGTACAGCAATCGTGCTTTATTATAGTTGAATATACGCGTTGAGGAAGAGAAGCGAACAGCCCACAGGCCGTTGTGAGTTAAACCGATAGAAGATACTTGCTCTGTGATAAACATTCGCTTATAATCACGTTGCTCTAAATCTACTATCATACATTGTTTTGGATCCATCTACATTTTGGGATATAGAATAGTTCTCTGTTAAGCAATATGCTCTACTCAAAATAGAAGCAGAGGGAGACCATGTTGAAAGTGGCACGGTCAACGCTTTGTGTGAAGAGATATTGTGAAGAATCGGTCAGGTCTGGGCGATTCTTGCGGAGAATATTGTTGAGGCCGAAGCTGAATTTGAGTTCGGGGATGAGCTTGAAGTAGGGGAGGTAGAGGTCGCAACCGAGACCTATTTCAAGGGTTGTGGTGTAGGGCGTGGAGCGAAGCAGTGTTTGTTTGCCGCTCGTGAGGTCGTACATGGGAGCAATACCGGCAATCACGTAGGGGCGGTAGTTGTTGAAGCGGGGGCCGGACACCTTTAGGTCGATGGGCATTCCGATATAGCAGGACTTCATATCTTGTGTCTTGGTTTCCCCATCGGCGAGGTTGCGGAATTTAATGTGTTTCGAGCCGAAATGGAGTCCCGGGCTGAGGCGCAGGTTTAGCCAAGAGGCCAGTTTCCAATCGCCCATGATGCCCACGCTGAAGCCGAAGTTCTGCCCATCATTCTCCGCCGTCCATTGTGCTCCCGAATTGGGGTCGATGTGGCCACTATTTTGCAGTCTTATACCTTGATCGTGAACGCCAACGAAGAAACCGTAATGGAATTGCCGCTCATCGATGTAGGGCTTGTTCTGGATTTTGCGCTCTTGGGCGATGCCGTTCAGAGCGAACAGCATAGCGAGCAGTAGGCAATATATGTGTTTGAGTGGAGTCATATCTCTAAACTTAACGGCGGGTCGCGGTATTTATTGTGTATGCTCTGCCCTTCTAGAATGTGTAGTTTGAAACGCACTGTTCCTAATCAGAAAGGAACATGAGAAGAAGAACGGTATGCTTTTGTAGTGGCGCGATAAAAAAAGAACGGCTCCAAGTCCATATTCGACTTGAGCCGTTGAGTCTGTTGTTTTGTTGAAACAGAGGATTACTCGCCTGGAGCGATTGCGCCTGATGGGCAAACGTCTGCACAAGTACCGCAGTCAACACAAGAGTTAGGATCAATAGAGTAACGATCGCCTTCGGAAATTGCGCCGGAGGGACATTCGTCGATGCAAGTGCCGCATGCAACGCAGTCTTCGCTAATTACATAAGCCATAGTAGTAAAAATTAAAAATTTAAATTGTTGTTATGTTATGTTTCCAAAAGGAAATGGACTGCAAAGTTAGTGGTTCGCTCGAAACTCTCAAAACTTTTTCTGCTTTTTTATGAAAGAAAGGACGTATAGCTCTTTTCTGATGGTTGGAGCATGGGAGAATATGTTTTTTTTGCTTCTTCTACTTGTCGTTTTCATAGAAAGTGTTTGCGGACAAGGCGTTTTTAACTATTTTTGCGACTTGAATTCACATTCATATACATAAGGAATGTCATGACAGACCACCAAACACAAAAACTAAGGAGTATTGTGCAGACAATGTCGCCTATTTCTCTGGAGGAAATGTCCTCCATACGCCTCATGAAGCGTATGGATCAAAAGTTTGTTACCGACGCCAATACGCTGATATGCCTACTCGCGCTGCTCCATGAGGACTATTTCTGTCAGGAAGTGAAAGGGTTGCGCATCACCTCGTATCGCACTGTGTATTGGGACGAACTTACCGAGCATCTTCTCTATCATACTCACGAAACAGGCCGCTTACCACGCATGAAGGTAAGGGCACGAACGTATGTGGAATCGAAGCTGTCGTTTTTAGAAATAAAAAAGAAAAATAATCACGGTAAGACACGAAAGAAACGTATAGAAGTACCCTCCATTCAGGCCGTTGCCGAAGAGGGAGTTGGGGAAGAATTTCTCAACGAACAAACGGGGCTTTCGTTTGCCAATCTCGCTCCGGCCGTGGGAAACCGCTTTCAACGCATCACGCTGGTGAACCGTGCAAAGACGGAGCGTCTGACGATAGATTTCAACCTCCATTTCGACAATTTTGAAACGCAACGCCGAGCTGCTCTTGAGAACGTTGCCGTCATAGAGCTCAAGCGCGATGGCCGCGTGGCTTCGCCCGTGCTCGACCACCTTCGCCTTTTGCGCATCAAGCCCAGCGGATTTAGCAAATACTGTATCGGTTCGGCACTTACCAATGATGCCTTGCGACAAAATCTCATCAAAGAAAAATTACATACTATTCAGCGCATCGCTATGCGAGGAGCTGAAGACAATCCAACGATATAAATTTAAAAAACATCATGATTCTCTTAACTAACATTTCTGAGCTTCTCACCCCTCTCGACCCTGAAGAAACTTTCGAAGGGCTTGAACTTCTCAAATTAAGCCTTAGCTTTGGCCTTAACTTCTTAATGGTATGGGTCATCTGCCATTTCCTCTATTATCCAAAAGGTCATCGCCGCGACTACTATTTCACGTTTATCCTTCTGAGTGTGGCCATCTTCATGATGATTTATCTGATGAATGGATCGCAGATGGAGATTGGTGCTGCATTGGGACTTTTTGCTGTATTCGGTATTTTGCGCTATCGCACAGAGAGTGTGCCCATTCGCGAGATGACCTATCTTTTCTATCTCGTTGCAATCTCCGTGGTGAATGGCTCCACGGACCACATGGACCTCTTGGAGAAACTCATGGCAAACGTAATCTTCCTCGGTGTGGTATGGGGATCAGAGCGTTTTGCCTTGCAAAATAAAGTGGGATGCAAGTATGTGAAGTATGATAATATCAAACTCATCACCCCCGACAAGAGCGAAGAACTCAAGGCCGACTTAGAAAAGCGACTCGGCGTGAAGGTTCAGCGTGTGGAAGTGGGAGCTGTGGATTTCATCAAAGATATGACCATGCTCCGCGTCTATTATATCGACAATTCCGACCGCCTAAAGACCGTGGATCACATGACTAACCTCAAAGACGACAATGCGTTTGAATAAAACATTTATATTACTGGTAGCCGCCATGCTGTCGCTGCCCGCTGCCGCCGATGATTTCGGCCTTTGGCCCGAAGTGGGCGTAGAGAAAAAGTTGGGGCGCTTCTCTGTTGAGGCTTCTGCTGGCATGCGCTTCGATGATGCTGTGAGCCGCCTCACGCGCACCGATTTGGGCGTAGGAGTGGACTATAAGCTCCTTAAGTTTCTGAAACTCGGTGTGGGGTATGATTTCATTCGCGATTATACTGGGCCAGAGGAGGAAGTTCACTACAACAGTTCCAAAGGGATGAACGGCTACGACGTGAAACAGTCCTATTGGCGCACAAAGCATCGCTTCCATTTCGATGCTACAGGAAAATACCGTGTGGGGCGTTTCATTTTCTCTCTGCGCGAACGCTATCAGCTCACTCGTAACATGGCTGTCACGGTGACGGAGAACAAATACCGCGGCATAGTGTCCGATCCCGCCACCTATGAGGGAGCAACCTATCAAGGCTCTTTCAACGACAACGTCTATGCTTACAGAGAGAGCAAAACAAAGGAAAAAGATGCTAAAACAAAGCATTTCTTGCGTTCACGCCTCGGAGTGTCGTACAACATAGCTCACTGTCCCATCACGCCTTTCACCTCCTTTGAGATTAGCAACAATCTGGCAAATGGCTTTTCTCTCGACAAACGCCGCTGGATTCTGGGCGCCGATTGGAAGGTGGCGCGCCAGCACTCTGTTTCGTTGGCTTATGTCTTCACCAATGGCGATGATGGCGACAACGATGCAAACTCCTTCGCCATCAATGTTGGCTATACTTTCAGTTTTTAAGATTCTATACTCTCGCTTATGCAACGTATTTTTACCCTCGCTGCCTTTTTGCTCCTCACGATGGGCGCAAAAGCACAAACTTATAGCTATCTGACGTTCCAGCATACAGATGGAACGCAGAAAAGCCTAACCGCCAATGGTTTGAAGATAACATTTTCTGGAAACACACTGACCGCCACCAGCATGGAAGGAACAACCACACTGGCTCTGACGGATCTCTCCAAGATGTTCTTCACCTCCGAAGTGTCTGGTGTTCTCAATCCCACAGATGGGCAAACGCTCGTCACGATAGGGGAGGGAAGCGTCAGCGTGTCGGCTCCAGTGGGCACCACCATTCGTGTGTACACCACTGACGGTCGTTTGCTCACCAACTTCCGCAAGCGTTGGAACGGGACAGAAGAGATATGCTCTGGTTTGGAGCGCGGTCTCTACCTCGTCAGTGTTGGCAGTGTCACCTCTAAAGTTTACATCCGATGAAAAAGCTTTTTCTCCTTTTGATCACAATGTGTTGCGCCTTGGCAGTTGAGGCACAAACACTCAACATCTACCAAGGCTCGGTTTGCGTGGGCGTTTCAGCCGCCGATGCCGCCGATATGACCTACGACAACGGTACAACGCTGACCGTTGCAGGGCGCACATATACCATTGCCGATATTGATTCCATCGTTGTCAATAGCCGCCCCGTCACGGCAGGGCAGGTGGAAGTGTCATACTCCAACGGCGGTGCGCGCGTGTTTATGGCGGGCGATGTTGCCCCCTATCTGACGGCCTCTGTCAGTGGTGCACACGTGAGCATCACGGCAGCCGCAGGTCTGACGCAGGAAGTCAACTACGTTCTGAGCGGCACAAGCTCCGATGGTAGTTTCACGCAAACGGGTAGTTATAAGATGCGGCTCACGCTCCAAGGGCTGGATCTCACTTCTTCCTCTGGTGCCGCCATCAATGTGCAGAACGGCAAACGCATCAAAGTGGTGCTGGCTGATGGAACGACCAACGCGCTGACTGATGCCGCTTCTGGCTCTCAGAAAGCCTGCTTCTACGTTCGCGGACACACCGAATTTGCGGGTGGTGGCACGCTGACGCTGACAGGTCGCAAAGCACACGCCTTTGCTTCTGGCGAATACACCGAACTGCATTCTTCTCTGGGGCATATCTATGTGGCTTCTGCGGTGACGGATGGTTTCCATATTGGACAGTATTTCCGTATGGCAGGAGGAAAACTCACGATTGCAGGCGTAAAATCAGACGGCATAGATGTGGCGGCAACAAACCATTCCACGGATGAGAACAACGGACAAGTGATGATCTCTGGCGGAACGCTGACGATAGCTCTCGATGCTACCCATGATGTGAAGGGACTCAAAGCCGACAGCCTGATAACGATTAGCGGAGGTAACATTACCATCACTGGTACGGGCAACGGACAAAAAGGCATAAAGACTGCAACCAACTTGCTGGTGAACAATGCCTCTGGAACTGCACCAACCCTTACTATCACACTCACGGGTACTACCTACAACAAGGGACAGGCAGATGAGAGCAAGACGCGCGGCATTAAGGTGGATCGCGACTTCACTTTCGATGGTGGAACTATCAATGTCTCCACTCCCGGCCCAAAAGCAAAAGCCGTTGTTGTGGACGGTACTTACTATTACAAGAGTGGCACTATCAACTGCCCCGTTTCTGCTGCAATAGTTGGCTAACGCCTAATTGTTATCGACTTCTTATTCCGAGAGATTTTTAGCCTCGTCTAAAGTCTCTCGGCTTTTGTTTATAAAGAGTTGAGCCGAGCCTATTGCGCATAATTTCTTTTTCTATTACTTCCCTACGTTTTTCCGTTGTGATATAGAGGCAGATAATGCCCGAAACTCATAATATATAGAGAGAATCGGCTCAAAAAGAGCCTTTTTTGATGTGTTTTTTAGCTCAATTTGAGCCGATTTATATAAGAAAATCACCAAATTTGCACCGATTTGATTTTTAGCCTATGGATATTACACGCGAAATACTACAATTTCTGCATAACAATCCGCTATCGTCGCGCGATGAAATAAAGTTAGGTATTAGTTTTGATGGAAGCGATGCTTCATTGAAGCGAATCTTGTCTTCAGCTGCACAAAAGGGTGATATAGTTGTTGTAGGAAAAGCTCGTGCAACACGTTATCGTCTTTCAAATCAAGCATATCTATTGATGCCTCTCAATTTAGATACGTACTTTGCTTTAGATATTGACGAACGCCAAGTGCAGACGTCATTCAACTTTGAACTTATTCGTGGACAGCTTCCCACTATTTCGCTTTTTACTGATGAAGAAATGTCTCATCTTGTGCAGTTGCAAGATGAGTTCAGAAAGCATATCAATGGAATGACTGTTGGTGAATATCGCAAGGAAATGGAGCGACTGGGCATTGACCTTAGTTGGAAATCTTCACAGATTGAGGGGAATACATACTCTCTGCTGGAAACGGAACGCCTCCTGCGTGAAAGCAAGACAGCTGATGGTAAGACTAAGGAAGAAGCAGTCATGCTCCTTAATCATAAGGATGCACTTCATTTTCTCCTTGATAATCCAGATTATCTGGAGAAACTTAGTATAAGCCATATTGAAGACATTCATCAACTGCTGACCAAAGATCTCTCTGTTGATAGGGGACTTCGTCGTCGCCGTGTAGGTATTACAGGGACAAACTATCGCCCTCTTGATAATGAGTTCCAAATTCGTGAAGCAATGCACGACACTTGTAATTTGGTCAATGGAAAGAAAAATGTTTTTGAGAAAGCCCTGCTCACCTTAGTGCTTTTGTCCTATATTCAAGCTTTTTCAGATGGAAACAAGCGTACGGCACGTATCACGAGCAATGCTATTATGATAGCTAATGGCTATTGTCCGCTAAGTTTCCGCTCTGTAGATTCCATCGACTATAAGAAAGCAATGCTCATCTTTTATGAGCAGAATAATCTATATGCTTTCAAACAAATTTTCATGGACCAGTTTGAGTTTGCTGTAAAAGAGTATTTCTGAATACTATTTCATTACTAAATTATTACCTCTTGAAGAGGTGGTTTTTCATCCTCCAAATAGTAAGCATGATCTTCGTAAAATCCCGCCTCCGGCGGAGGCGCACCATGCTTAACCGCGGGTGATGCCCGAGCGGAGCGAGGGTGAACCCGTGGGGATATGGACTAAGAGACTTCCGACGCCGGCGGCGTCGCACTGCAAGCGGGGAGAGCGAAAGTCAATCATGCAAAGAGCGGGAATCTCACCTGTTCTCTACCCGTAAAAATTATTTTTGTTGTCACGTTGTCACGGATGAGATAATGCGCTGATATACAATAAGCCAGGCGTGTGACAATAAAATTTTTGTTGTCACACTGTTGTCACGCGTATAACACAAACCGTTTCATCGCTTTACCCCTCAAGTGTGACAACGTGACGACGTGACAACACAAAAACAATATCTGGAGAGGAGAGAGATTCTGCCCATATTCAGCTTCCTCTTTTGCCCCCTCCGCTACAATAAGCGCATCAGCTGACAGGCTTATTCCGTCAGCCGACGCGCTTATTGTATTCTCAAACGCAATAAGGATATTTGCACTCAAGTCTTTGAGACACTACCAAATGTCTATTCGTGGAGGCAATTTTCTTCTTCTGCCAAACCATTATGGAATAGAAAAATGCGGAAATCCCTCAAAAAGATTTCCGCATTTTTATTGTGTTGAGCGATGGAAGGGAGGGCTTATTTGCGCTCCTCAATCCATTTGCGAGCATTCACGAAGGCTTCCACCCAAGGAGTGACCTCATCGGCGCGACGTGGTTCGGGGTAAGTGCCACACTGCCAGGGGAAGCAAGAGCGTTCGAGGTGCGGCATCATGGCCAAGTGGCGACCATCAGCCGAGCAGATACCTGCCACACTATAATCGCTGCCGTTGGGATTGCCGGGGTACTCGTCGTAGCTGTACTTCAGGACAACGTTGTATTTGTCCTCTGCTTCGGGCAAGGAGAACTTGCCTTCGCCGTGTGCCACCCAGATGCCGAGGCGGTCGCCGCTGAGACTGCCAAACATCACGCTGCGGTTGGTCGGGACAGTAACGCCGAGGAAAGCACTCTCAAACTTGTGGCTGTCGTTGTGAAGCATACGGGCGCGCTGCTTGTGTTCGGGGTTGATGAGATTGAGTTCCACCATCAATTGGCAACCGTTGCAAACGCCTAAGCTCAAGGTATCTTCGCGGGCATAGAAGCGATCGAGTGCTGCCTTTGCTTTGGGGTTGAAGAGGAAAGCTCCCGCCCAGCCTTTCGCTGAACCAAGCACATCGGAGTTGGAGAAACCGCCGCAGAAAACAATCATGTTGATATCGTCGAGGGTTTCGCGACCGCTGATGAGGTCTGTCATCATCACGTCCTTTACATCGAAGCCCGCCAGATATAAGGAGTAGGCCATTTCGCGCTCACCATTCGTGCCTTTCTCGCGGATGATGGCAGCGCGGATGCCCGTAGGCGTGCGGCGTTCGGGCGTGATGCCGAGGCTCTCAAATGTGCCCTTCCAGTTGGGCTGAACAATGTTGAACTCAATCGGTTGTTGCTTGTAGTTTTCATAGCGTTTACGCGCACAGCCGTTGAAACTCTGTTTCGTGTCAAGGAGATAGGACGTTTCGTACCAAACATCGCGGAGGTAGTCGATACCAAACTGATAAGTAGCACCATCCTTAGTGGCCAATATGTGGCGTTCGTCGGTGGGTTGTCCCAGTTTGATGTATGCCACGCCGGCTTCGTCGAGCACTTTCTTAAAGGCCGCCTTGTTGGCGTTGCTCACCTGCACCACCACACCCGGGTTCTCAGCGAAGAGCACCTTGATGAGGTCGTCGCACTTGAAGTTGTCGAGGTCGATCTCAAGTCCGCCCTCCGTGTTGGCAAAGCACATCTCGAGCAAGCAGGTGATAAGACCGCCCGCACTAATGTCGTGACCCGCCATGATGAGGCCTTTCTCCACCAATTGCTGAACGGCGTTGAAAGCATCGCGGAAGTATTCGGGATTCTTCACCATGGGCACATCGCTACCCACCTTCTTCAGCGTTTGGGCAAAAGCCGAGCCGCCGAGGCGCAGGTCGTCGAAACTGAAGTCAATGTGATAGAGTGAAGTCTTCGGGTTGTTCTGAACAACGGGCGAAACCACTTTGCGAACATCGCTCACCTCGCCGCCAGCACTCACGATGACCGTACCCGGAGAAATGATTTTCTCACCATTGGGATATTGCTGTGAGAGCGAAAGACTGTCCTTACCCGTGGGAACATTGATTTGCAGCGCGCAACAGAAGTCGGACAGAGCCTGCACACCTTCATAGAGACGAGCATCCTCGCCCTTCTGTGAGCGGCAAGGCCACATCCAGTTGGCCGAGAGGGAAACGCTGTCGAGTCCTTCAGACAGAGGAGCCCACACGATATTGGTGAGCGATTCGGCCACAGAGAGCACACTGCCCGCAGCAGGGTTGGCCAGTCCGGCTTGCGGCGCATGACCCAGCGCAGTAGCGATACCCTTACGTCCGCGGTAGTCGAGAGCCACCACGCCGCAGTCGCTCAACGGCAGTTGCAGTTCGCCCTGACATTGCTGGCGCGCAATCTTGCCCGTTACAGAACGGTCTACTTTATTAGTGAGCCAGTCCTTGCAAGCTACAGCCTCCAGCTGGAGAACATTGTTGAGATATTCGTTGAGATGACGCGCCTCGTAGGTGGCATCTTCGTAGTGGCGAACAACCGTCTCGTCCATCATGACCGTCTTCGGAGAATGGCCAAACATTTGTGCCACATCGAGGTCGAACGGACGAACGCCGTCTGCTTGCACAAAACTGAAATGAGCATCGCCCGTAGTCTCGCCCACCACATACATTGGGGCGCGTTCGCGTTCCGCAATCTTACGTACATGGTCGAGGTGTTTCTGGTCGATGAGGAGGCCCATGCGCTCCTGGCTCTCGTTGGCGATGATTTCCTTAGCCGAGAGTGTCGTATCGCCAATGGGGAGTTTCGCCATGTCGATTTGTCCGCCACATTCTTCCACCAATTCGGAGAGACAGTTCACATGACCTGCCGAGCCGTGGTCGTGGATCGAAACAACGGGGTTTACCTCCTCTTCGCAAAGTGCACGGACAAGGTTGTTGGCGCGCTTCTGCATTTCGGGATTAGCTCGCTGAATGGCGTTGAGTTCTATACCGGAGGAGTAGCGACCTGTATCAACGGAGCTGACACTACCGCCGCCCAAGCCGATGCGATAATTGTCGCCACCGACAACCACCACTTTGTTGCCTTTCTCCGGCGTGCCTTTGAGGCAATCTCGCTTGGTGCCGTAGCCCACACCTCCGGCCAGCATAATCACTTTGTCGTAGCCGTATTTCTCATTGTTTTCCTGATGCTCAAAAGTAAGCACCGAACCCGCAATCAGCGGCTGACCGAATTTGTTTCCGAAGTCGGAAGCACCATTCGAAGCCTTGATAAGGATTTGTTCGGGCGTCTGATAGAGCCATTGGCGCACGGGGAGCACATCCTCCCAGGGCCGACCGCCATCCAGGCGCGGGTAGGCCGTCATATAAACAGCCGTACCAGCTATCGGCCAAGAGCCAACGCCACCGCCCATACGGTCGCGGATTTCTCCTCCCGTTCCTGTGGCAGCACCATTAAAGGGTTCCACGGTTGTGGGGAAGTTGTGAGTTTCGGCCTTGAGAGAGATGACACTCTCAATGTCGCGAATGATGAAATAATCGCTCGTAGAATGGTCTGCTGGTGCAAACTGTTCCACAACCGGACCTTGGGCAAACGCCACGTTGTCCTTGTAGGCCGAGATAATCTTATGCGGATTTTCCTTTGTTGTCTTTTTGATGAGGTTGAAGAGCGATGATTCGCGCTCCTTTCCGTCGATGATAAACGTACCGCCAAAAATTTTGTGACGGCAGTGCTCGCTGTTGATTTGGGCAAAGCCGAACACCTCCGAGTCGGTGAGCTTGCGCCCCAGTTGTTCTTCCACGTGGTGGAGGTAGCCAATCTCTTCGGGACTGAGTGCCAAACCTTCCTGCTCATTGTAGGCTTCGAGATTTTCTACATACTCGATGGGTGCGGGCTGGTGATGAATGGTGAAGATGTCCTGGTTGAGACCGTCATAGAGGCGCTGAAGCATCGGGTCGTGGTCGGCATCCTTGCCTGTCACGGGGAAATACTCCTCTATACGAGAAATGCCGCGGAGACCCATATTCTGAGTAATCTCTACGGCATTCGTACTCCACGGTGTGACCATTTCGCGGCGCGGCCCAACATATTGGCCCGTCAGGTTTTCGCCTGATAGCACTTCGGCATCGCCATAAAGCCAGCAGAGTTCGTTCACTTCGTCAGGGGTGAGCTTGTGATCCACATCGGTGGCAATCACGCTTTTTTCCTTTGTTCTGAAAAAAAGAATCATAGGGGATGATGATTTTGATATTGCAGCAGCGAAGTTACGACGACTTTAGCGCACCTCAAAACTTTCCTCCATTAAAATTTTGCTTCTCTCCTCACCGAGTGCAAAATATCTCCCTTCTGTCCTTCCTCGCAGCTGTTGCGTTTGTCATTTTCGCCTTATCTCTATTGCGCAGAATTATACACTTGTTGCCTTTTTACTGAAAAAAGCAAGACAAAGAGGAGTGATAAGCGGATATAAATTGTATTTTTGCCGTCACTACTATACTCATGATGGAACAAAAAGAGGAATTTCCCAAAGAGACGAAGATGTCCGCAGCCACCACGAAGGAAGAGCTTCGGTGGTGGGCGATGTCGGCCGTTTACAACCGCTCGATGAAAGCCAAGCAAATGTTGGACGGTTGGGGCGTTGAGAACTTTGTGCCGATGAAGACGGTGGTGCGCACTTACGCAGGGCGAAAAACGCGCCAGCGCATTCCCGCCATCAGCAACCTCATTTTTGTGCGTGCCTCGGAGGAACGTGTGCAGGAAGTGAAGGAGCGCAGTCGCATCTTGCAGTATCTCTGTATGCGACAGGACGGGCGCAATCAGCGCATCATCGTACCCGATGACGATATGGCCGCCTTCCAGCGAGTGGCTGGAGCGGAGGAAGAGGTACTCTACTTCCGTCCAGAGGAAATCGACTTTGAGCGCGGCGATCGCGTGCGTATCCACGGAGGCGACTTCGACGGTGTGGAGGGTGTTTTCGTAAAGGTGCAAGGCAAGCGCAATAAGATGGTGGTGGTTACAATCCCCACGCTCGTCTCCGTTGCCACACTTACTTTCGCGCCCGAACTGCTCGAAAAAATCTAAGCAGCTCGCATCTCTTCGCGCAGCTGCTTTTTCCTAATTTTATTGATTCTATTTCGCAGAATAATCCAATGGGATGAACCCATCGGATTATTTTTATTTACCGCCGTATTATTTGACAATCTGCTTTCTCCTTCTGGAGCGCGAAATCGTGGGTCTTACTGGTGAATGGGGTTTAGTTATTTTCTCCTCCGATATTTTTCTGGGAAAATAGCTTTGAAAAACTGCTCTACAACATAAAAAAGCCGTTTTCTTTCCTAAATGTTTCATTCTACCTCCTTCTGTGGCGTGAAAATGCAATAAAGCTGTCGGCCGACACAATAAGGAAGCCAGCCGACAGCCTTATTGTATCTGCGAATATCCTTATTGCGTTCTCGGCAAGGTGGGCGAAGGGGACTGCCGCTCTTATTTGTTATTGCAAAAGAAGCGATTCTCGGCTTCGTAAAATAAGAATCTGTTTGACAAATGAGAGGGTGCTGGTGGCTTTCTTTCAGTGTTTCTCTGGTGGGTGGGGAGACTTCTGGCGAAAGGATAAATGAATCCCCTTCTTTTCGCTAAGAAAGGAAGGGGATGAGGAATGTTTTATTTCCTATCTCGAATCTCGTCGAGCGTGATAAGACCATTCACCACGGCGTAAATAGTAAGGCCGGAGATGGAATGGATGTCGAGTTTGCGGAATATGTTCTTGCGGTGGGTCAGGACTGTATTGATAGAGATGAAAAGCTTGTCTGCCACATCCTTGTTGCTCATGCCGCGCGCAATGCAAATGACTATTTCGCGTTCGCGTTCGGAGAGCGATTCGTCATTCTCGTTCTTCTGGAGCGGCTGTCCCTTGGTTCGTTCCATCAGGAGTTCCACGGCGGGGAGGAAAAGGTCGTTTTCAACGCCGCGATGCAGCTGGAGATCCTCCTCACAGTTGAAGAGGTCGAAAAGAACCGTGTTGAGCAGTTCGTTAGGCCCGTCGCCTTTGTAGTATTTAATGATGAGGTTCTTTAGTTCTTGCAGTTTGTGGTTGAAGCTCTCGTTGGAGTGAGCAAACTGCAAAAATTGTGTGTCGGAAATAGAGCCGCCCTGCAACAACTGGTCTACACTCCGGAACATCTTCTTATTCTCTGCTTCCATGTGGTGGCGAACATCGCGCATGAACTCATCGAAAAACTGAAGGATGAGGAAAGCCACTTCATTAGCATCGGAACAGTTGATAGAACTCACCAAGCGCCGGCGAATGTCCGGGAGTTGGAAATCGAGAAAATAAGAGTGGGCACGCTTGAGATAGTCCGTAAGGGCAGCCGCGCTAACTTTATCTACATAATAAGAGGCTACTTCTGGCCCCACTTTAACGTAGTTGGCCACGGCCAAGAACGTAGTGACATCGACATTACTCTCTTTGCACACTTCGCGCACATTTTTCTCGCCGAAGCCCAGAGGTATTCCGAAGCGACTTAGCATCTGAAAGAGATGGTGTTCGTCGCACAGAACGTCGTACATACGGTCTACTTCTTTATAACTATCTTTCATTGTTTTTCCTTTTGAAGAGCTATGTTGGCAAAGTTAGGAATTTATAGCGTAGTAGTCACTATGTTTTATTGCCTTAATGTGTAAAAAAGATGGAAAAAGATGTGTTCCGACAGCATTAAGTTGTTTTAAGTCCCTATAAATAAGGATTTCGGGCGCGCAAGTAAAAATGTAATTTTGCCAGCGAAACAAAATAACAATTTAAGATGAGGCATAACAAACTGCTGCTCGGCGCGTTGGCTTTTCCGCTAACGGTGAGTGCGAGCACTATGGAAGACACGCCTGTGGATACTTCGCGGGTGTACGATATTGAGGAAGCTGTCGTTGTGGCTTCTCCCAAAGAACACACAGCTTTTCGCCACCAACCTGTCTCGGCTTCTGTGTTTGGCACAAAGGATATGGCGCTCCACCACATTGAGGCCGTGAAGAATCTCTCGGCTTTTGCGCCCAATGTGTATATGCCCAACTATGGTTCGCGCTTTACGAGTGCCATCTATGTGCGCGGTGTGGGGTCGCGCATCAATACGCCCGCCGTGGGACTTTATGTTGACAATATTCCCTTTGCGGATAAAGCCTGCTACGATTTTTCTTTTCTCGACATTGACCGTATCGACCTCCTGCGCGGACCGCAAGGAACGCTCTATGGGCGCGGTTCGATGAGCGGTTTGATGCGTGTGTTCACGGCCGATCCCTCGCAACACAACGGCACGACCGTACGTCTGGGTGCTTCTGGACCAGATACGGGGCGGCGCATCAGTGCCACCACTTTTCTTCACCCTGCTCCAGGGCTGGACATCTCGCTGAGCGGACTCTATGCGGGTAGTGCTGGCTTCTTTCGTAATACGACAACGGGGCGCAAGGCCGATGGCAGCAACGAGGGGGGAGGGCGCTTTCGAGCTGTTTGGCGCGCCAACGACCGCCTGCGGTTCGATTTCAGTTCGGCCTATCTTTATAGCGATGAGAATAGTAACCCTTACTTCTATCTCGGTTCAACCACCAGCTCTGAGCCTTATCCGCATCTTCTCAACAGTCTTTCCCAAAATCGCCAAAGCAGCTATCGCCGCGGACTCTTTCATACGGGACTCAACGTAGAGTATAAAGCCAAGAAGTTCACCTTTTCAGCCATTACTTCCTACCTCCATCTCCGCGACCGCCTGTTTATGGACCAAGATTACATCCGTGCGGACATCTTTTCTCTTGAGCAGCGGCAGCGGATGAACAGCGTGAGCGAAGAGCTGAACTTCAAAGGCAGCAACGGGCGCCACTGGGCGTGGACCACGGGGGCTTTCTTTCTCTACGAGAATAAGCGCACCACTTGCCCCGTCAATTTCTATGCGGGCGGAGTGGACTTCCTCAATTCAATGTTCCGCAGTGTGATGCCGAGTTTCGTTACTTTGCAGTTCACCGACTCTCGTTTGCCGTTCGATGCTTCTTTGAAAACTCCGGGGATGAACGTGGCTCTGTTCCATCAGTCCACTTTCCGCCACTTTCTCCTTGAGGGACTATCGCTCACAGCCGGACTTCGCCTCGACTACGACCGCCATGCGCTGACGCTCAATTCTCCTGCGCGTCCCTACAACTATCTCTTCAAACTCCAGATGCCTACATTTGGACTCGACATCAATCAGCCTTTCACGAACGAAGCAGGACTGGCCGGAAAAAACCATCATGGCAGTTGGCAGCTCATTCCGAAGGTGGCATTGCAGTATGATTTGCCCAGCGGCATCGGAAATGTTTATTGGGCAGTGAGCAAGGGGTATCGCAGTGGTGGCTACAATCTGGAGAACTACAGCGACCTTGCGCAAAACCTCCTACGCCGAAACATCATGGGACAGGTGCGCGACTACAGCATCGCTACGCTGCAAACGCTGCCGAGCCTGACGGACGAGAGCCGAGAAAAGGCCGTCGCTGGCATGAGCGGTATGATTGCTGCTAATATGCCCGGAGAGGTGAGCGTGTCCGCATTGGCTTATAAACCTGAATACAGTTGGAACCACGAGTTGGGCACTCATCTCACGCTCTTTGAAGGCGCGCTGCAACTGGATGCTGCTGCCTTTCTTCTCAGTACCCACCACTTGCAGATGGCGCGCTTCTCACCCAGCGGTATGGGGCGCGAGATTGTGAACGCAGGGCGAAGCCGGACGTACGGAGTGGAGCTGAGCGTGCGCTCTTCCCTCCTCGACAATCGCCTGAGCCTGCAAGCCTCCTATGGGTGGGCACATAGCACTTTTACGCAGTATTTTCTCGGACTGGCCAAAGGCGCAACGCACGCAACGAACTATAAAGGAAATTTTGTGCCTTATGCTCCCGAACACACGCTTGCGGCTTCGGCCGACTTCCGCCAACCTTTATCGAACGCTTTCTTTGAGGCCTTCACGGTTGGAGCTGAAATGGTGGGTGCGGGGCGTATTTGGTGGGACGAAGCCAATACGTTTAGCAGTCCGTTCCATGCAGTGCTCAATGCCCATGCGGGAGTGGAGCTGGCTGGTAAAGTGAGTGTTGATTTCTGGGCGAGAAATCTGACGAAAGCCCATTATAGCGAGATGTCCTTTATCTCTATGTCGCGCCGCTATGCGCAATATACGCGCCCGTTGCAAGTAGGCATCGATGTGAAAGTGGATTTTTAGGACGCTCCTATTTATTCTGTCTTAGCTGCGACTAAGCAAACTTTTCCGTGCGAGAAAGAAAAGCGGAAAAGTTCAAAGAAAGAAAATCGGACTGGTTGAGCCATTCAGCAATGCGCTGAGGACGCCAACCAGTCCGATGTGTTTTTATTTCGTTCCCGTAATCCGATTCGCTTCTTCCACAAAGCGCGCTTTGAGTTGTCGCGCAAACGCGTTGTTAGGGTCGAGCTGTAGCGCTTTGTCGAAGCAGTCGAGTGCGTCGCGATAATATACAGGGCCTTCTTTCATCGGGTTTTTCACGATGAGCGCAGTGAGGTAGAAACCTTGCAGTGTGTAAACATCGGAGGGTGAAGCTGTTTTCATCTTTCGGAGTTGGCTGATGCGTCGGTCTGCCGCTTTGGCAAGGCCGTCGGCCTGGTCGTTTTGGGGATTCATCACAGCAAAGATGAGGCAGAGGCGAGCCGCTTGATACTTTGGTTGTACACTGTCGGGGAACTGTGCCTCTATTTGCTCCATCTGTGCAATGCAGTTGAGGAGGTTTTCGGGCGTGGGAGCTTGCATCTGACTAAGGCAAGCGCTGATTTGTTGCTTCATGTCGAGCGGTTTTTCCTTGGTGGTTTGAGCCGAAACGGAGAAACTCATACTTGCAATAAAGAAGAAGGTGAAGGCGAGGTTTGAAATGATAGTTTTCATAATGTTTGTTGTTTTTTAGTGGAACTTTAATGAATCTGGATCGAAGGAGAAACGGCCGTATCAGTTCGATTTCCTGCAACAAAATTATGTAAGGGAAAAATACCGTGCAAATAGTTGTGACGCACAACCACTTTCTGGGAGAAATAACTACTGCGTGGGACGAGCAGCGATTTTTTGGGACGAACAACTAAGTTGTTTTTGCGGATAAGTATCAAAAAATCGGACCTATCTTTGAGCTGATAAGTCCGATTTTCTTTCTGTTTTTTTATAAGAATGTTTTGAGCTTTGCCACATAGGAGCGCGACACGGGTACAGTCGCTTCTGATGGAGCAAGCGTGAGGACATAGCCGTTGGAATTGCCCTTGGCTTTCGTGATGTTGTTGAGATTGACAACAAAGGAACGGTGACACTGAAAGATATTGTCGTAGGGGAGTTGCTGCATGAGTTCGGCAATGGTCAGGCGGAACGTTTGACTGGCAACGGTGTCCTGCTGCTTGTAGTGGACAATAATGTCGTTTCTCACCGACTCGGCAAAGAGGAAATCGTTGATGGGTAACTCCAGAGCTTGTCCCCTCACAGCTGCATCGCGGATGCTCACGCGGATGTCGGTTTGCTGCTCCGCCGTTTTGTTGAGCATAGAAGCGAGTTCTGTTCGCAGCATGCGATTGTAGCTAATGCCTATGGAGATGAATGTGATGAAAAGGCCAATGATGGAGGTCCAATAGAGGAAAGTAAGAAGCAAGGAGAGATTGAACAGACTCACCCCGAAATACAAACCCCAAAAGGCAAAATTCCCCACGCCGATAAAGACGACGAGCAGAATAGTGGCGATACTGGCATCGAGGATTGTCCATTTCGCTTTGTGCTTCATCACCTGCCGTGCAACGAGTGTATGCACCATCTCGAGGAGAAAGGTGATGAGGCCCGACGCGAGGCACGGCAGCAAAATGTTGCTCTTGGCAGCTGCCAGCCCAAAGGGGCGCAGCAAATAGAGAATAAGGAAAACGATGGCGGCATAGAGCAACTGTTCTCCCCAGGTGCTTTCCTTGAAAGGGTATTTTCGAAGTAGCATCATTTTTCTTCTGTTTTTCTACGGTTTATCCCAACGCCACATCGAGCATCATCATCACGCTGAAGCCCACGGCAAAGAAGATGGTGCCAATGTTGGAGTGAGGCCCTTCCGACATCTCTGGAATCAGCTCTTCCACTACGACGTAGATCATAGCTCCCGCTGCAAAGGCAAGCGTGTAGGGGAGAACAGGGAGCAAAACACTTGTAGCTACGAGCACAAGGACGGCCGCAATGGGTTCTACCACGCCCGAGAGGAAGCCCATAAGGAAGGCTTTCGGCTTGCCCATTCCCGCACTCTTCAGTGGCATCGAGATGATAGCTCCCTCGGGCACGTTCTGGATGGCAATACCGATGGAGAGCGTCAGAGCTCCCGCCGCCGTCACGCTGCTTGAGCCGCCCAAGAGTCCGGAGTAGATAGCTCCCACGGCCATACCCTCGGGGATGTTGTGGAGTACGACGGCGAGTACCATCATCGTGGTACGCTGCAAATGGCTCTTCGGACCTTCTGGTGCAACGGCTCCTGCGTGGAGGTGGGGGATGATTTTGTCGAGCAGCAACAAGAAAAGGATACCTACCCAAAAGCCGATGACGGCTGGAACAAAGGACCACCGCCCCATCTGGCTACTTTGCTCGATGGCAGGGATGAGCAGGCTCCACACAGAGGCTGCCACCATCACTCCAGCAGCAAAACCTGTGAGCATTCGGTTGACGGAGAGACTCAACTCTTTTCGGAGTAAAAACACAAAGGTGGCACCCAGCGTTGTGCCTATGAGGGGGATGAGTATTCCCCAGATAATATCAGATGTCATATTTCTTCTTTTTGATTTTCTTATGCAAAGATAAGGAGAAGTTGTGAGCTGCGAAATACAAGAGTTGAGGTAGGAAAGAACAGGTATATGAGGGGACAAAAATACAATAAGGCTGTCAGCTGACAGCCTTATTGCGTGAACTGACAGCCTTATTCTGTCAGCTGACACAATAAGGATATTTTCGCCCTTCTTTATGCGTTTGTTTGTCAGTGGTTTACGGTGAGTGTGTTTCTCAATTCTTCCATTTTCCAAGATGGCTTTTAGCACACAAGAAAAACGAGGCACAAGTGGAGGGAAAACCCTTCGTTTCTTGTACCTCGTTTTGAGTATTTTTTAGGACGGATAGTAGTGTCCGCCTAAATTGTCCAATTTTTAAGCCTCATAGCCATATCTTGCGCAGGCTCCCAGTTCCTCTTCGATACGAATGAGCTGGTTGTATTTAGCCATACGGTCGGTGCGGCTCATACTACCTGTCTTGATCTGTCCAGAGTTGGTAGCCACAGCGATGTCAGCAATCGTAGTATCCTCCGTCTCGCCCGAGCGGTGAGAAGTTACAGAGGTGTAGCCGTGGCGGTGAGCCATCTCGATGGCTTCGAGAGTTTCGGTGAGCGAACCAATCTGATTAACCTTGATCAGAATAGAGTTGGCTGCACCCAGTTCGATACCCTTCTTCAGGAAACGCGTGTTGGTGACAAAGAGGTCATCGCCCACAAGCTGGCAGCGGTTGCCAATGGCAGCGGTGAGCTTCTTCCAGCCTTCCCAGTCGTTCTGGTCAAGACCATCCTCAATAGAGTCGATAGGATACTTGGTGATGAGTTCTTCGAGGTAAGCAATCTGCTCGTCATCGGAAAGTTCCTTGCCGTTCGGGTCTTTAGGCATTCCGTTGGAAAGTTGCTTGTAGTTGTAGTAGTACTTACCATCGCGCACGGAGGCAAACTCGCTCGCTGCGCAGTCCATAGCGATGCGGATGTCCTTGCCTGGTTCGTAGCCCGCGTTGCGAATAGCGTTGACGATGCTCTGCAGGGCGTCTTCAATGCCGTCGAGAGCTGGTGCGAAACCACCTTCGTCGCCCACAGCAGTGGAGAGGCCGCGCTTCTTGAGGTCCTTCTGCAATGCGTGGAACACTTCTGCACCCATGCGGATAGCTTCCTTCTCAGAACTTGCACCTACCGGACGAATCATGAATTCTTGGAAGGCGATGGGGGCATCACTATGAGCACCACCATTGATAATGTTCATCATCGGGACAGGAAGTACGTAGGTGTTAGTGCCACCAATGTAGCGATAGAGCGGCATATTCAGAGCTTTGGCAGCCGTTTGAGCCACAGCCAAGCTCACGCCCAAAATGGCATTAGCACCCAAGTTGCTCTTCGTCGGCGTACCGTCGAGGTCGAGCATCTTATAGTCGATGGCGCGCTGATTGAGCACATTGTCGCCACGAAGCGCGGGAGCAATAATGTTATTGACATTCTCAACGGCTTTCAAAACGCCCTTACCACCATAACGAGCCTTGTCGCCATCGCGAAGTTCGAGAGCTTCGTTTTCACCTGTAGAAGCACCAGAGGGAACGCTGGCGCGACCCATTACACCGTTTTCGAGTGTCACTTCTACCTCTATTGTGGGGTTACCTCTTGAATCGAGGATTTCTCTTGCGTGAATTTTTTCGATTTTCATTGTTTCTTTTGTTTTATAACAAAGGGCGGGGGACGATTTTGCAAGTCACCTCGTACGAGATATTGGTTGAAGAAAACATCTCCGCTCTTATGCTCGTCCCTTGTATCTTGTTGTCGTCCCCCTCGTGTCTACCCTCGTATCATTGTAATAATCATTTTGAAGGGACGTTCAGCTTTTACGCTGTGACGTGCCCCGCTGGGAATGATGAAGCTCTCGCCGGCTTTGATGCGATTGTCCGTGCCTTCAACGTTGAGTAGCATCTCGCCATCAGTCACTTGGATGAAGGCGTCGAAAGGTGCGAGGTGTTCGGAGAGGCCTTGGCCTTCGTCAAAACTAAACAGCGTTACGCTACCAGCATTGTTGTGTACCAATTCCTTACTTACTACGCCACCTTCTGCATAGTCTACCAAATCGTTTGCTACGAAAATCTTACCTTTTTCAAACTTTACCATAATAAAAATGTGTTTGTGAGTTACGGGACCAGCCCTTTATTCGTTCCGCAAGCGGAATCGTCTTTCTGACAAACTCCTTAAACAAAAGAAATGCCGCGAGTAGGGGACTGTCAGGTCGGGTAACAAATGTGCCCAGCTAAGCTTCGGAAAGTGATTAAGCCAACTCGCCTTTGATTTCTTCCAACCAATTGGCGATGCGCTCGTCGTTGTCCTCGTTAACATCGAGAGCCAAGCCCACGAACTTACCATCAATAACGGCTTCAGAGTCTACATAGTTATAAGTTGATGCATCAACAGCACCTACCAGTTTGGCACCACTATTAACCACTGCGTTGTAGAGCTCGATCAGTGCACCACAGAACGTGTCGCCGTAGCTTTCAGCGTCGCCGCAACCGTAGAGCGCAATCGTCTTGCCTGCCAAATTAGCTTGTTTCAGCACTTCGAGGCCATCGTACCAGTCGTCCTGAACTTCGCCAGCGCCCCAAGTGGAAGAGCCCAACAGCAGGTTGTCATATTCTTCGAGTAAAGCTGCATCAATTTCTGATACATTCTTAACATCGGCTCCTAACTTGCTGGCAATGTCTTCTGCAATGCCCTCGAGAGTTCCGGTGCTGGAACCAAACACCACTAATGTCTTCTTCATAATTTTCTTTGTTATTTTCTTTAATGAATATATTTCTAAACTTTCATTTCTTTTGGTGGTTGCAAAATTACGCAAAGCCTTTCCTGTCTCAACTACCCCTTTCGCGGTATAATACTCCTCCCATCTTGTTTCCTCCACCTTAAACCTCCCAACACCTTTGAAAATGAAATCCCCATGCTTTGGCGCGCGAATCAGTGTCCCCTGTTCCATTTTGGGGCAAATCAACTAAATTTCAAAAAAATATAAAATAAATGCCTTTTCCCTTTGTTGTATCCAAAAATACCTTTATCTTTGCACCGCTTTTCGACTAAAAGCCATCGCGTCAAGCGACTGAAAGGAGAGATGGTAGAGTGGTCGATTACAGCGGTCTTGAAAACCGCCGTGCTGAGAGGCACCGGGGGTTCGAATCCCTCTCTCTCCGCAAACAAGGGTGTAAATCAGCGAGTTACGCGATTTACACCCTTTATTACACCCGTAAATCTATCAGTTAAGAAAAAAGCTACACCCAAGGTTATGAATCTTGGGTGTAGCCTTTGGTATAAGAGAGTTCATTCGCTTCTATATATATGGTCTCATCAGAACCTACCCGAAGTCCTGCTAGCTAAGCAGGACGGCATTGTCGTAACTGCCTATAGTGGAAATAACTAGAATGTGGTACAACTTTAAGCCTTCAAATCAAATCTGCACCGAACCCAATTGGCTATTATTTGGGAGAAGTATGTCTATTGGCATGCCTTCCAGTTGGATACGTTTTTCTGCACTCAATGTCGGTACACAGATAAACAAGCGATTTATTGCACGACTGGCAGCCACATAATATACCCGATGTGAGTTGTTGTCATTTAGGTTTGGTGACAAGAGGAACTCTAAGTCTTTTTCCTCTTTCAGAACAACAAACACGTTATCATACTCCTCTCCTTTTGACTTATGGATGGTTTTATGCTTGTTATTTGAATCACCATACTTCACTCCAAGGGCAGCATCTGCGTACGTGTGGTTCTGGTAGAAATCCCTGATTGCCGTGCCTTTTATCTTGGTCATTTTGACATGTAAATCATTTACCAGAAAATTGTAGAAATCCATCAGACTTCCGTCTTTGTAGTCTTTATAGCCATCCAGCAAGTATCTTAGAACCACGATGGTTTGAGTCCTATCGCGATCGATGATATCTAACTGATGCCAAGCATTTCGCAAGTCATTCATTCTTGTATATTCCACGGCCTTTATCAATGCCTTTATCACCATCTGACGCCCTGCATTGCTATCAAAATCCATCCCTAATATATTCTCTACCTCCCGCACCCCATTCTTTTTACGCATGGAATTGGCAAGTATGTTTTGAAAGGCAAGCGATTGTATTTCGTCAGTTCCACTCTTTTCTATACACTGTTGATAACAGTTAAGCATATCACCGACAAGCAATTCTGGCATCATTCCTTCTGATCCATTCAGCCAGTCTTGCGAAAAATCAGTCCTGACAATATTCAGCAAGTCTATTATCTGCTTCGTGCTACGCCTATTCCCTCGTATTTCATACTCCTGCATTTCTGGAACAGTAAAGCTGTCAAATTGCTGCACTGTAGCACCTAGAAAATCATAGATTGATTGTGCTTTATCGCCAACTACTCCCACAATTACCCCCTCATTGCCTAACTTGACTAGTAAGTCAACCACAAAAGGTATTGTATCTTGAAATTCATCCACGAAAATATATGGGTATCTAGCCTTTATCAATGTGTATATGTTGGGGTATCTCGAAAGCAGAATATGAGAAAAATACAAAATGTCATCAAAAGACATATACCCTCCACTCCATAGCCATCTTTTGAACCCCATATAGCAATCATTGCCAACGAACCACTTGCTGAACTTTATTGGGAACCTTGGTTTATAATCGTTGTATGCATGGTTTGAATAATGCCACGTGGCATCATTCAAACCTTTCAGGTAGATTTTGGCATCTAACCATAATTTACCAATACTTTTCAAAACTAGCGCAGCTACTCCTTCTGACTTAAAATTAGAGTCATCTATAACCACAAGTTTGCTCAACTCCAGCCCAAATTCTTTAGCTACTAGATGAATATAGGGCTTTACTATATTGGCATACAAGAAACTATGGATTGTACATACCTCAACCACGTCATTCCCCATATTCAAACGTGAAGTGATCGTATCGATACCCACGTTGGTATAAGTGATACAAGCCACCTTTCTCACCACATCAAGTTTGTGACTATTTGACACCACTTTCTTGATATGGTTTATCAGCCAATGTGTCTTTCCTGCACCAGGCCCAGCAGTCACCTTAAATGGTTCGTCTATAGGTATAGTTTGTTCTGATTTTATGATAGTAGCCATTTTAATGCATCAATAATATATTGGGGAACATGAAACTCTTTTCTTTCTGCTTCTAGTTTCTCTAGGTTATCCATAAGCGTCACGTTTAGTTCCAGCGCATTACTGCCTTTTGAAACGGAGTTCAAATAACGCGATGCAAGTAAGGCTTTTCTCTTTTCTTCATCCTCCCACGCCGATTGGTTTATTGATGACTTTATACGTGTATTAGCCTCACTGTTTCGCATTTTACCCATCATCTTGTTCACATCCAGTTCTGCCATCATTGCTTTTATCTCGTCCCGATTGGACACAGAGTCAGTCAATAACAGTTCACAATTGGGATTCTCACGCATTAGGTCATACTCCAGCGTTTTTCCATACGTTACATCTTGCCTGTAGAACCTAATGTTAGGATGGACTACATATTGATCTACTTCTGTATCAGCATGATGCTTATAGTCGTAGTTATCTGTATCTATATTGTACTCATATGGGTAACAAACTTCATAATTTTTGTCATCTCCTTTCTTTTTTCGACAGGGGGCAATATCAGTCAAGCAGACAATCTTCTTGTTGATGGTATATGGATTTTTCGTATCAAATAACTTTAGAAAGTGGTTGAAATAGCGACCTCCCATATTCACCACTAGCACATGCTCATCTGTAAGGTTCTTATTCAAATACCTGGCAAAGACTGGGAGCAGCAACTCCTCTGCAATGCCCTCGACAAAAATCAATCTGTTGGCAAAGAACATATCCGCTTTAGTTGCATCCAAAAATCTTTGAACATATTGCTTGGATACCATATCATTAGAGCTCTCTTTTTTATATATGGCACGTGGATAGCCAACATTGATCTGTCCCAACGCAGATGAGGTTAAGCAAATTAAGTCATCCAGTTTTACCGCAGAGGCAATTTGGGTAGAATGTGAGGTCATGAATATCTGACGTACATGCCCATTCAAATTATTGTCCTGCAGAAATTTTAGGAACTTGTACTGCATGGCTGGATGCAAATGTGCTTCACATTCCTCTACAGCAAGGAATGAGAGTACCTTGGCATTGCGTTTCATGTAGGCAATGTTTCCGTCTGCCTGCATCTTTGCAAGCAAAAGCGACATATATATATAAGATTGTTATACCCTAGCCCATTATATGTAGCTGGCACTTCTATACCAACAGCGTATTTGATAAACATTCTCAATACAGAGAACATCTCATTCTCTGTCACCGTTCCATCAAAATCTGGTTCGGCTCCATTAAATGTTGCGCCTGTATCAAGTGCGTACTTCAGAAATACGTTTTTCCCATCCTGTAACCTATCTTGTAAAGTTTGCATCAATGGCCTAGACTGTTGGACAAAATCATCTCTTAAGGCTTTTAATTGTTCCTTTATCTCATCCTCTGTCTTTGTGACATCATTCTTAACTGAGTAATCAATAAAGAAATTCAGCACATCCCTAAGGAGCGGATTATAACCTGCGTATAGGTCATGACTGACATCGCGAATAGCATCAAGGAACTGGAAGTCAATCTGCCCCAACGTCTCATTAATGTTGATACCAGCAGCCTGATTACCTCCCGAGCGACTACTTTTATAGAGTCTGATGTAGTCTTGCTCTATAATCTTCCATATTTCTTTGGCTGTAATTGCGTTAGCAACATCTGCCTTATAGTTTCTCTCTTGGCTATCATCCAGTTTAAACTCGTATCTTAATTCAGCCTCTTCGATTAATGCTGGGTCTGTCATCATATTGGCAAACAACGCCATATCTGCAGAATCTAAGTTTTCATCTGCACTTCTACGTAAGACAAGAGTTATTTGGATCCGTGGTGACTGCCGTTGAAGCTCTGCTACATCTGTCTCATAAAATAAGTCACTGGTACCTAATCTATGACCATTACTATAGCCAAGCACTAACCCCATTGCACGGAGCAGGTTACTTTTACCTGTATTATTATGACCTATTATGACATTCACCCCTCCATGGAAGAGTATCGAAGCATCCTTGAAATTTCGAAAGTTTGATATTTTAATTTCTTTGATATACATACTATTTCATTTCTTTGATTGAACCCTCGATGAAGGCTATTTCCTCTTTAGATAGTCCATACTTAGCATAGAGTTGCTGATCTATTTCAGGAATCGATTTACTCCAATCGAGATCTGACTGTGTCGTAAAATCCTGGAGAGGTACAAATCGATAAGTCTTGCTTGTGGCATCATGGCTTGTTTTGGATAGGCTGTGCATAAAACGAGCAAATTTAGTTCTCATATAAACGGAAGCATTTATGGCATGTTTTTCATTCAACTGAAGTCCAATACCAATAAAGAGATAGGCTTCTGTACATATGCTTTGAGGTGGACAAACTTCTGAGTTTAGATTATCATCATTGAGTTCCGTACCAATGTTATTTGCTCGAGGGACAAGTACCTTCCATAGATCTATTGCCTCCAAATTGTTTGTAACCAAAGAAGAAGGAATGAAGCCTTTACTCAAACCTTTACCGATACAGGATATATCACCATCTTGAATTTCTAAGTGCCAATGAGGGGTCTTAATTATATTACTTTCTATACCAAAAGGTTTTCTCTTTGACATATGTTGAGATAAAGGAATAAAAGACATAGCCCTTGTAACCTTCTCCAATATGGAGATTGCCTCTTGATGACGTATAAACATTTCTAAACCATCAGTTTTTTATTTGTGTCTGGAAAAACTTCATCTGGACGTTGATAGTCATACAAAAGCTTGATATGTTTATCTGAGAGCATAGTTTTCCTAAATTCATCTAACCCTTTTCCTCCAGTATACCAACGAGCAGGCATAATCATAGATACATACTTAGTAGATACTTCTTTGGCAATATTCACAAACTCTTGATATATTGGTTTTGCACTAGCAGCTGCACCGCCATCGGCTTGCTGGTAAGGTGGATTTCCGATTACGAGATCAAAATTCATATTGTTGAGTTGTTGTATAAGTGAGTCTTTGTGTTTTGGATCAAGCAGATCATATGTAGTGAAGTTTATGATGACATGCTTGGTATCAAGCCCTAATAGGGTATACACCTTGCGAGTGAACTCATAGCTGACGCTTGATGTGGGCAGAGCATAGATATTTTCGCTAACGCTTGTGCCGTATTTAGAAATAAATGCTCTTGTGAACTCCCCTTGCTTGGAGGCGATGTCTAAAATCTTTGTGGTGCTTGTTATGGTATCTTCTTTGAGGGCATTAATCATCTCAAGGGCTACAGACTGAGGAGTAACTACCTCTGAAGAGGAAAGACGACCGAACTTCGCCATAGCAACCTCCACTCGCCTCATCGGGGAAATAGCGGAATCTTGCATCAAGCTGTTGAGGTTCTCAATCTTATAATCAAGTCCTCTTAAAGAGAAGATATTGCTCTTTTGGTAGAGAAGCCTGAGAATAGATAATTTTAAGCCTACGTGTCTTGCGATGCGTCGGTTATCTTCGCTGGCTTCTATCGTCTGAATGATGTCCGACAAAGAAGAGACCGCACTCTCAGTAAGAAATGCATAGAAAAGTATCTGAGCATAGTAGGTTGCTAATTTCTTTGCCCAATTCTTGCGCTCTTCTTTGGTTGTAGCCTGGTCATTGGGCTTGGCTGGTGTTGCAGATGTTGTTGCTTCTGCTTGCGAGTCTTCGCCCTGCAACTCAAGTTCTGCTTCCTCCCCTTCTACAGCCCTAATCTCAATACCTTTAGACGCATCAATAGGACTGAGCTGGGCAATAGCCTCTTTTAAATGCTCATCGTCCAAAAGATGATAGTCCATCGGGATATCCGTAGCTTCGTCCATCACGCTACGACTAGCAGAGTAGGCACGTACTGCATTCATTACATCAGCAGAGGTAACACGTTGCAAGCCATCTGCTCCAATGGTAACGATGGGGGAATGTGACAATTCTCGCTCTATTCGAATTCGCAACTCTTCGTTGCCTCGTTGCTCTGTGTTTGCATTATAAATTTGTGAGCGTTGCTCTTGCAGGCGAAACAAGCGATCGGGATCGAAGTCAACGAGTAGCGTCTGAGGCTTCATATTGTATTTGATACTCGTCCCATCATCGCTCGTTAGCGTCCGCACATATTGGTTTTGTAGACGGAAAACAGCTTGGTCATACTCTTGCGGAGACGCAGTATCTTTGAGATAAATCATCGTATCCCATTCTTTTACCGTACTACCAGTAAGCATGCGATTGACTGTGAGCGTGATGGTCTTTATATCATCTGCTTCGCATTGCTCAATCTTAGCCCTAACAGATTCTGTTGTTGGGTACTGCTGATGAGCATCCAATCCTGCTATGTTGATAATCGTATATTCGCCTAAGTGATGGTACAAGTTCTTTTGCTCTCCCAGTAAGACTTCCATAGCATCGCAAGAAGCACGATAAGGCAAGACAAAAACCATATGTCTACACATCTTTCCTTGTTGTATCTCCTCTAAGTCCAGCAAGGCAAGTATCTGTTTATCCTCCGCAGAGCCATCTATGGCTTGCAGAAGTTCTCTTACTTCTCTTTGATGAACAAACTTACGATGAGCCTGCTCTTTATTATCCTTAGCAATAGAGCAAGGACATAAGAGTTCGGATAATCCAGTTGAGAATCCCTCCTCCCGCAGTGTGGCTAACTTAGCCCGAGAGGCTTCATTAGGGTAAAAGGCAAAGCGCACCATTTGAGGAAAGCCGTAGTAGGGATTATCCCACTCTTTGACCTCGTCCGAAGCAAGGTGTAGCCTATCCCATTCAGCTTGCTCCTCGATGATGTCAGAGAACTGATAGAAGGCGATAATATCTTCTTCAGAAAATTCACTACCCATCAAGATACGATATGGAGTCCCTGAGAGGTGGATACGCACTCGGGCATTGAGGGCTTTAAGTTCGCTACTTTGTTCGTAAGCTTCAGCAGTTTCTATATCCTGTAGTTCAGTTTTTTCTTCTTTCTTAGATAGTCTCAGCACCCGTCCATACTCCTCGGCTCGAGCCCCATAGTGGCTCTCATCGATGAGCAAGAGGTCTACGTTTCGTTCAAACAAGCTACGATGCTTGGCTTTGATTTCTTTACCAGCTAGATCTTGGAGCGTCAAGAAGACAACAGCTTTGCCTCCTTGTAAAGTCTGCTCTAACTTATCTTCACTTTGAAGCAAAGCATCGCTATCTAAGAATGAATAGTCTACAAACTTAACATGGCTTTCCACAGTACGCTTCCATTCAGCTTTTACATCAGCTTTGGCGGAGACCACAATAACCAAACGAGCCTCCATCTCTACTGCACAGCACATAGCCGTGAAGCTCTTACCAAAACGCATCACGGCATACATCAAAAGGTTACTACGCTCTTGCGACAAAGCTTGTTTAAAACGCTCTATGGTATCTTGCTGATTAGGACGTGGGGCATAAGACTCTGTACGTTTGTAATGAACTTCAACAGGAATACGCCCATTATCAAGAGCATAGAAAGCATATTTTTGCAGCCCTTGTTTATAAGAGGCGTTTATATCAGCAATAGCTAAATCAATATCCTCCTCTGTAGCATCACGGAAGAATTCATTGGAAAAGTACATCTCTGCAGGGGCTGCCTCTCGCTGTAAACGTACTCGCCCTCTATTATACTCCAAGAACTGATGTATGGCATAGTCCCGAAAGTAGGTGCTATCACTCACTTTAGCCTGCTGAAGATAACGTTGCTTGAGGTCAGGGAAATGCTTTCGCCATTCGTCCAGACGCTTAAGGACAGGGCGATAGGTATCCCCAACCTTGAGGTAGTTAGGAATAGTCTCCGTTGAGAACGCATAGATATGTGGCTCTACTCGACCAATAATGAGTTCTTTGATAAGTGTATTATCTTCCATTTACTTCTTCTTTGAATAAAGGGTTCGAAACTCAATCGCTTCATGTTTTTCCCAATCCATAATTCTTACTGGGATGCCATTATGCTTGCTCGGGTTGTTTGTTTTACATCCTTCACAAAATATCATTTCTTTTTCTTCAAACAAATTACTTGTAGTCCCAAGCACACCATGCTTGCAAGAGTTAGGGACAACCATCTTCAATCCATCCATCTGAAATATATTCCAAGAAATAATTTCTATAATTTGTGTCATTTCTTCTAGGCAAGGATTTCGTAACCAACGAGCCTCATAATAGTCAATAAAACTGGCAAGTAGATTCTCACGGGCAAGCAGGATGTTATCTCCTTGCCACTCGTAACCGTACGAACTCTGAAAAGCAATAAGCACCCACTGCATCCACTCTTGAAAAGTGTTTACGTTCTCGTTAATAACCCTCATCTTCCTATCAAGCAAACCTATTCTTCGCTCTATTTGAATAGCTTCTCCAGTAGCTGCATCATAACGACTTACTATGTAAGGGGCTTCTCCGCAGGTAATCTCTAGCGTATTGCGTAAAACGTAGTCTTGCCAGGTTATCCCAACGGCAAAGCGAATAGGTTCCGAACAGTGTCTCCAATCATGCTTGTTATTCCTATAAAAGGAGAAATTGAAATGGCTATCTGATGCTCTGTAAGCCTCATCACCAGCATTACACATATCATTACAGACCCACGCTGGGGTAAATATCTCGGCTTTCTCTTTCGTACGTTTCTTTTTGTTGTCTAGGCTTTTGAGAACCCGAGGCATAATGACATACCCATTTTCCCCTCTTATTTTTTCAGCAGTAATTTCATCAAAGAATCCAAACCCCACTCCATAAACTTCATAATCTGAAGTAGCCCAAAATATATTTCTACCTGTTGTACGATCTATTAGGAGCTTCGACAATATTTTAGTTGGCAATCTATCTTCAAGTATATCTATCATACCTATATTGCTCTTCCTATTTGATTAGTTCTTTAGGTGAAACACCAAGCAAATCTGCTACCTTGAAAATGGTAGCAAGATTAGGTTGTTTGCGATTACAAACGTAAGCGTTAGTGATACTGAAGCTCATACCCAACTCTTTGGCAAGCCACGTTTGGGTGATACCTCGCTTCTTCAAATGCTCCTTGATAAGGTTGATATGCTCTTTCTGTCTCATCGAATGATAGTTTATCTTGGTTATGACTACAAAGTTATGAACTTATAATGAATAAAACGAAGAAAAACGGAACTTTCACGCTAATGAAAATAATTTTTCCAACGAGGGGACACAAAAAGTAATCTCTTTAATAATCAATGATGATTAAAGAACAATGTACTGTTGCCTGAAACTAGTCACTTTTTGAATGTATATTGAGCGTTTTGATAGTTGTTGATTTCCGTGCATTTCCCGATACTTCCCGTTACATCCCTGCCTCTTGGAATAACATCAAAAGCCCTCTACTTTTGCATCGTCAGACCTGACTAAAAGCCCTGTGCGCAAGGGCAAGTTATTCATTTCAAAACAATCGAGTTATGACGATAAACGAATTATTGGGCAAACCTGTTTGGCAGATGACCGGTGAAGAGTTGCTTTTCCTTGCACAGCACGGCAATATGTTCACAAGTGGAGAAACGGCAAAAGTTTCCTCCTCCAAAGAAGAAAAGCGATATGTGTACGGCTTGGCTGGCATTGCACGCCTTTTTGGATGCAGTCTGCCTACAGCTAACCGTATCAAGCAGAGTGGTAAAATCAATCGTGCCATTACACAAGTGGGTCGTAAGATTATTGTTGATGCTGAACTTGCGTTGGAATTGGCAGGACGAAAGACAGGAGGACGATGATGAATACAACTGATTATGAATACATTTGGCGAAAGTCTCTCATTCATGTAACCGATGAATTTGCGCTTCCGCCTGTTGTGCTGCAAGCAGGTGAAGCCATTATTGGCACACTAGGTAATTTCAGTGTATCGACAGGTAAGGCGAAAGCCAAGAAGACTTTCAATGTGAGTGCCATCGTTGCAGCAGCTCTTGTCAATGGGCAAGTGCTGGAATATCAAGCATCATTTCCTGAAAGTAAACGCACTATTCTTTACTTTGACACAGAACAAAGCCCTTATCATTGCCAACTCGTGATGCAGCGCATTCTGCGATTAGCAGGACTGCCGATTGATAGAGAACCCGAATATTTGAGATTCAGCCACCTTAGAGCCATTGCTGACCCTAATGAGCGAAGAGAAATCATCCGCTATGCAATTTACAACACGCCTAACGTGGGACTGGTAGTCATTGACGGCATTCGTGATTTGATGCTCGACATCAATAACTCAACGGAGGCTACCAAGTTGGTAGGCGACCTGATGCAGTGGACGAGTGAACAGAATATTCACATTCAGACCGTGCTTCACCTCAACAAAGGAGACGACAATGCGCGAGGGCATATCGGCACGGAACTCAACAACAAGGCAGAGACAGTCTTGCAAATCACGAAAGACAACACGCTTCCCGAGCGAAGCATCGTTGCTCCAGCCATCATCCGCTCTAAACCCTTTAACAAATTCGCTTTTCGGCTCAAGGAAATAGAAGATGAGGTATGCGTTCCCGAAATCGATACTTCTTACAAGGACGCAGATTGCAAACCCTACCGCTATTCTTACCATGAACTAAGCGACACGGAACATCGTAAAGCATTAACACAAGCCTTCTTTTTGGGCAAAGTATTGCCTTATGGCGAACTTATCG
>QWCI01000031.1_pt1 | contig 56071 bp, 75 predicted proteins | sample 1972541 | NCBI WGS metagenome assembly QWCI01 (sample SAMN09866712, study PRJNA288562) | Human oral metagenome isolate term3_saliva, whole genome shotgun sequencing... | isolation source: mouth | host: Homo sapiens | place: USA: California | reverse complement strand
TAATCTTTAATTCAATAACAATTTCCTTATATTGTTTCTCTTTTGTATTGGTAACTTTTTTCGTCATTTTAGTTACCTCCTTTTTCATTGCGTGGTATGTAAAAACTACGAAATTGAGATTAAAAATCACTCCCGGAGACATTTTGGAAATTGAATTTTAATGGCTAGTCATAACCCAATGCTTTTCTATAATCATTTACTTTCTGATCTCGTCGAATAACCATACCTTTCATACCGAGATCTCTCATTTTATGCATGTTATCGGCCCATTTGCTATATTTTTCATAGTTTAAACTATTCGGATTCTTTATTGACTTATGATAACTCATCCGTTTGTTAAATTCTTTTAACTCCTTTCCTTTTAAATATTTACCATACTTCTCTGGATTATGTGAGCCATCTCCATTTGGTCTCTGAATTGAATAATCTAACAAACGAATATCGTCTTTTAAATTCCTCATATTATCTAGTTCTGCAAATGCCCGCTTAGAATGCTTAGGATTAAACCCAAAATCAAGTCTTGATAAACCTGTTTTTCTTCTAGCTGCTCCATAATCTTTAAGAGTAAGAGAACCTTTTCCTACTAGTGGATCCTTCTTATAACTTCTTTTTTCATAGAAAAGTTTACGCCTACCCCATTTCATTCCCTTAATTCCATAGTGTTCTATGATATCTTGAGATGAATCTATTGAAATATAATCCATGATTATTCTCCTTTTATCTAAAAAAGAGGAATCCTTGCAGATTCCAACGTCCTATTTCGGGCTACCTAAAGCCTTTCTTAGGATTGTTAGTTTCGGTAAGTATTCCTCTGGTTTCATTCCTAGAATATCTTCTAGAGATGTGTCGTTCTCTTCAACAAGTTTCTTTAATAATAGAGCGGCATTTTCTGAATTCAAGTTACCGTCAGATCCATTGATAATATTTCGAACTTTTCCAATCAAGTCTCTTAGTTCGGCCATTCTATCTACTCTTCCTTCGAGTAATAGTAAGGTTTCCATAGCTTGAAAATGAAATTCTGATATTTCTTTGAATGCTTCAATAGCTTTTTTCATTTGCTCCAAATTAGTAATTGTTGTAATCATGTCGACTACCTCCTATAATATTTTCTTCATTATAGGATGTGTAAAAGTTGCGTTACGGCTTACTTTGTCTTCGCATTGCTGCTTTTGTTTCTTTATGCACATTGAACTTTTTATACTGATCCTTATTCAGAACATAGTCTAAAGGATTTGTATTATATAAAGCATCATGAGCTCGGACTTCACGTTGTAACATATTATACTTATCTAGACGTTTTTGAATTTTAGGTGTAACCTTACGTCCATTTTTCTCGTACAATTCTTGAGCGGCTCTACGGATTTCTTCAGCTTTATTATACTTTTTAGCGTATTGAATCTTATGTTTAGAACGCCATTTTGTATAACCAGGATCACGTTTTTTACCATGTTCCTTAATTAAATCTTTCTGAATAGATTTGAGTTGTTTCTTCATCTTTTTATAAGAACGATGATTATCCATCAAATCGGCATGACGACTTCTAATACCCCATCGCATACCTTTAATTCCATAGTGTTCTATGATATCTTGAGATGAATCTATCGAAATATAATCCATGATTAAACACCCATTCTATATCGTTTCGCTTTCTCAGCTTCATGAGCAGATTTACGGTTTAGTTTATCGGCGTTCCCAGCAGACTTATGCCAATCACCATAATATTTCTTCAATTCAGTAGCTTGAGCGCTTGCTTTAGCTGATTTATAATCGGACTTAGCAGCTTTTGTACGAAGGTCTTTACGCCCATATTGTGACTTGGTTTCTTTATACGCAGCTTTAGCAGCATCCGATTTACCCCAAGTTTTACTTCGAATTTCCGCTTTAGCATCCTTATAAGAAATGCCTTTCTTATTAGATAACAATTTAGCTTGGTTGTTCTCAAGAGATTTATTATTGCTATAACGAATTTGTTCAGGTCGTCCACCTAATAATGCCGAATATCCAATATCTTTTAAAGTACCAACGCATACCTTTAACACCAAAGTGTTCAATAACATCTGATGAAGAATCAGTATGGATTAGAGTATCTTCATTAATAATGATCATAGTTTATCCTCCTTTGGATTACATATATTTACGTTTAGCTACGCCGCCCATGTTGTATTTCGCTTGGTTATAAGCTTTAGCAGCACCATATTTAATAGCCTTTCCGGCAACTTTACTAGCGCCTTTTACCAAACCTTTAACGTTTTCAGCTTTTTGAGGATCTGTAACCTTCATTAACTGATATTGTAATGCTGCAGCACTAGCTGCGGCCAGAGCCAACGCATACCTTTAACACCAAAGTGTTCAATAACATCTGATGAAGAATCAGTATGGATTAGAGTATCTTCATTAATAATGATCATAGTTTATCCTCCGGGATAGTGAATTTGAGTGTTTAGTTGGCTTAGCTTTTCCAACAATTCATAGTAATGATGTTGGTAAGATAATACCATGTCAGCTAAAGTTAGTACAAAATATAAAAGGATAAGCATCCCCAAAAATGAGAGGATGCTGATTACCCATAAGAACTTTTCAGATTTCTTCATTACAAATCCTTGTGTTCTGTGAGGACCTTGTCTTCGATCCATTGATAAGATTGTGGAGAACCTACACGAGAATATCCATTAACCTTTTCATACACACGAACACGTGTCCCTTTCTTAAATAATTCTTTTTCTTCAGCGCCTGAGAATGGATGTGCTTCTACCCAATAGTCGCCTGAAACAGTCGCTTCGAAATATGGCTGTGGTGAGTTTTGTAGAGTTACACCATTTGCAATTTCTTGTTCAAATTGTGTTGTTGCATGTTCGATTTGTGCAGGGTTTGGAACAGTGGCAGGGGCGCCTGTATAACGATAGCAATAGTAATATGGTTTCCCTACACGCATCCAAAGATCATCATGTTCGGCAATCCCAATACCATCGTCTGGATAGTTACAGTGGATAATAGTTCCTTCAGTATCCAAGAAAATACCGGTATGTCCAAATGCACCTGCAGAATATCCCTTCTGACCCCAGATGAAAATATCACCGTATTGGCAATCGAACTCTTCGTTCTCCGCAATACATTCCCAACCATTCGCTTCAAGCCAAGCGTGTTCGGTTTCAGTTGAACAAGCCCAATCTAGTTCGCTCATTCCACCAGATACACCAGCGTAATAAATAGCTGATGAACAGTCATAACTATCTGGTCCGTCACGGTGGTCCATACTATATGATACTTTACCTTTACGGGCTTGCATCCATGCAATCATTGCTGCTGTACTTACTGTCATATTTTAGTCCTCCTATTGTTGTGGGTGTTCTTCTGCTGAGTGAGTGTCATGGTCTTCAGCAGTCAACTCTTCTTTAAGTTTCTTGATAAGGTTATCAACTTCTTCTTTAGAATAATAAGATTTATCCAAAGTAGGTTTGATGGTTTCAGTAACCACATTTTCTGTCAAAGCAGCTGTAATTACTTCTTGGCTAACTGTGATAGCTTGTTTAGGAATCTTAACAAGAACTTTATTCACATCGCCTGTGTAGCTCAACTCATAGCCATCCGTCTTCTCAACAACATTCAGTGTCTCTGCGTCAAGAAGTTTCTGGAAGAGTTTCCCAGCTTTCTCTCGGTCTGCGGCAGCTTCAGTTGCTTGGTCAAGAATTTGTTCTGCAGTTAAAGGCGTAGATGCCAACTTAGATTTCAATTGTGAAATAATTTCAGATTTAGATTCATCAGAAACCAACTCAAGAATTTTCTCAAGGGTTACAGGCTCACCAGCAGTTGTTGTAGGCAATTCACGAAGAGATGAGAAGGGGATGGTTAATAATCGAATATATGAGTCTGGATAATGGTTGATCTCGCCATTTTGATAATTTAAAATGTATTTAACTTCATAACCTTCATCAGTTTTCTCGAAACGTAAATTTGAATTAAACGTTAGGTTGGATGCAATACTATCAATAAACTCAAGTTTATCAATCTCTAAGGACTCAGATAGTGCTCTCGTCATCTTATTAGAAGTCAACTCATAAGGAGTGGCAGATGGTGTTGGAACTGCTGCTAAAACTTCGTTTTTAAGTGCTTCCTTATCAGGAATACGAGAGGTTACATCGGCTAAGATTTCTTGTTTGATTGTTGTTGCATTTGGAATTTGCTGTTGAATAACACTTAAAATACTATTTTTAATAGATTCTGTATCTACAGGCTGGCTTTCTCCGCCGAAGAATGATCTAGGAATTGTGAATAATAAATTATATGCTTTAGTGGGTTGACCGGATAAATCGGTAACATCTTGAACAACATATACTACAATATCTTTTGTTGAATTCTCCTGAACACTAAGCGTCATTTTAGAGCCAATAGCATTTGCAAAATTCATTTTTTGTGTGTCCTCAGCATTATACCAACTGTTCGAAATTTCATCTAGTGTAGGGGCAATGTATTCCGTAGAATTAGAACCAGAGCCAAGATGTTCTTTCAATTGTTCCCATGAAACTTCAGCCATGGTTTTATAGTTCACAGATAATGCTAGTCCAGATGAATTAGCATCTAAACGTGCAGATTCTACACTTTTATTTTTAACAAGATCCAGAGCTTGACCATTCGTAATAAATTCATCTGTTATATCGCGCGTAATTAGATCAAAGCTAAATACAATTGGTTCTTCATTAGCACCAACTGTGTGGGCGAAACCATTTCGAACATCCATTCTATCAATTCCAATACCGTTATTGAATCGTCTAGGATCCTTAGATGGATTTTCATGTGATCGAATAGGAATAATGATATCTACTTTTTTCTTTCGATAAGAACCGTCAGAAATATATTCTTCAAATCCAGTGTACATTTCGAAGTCAATATAAAGCGCGATCTCACCATCAGCATTGAAAGTTGAGAATGATTTTAACGTGATGTCCGCATAATGTTTTTGTTCATTATAAACAGCAGTAGCAAATTGGGATACATCCAGATAACCACCATCGCCGGTGGGAGGCGGCTGGATATCTCCATCTACATTATACCCGCTAACTTGTACATTACGAATTTTACCAATATATTTTTTACCGTCTTCGTAATGTTCTTCTGGTAAAATGGCACTCATATCCATTCGGAAAGTCTTATCTTTTCCATCATACCATAGGGTATATGGCAATCGTACAGTATTAGTATACATAGATTAGTCTCCTTTAATTACGAAATTTTAAATGGCCAAGCGATTGCTTTACCATTTTGACCCCATTCGCCATTCTCCATAAATGAAGATAGGGGTTCTCCATTATAAACTATTTCTTGATTAAATTGCACAATAACTAATTTACCTTCTTCAGAAATCTCAGTATGAGATTCGTCCAAGAATGTGGCAATCTCATTGCGCTCATATGTTTTACCAACTTGAAGTCGAGGAAGAAGTGCCGCAAGTTTCTTATAGACCACACCATAGTGAACATTTTCGGACATGATGGTATTAAGAACCATGGCTTCGATAAAATCATCGCGGCGTTTGTTTTCTTTCTCTGCTTCGGTAATATTTTCAACGAGTTTATCTACACGTTTAGTGGTGTCAGTAAATTCAACTTCGCTGAAATATTCTTTATGGAATGCAAGAAGACATTTCTTAATGAGTTCATTTTCATTACCAACATTAGCAGTATCATGTTTACCTTCAAGAAAAACTGTAATTAGGTTTGTTGGTGTTTCTGTGTATAATTCAAATTGGGTTTTTTCAACCACACCTTGTTCGTTATAAATATGATAGCTAGATCTAATTTTCCATAGACTCATGTTCAGGTACCTCCGTCATGTTTTCATTTAGTTTAATAGCTTCAATCCCTCGATTCATTTTGAGAGATTCTAGTTCTTCATTTTTCAAATCTAGGTTTACCTGAAGCTCAATATTCTGAGCTTTCAGGAGACCTAGTTCGAACGTCATTTGTTGAATTAAACGTTCTGTTACATTATCCATAGTTATCTTACTCCATTATTCCAATCTGATTGTGTTGAGTTTCTGTATAGTGGTGTGTAATAAATACAGTTTGAATTGGACCCGTCATTTATATACAAATATACATTACTTCCAGTAACTGGATGTGTTTGATTCGCATATGTCATTAAAAACATACCGCGGATGGCATACACAGTGACATCTCTACGAGGTGACGATAGCGGACTATCCTGCCATCTATTTGTCATAATAGGTGTGTAATCCCAGCTTGATGTTTCTCTTCCCCAGAACCAGGTAGGTCCGAAATATCGACCATTAGTCCTTATAGTAGCCGATGTGCTACTACTATTCCAACTTCCATGATGACCTCGTATTTCCAACATACCGTTTGATGCAGTCATACGAGTTCTATCACCTATATCAATACCTCTAGTAAAGATACGGTCAATTGACCCTGTTCTAGCAATAAGATTGTTAAATTCAGCTTCCAGTCCGACAATCTTCCTAACATTCACATTATTAATATGAGCATCACTAATAGTTGCGTTACCAATTTGAGCAGATCCAATTTGACCGTTACCAATCATAGCTGATTTGATAATACCATTATGAATGATAGCTTGCCCATCCAATTCGATGGATTTACCTTTAATACGAACTCCATCAGGAGTTGCATTAACTTCAGTGACTAATTTTGAACCAGAATTTAGTACTCGAATGGCATATGAGTCAGCAAGTTGTTTAACAATTGTACTAGAGATACCAGTTGCCGGAATATACTCTCCTATAGTGTTACCACGAACCAACATGATATCCGAAATGGAGAGTTTACCAACTTTATCCACCCAGGCATAAAATGGTAACATGGTTGTATTATCGAATATCATCTTTTCTCGTACAGTAAATGTCTTCGTGTACTCAGTCCAAACCCCACGTTTGATTTCATGTCCTGTACGATTATCGTTTGCGCCTAAGGAAAGTACAGCATGTCCTTTATTTCTAGTATGGTCTTTAATCTCGACGGAATATGCGCTCTCTCCAGGAACATCCCTAGAGGAATCAATATAGTATTTAAATTTAATTGTGTATGTTTCGCCGGGGTTCATCACAGATAAAGCAGTCGGGAGAGACACACCAATCCATCTATTTGGAGAAGCGGTATTTTTAATAATACTAATATCAAATGCATTTTTACCGTATTGACCTGGGATAGGTGATATATATCCCATTCCCGGACGGAAATTCGTTTTGGCACCTTCGAAAGTCTCAGTATCTAAAATAAGATTAGTTCCGGCAGAAGCTCTGCTAGTAACTGTTGTTTGGAATCGGTCATTATTCATAACCATTTCCGCAATCTTGGTAGGGATACCATTTTCACTAGCACCAAGAGTTCTACTGAACATATCTACTGTTTGAGTTACCTGTTGAAATTTAACATTCTTAGTAATATCAATGTCCAATGGGTGGTCTTTAAATCCATTTACATTTTTGCTTCGTTCCACTTGAATATTTGTCAAATAAAACTGCACATATGTATTTGGAATAAAGTTTATCCTAACCTCAATCTTGTCGGCATCTGTATCTGGTATAAAGGTTGCCCCAACACGTCTAAGAATTTTTACACCGGCTTTCATATCTACAAACTCTGGGTCTGATTTGTAAAAGTCTTTGTAATACTCGTTTCGTGTCCCATTATATGTTGTGAAAATAGATACTCGCATAAATGCTTTCTCCCATCCAGACATATTTTCTCGAGCAACATCTAGCGATACAGTAATGGGATCACCTTTACGGAACTTATCTACAATTTCTTGTGTAATATAGGACCAACCTGCTGATTGTCCATATGCATGAATAATTCCTTTTTTACCGAAATATGAGAATGTGTTTGTGCCAGTAGTGTCAATGGTTATTCCCGTCGGTCTATTAATATTCCAATAGTCCGTTTTCAGTTTCTCAGTTTCACTAGCGTTATACTGGAAATTACCATTTCGCACTAAGTTTTGGCTACTATTATCCGTCAGATTATCCTCTGCAGCAGCCACCCAATCCATCACCATATCTCCTGTATACAATGTACATTCAATGATTTCAAATTGAGTGTTTTGTGAGTCATCTACACGGAAACGTATTTGATTTCCGGATTCCCAAGAAGTTGATGATAACTGGACTTTACCAATACGGAAGTTCCAATCAGAACCTCTAATATTCTTACCATTAATTTCAGGGTAACCTGGAACGTTATTAAATCCTTGTAGATACGCTGTATTACTATATATCTCTGCCATAACTCGAGCATTTGATACACTTCCTTTAAAACGTACTTTAAATTGTAAAGTAACATTCGAATCACGTGGAATTCCGAGCTCTTTAAAGGTCTTGCCGCCAAGTAAAGAATACCCCAAAATCACATAGTAGTTATTTGAATTTAAAGTATATGCTTCGGAATATCGAGTTCTATCTGTTTGTGACAGATAGTTACGACCGCCGTATTTCTTAGGAATTTTAGTAGCTACATCAGCAAGGCGTTCTTTTACACTACCAACTTCCCTTGTAATAATATTCTGAGTATCGGTTCGAACATTCGCACCAAGTTCCGTCATAGAACGAGTAATAGCTTGTCGTATTTTGCCTGAGTCTTGTGTAATACTACTTGTAATTAGACTTTCAACTATACCTGGAGTATTCTGGGTAACCCTTTGGACGATTCGACCTTCCGATGCTCTAATCTCTGTATTTGTATACTCTTTAGCGCCTCGAATAGCATCTTCCTTGGCCGAATTTACTTGTAAAGTAATAGATCCAGGTAACTGTTCGATTTGAGTTTTGTTCTGAGAAACTTGTTGTTTCACAGTCTTAATTTCTTGAACAGTGGTTGTAATTGATTGATTTGTTTGGTCTATGGAAGTTCTAACATTGGTTAGTCCCTCGTTTACATTACCAATAGTCCTCTCAAGTTGAGCGAGATTTCGGTCGATTGTTCTCTTGTATTCCGCAAGAGTTTCCTCAATATCATTCTCATTTGGATGCCAGTCTGATAGAATGTGAGATTCTTCCAATTGCCATGCAGCGGTATAAATAGTGTTAGCTCCACTATCTTTATTGATAATACCAAGTATAGCATTAGGATTTGAAAGGTTACTAGGGGTTCTAAATTTAACCCAGTGACGCTCCCATTCCCTAGATACATTCCAACCATTATGATAAGACGAGTCATAAGAAACCAATTGGAGATCTGTAGCAGATCGACTATGATAGATTACTTGACCTCCTCCAGAAGATTTAACATAAAATGAGAATATGTAATCTTGCCCTGGTCTAAGTTTCACCATATTAGATTCCGGAGGATTTAAAGACAACGCAACTCGAGATTGTGAATTTACCTTCAGAACCGTTAAGTCTTTAGAATATAATCTAAAAGTTTCTCCAGTAGCAACGGTCCATCCTCTGAAGTCTGTAGAAGGCATCGTAATACTATTCCTAATTAAGTTATTAGTACCAATCCGGAGGTTATTGTATTTCTCCGTAATACCATCTTCAAGATGTTTAACATCTTTCTCAATTTTAGTTAAGAGAGCGCGTCCATCTGAAATTTGTTTCTGAGATAATTCTGCAAGTTTGTTACTTAAATACTGTTTTGATGTGTTAAAGTCATTAGCAACTTGTTCCAATTTTGATTTGGCAGTACCTAATTCTTCTCGAATTGTCTGTTCCGACTCTGTTACGGCGGCTATGGTATCTTGATTTATTCTATCCAACTCATCCTGTAGTTGCTCAGTGCTCATCTCATATTGATCAAACAAATCTGCAACTTCGGACATGATACTATCAATTTGTTCATTGATAACTTCATTAAAGTTCGCTGGCATAACCAGAACCCATTGAGTACCATCGTACCGATACATTTCGGTCTCGCCCTCACCGATATCTTTGAACCACATGTCATTTTCTTTAAGACCTTCTGTAGGTGGCTCATCTGGACCATAAAAGTTTCTATTTTTGCCATTGGCACTATCCATAATGGTATTAATAGATCCTTTAACATCCTCAACATGTGCATCTACTTCTTTTTTGGTTAAATCTTTCCACTCAGCTCTCTGAACATCAGCTATAGTAGAAGAATTTTTACCATCAGAAGTTGCAATAATCTTAAGAATACGCTCCCTCATTGAATCATACTCGATCTCAGAGATTTTGAGAGTAATATCAACATCTAATTTTGGAACATAAACATCAATAGTATCACAAATTTGAGCATCAACTAATGCTTTAATAATGGCTTTTTCCCAAGCAGTAGTATCTTGAAGCGGCACCATATCAACTTCAATTTTGATATTAGGTACATCCACATTTGGATTTTCATCGAAATAAGTAAGCGCTTCGGACGATACCATAGCAGGTGTAATCACAAATTTAGTATTTTCTTTAATTTGTTCTTGACGAGATTTACGAGCAGCTCTTTCTGCTTCTTGAGCAGCTTTCTTTTCTGCTCTTGATCGCTTAGAAGCAGTTCTACGTTCTCGTCGATCACTTTCTTGCTTAGCCCATTTCTGTTCACGCTCCAGTTCGCGTTGTTCCCATTTAGCATCTGCTTCTGCTTGTCTTGCAGCGGCATTACCTCTTCCACGACGACCTGAAGATTGTCCACGTCTTGCAACCGCTTCAGCTCGAGCTTGAGCTCGTTTCTGACGCTGCTCTTCGTGTTTTTGTTGACGCAAACGTTCGCGCTCATGTTCTAAAGCCTCTGCTTTTTCAGCATCTTTCTGTCGTTTCGCTTGGTCTGCAGCTTTATTATTTTCTTTTTCTTCCGATAGTTGATGTTGTCGGAGCTCCTGCAGTCGTTTCTTCTCATCATCAAACTTCTTAGTGATATCTACAGCGACAATACGCTTTTGGTCATAGTCATCATAGTGTTCTGATTTGACAATATCACCATAAACTGTAATTTCCTTCTGGTTTTCACCTTCGGGCGTATACTTAGCATATGGTAGAATACGAGTGAACTTACCATTCATATTTGTAGTTATCTTAATATTCTTAAGATTCTTACGAGGACGAACAGTAGTAATATGCTCACGACCACGAGCACGATATAAGAAAATCTCATCGTTCGTACGTTTAATTTCTCCTCCATAAATAGATGTAATGGAGTTTTCATCGCCACTAAGAAGTGATAACACATTCGTAATGTTCTCTGATTGAAATTCCGAACGAAGTGATAAGTCGGAATGAAACCTATAGCGAACTGGGTCTACTGCATTTTGCAATATGGTGTCCCATAGTTCTCTAGGTGTTTTAATACCTGCAAAAAATGGTTTAACAACATTACCGCTAAGCTCGTCAGTCTTGCTGACGGCTTTAACGGTTAGTTTATTTTGAGCTAAATCTGACTGTACCTCATAAATACGAAAAGCATGTGGCTCATCTTTGTCATTTGGTCTAGCCAAAATGTAGCGATTTTGAATGATTTCAGTAGCCCAGTCACCTTGGACAGGGTACTCCATCTCTAGCTCGAACTTACCGTTACGAGCTTCGGTAACTTTACATTCCTCCGCATCATGGAGGATAGCAATACCATTACTACGAAACTGTCTTTCGTCCTGTTCGTATAATATAGGTCTCATACAAGAACCCTCCAGTTAGGTTTGATTGTTAAAGTTGTGTTTAAAGCAGAACCATCAGGTCTAGCAATTTTGATATTACTAAGACCTGGATTCAACTCATAGAAATCTTTACCCATAGTTCTATTGTTTAGATTACGGATATCGGTTCTATTTTGTGTAAACGTAGCATAGTTTTCGCAATCCACAACAACGTTCTCATTATTTAGAGAACGAAATCCCATCTTCGTACGTCCAATAGTAATATCAATATCGCCATAGACATTCGCAAATGATACTGTTGGTTTTGCTGTATACAAGGTTGGATTAGTCAAAGACCCCCCATTAGTAACTGTAATGTCCCTAATGTTTCGTAGGTATTTATAGGGTTGGCATTTCAACTTTGCAGTGAAAGCTATACACCCATCATAAAAATACTTGTTCTCGAATTCCAACTCTGTAAGAATAACTTGATACGAGTGATTTTCATCAAAGTAAGGGACGAATGAAACCCATTCGCCTCTTCCTTGATTGAATAGTGTGTAAATAATATTTCTAGCAGAAGATATACGTTCATGATTATCTCCATGAACTCTTCCATCGTAGAAACCTTTTAATTCCATTTCCGTTGTTTCATATCCATCGTCATCATAGACAAGTTCGCCTTCAAATGACTGAGGTGATACAAACGAAATTCTCCGCTTTGGTGCGGAGATATCTGGACGTTCTTGAATAAAAACATTCATAGTTTCTGAGTTAACATTGTTAACTAAAAAATAACCTGGTTTAAGGGCCATTACCAGAATACCTCCTCTCCTTTAGCGCGACGATTTTGATCGTCAAAATCTTTAATATGTTCTTGAACCTGCTTAGCGAGTTCTTTAGGATTAACAGGATGTCCACCATTGTCAACAGTAACCTCGATATGGTATTCTTTCGTAGAATTGTCTGTGTTAATCGTTGTAGTTTGAGACGATTTTGATTGTGGACTGTACGCTGGCATTGGAACGTTACCTATTCCTCCAAGATTCAATCCGTAGTCTTTAGGTGAGAACTTGTTAAGATTCTTAGCATCAATTACCGGGGTAATAGTTGGAGTATAATTCATATCGTCCACAGCAATATCCATCATATCGCCGACTTGATTAACAGCACCAGCAACTGCTTCTGCAAGTGCCTCTCCATGGCTAACCGCATTGGAAGTAGCGGCCGAGAATCCATTCCTAAATGTATCACTCATTTGTTGAATTGACTTAGGCATCTCTTTATCGATACCCATAGCAATACCTTGTGGAATAAACTTACCAACAGAGCTTGCAAACAGACGTGATGGTGAATGAATTTGCGCAGCGGCTCTAGCGGCTTCATTAGCTTTATTAATAATACGTTGAGCAGCGGATTCGATTGACCCTACATTCGCCCAAATACCATTAGCAATGCCAGCAGAAATGTTATAACCGATATTATAACCACTTGAGCTAGCACTCCCACTGTAGCTTGAAATCGTAGATATAATGCTACCCATATTACTATTCACAGTAGAATTTGCTGAAGACATACCGCTTTGAATACGACTCACCAAATTAGACATCATGTTAGAAATAGTGGATTGAGCAGATGAAGATAAGTTGTTAAATGTGCCTGACATTTGACTGCTAGCGTTCTGAATTGTTCCAATTACTTGAGACATTGCTCCTTGGATGGAACCAGAGACTCTAGACATGCTAGAAGTAACAACATCTACAACTCCTCCAAGAGATGCGGACATTTGAGATGCCACAATGCCCATATCAGAAGAAATAGTAGTTACAACCCCCTGCATTCCAGTTTGTACAGCAGTGGTTACCATACCCATAGAATTCTGAACTGCGCTAGATACTAGGATAAATCCTTCAGTTACCGCACCGGCCAATAGACCAATAGAGGTCAACATAGTCGATTGTACAATACCCATACCCACCATAACAGCAGTATTCATAGAATCCATACCAATAGTAGCACCAGTACCTAATTGCATAAATCCATTAGATGAATTTGTCAATTCAGCACCGAAATTCACGAGGGAATCTTTAGCTACTGTTAGGGAAGTTCCTAATGAATCGATTGTTGGACCAACCGAACCAATGTTGTTTGACAGAATTGTGACGCCATTTTGAATTGACGTGAATGAATCAATGATACCATCAAGCGATGCTTTAGTTAATGTTAATTGACCTGAGAGAATGATAAATCCTCCTGCAACACCGCCCAAAGTAGACGCTAAAATACTGATTGGAGTGGATAACAATTGGAATGCTGTAGAAACTGGTTGAATATTCGGAGAAATATTACCTATACTTGTGCTCATTGACTCTAACGCAGCATTGACTGTAGGAATAACCCCAGAAATAATCGTTAGAGATGTTGACAAAATAGTCATACCAGATGCTACCGATGCCAAGGTTCCTGCACTAGATGATAGACCAGAAATAACTGTAGAAAGTTTTTCTAAGTCGTTGATTGTGCCACCTAGTCCAAGTTTGCCAACCCCTGCCAATTTAAGTGCTTCAATAACGAATGCACCTAAACCAGATGCAGCAGCGGCGCCGTGTTCGCCAATAAGCTTAATACCTTCACCAAGGAGTTTGAATCCTTCACCGAAGTTCTTAGCAGCTTCACCAACGGAACGAATAACATCCGCAACTCCATCAAGTGCGGTTTTAATAGCTGTGCCAATAGATTCAAATATCTTACCAACACCTTCAAGAGCGGTCTTAATAGCTGTACCTACAGATTCTACTACTGAACCAACACCTTCAAGAGCGGTCTTAATAGCAGAGCCAACAGATTCAAATACTCCACCAAGAGCTTCAAGTGCTCCTTGAATTCCACTAAATACTGCTGTAATAACTCCACCAATGGCATTGATAGTATCCACAATGCCTTGAATAACTGCTTTGATCACGTCACCAATGATTTGGAATATTTGTCCAAGAATCTCAAGGGCAGCTCTAATTGTATCAACAACGGATTGTACAATAGGAGCTAGAGTTTGGATAATCGCTACAATACCATTTACGATAGTTTCAACAACAGGCGCAAGGATTTCTAAAGCAGCTACAATACCATCAACTAATACTTTTATTGTATCGGCAATTGGTTGTAAGATACCTGGTAGATTCTCTATCAATACTGTTAGAACATTACCGATAATTTCGATAATTGGAGTTAATGCTGGTGCCAACTGAGTTATCATATCAACAATAGCTTGTAATACTGGGCCAAATACTTCTGCTATTTTGGCAAGAAGTGGTGCCAGCATTTCACCAATGACTGTTAATAGAATATCACCAATGACACTAAATGTTGCTTTCAGTGCTGGTATTAATTTATCTTTAACACTAACAAGAGCATTTCCAAGTCCTTCAATGAATGCGGTTGCAATTTCTAGAGCAACTGTCAATAAAGCGTTCATATTTTCGACAAGGGCTTTACCAATCTCGGTAATTAATTTAATTCCAGCAGTTACAAGTGCGGGAACATTTTCAGTCAAACCTTTGATAAGTGCAAGTAATAATTTAAATCCAAAATCTACAAATCTAGGAATTAATTCTACCAATCCGTCTAGAGCACTCTTAACAATATCAACCAGACTTTTAACCATCTGTGGTGCTCTTGTGGCTAATGTCTTAAGGAAAATATCCAATGCTGTAACTACACCAATCAAAGCAGTAGGAGCTACTTCTGTGAGTTCTTTTAGAGCTAATATGATTAGACTCAATCCTACACCAGCTAGAGCTACACCAGCACCAACTGCAACTGCGGCCACACCAAATGCTAATAATGCGCCCGCTAATATAATTAGACCAGGAGCAACAAACATTGCACCGGCTCCTGCTAAAATGAGAACTGCCAGACCACCTGCGAGCGCTAATAAAGCAGCTCCTATTTGAGGTAATGACATAGATCCTAATATTTGTAGAGGAATGGCTAATGCTAATAATGATCCTGCTAATAGAAGTAATGTGGCAGCACCAACTAATCCTCCAGGACCAACCGCAGATAAAACTGCAACTGCAACTAGTAATATTGTAAGAGTTCCAATAAGACCTCCTAGCGCTACAACCATACCTTTCCAAGAGATTTGAGATAGTGTTGTTAAAACATTACCTATAGATACTAGAACTGGTACAAATGATAATAAAACTAATGCAGAGGACATAGCTCCAAATATGTTGCCAGACATATTTGTCATAGCTATAACAGCTATTGTTAAACCGCCTATTACAGCACCAAGAGCCAATATAGACGGAACTAGTCTATCTGGTTTAATATGTGATATACCTATTAAAGCAGATACTAATTGAGAAGCACTGTATGCAAATGTAATAAGTGATGCTAATGCACTTAAATTCACTTTAGCCCCTCTCAAAGAATGTGTGGCGGCCACTAAAAATGTAAATACATTTGCTAATGCTATAACGGCAGGTATTAATCGGTTTGGTTGTATCTCAGCTAGATACATCAATCCGATGATCAATTCTTTTACAGAATATGAAAATACGATTAACGATGCTAAAGCTGATAAATTAACGCGAGCACCTTTTATAGCATGCGTAGCCGCTACCAAGGCTGTGAATATGAATCCCATACCCAATATACCAACTCGCATATCATTATAGTCAATCATAGAAACATCAATTAGAGCATTCACTAATTCTTTTACAGAATATGTAAAGATTAATAATGAAGCTAATGATTTAAGAGATGGTTTCGCACCTCGTAATGCTTGTGTTGCGATAACAAGTGCTCCAAATAAGAATCCAAGACCTTGGATTCCAGTTATCATATCATTTGGATCTAGCATCGATACTTCGTATAATGCATTCACCAACTCTTTTATAGCGTAAGTAAATATAATTAATGAAGCAAGTGCTCGTAAAGATGGTTTTGCACCTCGTAATGCTTGAGATGCAATAACTAGCTCTGCAAGTAATATGCTTATGGCTTTAATAGATGGAACTAACCTATCTGGAGCAATATCAGCAATTAAACTTAATGAATTTACAAGTGATCGTATGGCTTTAACAAACACAAATAATCCAAGAAGAGTCTTAAGTTTTATCTTAATACCACTCATAATACGCATAGATGTGGATAATAACAACATTAACACGCCAATTGAAGTTACTGCTCGTTTTAAAGTTTCATAATCGTATTCTGCTAATTCTGCCATTGATTTAACGAGCATACGAATAGCAAATACAAAGGCTATCAATTTTAAGGCGCCAACTTTTACTTTACCTACCTTAGAAAGTAATTTCATACTTGTGACTAAAATAAGTGAAGCTGCAGCGACACCACCAGCAGATTTAACCATTTGATTTGCACTTAATTCACTCAGATCTTTCATAGCTTTAGCCATGATTCTAACCGCAAAAGCAAATCCAATCATACTAATAGCAGTGCTTGGTGGTATTTTAGCCATACCTGCTAGACGCCCCATGGCAGCAGTCAGAATATAACTAACTGCAGCAATACCTAATGCTGCCCGAACTAGTTCTTCTGAAGACATTCCAGATAACACTTTCATAGATACTGCTAGCATTGTAATTGCCGTTGCAATCATCAAAAGTGTTCCTGCCTTAATGCCTAAAGTAAATGAACTAATAGCGTTTTTCAATCCATCCAGAACACCAGATACTTTAGATACGATTTCATCACCTTTCTCAACAAGTTCTTTAAGCGGATCTAAAATAGGAGATAAAAATCCACCTTCTTTTTTCTCTCCACCTTTAAACATTTTGAAAGCTTTGAAACCAGCAAATCCTACCAACATTGTCTTCAATATATCAGAAAGACTAAATATAGATAGATTTTTCTTGAACTCACCGATACCTTCTTTAACAGCATTACTTAAAGATTTGAAAACGTTCTTAACAGAGTTAACTAAAACATCTCCACCCTTAATATTATGCGAAGAAAATAGATTCTTTAGGGAATTAGTAATACCATCAAAAGATATACCATTCATATTAGACATTTTTGATACTAATTTATCAAAAACACCAATAAACGCTTTAACAGGAGCTGCTAAAAACGAAAATAAGGTTTTGAACGAATTTGTAGACTTAATAACAGTTTCAATTCCTTCTACAAATTTACGAATGGCTCCTGTCACCTTTTCCAATAAGGTCATAAATGCTAAGAATCCAGATCCATCGCTTGAAACTGAAAATGCTTTAAAGAAAGATGTTACAATGGTAGCGGCTATTCTAAATAGAGAACCAAAAATACCCAAGACATTTCCAATAGCCTGTCCAAATTTAACAAATCCAGCCTGCACTTTCTCAGTTTTGAATGCTGCAAAGAATTTCTCAATACCTTTTGCTACATCTTGAATAATATATAAGAATCCATTCGCAGATCCTGAAACAGAAGACATACCTTTAGCGATATTTCCAATAACACTAAGAACGCCTGTAAATACAGAACCAAATGCTTTACCAATGGCTAGCATCGTATCTTGTAACGCCTGCCAATTACGAACTTTTGAAGTAAATTCCTCTAATTTAAGAGTAACTTGATATAGAGCTTTCGCAGAATCTTGATATGGACCAATAATACTACGGAATCCAGCTCTTAAATTTGTTAACGAGTTGAAGACAATCGCAAAAGTATTCTCGATAGCATTAAAGAAACTCTGTTGACCTCCAAGATCTTTCCAAGTTTTCAAAACTGCATTTCGATAATTACCCAAACTTAAAGTCATTCCTGATACAGTATCTTTGTATGTACCTTGAGCATCTTCAAAAAATGGGTTTACTAATTGACCAATTTTAGTCCACATATCACGAGCTTCTTCGAAACCACCTAATAAGTATTCCCAAGTAGTTGCCCATCCAGAACCAATAGATTCCTGAACAGTATCTACCAATTGACCGAACGATTTAACTTTAGTTGCTGCATCGAGCATAGATTGGTCTTCTGAGAATTCTCTCAAAGTTTCTAACAATACTTCGGATGTTAACCAGCCATCTTGAAGAGACTCACGAAATGACTTTGTCATATTTCGCGCATGCCCTAATTTCTCAGCAGTTTGCGTCAACCTATCTTGGAATAGTTTACCACCCATACCCGCGTTTACCACTGAGTTCCAATCCTGAAGACCGACTCTACCAGCAGCAATTGCTTGAGATAACTGATACATTGCTGTAGACGCTTGTTGAGTGTTTGAACCTGACGCTGCCGCCAAGTTGGAAATACCTTTAATAGCTGTTCCAGCTTTATCTAAACTAACACCAGCAGCAGTAAACGTACCAATGTTTCGAGTCATATCTGCAAATGAGTAGATCGTCTTATCGGCGTAATCATTCAGTTCTTGTAGTGAACCAGATACCTTACGCATACGAAGACTTGAATCTGGAATTTCCCATTCTGTATTGGTCATGATCGTTTGGATGGATCCAAGTTTATCTTTATACTCACCAAGACCATCCATTGGTCCTCTAAAGAATTGTCCTGTAAAGCTCATCGCTTTCTGGACCATTCCACTAAGAGCATTACCGACAGCAATATTCATGATGCTCATGGAATTATTAACAGATGAAGCTGCTTTTTCAAATGCTGCCGCTAATGGACTAGCATCGAATCCTGAAACCTTACTGTTAAGAGCATCTATAGATTTTATGGAATTAGGAAAGCCTTCGTGGTTATCCGCTTTTTGGAAGATTCCTTTCAATCTAGATAGAATATCGGATGTTCTAGAAGTTCGATTCTCAACATCGGCATTCATTTTTTCAATAGATTTTCCAGCACCAGACATATCAATACCGTCTGTGCTTCGTTTAAAGACATCTTTTAAGCGGGATAGTAAACCTTCAGACTTAGTTGTTGATGTAGAGATAACAGAGTTCATCTCTGCCATATCGGAACTAATGTTTTTTGTTGCATCTTTACCACTAACCTTAGAAAAAGCATTCTTAAGTTTTTGTAAAGCAGATATAGTATCATCTGCATTCTTAGAGAATCCTTTATTATCTAGGGTGACTTTTGCAACTTTTTCGTCTACGTATCCTGACATTTAAAGTCCTTTCTATTTCATCAAATTCTTCAATAAGTTCAAAGCATCTTCATTAGCTTTGTTGATAGTATCGCCCTGTTTCTTAACCTTTTGTTGGGATTTTGATAGATTCTTAGAGATGTCTTTCAACTTATCTCCATAGTTAGCAGCCGAGCTTTTAGGACGTTGCTTTGTCCATGCATTCTTAAGAATACTCTCTGCATAATCCATGTCGGGCTTAATCTTAGGTTTAGATTTAGATTTACGTTGAGATACAATTTTGGTTACTGCAGAACTATAATTGGATCGACCTTTAAGTCCTTTATATGTACCAGATTTTCTACGACCCCAACGCATACCTTTAACACCAAAGTGTTCTAAAGTATCATTGTTCATTTCAAATAATCCTCCAATACTTTTTGTATAGCATTTTTATACACAGAATTTATAGCATCATCAATGTATGGACGTGGAGGAACATATCCTCCTGTGCCCGTACCATGACCATAATGAAGTATAATTGCAATGTTAACGCCATTATTAATATTACTATTATAGATTTCCAAATCTTCTCCACGAGAAGTCTTCGTAATCCTATACCCCCATGATTCGGCAGTTTTGCTACTATCTTTAGGAGTATATTTTTTTAACGCGTCAACAATTTTCTTTCCGAGTATATCAAGACTTGAGGATCTGGATTTCTTAAGGTATTTCTCAAGACCACCAAAATCTCCGGATACTGAAATACCCATAACTAATCCCTCCTGTTATACTTTTCATTATACTTCGTATCTTTTTGACGTTTCCGTGTATTTTTCTTATGCTGTTTATAAGCTGTAACAGCAGCTAGAGCAGCTGCTGGTTTTGCTAGTGTTTGTGCCGTCAATATAGGAACCGCTTTACCATTCTCTTTTTTTATCATTTCATCAGTCAAACGTTTCTTACCAGCAACTTTCAAGTGTTTTTGGTCAAAGAATATAGTAGGATTCTTTGTTCTATAGCCAGAAAATTTCTTATCATTTCGGTCCATAACTCCAGAGTATCCTTGTCTCTTCAGTTCCTTATAAAACTTATCAATAGCTTTAGCATGGGGAGTATTTTTATTATCTCCACGTCCAACCAAGCCAATGTTAAATTTGTCATACTTTTTAAATGCTCGACCACCATAGATTATGCCAAGTTCATCTGCAGCTTTTTTAAAATCTTTATCCTTCTTGTAAAGGTTATCAAATGTTTTCTTAGCCGCTCTATTTGGAGCAATCTTAATATCCTTCTTGGCTTTAAATGTAAATAAATTATCAGAAGTTTGTCCGTATCTTCTTTTTCGCTCTGTTCCATATATACCACGATACTTTAATTTATCCAATTTGTTGAATGCACCGTAGACAGGTCTAGATTTATCAATTTTATCAGCGCCGCTAACGCTATCAAATGTTTTACCTTTTTTAATTGTTCTTCCAATAAAATCATCTTGAACTTTGTTTTTTAAAGCATATGCAGCGGCAGCGGTACCAACAACCGCAGCGGTCTTTAATAATGTCTTCTCTGTTTTTAGACGACGTTGTAATTTAGCTTCTACTTGTTGTTCATTTAAACCTTTCTTTCTGTATTTGTATCGAAGATTTTCTTTATGATTTTCAACCATATTGTGTAGTTTGCGATGTCCCCATCGCATTCCCTTGACACCATGGTGCTCAATAATATCCATATTAATTCTCCTTTTGTTCTTGTTGACGTCGGCGTTCCATAATAACTCTTCGTTGTTCTTCCATTGCTTCCGCTCTTGTCATCTTCTTAGGAGGTTCTTGAAGAGATCCTACACAGTTAAGTAACATTATAAGTTTATTTAAGTTACGATCTTCCCATGAGAATGGTATATGATTCAAAGCCATGTGAGCATAAATTATCTCAGATGTAAATATTTTCTTTCGAGAAAATCCAGAATATGCGGACCCAGTTTTCTTAGGCATTGACGTGGCAGATGGAGTATGTTTTAAATATTCAACTATTTGATTATAATCTCTCTGCGTTAGTTCATTTAAATCTATGTGTTCATCACACATACATTGAATAAAATCTAATAACTCCTCTGAAGATATATTATCGAAATTATCAATAAACCTTTTCTCATGTTTAGTTTCCCACTTATCTAAGTTTCTTAACGTATAACGAAACGTAACCTCTTTACCTGGTTGAATTATGAACATAGATGATTCCTCATCATATAACTCAATATCCTCTAATTTAATTGTCAAAAACTCAGACGCCATAATATTCACACCTCAAAAAATTTAAAAAATAAAGGGACATGTGAAAAACACACATCCCTATGACATTTTATCATTGAGCGGGAATAGCATTCTCCGCTTTCTTCAATCCACGAATATGAGAAGTAATACCAGAAACAAATTGTTCTAGAACTTTTCGACTATCATCGTGGAAATCTTCAATCAGTGCTTCATAAGCAAGTGATTGTTGGAACTCTTCACGAATTTCATCATTCTTGATGAAACGTTTACCGTCTTCGGAACGAACACCATAAGATGTAAGAACTACATCATTTAGAAGTTCATACATTTTTTCAAGATCTTTACTAGCAATAAGAGTTTCAATGTATTTTTCCATATCTTCTTTACCGTAACGGCTTTGCAATGCAATTAGCTCCATACGAGTCAGATTAAAATACAACGTTTCATTTTGGATGTTTCCATCGAAATCTTCATATGATACCGGTTGTTTTAACATTTGTGAATACCCCTTTTTTAAAAAAATTAATTATGCCAACATTGCAATGATTTGTTGTGGTGTTGGAAGATATGCATCTGCAGAATCTGTTCCGTAGATAGCTTCTTCGATTTTAGCAAGTTTTGCAGGATCTACTTCTGTAGAGATGATAGTCAATACAGATGCTGGTTTGTGTCCTGGGATTGCCACCGGAGTAGATGTAACACTCCATGATGGATTTTGTGGCTCTGGACTGTCATTGACAGTTTTATGTGAGCGTTCTGATGGAGCAGCTTTACATCCATACCACAAGTGAAGTTTGTAACCGTACTCATTACCTTTGGTGTCATTACCAAGAATTGATTTGAATGCAAATCCAAACGGTTTACGGTTTTGTTGGTGTGCAACCACACCTTTAGCAATATCAGCCATACCATCACATGCATCAAATTCTTTAGGAGAACTAAATGCTTCAATAGTGCCTTCAAATTTTTCAGCACCAGTAAGTGACAAATATTTCATATTGTCTGCGTACTGGTCGTTTGATTCTGCTCCCGATGGTTTCTCGTCCGCTGTAGTGACACCGTTCCAAGCTACACCTTTAGGATATGTACCAGTGTCGGATTGTACGAAAAGGACCGCATTAGAGACACCGGTCTCATAAAAGCGTTTCCCAAGTTCATCAAATACAAGTTTAGCCATTTGCTAACCCTCCTGAATTAATTGTTAGTAGTGTGTGAATCATGTTGCTATTAACAAATTCACTATTATAGTAGCAGTATTGCTCGTCTAATAGAGCTTCAACCACTGGCGTATCGACACGTTTATCAATAACAGTAATCTGATACTCTTCATGAGAATGATACTGAATATTATCCGCATGTCGTTGACGAATCGCTTTTCTCCTGTAAAGAATACAAGGATATTTCAATGTCGTCTGTTCTGTGGGATTGTAGTAGAGACTATAGCTCTCGCCCGTTTTCGCTATCGCTTTCTGAATGCAATCCCGGATAAGCATCCTCTTGCTCATTATAGACTCCTCCTAAATCCACAAAAATTCTAGGCGCTTTTATGTTGTATGAAACAACTTTCCATTTTACACCTTGAAACTTAACATAAAGCAGATTTGCAATATGTTTCATAAGAAATTGATTGGCAACGATAGAAAGCTGGTTGGTAATTGTGATGTTGTCTATTGTAGATTTGTCCCCATTTTGACGACCGTATCTATTCTGAACGACATCCCCTTTGATAATCTTAGATACCAATTTTGGTTCAAAGACATCAGGTTCTACCTCAACATCTTTCAATCGAAAACCAGCTTCACCGCTGAACTTCATTCTTATCCCCCAGGTACGTTAGTACGAGCAGCTTCAGAACCTGCCGCAGCACCAGCAGCCGCAGTAAAGTATACCGCAGCTTTAGCACGAGTAAGGGCACCAGACAAGCGAGTTTCAATCAAGTATTTCTGTTTGTTGTAGTCGATATCGAAGTGTTCGAACGTGTTCACTTCACCACCACGGTTAGTACCGATTTGGTAGTCAGCAAGGTTGACCATGATCAATTCTTCAGGTTTCAAGAAGTTGGTTTCAACAATTTCAGCTACACCGAACAATGAAGCAAGATATTCTTTAGTAGCAGGTTGTTGACCACCAAATACCCATTGTTCATTCTTGTTGCGCAAGAAGCGAAGTTTTGTCAAGAATAGAGGGTTGATGTACAATGATGGCATACCTGAACCAAGCATCTTAGTCTTTTGTTCAGCAACTGTTTGGAAGATATCCAATAGCATGTTTGGATTGTAAGTTGCTTTGATTGTATAGAAGTCATCGTCACTCTTGATAGGGCGGATACGGTCTTCTTTAATTTTATTAGCATCTCCTGATGTACGACCGTCAGATACCAAGATTGCTTGAGCGATTTCATCATTCAGTTTGATACGCATTTCTTGGTTGAAGAATGCAGCAACGTTCAATTGTTGACCAATGTCAATAGCGTCATCACGGTCAATTGATTGTTTTTTATAGATCGTTTGAGGATCTGTTTTACGAGAAAGGAATGAAAGAATTTGTTCTTTCTTTTCAGTTCCTTTGATATAACCTTTGGCACGAAGCTGTTCGTCCGTCAAGTCCGAAAGGTCGGTCATGATTGATTTAACGAATGCAGTTGGTACTTTGGTTACGCGGCTAAGAATATGTTCAGTGGCAGTGTTAGGTGAGTAGATTACTTGAACACCATTTTGTAGTTGGTGGTCAGGGAACAACAATTCAATGTTATTCATTGAGTGTTGAAGCACGTCACCATGTTCCATTTCAGAAAGCACTTGACCTACTGTGCGGCCTGTTTTCTGTGCGGTTTCAAGAGCTGTGGTCAAGGAATGACGAATAATATCATCATTGTTGATTGTTGATTGTTCGAATGCATTGTAGTGCATAATTTGTCCTCCTAGGGCAGATTGTTCAATTTCATCACTTTCGTCGGAAGCGTCTTCATCTTCGTCTTCATCAGAGCCTTCAGCAAGTTCTTCTAGAATTGCGCCAACGCGAGCATCGACTTCATCATCAATTTGAGATCCTACTTCCTCTTCCATTGCTGAAAGGGCTTCATTAACAGCAGCTTCAGTTACAATAGCTACGGCCTCTTGTTGGTCTTCATTAAGAGTTGCCAAGACACCATCGACAAGTTCAGTAGCGCCGCCATCTTCGGCGTGTTGGATACGGTCAAATAAGCTTACTCGTTCTTGTCCGAGCAAGACATCATTTGCAGAATGTAAAAGTTGATCACTTTCCATAATGATTCTTTCTCCTTCATCGGGATTGTCTGAGTGGGTTAACACTTCAGTAATAACAGCTCCCGGATTAGCTCCGGCAACTACAAGTGATACTTCATAGATGTTACCATGGATTACGTCATTATTTGGAGTACGCTTAATGCGGTTGGCTCCAATAGACATAGACCAGATATCTCCATGTTGTACAAGTTCTTTGGCATTTTGGGCATTCGGTGTATTATTAAAATAACCTTGTCCATAAACACCTTCATCCGCATGGTGTAACATTACATGACCGATGACATTTTCAGGAGTGCTTGGATCATGAGACCAAACAAGCGGAACCTTCTTTCCATCATTCTCACGGAATGCTCCATGACGGATCACGACACCATCGGTACACCGCATGTCGTTACGGGTTACATAACCCGCGAAATCATACTTGGGATGTTTATCCATTATACGATTTACCTCCATCATTATTTGCCGCCATTTTGAAGATCCTCTTCATTGTACTGAGGAGCTTCCTCGTAGTACTGTTGATCATCAGGGGACTCGACCGACCCAGGTATAGACACATCTTGTCTAGAATCCGAAATGTTAGGATTGTACAATTGATCTGCCATTGGATCGTCCATAGGACCATAACCAATAACCGCACGGAATTCATTAGAAGTAAGGATTCTATTCCGAAGAAGAGAGTCTCCGATTGTTGCCAACTGACTAGTTGGAACCAACTTGAACGGATCACTATAAGTCACGATACGATGACCTTGGGTATAGCCAGTCTTCGTGATAAATTTTCTTTGAAATTCTTCCTTAATTCTTGTGACAATCGGATCAATTGTGCGTGTGTAGTAGTTCTGCATCTGTTCAGCAGTAGCAGTACCATCAAATACTGCTTTTGTTAAACCAATCTGACTTAGAAGTTCTTCGGTCAAATATTTAATCTCTTCCATCAGAGTAGAATTGATTTGTCTATTTAACTGAGTGATTTTCTCATCTGCAGCAATATACGCAATCCCCAAATTAGAATCTTGTAATTGTTTCTCAATATCTTTTACACGGTCATCGGCTTCTTTTTTCTTAATATCATTTCTGACAGGAACGGGAAGCTGTAAAATCATATTCCATTTATTAGCAACTGCGTCCAAATCTTGTTTATCAAGAATTGATAACTTCTGAATCAGACGATTCATAGTAGGATTGTCTGTCCCTAGAATATTTGCCAAAGGGTTTTCGATGATAGCACACATTCGTTTGGGGACAATGATTTCCGAGAAATCTCCCTTGTTCTCATTGTACAATTTTACTCGAATTTGTGTAGGAAACCACTCTACAACTTTACCAACGCGCATAGATTTTATATCGTACGAGTCGGAATGCATAGGGTCAACAGTTGCCTCAAGTGGAACTGCCACAACGACACCTTCGTCAAATAAAGAATAAACCAAATCATGGAAGAAGTCGGTGCTAGACTGATCCGTATTCATCTCCACTTCAAACAATCGTTGAAGCGCCGAATTATATTGAACCTCTTGGTTCTGCATATCAGCAGCTAATTTGACGTGTTGAAATTTAACCATAGATGCATCCATCGCAATTCGGTTAAAGATCATAGATGAAATTGACGATCTGGCATATGATCTTGACGGAATGGCATTATTTGGATTTAATGCTCTTGGCTCCGTTGTAAGTTGATATTGAGTTTGTGTTTCTACCAATGATGGTTTGTTGGTATCGTTGGTAAACATTGACCAGGCATGTTGCAGTCCATCAGTAAAAATACTCATATACTCATACTGGCCTTTCTATACGAATAAATCAAGGTTACGTTTATAAGCAACCCAGGCATCTATTAATGCCGCAACGTTATCGATCTTTTCATCGGCACGTTTTTTAGACAATTTATAGTTACCGTTGTTATCTTGGATAGCGACAGCATTACCCATCGCAAACTTCATTAGTTCTTCATCAAATATTAGAAGACGTTCCATAGCCAAGTTTTTCAACTCACCCATTGGAACAGATTCGGTTTTGGCACCTTGAATAACCTTCTCAACGCCAAATTCACCGTTATCTCGGGTCCATCTTTCTACAAATTCTCGAGCATTATATGGGTCGAACCCAAATGCGTATACGATATATTTGTGTGAATAGATCATTTCAGTTAGGTCGTCATATACTTTATTCAAGTCTAAGACAACTCCATCCATTACAATTAACGTGCCTTCAGCAATCAGTTCATCATAACGATTACGCATCGCTGAAGTTAGTTTCTTAAGTTTTGATTCGCAGACATAAGATCTAGTTTTTATACCAAATCTTCCACGACCAAGTGGAAATAGAAATGTGAATGCACAGAAGTCATCCCCTTGTGAAAGGTCAGCACCCATTGCGCATTCAAGTCCATCAAAGTTTTGGGGTCTATGTGGAATTGTTTCTTCATACACAAAGAAGTAAGTATAACCTTCAACAGGAATACCAAAACGTTTAGCTAACGTATCAGCCCTTGTTGCAGGTTGGTTTTCAGCACGCTCTACTTCATTTCTGTATGTTTCGTAGGATACTGTAGCACCTAGATTAGGATTTGCTTTTAACCACATATCTGGATATGCGACTTCACGTACATCATCTAAACGATAGTACCATATAGAGACATGCGGGTTAAAGTAGCGTCCTTCTAAAATATCCACTAACTCCATCTTGATAGTATCCCCAACCCCATCACGAGCTGTACCTTCCGAAGAAGTGGCTATGATGAGGTAGTTGTCATTCTTCGAAGCACCCTGTTCAATCGCTCCGATTACATCCTCTCGGACTTCACCAGATAGCCATTCATCGACAGAGGCGTATTTACAACGAAGACCTTGAAGTTTGTCAATGGACATCGGTCTGATCTCCAATAGACTATTCGTTGCGAAATTCTCTACACCCTTTTTAGTGGATGCCAAGAGCTGCTTCTGGGTTAAATTCCCAGTCATTTTAGAACCCTGAACCATGTAGCGAATCAAAGGTCCTTTAGCTCGACTCAATGCCGTTCTGAAAGGCCCCATAATTTCTTCAGCTTGCTTCATGGTAGGAGCAGCGACAATCTGGTGGGTTGTAGAAGTATCAATCAACAACATGTAAGCTTGCATGTATGTTGAATACAATGATTTAGCGGCACCACGTCCTACGATCAAGTATTGTTTCGTGGTAAGTCGCTTGAATTTTGATTTTGTTTCCCATTTGCCGAGCTTCGGGTTATAGACCTTGTCCTCGGAAATGTAGAACCAAGCGAGGGCGCATTCTGCCCATAATTTAAAGGACGGTAGAAGAGTAACATCACTACCATCTGTCAGAGTCATCTCATTTTCGCAAAATCTAACAAAGCCCTCAATCGCTTGATTATCATAGTAATAATCCGGTGACTCAATCAAGAAGTCGATTCGGTTCATTTCCAGTGATACCATCCGATTGACCGGAATTTCACCTCTAAGAACTTGTTCCTTAAACTTCATATACTCTTCCGGATATGCTTTATTCGATAATACCAAAAATGCTATCTCCTATTTTTTAAGTTTTCCACCAATAGCCATTACTTGTTTAGTAAATGCAGAATAGTTTTCTGGTTTATTCTTCATAATGTCATTAGTGAATGTCTTAAGAGCGGCCCCAGCGACAGTTGTACCAACAACTGCAGCAGCTTTCTTAACTTTATTACCAAATGGTTTACTATTACCACTTAATTGTTTAGAACGCTTGACCTGCTCAGCAAAGTCATTCTCCAAGCGCAATCGATTAGTAGCTTCTCTCAAATCTTTAGAAGTCATAACATGCCGATTATGGTACTTTTTGTTCCATGCAGCAGAAGCTTTTTTACTAGCTTTTCTGCGTTCAGATTGTTGTCTTCGATTTGATCTAAATCTACGAATTCCCCATTTCATTCCTTTAACACCGAAGTGTTCCAGAATATCATCGGTTTCGTTTTCTTTAATCGCGTGGAGTAGTTCTGGATTCATTAATTCGTTCTGGATCATTAAACTTCTCCTTTTGAATGATTATACGATGCGCTGTGGATTGAAGAGATTTCTCAAGCGAAGTTAATACACTCCCAGCAGGAGGATCGAATTTTAATCGAATGTTGATATAAATGAATTGTTTGGTTAGACGTAATAGATTAGGATCGTTAACATGTAGTAACGATTCCCAGTTTGCATCTTTACTCATCACAAACTCTGGGTTCAAAAGCGCCAGCTGTGATAGCTCACCAACGATACCATCCAATTCCATAATCAACCGTGAATCAAATCCTGTATCTTCTTCTGAAGCGAAATCTAACGTTGTCTTAACATCGTTAAGAATTGACATATATCCACCTCACCATAGTTTAGTGTCTCCAGGGCATCTTTCTATAAACACAAGAGATGGGTCTGCGGTTCGACCGTAATGAATGATATTGTGAGTGTTGTAGGATGTAGTGATCAATAGATCAGGATTTAGAAGTATTTCTTCTCTCCATTGTAATATATCATCCTCAATGAGAGGGATCATATGATGTACTAAAGGAGGACCTTCTATTTCTACACCAGGAACGCCTAAGTCATAACCCATATCACGAGCTATAACTTCTTCACGTAAATCTCTCCACATTCTAGACTTATAAAATTTATTTGAAATTTCTCGAGGTGATTGATACCCTCGATTGGCTAATGATAGAAAGTTCAATCTATCACCAAAGTCTTTAAATTCTAAAAGTTTAGAATAGCTGAGATCTCTAAGAATAGAACGTTGTTCGTCTAGTTGAAGTATCATAGGGTTTCTGATGGAGCATAACCACGAATAGCACGAATAACTTCTTCGCTATCTCCTTTACCTTTCACTTCACTGTTCAACAATTCAATCTTAGAATCATTCAATGTTTTCTTGGATCTTAGGTTTTCCAACTGGAGTTCATTTTCGATTGTACCGTATCGAAGTAGTGCATTCAAAGTACTTGGTGCAATAGTTCCATCGGCCAATTGTTTTTCTGCCAAGTCGAAAGCTTTCTTTGTAAGTTTCTGCATTCGACCATCTGGCGTTAAAGCTTGTCGAGGTAGTACCTCATCACTCCTTCTCCGGGGCATATAATTCCACCTCCGGTTTAGAAGTCAATTCCTGAAGTCGACGGAGTTCTCGAACAGAATGTTCGATATAATCTTCCGCTTGTTCTGCTGTCAATTTAACACCGGTTTCTTCTGCGAAATGTAACAATTTGTTCATTGCTTCTCGCTTCTTGGTGTCATTTGGAATCAAGACTGAATCTAATGAGGAAACAATAATTGTTGCTCGTTCAGCCAATGTTTGAATCGACTTATTATGGGTAATTGCACCAATTAGCTTGATGACATTTACTGCAATAGGAGCAACAATGATTAATACCGTAATTAAATCAACTACTTTTTCAATACTCATTTGTTAGATTCCTTTCTCTCTTTTAATTCTTCTATGTAATCGTTTACAATTCTTGTAACATAGGAGTTGTAACCTTTCTCAGCATACTCGCCGTATAGAGTTAAGACCTCATTCTTAGATAATCGATTGGATTGAATACCGGTAATTATCTGTAAACGTAAAAAGTCTCTCTCTTGGTTCTTCTGCATCTCTTGGAAACTAGTAGTCAGAGCTGTGAGAGTGTTTTTAATACTCTCAATCTCCTCATTCTGTTTCTTCTCCAAGTTTGTCCACAACTTTTTGAAGACCTTGACACCGAAACCGATGATAGAGGCGCCCACACCTATGTAAACACCTATCTGTGAAAGAACTTCAGGAGATATTAACCACATTAGCAATGCTTTGAGGTGCATATACACATCATTTGGCATAGTTAGTTCTCCTTTCAAGTGACATCGACCGCTGTTTAAAAGACCTAAATTGGCCTTTTAGACCCCTCCGGAGAAATTTCAGAGAGGTGCGGCGATGCAAAGGGGTCGGGAATTTTCGCGACCCTCCCCCTATGGGGTGTCTAATTATTATTCTTCACCATCATTTGTAGGTAGACGGATTGGAGTCTTCGTGTTTGGTTTACATACAGTCCAAACGTCTGAGATTGGACCATCATCTATGATCCAGTTCATCGCAGTTGCTTGAATCTGTGCGAGTTCAACAGCATCCATGACCTCACTAGTGTCACCCATGACACGAGCTAAGAGTTCAGGAGTGTTGTAGTCATTGTCCTTGTCCCATTGCCACCACTTGTCGTAGTCATCGAAAGGGTTGTAAGGATTGTCGAACGTTGTTAACATTACATCAACAACAGTTGTCTGTGCTTGATAGTCTTCCATGCCTTCACTCCTTCCTACTAGACTAGGTTCTGTATGGTAGAGACACCAACACCAAGAGCATCAGCTACTTCAGCATAGGTGTGTCCCTTCTTAAGCATAGACCTAGCTCTAGACGCATTGGCTAGGGACATAGCAGTCTCTTGCTTAGGAGTAGCCAGTTGTTTAACTCTATCACTATCTGCAAAGCGTAGTACATCAGTAAGCATCTTAGTACTAACAGCACCAGACTGTATAGCTTCCCATTCATCGTTCTCTATCTGGATCCTAGTCTTAGCACCATCAGCACCAGTCTTAAGACGGGCTGCTGCAATAGCCTGTTGTTTAAGCTTCTTGAGCTGGTCCTTCTGCATGTCAGGATCCCTCTTTTCAGCAATCACTTTGTTAGCTATTAGTTGTGCTTGTCTTTCTCTAGGAGAGTTAGCTAAAGCTAGGTTTAGCTTGTGTTGTAGAGACTCGACTTGTGTCTTGTACTTGACTTTAGCCTCTTTGTTAACGACTAGATTAGGTGATGTCTGTACAACAGTGTTCGCCTTGTCACGCATCTTACCAAGGGCATTGATATAGTCACCATACATGTTTTCAATAGGGGTACCAGAACCTAGTTTCTTAGCATCTTTAACTAGTTCTACAACATGATCTGTAGAGATAGTTTTAGTCTTCTTAATAGTAGGCTTTAATCTAGGATTGGCAGCTAGTTCCTCAGGAGACCTGTCCTTATACCAGGTTTCTAGGGTACGGTGTTCTGTCTTCGATCTAGAAATAAGAGTTGAAGCACCGCTTTTTATATTTCCAGAAATAACATCATAATGTTCTTGATATTTTTTCTTGAGGTCTTTAATATTATGTTCTCTTTCTGAACGAGCAACATCCAAATTATGTTTTTCTGCATCGATAACAACCATTGAATGTCGAACTGCTCTAGCAATTTCGGATTGAGTAGCGCCTTTTAAAGTCATGTCAGTAATAAGATTCGAGACTTCACCCATCGTCTTTTGTTTTACTGTCCAGTTACCTTTTGAATCACGAGGTAATAACTTTTCATTGGGAGACCAATATTCTTTTGTATCAAAGTTCTTCAATTCTTTTAATGAGCGACTAGTTTTAATTCCGTTTTTATTATTAGGAATAACCATAACTGTGTCACCATCAAAGTCGGCACCAGATAATTTACTTGCAACAGATGAATCAATACCGACTGCATCTTTTGCACCCTTCATAAATTTAGCTGCGCCATTACCAAGTTTATTATTAACAGTTAATTCTGGTAATTCGAAAATACCACCATGGGGATAACGAACAAGAACAACCTTCTCGCCATTCTTAAAGTTTGGTGCGTAGATTTCATTTGCTTTAATACCTGACAAAGGTAATAAGACTTGACCTTTCATTCTATCAAAACCAACAAGTTTCAAATTATGACGTTTGGTTGTAAGTCCGTCAGCAAAGTCTTGCATCATTACTCGTTTAACTACAGGGTTTGTGAGATTATTGATTTCATTAAACTCTTTTTGTAGTTTATCATAAGTGGCTTGGATTCTTCCCTTAACAAGAGCTGGCGGTTGTTTAGAAACAAACTGAGAAGATAATGTCTTAGACCAAGTTCCCCAGTCACCTTCCTCATTAACCTTATTGATAGCACCTTTCTGTCCATTCGGTTTGATTTGCGCACCAAATGGATTATCAGGGTCATCTTTAAGTTTCTTGAGAACATCTTGTTTGGTAGTTCCTTGATGTTTGTTGGTATTGAATATGATGTCGACTCCTTTAGGGAAGTCTTTAGGGTCACCATAAACTGCCATACCTTTAAGATAATGTGTTCCGCCTACACCAATACGAACTTGGGCATAGCGAGAGCCGTCTAGATCTAAACCCTTTGCTCCTGGACGAATTTCCATAACCCCATCTTTATCGGTACCACCTTGTTCGGCATAGCGAATATCAACACGCTTCCAATCAATATGTTCAATTGGTTTCAAACCTAATTTAGTATGACCATCTTCAGTCTTATAAATATTCGGTGGTTTGATTTCATGCTTATGTTCACGAACAATATCCGGATTTGATTCTTTGGTCAAGACTTTCATCTCAACCCAGTGATCATCGTTGGTAGCATTCTTAACATAAACTTTATGCATGTGATATCCATCGGACTCTAATTGTTGAACTGCGCGTTTAAGCATGTTCTCATTGATTCCGAGTTGTTGTGCTGCTCCCAAACCTACGTCCAAATATGGATTCTCTTTAATTAAATCTTTCAAATCAGATTTAACTTGTTCCATACGATTGACTTTCTGTTTGACAGAAGCATCCATATTCATACGAACTGTAGATTCAGGAATACCAGTTCTACGAGATATCTCAATAGAACCTAATCCCTGATCTGCTAGCTCTTGAATTCTGGAAATATTGTGTAAACGAATTTCTTGTTTAGCAATATTATTACGAGAACGGAATTCGGTCGTTGTAATACCAAGTTTCATTGAAATTTGAGTATCACTTAAACCATCCTTCCGATATTTTGCAACCTTATCGGACCATGAAGTAGCCCGTTGATATGCATTCTCACCAGAACCCCACGAATATCGTCCACTATGTGGAACATTACCTTGGTGAGGAGTTCCTCGGTGTAAGAGAATATCCTCATAAGCTTCTTGTAAATCCATTACAAATATGGTCCTTTCTATTTAGGTTTGTTCTCAAGTATTCCAGAGAATTCTTTTATTGTGTGATAAACGTCATAAACATCTTCAGCTTCTGGAATATATGTTTCGATGTTTTCACCTTGGTAAATACGCAATTCAAAATCAGTTTTCTCAGGTGCGACATTATACTCTAAACAGAAATATGCAGCATACACGAGAAGTTGTTCCATCTTTGGTTTGGTAACTCCTGTTTTTAAATCATGTATTCTTAAAAATCCTCTAGGATTATCTTTCTTAGGAGGTTCGTAACGAATCGCATCAGCTGTGCCAAAAGCATACGGACTGTAAAATAACAATACTTCACTATCCATATGATAACCGATGGCATCATTAACAAAATTCGCGACTGCAGGATGTGTGTGTCCTGGCAATAAGCGAATTCTATGATTAATCGCGTGACTTGCAAATTCGTGTAACTCAGTACCTCTTTGCTTAGCTTTTTCATTCTCAAATCGCTCTACCAATTTCTCTGGTGTGTAGTGTAACCAATGACATTGGCTAGCGCTAAGAAATGAATGCTTACCTTCGTACTCGATGTGTCTGTTCCATTTCATCTAATACTAACTCCTTGTTCTCAGGATATATAGTTCGAGCCCATCCACCAGCTTTGTTATACTTTTCCAAATAAAATTTTTGGTTTGGTCGATATGGTGCATTTGCACTTCTCTTAACTTCCAAGTGGTAAGAATATGCCCCAATGTCTACAGACAAGTCAGGGATACCTTGAATATGACCAGAGTCATTCTTTTTAACGATTGCATCAGGAAAACGTCCATAAATATCCTGAATCAATGTTCGTTGAAAATCTCTCTCAAGTTTGGACATGTTTGTTCTACCCAATTCCTTTCGTTAAATTTCTTTTTGCTAGATATGGATCTAGCAATAGCATCATCAATGGATGCCGGGGATTTCAAATATATGTAATACAGATCTTTAAAGGAAGTATTCACTCGGTTTATGCGACCTTCGGATTGTTCCATGATTCGGTAGGAGTAGTTCAATGAATAAAATAAGATTGTATCTGTCGTAATACAGTTCCATCCCTCGGCGCCTGCGGTGTACTGCACTAAATATACCCACGTTTCAGCATCTGGAATTGTTTCGTGCTTTTGACCGTTCCACTGATAAAATGCCCTATTTAATTCTTGGCAAATCTCTATGAGTATGCCAAGTTCATAGGTATAGTTGTAGAATATAATGATTCTATCACGAGTCATGATTTGTTGTTTAACATTCTCGCGTCGACGGTCGCTTGTATTAACAATACGACGTAAGACTTGTGTAAATTCAGAAGCGTTCATGATAGGTTCTTCCGTAAATGGATTGAACCGAGTATCAGTCACTTGTTTATACAAATCCTTATCGAAGGAAGCATTAATATATTGTCTGTGTGTTCTAGTAGTTCTGAAGTCTTGCATTGGGACAGCAATATGTTGTCTCAATCGTTCAAGACGATCTGTCTCATGATATCGTTTGATCTGAGGGAACTTAGAATATGGATTGTACTCAACGTGTCTATCAACGAAATCAGTTTTGTTTCTGTAGAAGTTGTTCGCTAAGAATATACACATCCAATCCATCCACACATCGCCTGGTGTTGCTGTTAGCATAATCCATTTGTTTCTTCGAGCAATCTTAATAAAAGATGTACCCCATGAACCATAACCAATTGCTCGTTGTTCATCAAATAAAAAGAAAGCATCTTTAACATCAAGATACTTTGTAATATTATTCCACGAATCAACAACACCTTCAATACCGAGCATCTCTAAGTCTCGGTGCCATTCTTTATCATTTCGCTTTTTAGCTACTGTGATAATATATAGAGGCAAGTCTCTATGATTCTCCAAATAATAGAAAAGGCCAGTCAGGGATTTACCTGAACCAACCTTTCCACATAGCACGGATCCATTGTGTAATCTATTTATGGCTTTACGCTGGTAATCATAAAGTTCTATCTCGTAACCGTTATTAGAAACCATATTTACGACGTAGTGGATTGTCTACCACGTGCACATATGCATTCTTAAGGTTAAGACGAGCATATTGTCCATCTGGGCTTGGGTCACGACGAGCAATCGTCATATCACAAGCTGCGATTTCCATATCATCCAACATACCAAGTTGGTCTTCGTTTGTCAAATATGTACGTTCATGAGATTCAACAAGGTCGTCAGTTCCAAGAGCACCGTCATCATAAATGATTGCGACTGATGGCATACTGAATTGTGTGTAAACACGGACTTTGAAGAAATATGTTGGTGTGTACATATCTGGGTTTTCTTGCATTTTCAATTCTTGTTCTGGTGTAGATGCTTTTGGTTCATATAGTTTCACGTTGACACCATACTGTTGAAGCAATTCTACATCATCCGGATTTACAGCGACATTAAAATAACGGTCGCCTGCTCGGTTATACTTTCCTTCTGGTCGTCCAGAGAAGTTACGAGCAAATACGAATTGAACATCCTCAAGGATGAGTTGCGAGTTTGAAATTTGTGTGATCTGTGTCATAGTTATGTCCTTTCTATTCTGACGTGTGTCTGACTTTCCACAAAAAATAAAGAGAGGCGCAAAATTTCAAGAATTTTGTTCTTCCTCTCTATTATGTGCCATGGAATTCCTGCGTGAGGTTTTCTAACATGAGATTATGCGGACTCTGGTGTCTTAATTTTCAGAGTTCCGTGATTAATACTGATAGCTGTTGGAGAATATGACTCTTGCAATTCAAGAGCGTCAATATAATCTTTAGGCATATCGTCTACAATCTTCGTAATATCTCCAACCTTCATTATTTTTTTCAATCCATCGATTGCTACTTTATCATAGTAAGCGAAGTCGACGTCCTCGATATCAAACTGATCTGTCTGTTTAAACAAATATCCTTTTGTTCCAGTGACAGATTTAAAGTTCTCATCATCTTCGGTCCACATACATTCTGCTCCAGACTTGGATGCATAAATAGAACCGACCTTACCAACGAACTCATCACCAAGATAAATATGACCTTTGGATTGTTTGGTGATAAAGAAATCTCTATCAACTAATTCTTCTTTGGTCCAAACCCGTTTAAGCAAATATGTATTCGCATACTCTGCTCCAACAGGAGACCAGTTGTCGTCTTCGAGCTGCGCAATATAGACCGCGTTGTTGATTAACGCCATTCGTTTGTACGTGTGCTCATGCACAAATTTGTAATTATACTTTTCTTGTTTACCGAAGTCATGCACAAATTGAATAATCTTCTCATCTGCATTTGGAACTTTGACCGAATCGGTCTTAATATGACAGACTTTGTATCCTTGTTCTTCGATTGCGAATTTCAAGTCGACCATGAATAATGCACCACGTTTAGCAACGATATTATCCACATTGTCTGGGTGTTTAAATTTATTATCAAACTTAGCAGATGTCATTCCATATACGGAATTGATAACAATCTTCAATGCGGTAACCAACGGTTTCAAATATTCGGGGTTGTCAAGGAACGGAGCCAAGACACCATCGAACATTTGTTTTACTTCATCAATCTTATTATGTTTCAATAAAACACGGACCTTCAATAAGTCAGCATACCTTTGAGTATACGGTCCGAAATAGTTCATGTTAACCAGTGAGTTCGGATGCATAGACTCAACGTCGAGCAAAGCGATATCAGAATATACACCAGGCTCTGCATAAACGAATCCGCCTTCACCAGTTTCAAATCCACGGTAATATGACTTACCAAATTCGTATCTGTATCCTGGGAATAATTTATTGAGGTGTACATAATTAAACTTGTCTTGTGGGCGAGGGTCATCACCAAATATGAACTTAGCAGTAAGCTGATTGTTCGTTGCATTCATTGAGCCCTTAGCAATTGTGGCCAGGATTTCACGAGCGACATAGTCTGCGTAAATGGCATCGAATAATTTCTCAGTTGCATCCACGTCATTGACACAGTATTCAACGACTGTAGGAATTAATTCATCAGGCACAGGTTTGTCCCAAGGAATTTCCATTTCGACGTGTTTGATACCCAAATCAACTTCCCAACGTTTCAATGATTGTTTCTTCTGAGAGTACTCATAAATATCTGTGTAGCTCAATTCATAAGCTGCCGCATACATTCCGCTCTTCGCATTCTTCTCATTGATGATGCGATGTGACTGAGTAAATAACTCCATATTGTTTGAACCGAGTAAACGTGCATACAGAATATGGTTATCGTATCGACGATTGTTAAATCCAACCAGAGGGAATGTCATCAAATATTCAATCTGGTCTGGAGTTGGGTTAATCCAACGAGTGAATTCGTCTTCGTGATACTTCTTCCAAACCACAACAAATAAATTCGGATATACCTCGATATCGAAGAACACCAATTCTTCTTTCGGATATATCTTTGTGAAGTTCGTGAGCTTCGCTTCCGTCTTCCCTTCATCATCTCTCATGGTTGACCATGGAATTTGTTGAAATACAGCAAGACAGTAATCCTTGTTATTCGTAGATCGAATAGCTCTCATAAACACAGCATGACGTAGGTCTGTAATATCATACTCCAATCCCATGTCAGCTGCCTTCTGAATTTCGTGTGCAATAAAATCAATTGTTGGTTTGGTATTCGGATGACTTGGTTCTTTACCTTCAATCATTCCTAGTTGACGCTTTACAAAATTACGGAGCGTCTTTTCCGTATATGTGATTTCTTTGATCTGGTCGTACATCTCTCTATCCTTCTTCTCCTTCAACGGTAAGCCCGACGAAATATGAGATAGCTGGAGGTTGTTAGATGCTTTATCAATTCGTCGTAAAGAGGACTTACCTCTATACACTTTGATTTCAATATTCTTTTCGACCAAATTATCCAACTCGTTCACGTTACCATCGTAAATATAATGCAAGTGAATACCTTGCCCAGATTTCGAAACCTCTGCATAAGTCGGTGGAAATTTAGAAGCTGCCTCTTTGTTCAACTCCAAATTCTTATTACCATTCTCATCCTTCAAATCAAAATCAAGAATAACATGATTGAGTGGGACCTTGACCCAGTGTAATTTATTTGTTTGAATATCCGACAGCTTGGTCACGACATTATCCCATTTCTCTGATGGGTTTCCGTTTCTCAAAGCTACTTGTGCTGGATAATCTGCTGCGAGTTTATTAAAGACCTCATTGTGGTGGTCGAACTCCAACCAATTATCAGGAACAACCGTATCATCCGCTTTCGTTGTACCAACGACTCCCTCAGGAAATGCGATGTTCCATCTAAACCCTTTAAAATAATTATTGACGCGTGTGCCGTCAACATGACTGTCCTTCAGCATCGTATCAAAATATCGAAGTGCTTCTCGTTTGATCGTTGCTTTGTATCCATCCGTCTTCCAGCCCATGTCTTCCAGATACTCACGATATAACTCACTGATTTGTTTCAGTGTAATACCATTTTGCATATGGATGGCATTGCTTCGGATGAAGTCGAAAATATGGTCAGTCTGTTCTGCCATGTCCACGTCGAAATAATCGTCATAATAATCAAATCCTAATTCTTCAAACCGTTGAATAGCCATGTGAGCAATATAAGGCAGTTCATACTTAATCTGACTCATCAGTTGATTATACCTTGTATGACTAACCTTCTGTCCACTTGGGTTCACGACAATCGCTCTTCGAGTAATACCAGAGTCTACGTTGCGAACTTTGTATCGTTGGTTTGAGGCTGTAATTAACAACCCAATAAATTTAACATCATAAGGCTCTTTGAATTTCTTGTTGACAGATATCGTTTCATGACTTGTCAGTTTCAATAACGGAGTATCGTTATAAATATGACTGATGTCCGTATCCTCGTCAATCAATAATGGAACCTCTTGAATTTGTCCTGTTGCAAATTGGTCTGCACTAGTCAGCAATTTCAAATCAATCGTTCCACAATAATCTTCAAACAGCATTCGGAATATCTTTAGGACCGTTCCCTTACCGCTACCTTTCGAACCATACAAATACATGAACTTCTCAATCTTGTACATCTTGTTCGTAAATAGCGCTCCCATGAACCAGAGGATTTTGTCTAGCTCTTTTGGAAGATACAATGTCCCGATCAATTCCTTAAACGCAGTAGCCTCTCCCTCCTGAGGAGAATATGTTAATTGCGTTGTCGCGTAATCTCGTCTCTGCATCTTGTGGTCAGCGAATAACACTTTCTGGTTGAAAGAAATATCGCTTGCTTCGCACGCTTTACAGAAATCTGCAAATAAACGAAACTTACCAGCAGATGCTTTACGAATCTCTTTTACATCTATTCGTAACCCAGGACGACCATCTTCCAATTCTCTTGCCTTACGCCAAAGCAAAGAGTCAATATCATAAAATAGGTTCTTCTGTTTCGTGTCCCAGAAACTTCCATTCCAATATGCGTAAAACTTGGAACCTTTAACTACCAAGTCTTTTGCGTCGCCAAATATAAAGTCAGGAGAAACCTCATAATCGAGCGCTCGATTATTGGAAGTGAACTTTTTCACAGACACATCTAAAAAATCCACTAAATTTTACCTCCTTGTGCTACACACAGTTTTTGCCCTCAATTCCCTATTGTTATATTATATAGTTCACTTTTCAACTCATCCCTAATTACAATAGAAAATGGGAGATTTTCCTGTGCGATTTCGGGTTTTTTAAGTTTTCCCCATGTTTTTTCGTGCAGTTTCACCCAATTTACCTCAAATATTATAGTACTCAATTTAGGTGCACGAAAAATTTTCATGTGTTAGAGCCGATTTTACGGGCAGTAAAATGACCAAAATCCATCAGTTTCCCTAAAATATCTATGTAATTTTGCCATAAAACCACCCGTTTCGACCCTACTTTTTGTCTACTAACCACAGGATTTCAACAAAATAATGCCCGTTTTCACCCTTAAATCCGTGCTCTGCAACCCGAATTTGATAGGTAAAACCTTGAATAACAGCCTGTCCAACAGTCCCAAACAACCCCATAAGAACCGGATTTCGGTCCAAATCTATATACCAACCACGAATGGTATCGTCTGAATTCTTCAAATATACCGCATCATGATGGTCCAATACTATAGGCTTTTTACTCATTATTCGTCCTCTTTCCCTTTTGGTTCAACATTTAGATGCTTACTACTTAAATAGTAATGATATGACAAAACATGCTGTTTTTGAATAACAGCTTTCTGTAAATCATCGTCTGTCTTGCCATATATGATGTCTATAAAGTAGTCGCCTACACGAACATTTCGAACATCATGAAATACTTCTGGAAGTTCTCCGAAAGTACATCGCTTCTGTTCAAAATATTCTTGGGAATAAACAACAACTAAAGTTTTAAATGCTATTTCCTTACTCATTCTTATCACCTGTAACCTGACTATAAATCACATACGAAAATCCAGCAGTTGGAAAATGATGACGCACGCCATTCTTCTCCACAACCGTAAATTCTAAAGTTTGTAATTCCGCCTTAGTCTCTACAACATCTTTCACATCGTAATAAGTCGTCTCATGTAAAGTAGACTTGTCCGTCACAATAACTAGAAATTTACTCATCGTCTTCCTCCTCCTCCAGTCCCTCAAAGATTTCTTTAATATCTTCTTCCGGTACGCCTAACTCTTTAAGTAGCGAACGAGCTTTCATAAGTGCCTTACCAGAACCACGTGAAGCCATCACGATAACTTTATTAGCGCTAGCCTTGTCTTTTGCCTTAGCCTTATTACAACCCTTTTCTTTGTTTGTTATATTACGAATACAATCCGTAACACTACTACAGAGTAATAACGCATCATTTGGATTAAGTGAACGCGTAGTAAGGATTTTACCCATATGTTGAACTATTCTATGTGGATTTGTATACTGTTCCAGAGCATATCGAGCAATATTATAGACATAGGTTCCGATATCTTTCGTTAGTGGGATTTTACCATGCGCTCTTGCATGATTCATATAACCAACTGCACAATTAATTTGTTCTTCAAGAAAATCATTGGTACCATCATGAGAAACATTATCATCCGTATGTTCCATCCCACAATCTCCAATCTTGTATATGTACGGAAGCTCATGTACAACTTCAAGCCCTAAAGGTTTCCATATGCCGACCGGTTTATTTCGAAACTCAAGATTATCTGTCTTAACAACAATATCATTATGACTTGATTTATTACGGTTTACCTGGTACAAAATAGTGTTGCTTTCTAAACGAGTATATGGAAAGATTAAATCCATCAAATGACTATCCGAAATATTGTTAGTTTTAGCAATATTAGCAATTTCAATGATAATAGAATTCCAACTATTTAAATATTCAATACTTGCAAAATAAGTTTCACGATTTTCAGTCATTCTGAATAACTTCTGTAATAATACATCAATTTCTTTTTCTACGTCATTATACTGAGCAGATGTTTCAACAAACTTATTTATAGGTTCGGCTTCTTTTTCTTTAATAAAATCCTTAATATACTCTTTGATAGAGTCTACAAACAGTTTTGCATACGTATCATCAAGACTACGGAATGAAGGAAATTGAGCAACGTGGTCAATGATTTTTTCTGGGTCTTCGTAGTGTTCCATAGCTAAGCGCCCAAGTTTATAGGTGAAATGTTCAATTCCACCTTTTGTAGGAATAGCCCCTCTTGTACTTAGTTGATAAATACGATTCACATAGTCGTCCACTATTTCTTTAATATAATTGTAGAGTTCCTCTGGTAATTGTGGTTCATGAATAATTTCAGGACCTAATGGTGTAAATGGAGTTCCTGGTTTTTTCAAAAATTTCATTGTATCTTGCATATCTTGGATATTGTATTTATATGCGTCCATTACATCAGAATCATCACACTTTTCAATCAAATCCTTCACTGCATGGAAACTCTTGTTCACAACATCGTCTTCTGCCTGTACACCCTTTAACCAGCATGCAGTCATCGCAGCATAGTTAGATAGGTCCTCAAGGGTGTCTAGGAGGCTCTCAGAGCCCACCTGCTGCGTTTTAGAGTCGTCCGTGAGGGATTCTAAGCGGAGCATCTTGTCTTGCATACGGACCAAACTAGCGATGATTCCGAATTTGTCCAAAGACTCCTCAAATGAGTTGCCATAGTCGTGATTTTTACGACAAAACGTATCATACTGCCCGTCGTATTGTGTTTTCATTGTTGTTGGGTTTAATTTAGCCATTTTAATTCCTCTTATTTCTCATTTTCCTCATCAGACACAGGGATTACGCTGCAAGATCGTATACAATCAAGACTATAAATAACCTTACCAATACCATTTGTATAACGACTTTCAATTACCAACGCTAAGCCCACGATTGAGCAACTTATGGCTTCTTTGTTCCTATATGGGCCTCTATTGTCATCTTTAAATTCAACAAACACGTCATACAATTGTTCTTTCATCATTTTTTCTTACCTTTCTATTAACACATATCCCATTGATTACTAGTTTCTTTTTGACTGTCGTTTTTCCTATAATATTCCAGATCAATGTATTCTTCGTTAGTCATTTTCTATCTCCTTTAATAACCACATCCAGTTCCAGGAGGATATGCTTTATGATACTTATCCATAGATTCAAAATATTCGATTAATGCAACGTTTGATAGTGGAATATAAACAGCCTCTCGGTTGTCATCTTCTAACTCAATTTTTAGTAGATTGATTCCTTCAGCTAGGAAACCATAATGTTTAATGTCTAGATAAAGATGAACCGCAATACCTCTCCCGTTTTTAGCCTCTTTATCGTCTTTGTACTTGATATATAGAACGCCATTATTTTTCTTGCTCATACCAGCTACCCTCCTGTTCACCATTCACCATTCTAGTCAACTGTATAATATCACCCTGAGGTACCCGGAATAATTTGATTACTGTGTCTTCAGGATGTTCTTTGTAGTTGATAACAGCATAACCATTAATACGTTTTTCGAATGTAACACTTTCGACATAACGAATAACCTTATCCATAATACCACCAGTACCTTTGTCATACCAGACAATATGACAATCTATGATATCGCCTTTAGGTTTTTCATCTGATTTTTTGAATGGTGTCAACAAATCATCAATATATTTCAGATAGTCGTTCTTTTCTTGATAGACCGTGATTCTAGCGATAGATGATTTTGGAAGATACTCATCAACCTGACGTGGTACTCCATCAGAATATTCACGGTATCGAGAAATAACCAAGAAGTCATCTTCGAAACGATGTTCGATTACGTCGAAAAATAGATTAGTTTCACCGGAATGTTTGTCATAATAATCAACAACCACAGTTTTGAGTTTCTTTACAGTTTGTTCCATTAGTCTCTCCTAGTTCAAAATATCTTCTGCGTAGTATTTTTCAATTAATCCTAATTCATAGCATGTCTCCACAAACTCATTCAGATAGGTTCGCTTATCGTCCGGACGTCTGTTGCCTTTATTCTTACGAGTATTCCAACTTGACAAACCTGAGAAATCAAATTGCTCAGCTGATTGTACAAACACACGATACAAATAGATAAGTGGGAATTGAATCATCCCATCCTTAATTTGTAATGACGTCATAGCCACATTATTCCATCCAAAGAAATAATCCTCTGGTTTGACAGGTTCGCCAGCAGCTTTACGCAAATCTGCAACTGTAATAATACCTCCGCTACGGAGAACATTTAACATAGAGTCTAGCCACATTGCTAATTGGTCTTCTGCTGTGACTTGAATACCCATTTCGGTTAGTTGATTTGCCTGTTCTTTGAAATGTTCTGCCTTAATAACAGGTACACGTACGATTGGATATTTTTTGTTGTTAACATTAACGCTCATTTTCTTTCCTACTTTCTAAATTCTTCTCTACTTCTTTTAAAAGTTTCTCTTCATTTTCTTGAACGACCTTCGATTTCCCAAAGTTCGAACGGTTTCCTCTTAGGCCAACCCCATATCGGTCAGCTAAAATAATGTCTTGATTACTATGGATATAATGGGCATTACTCGAATAGTTTTTCTCAGCACCATCAAATAACACCTTCGCTATCATAGACTCTGCGGATAACATAAACTCAGGCAGTTCTCTCGAAATAAATACCCGTCCAGATTCCAGTTTCAATCGAATCATCTTGAATTGGCGAGATACAAGAGCGTCTGCCATATATTTGTCATAATTTAACATGGTATTACACAATTCAGATAGTACTCCGAGCATCCCGTCAGTGGATGAAAATACTAACACCCGCAAATCCATCGGTCTTTCCGATAGAATAATATACGGATGTAAATATCCATCAGTTCCCATGAGCAAGTCATAGGGTTCGGGAATATAGATACTGATGTTTGGTCCATACCGAAATCCAGTTAAAAAACCACCCCCGAGGAAATTTCGGGATTGGTTGTCTAGGATAGGTGTAAAACGATAGGAATTGCGAAATCCCTCATAGAGAATACGACTTTCTTCTTTCTTTACATCTAGTCGGTCATACTTTTCAAAGAATGCCATAATGTTATTGATTACCATTTGTTTGCCTCCAGAATAATTCCTCATTCACATATAGTCCATCGTTTTGAACACCATGGATATACTCTTGTACACCGAATGACCAGGTCATGCGATTATCATCAAACATATACATATGATGAATCTCGCAGTACATGTTAATAATTTTAATCGCGTTTTCAATCTCGCCTTTGGATAATAACACAAACAGTCTATCCAATAAGAAGTTTCTTGTAGCAGCATCTTGCTTAATGATACAGATATAAGGCGCCCCAACGCCAGCATCTCGAACCATGAAGAATGAATAACCACTATCTAAGCTGCTTTTAGGACGAATACGACCCGAACGATTGAATATAAACGAGAAACCATAAGACGGTAATTCGAATACCGCCTCATAATTATTAAGATAGTGAATCAAACACCAACTATCACTTTCCTGCCATACTTCGTCTGTATAAAATGAGGAATCTAAATAAGATGCTAGTTTGTACCAAGGCTTATGATTACCATGCTTGTCCAGTTCTCGTGTCCAGGATGATAATAACAACTGTCTTCTCTCGATATACTCTTCTAATTGTGCTTGTACCTTTGTACTTAGCATCATGTTCTTTAACATGAATAACGCGAATGCGCATTTAACCCTAGTTGCAAATCTCTTGATACGTTTAAGCATTACTTATCTCCTTTAATTCCAAATACTAATGTCATTTGGTCATTAACAATTAAGCTGACTGCGTGATTGTGTTCGTGCCACAATGTGAGTGATTCTTTATATTCTTCTTCCGGAATATGGAACAGACCATAGGTTCCGTCGGCATTTGGCTTATTATGACGATGATGTTCAAAGAATGAAATAATCGTATCATTAATAACAGGGTCTAAATCGGATTGTAGATCTAGACCCATAGTGTCTAGAATCCAGTCAGCATACTGCTCAACTGTCCCAATATTCGTAGAGAATTGCAAGCGCATTGCGTAGTGAATAATCGCTTCACCGATAGACGCCCAATCTGAATAAATAGTTCCAAATTTAAAGTATTCTTTACGAGCACGAATAATATCTTCACGCAGATTGCTATCGCCAATGTTTTCTTTAGTTGGGATATACTCCCATGAGAATAAGAGTGCCAAGTTATCCCGCAGTTCCTCGTTCTCAATACCGGCTCTGTCCATTACCAATGCACGGTAGTAATCGTATGACTCTTGTGTGTTGTCATCATAAATACGTTTGTCGTGCTCCATATCATTCACTTTCAAAGCTTTAATTTGTGCTGTCATTTCCCTTGTTTGCTCCACAATATCATTCACTGTGCGTTTGTCGTCACGGTGGTTTAGGAGCTTTGTCCCTTCTTTAAACTTACGTACGAATTCAAAGACATTATTGTCAATATCGTATTCTTCTACTAACTCTTCTTCTAATGGATTATAGTCAACCCCGAATTTCTTTTCGTAAGGTGTTAGTTCACGTTGAATATCGCCTTCCGGAGTTTTATACCAATCCAAACCATCATTTGGTAGACCCTCAATATCACGTTTCGCTTTATCGAACTCTTCCTCACGCGCCTTATTTTCTTCGATTTTCTTTTCCATCTTCTTAGCTTCGGCAGCAGCTACTAGTTCTTCATAAGATAAGCCTTCTGCTTCTAGCTTGTCTTCTTCTTTCCACCATTTATAAATGCGATAGGCGCCGTATCCAGCGCCCGTCACACCTACCAATGTTAAAATAACTTTGACAGGAGTTTTCATTAGTTCAATTCCTTTCTAGTTTTCTTTGGCATAAGATCTTTGAAATTAGTTGTAGCATATAGGTTGCGTGGTGTTTTCCAGCGAACATATAGTTGTGCTTCATATTCTTGCTTGTCATCGTTCCACACTTCATGAGTATCCCATTCCAAGAAGAATCCTTCGCCATCAGTCCATCCAAATGGTAGGGCAGCTTTCGGTACTTCAAATCCGAGTGCATCCAATACTTCTGCAAATGTAATCATGCCCACTTTAGAAATCCGAGTAGTCATCATGTTATCTACTTCCCGTACCCAGGCTTCATTATATTCTGGGTCATCAGATGCATAGTTTGAGGAATATTTAAACCAGCGACCATAGAAATCACCTTCATTAGGTACAATTGATTCCACTTCAATTTCTTTACCATCGACTTCTACGGATTTTGTTTCCAAAGGTGCGTCAATTTTCTTAAATGTTTCTTCGTCTAATACGGTCTTAGCACGTAGACGATAACGAGCATGTTCTTCTGTGGCCATAGCAAGTGCAGCAGATACAGCTTTCAGACGATTTGTTTGAATAGCGAAACCTAATACGATAGCCGCAGTTGATGCAGTTGCAACAGCAACAGGCACAGCTACGTCTTTCGCAATATCCATTACCACTTCTTTCTTAGAATATGGGATGTTGGATTGATCCAATTCTTCGTACTTCGCTTTGGTCTTTTCCAGTTTCTTACCAGATTTGATTCCCTCATATACAGAATATCCGTACCCCGCAAGACCAACACCAAGTAAAATAAACGGTGCGTACTTCTTAGTCAAGATTTTAGATGTTGTGTATGTTGTTTTAGCTGCTGCTTTTACTGCTTTCATATCAAGTAGTTTCATTAGTTGTTCCCTCCTTCAAGGACTGTTTTAGCTTTGTTAGTATCTGAGTATGATTCGCATAATAGTGTGAATGCTGCAAAATGTTCAGATGAAAATACGGAATACCCACGGATGTCTTCTGTCTTATGGATATGGTCTACGTGGTCAAACGCAATTGTCCATGAGCCATTATCGCCCTGAGTGTATTTAATTTTGTCAATATCAGAGAATAGTAATGGACGATTCTCTTTGCTTTTTACCTGTGTTTTTGGATATAATCTAATTCGCATAGTTTTCTTCTAACTCCTTTGTAATTTGTTCAAATGTTTCATCAATTTTTGATTCGATGAACTTAGTTTCTTCAATATGTTTTTGCATAAGGTCGGGTGTATCCCAGAACTCGTAAATACGATAGTCATTCTCTTTCGCAAATACAAATACCACAATATGGTTGTCAATTATATGTTCGACTATGTATCCTTTTTCGATTTCTTGAAACGATGCTACGTTGTGCCAGGTATCAATATAAATACCTCCACGTGTGATGATACAGCCTAAATACATTTGTCTAGTTTTCATTTGTTGTCCTTCCACCAAGTAACTCCAATAGAAATATCAATAGCAGCAATCAATACAAATAGCCATGCGGCTTGTAGTTGCATTGACATAATTTTCCATAGAAATGCGGCAAATAGTAGTAAGGATGTGTTCAAAATAAATAAGGCGATGCCTAACAATATCCCTATTATCCATCTCATTTGCTTTTACCGACCCAAATCATTGCTAAAATAATCCAGCCAACAGGTGGTGTACATAGTAATACAAGTGTTCCAATTAGTTTTTTCATTTTAATTTTGTCCTTTCATAAATTCTACAATACCATGCATATAATGGCTCTCATCAACTTCATTCCCTTGTTCATCTTTAACGTAAAGAATATCTCCGTCTAGATCTACATCGAAATGTTCTTTCTTCATTAGTTTACCAGTGAATTGGTTTCTAATCTCTACAACTACTTCTGTCACCTTACTTTCCTCCAAAAAATGCTTCTAACACATTAATATACTGTTTCTTTTGTTTTTCAAATTGGTTATCAACAATATCACCATGTTGAATAATTGGGTCGACAATGCCTTTATCTACATTAATATAATATTGCTTGCCCTCATACATGGCAAAACCTCCGTATGTATTTATACCGGATAATTTTGCAAGTTCCAAAATATCCTTCTTCGTTTGTTCAGACACCCATGTCATTTTAATTGTCCTTTCGCATATATTCGATAATGATATGTATAAAATACCATATCCATAAGAGATAGATCACGAACAAGCACACCCATATAAGGATGAATAAACCTTGAATCACTGGATATCCATCTACTTTGTAGAAGGTGACATAATATGCTGCAGCGGTTCCTAATGAAAATACTGCTGTTATTCCACAGATTGCCATAATCTCTTCTGCACAATCAAACATATCATACCTCTTTCTGGACGTTAATCTTAAACCCATTTAATAACGCTAAAATTATTAAAATTGGCCAACTAATAGGTGGTATGCATAACAATGCAAGAATTCCATTTATTTTAATGTTTTTCATATCACACCTCCACAGGCATAGGGAATTGGATTTTAAATCCTCCACCACGAGCCGCCACAATACGTGCTCCTGCTAATCCTTGACCACCATTCGCAATGGTCCAACCATAAGCTTGGTCTGTGAATTTAGATGGTTGATCAGAGAGTTCATAGAAATCCCCAACAGTCACCACACCATATGTTTCCAAATTGGCTAAGAGAATATTGAATACTTCTTGTGCGTCTTGACGCGTCTCAAATACAATTTCTTCTACATAATTTGACGCGGTACGGCTACGCTTCGCATAGGATTGTGTATAATCTTTTTGTCCTCCGCCTCGCCATGAGTCTATACGAGTGACATTGTTTGGCGTGCGTCCCCAGTAGTTCCCTAGATTCCGTCGGTGAATATAATCATTCCCAAAGATAGCCCGCTGAACTGCAGATATCGCTACGTCAGCTACAGTATTCTGAATACTAGGTACAATAACCTCCGTAAACATATGAGTAGCCATACCACGAAACCCTTCTTCACCGAAAAATACATTACTCATCCATTTACCAACACCAGGTTTCCGTACCTTACCTTTGGCCACTGGCTGAATATGTTTCTCTAGAGTTTCTCCAGCATCATCCAAATCCACTCGTTTCTGTTGTACTACTTTATTGTAGTCTGTCTTTGTCATATTTTCCTACTTTCTATAGTTGCGGACCAACTGGCATCGACAGGGTCCATTTTCTTACTTACTCCAGTCAAGGCGTAGTATTTCTCGCCTCGATATATCATCAAATCACGATATACATTTAGTTCAGTAGCTAAGTCCGCTAGAGTCACATCTCGTGCTCCATCCAAAGGAATAATAAATGTATATGAATCCATTTGATTATTCGTAACGCGGACCGCTCCATAATCTTCAAGCATTACTGCCATATTTAATCGTCGCTAGTCTTTTTGTTCTTTTCTCCTGTTGAATAACCCCACACATAATGCGCAATCCCAACAATACCTCCTGTCAAAAATCCTGACACTCTCACATCTAATCCAAAGAAAAATACCATGGCTGTATAGCACATAGCATAGATTAGCCCTCCTGATAATAACATCAACATAAAGCCAATTAACGTTTTCACTAGCTTCTCCTTTCTAATTACAAAAAAGAATACCGAGAGTAATTCTCAGTATTCTTGTGAAACGGTTATTCGTTTTCTGTGAACTCACCGTCAATAACATTGTCTTCAAATTGTTCGTCTTCACTGTTTTTCTTGATGTAAGAACCTACAGCACAAGCGGCTAATACCGCAACACCACCAACCAACAAGCCTCCGACAATTTTCTTAACAGGTGCTCGATACTTAACGATAAGTTCTTTAATCTTACCTTTAGGTTTCTCGATTTTCATGTTAACAGAATCATCTGTTGTTACTTGTTCGTCAGCTCCAGTATTTTCTACTTGTGCTTCCGCAGCTTCTTCAGCAAGCTTTACAGCTTCCTCGATATGATTTGAAACGTTCATTGACATAATAGTGTCCTCCTTTTTATTTTATCGTTTCATTATAGGCCATGCAATTTCTGCGAACTATCTACCATAATGAAGATCCCCATTACTATCTTCATATTCAATCCAATGGTCCATCATATCTGGACCGTTTTGTAATTCTCTACCGGTAGGAGTACAGAATTCTTCATTTCCATTAGATGTTGTAAACACTTTTTGAAAAATACCATTTCTGTCGATCCCCACAAAACGTGGATATGTTGTTTTACTCATTTTTTATTACCTCACAATCCTTCAATACATTCTGATAAAGTTGCATTTTTTTAACGGGATTTAACCCTTTAGACTCACGAATAAGGTTAATTTGCCTAATACACTCATTGAATCGTACTCTACGCCACTTACGAATATCGAAATCCGCCATATTCGCAGCTGGCCGATAGTGTTCAAACATTGATTCAAAATCGTAATATACCAACGAAATACTTCGGTATAATGCTTGTATGTGTAACTTAGGAGAATATTCTAACTCAATCATCTGCATCCTCCCGATGTAAATGAATTAGATAATGTGTATTCGGAATTTCAATTTCTTTTTCACAATACTTGAATTGTTCTGCCAAATGATGCATGTCATCTTCTGACATTGTGATATGAATATGGTGTTTCATGTTAAATAATCTTCTCCTATAGTTTTTAAATTAGATTTAGAGCATTGTACAGGCTAAGTAATCCTCACCTATAATTTCTCTAATCCATGTTAAAGTATCAAATCCATTAGTTTCTACTCGTCCGTAGATTGTATCCAAAATATCTAAGAAATATATGATCCTTTCGGGATCTACTTTATCGTCTTCGTGATGATCAAAAGGTTCAAACCAAAGTCGTTCTCCGATTACACTCACTTGCTCATCATAATAGAATCCTTCTGCAAGGCAGCTTACCAACTCGTCCACGATTTCTCTTGTAATATTCCACAAGCAGAGTCGCGAATCAATCTTGATTGTCTCATCAGGTACCATTAGTAACCCGAAAATATACCGTCTATACTCTTTGTCTAATCTTCTATGACTCCAATTACGTATCAAACGCTCAATATACCAATCGTCTATGAAAAACATCTCTTGTAACGGTAGGTTTTTAACGTTTGTCACAACCGTGTTATAGAAGTCCTCTTTAGACAATATGAGGGTATATTGTCCTGTAGAGTTCATCGGTTCAGCCTCCATGCTCATTATATTCTTCTACGACTTTGTCGTAATATGCTCCAAACTCATCCTTCAATTCTTTAGCGCTCATATACGCTCTCTTATTATCTGGATTAGTCTCGATACGATCTGCGGTCTCGCTAATTAGTTCGTATAACAATCTGTAGTTCTCATGATCTACATCATGATTACCAAATACAGTTTTGTAATAAGATGTTTCCAACATAGATAATAGAATGTTGTTTACAATCTTACGTGCAATTCTAAAGTAATATAAATCCATGTCCAAAATATGCATCTCTTCTGGAAGAGTCATAATGAAATGGAAATATTGTTTGTAATCTACTTGCGCAGGACTAATACCCGTTTCTGGATCTGGCTCTGTCCACGCAGTGATATACTTGTCAATTTCTTTCTGTGGCATCAACAGAAAATCATCTAACGGCATTGCTTTCACCATATCAATAACCGTTTGTTTGAATTCTGCAGATGTCTTAACTATTGGTCTAGTCATCTTCCTTTACTCCAAAATATAAATCTTGATAACGTCGTTCAATCATTTTGATTGTCGACATACGTGCAAATGTTCCATAACAATGCATCTGGTAGCGCCACCTTCCATCATTAATATCGTATGATAAATTATCCATACTCATAATAAGAACACGTTCAGGTATGTGTTGCGAACTAATGTATTGTTGATCGAAAATATTGTTTAAATTAAGAATCATAACATCTGAATGCATCTGATGGAAATTCTTATAGCCCTCCATAGCGAGCTTTTGATTGTCCGTTGCGACACAGATGGAAAATGAATTCGGTGATTTAAAATGACTTACTGTTACTTTATAAAATGGTTCTGCCATTAGTCACTCCTTTATTTAACGTTCTTAAGAAAATGTTCTTGAAAACTACGAACATTCTTTTCCATAGCATAGTCAATCAGCGAAAACATAAAATCTTTACGCGTTTGTGATGTTTCATCCGTATACAATACGATGGTAAAATACCATCCTTCTGAAAGTTCGCTGTATTTTATTGGTGATAGTTCTACAATAATATAGTTTGTAGCACCGGAATTGAGATCATAAATTCTCAAAAAATCAACGCTCGTCAAAATTCGTAAATCATTCATCATAGTTGTATAGACATCATGATAATGTTCTGCTGCTTCTTGATCTGACGAATAATACTGTAATTTAATTTCCTTACTTGCCATTATCTTACCTCCAAAAAAAGAAAGGGATGCGTAATCCCTTATGTGTTATTTAAAAAATCGTCCGGATACCATTCCCCATAGTTTTGATGAGATAATATTGAATTCCTCGAATTTCAATACTGCTGCAATACCAACAGTGTTCACGACGGCGTTGAATATAGTTTCTGGTTTGATTTTGTTTTTGTTCTGTTCATTTCGAACACCCATCAACTTAGCCAATTTCAGATTTAAATCCTGAACCTCGTTAACATCATTAGATAAAGCCATTTGAATTTTCAATTCTTCAATTTGTCTATCTAAACCATCGAATGCGATGGACATTAAAATATCGTGCATAGTTTATTACCTTCCTTTCATTATAGCATATGGAAATTCTGCGGAACAGGTACTTCTATCCGCTCGAGTGTTATAATCGTGAAACACTTGTATATAGAATCTCTATATAATTCCTTAGAAATACGCACCAATTTATAGAGTCTGCCAAATAGTTCTGATACAATAAGTTCATTCGACGAGAAATATTCGTTTTCTAACAAATCTCTATATAAAGCCTCGACTACTTTCATATGTGAAGGAAAATACGGTTTAACTCTTAGATGGTCGCCCAAATTCTCTACGTCTTCATAAGTGCAATGCGATATTGGAATGGAATATACTTTTTCGCCATACTTAATAATAAGTCTATCAATCATAAAATCCTCCAATAGTATCATCGAGCGCAATGTTTGGTTTAACCGGCTTATGAATCGTTAAATGCACAAGTGGTAGGTCTAGTGTCTGTTGTGTTACCTCCATATATTTTAACTTGAACTTATCATCTTTAAAAACATGCACAGTGACTTCTGTTTCCTTATGTTTATCAAAAGACTTTGCCAAAGCATATGTAACACCATTCATATAAGAATATGCTTCAAATTGTATAGAGTTACAATATATATCTGTGTATAACATCATAGAATCAACTTGTATTGAGTAAACTTTATTATCCATTTTAATAATAACACGATTAATCATCTAGCTCACCTCTAAGAATATCATTCTGCTCCTTAAGAAATAGAGATTCACCCAATTTACCTTCTTCTGTAATTGCAGCATTCAACTCACGATTCATACGAGTATTACGTCGATTTAGGATCAAATAACCAATTGCAGTTAAAATACCAGAGCCTGCCATGAAAAGAGCGTTGTGGAGCTCTTGATTAGCTTTCCCATCTTGTATTCCTCTAAAATATGCTTCTTGCATATCCTTGTCATCAAATTCAACTTCCTCAATCTCAAATAGTTTCTTAAACATCGCTTAACTCCTTCTTAAATTCAACTTCTTGTAATGTCTTGTCCAATATTTTTAATATAGTAACAATATATTGAACAGCATAGTACGGCATCCAACCAGATTCTATACTATTTAGAGTATCTAATAGTTGACCCATTCCATATTTTAATTCAGCAATAGATAGTTCTAGAGACAACATCTTTGCTTCATGGACTTTATCTTCCACAATTTTTAATCTTGAAATATCCTCTTTTAAAATAGGAATGCTTTCTTTAATGTCTTTTCGTAAACGTCGGTTGAAGAATGACCACGTAATCCAAACAGGTCTGTTCTTCAGTTTATTACTATTCAAAATATACATTATTTGTTAACCTCCATCTCGAACAAATGCATTAGTTCCTTATCGGATAACATTTCATGCATAAGTGCTTTCTCACCATTAACACGCATACTATGTGCACCTTTTGCTAGTAAGATACTAGCAATACCAGCTCCTACAAATAAAAATGCAGCTTTCGTTAAACTTCTTTCGCAATTGTTTAAAACAACGGCACCTTGTAATTCTTTCTCCCACTTATCAAAAATATAAGCGTCGATTGGGTTATCTTTATTCATTGTTATTTTCCTTTCTTACTTAACATCAGAACACATATAGCAAGCACTGCATATGTGATACCTTTACTAACCTCTGGTTTAATAGGAATAAACTTCCTGTCTGCTCTTGTCATTATCTTACCTCCGAAAAAAAAGATGACTTTGGTCATCTTCATTAGAAACCTTCATTACGAAGTTTAGTTAATACCTTTTGAACAGTAATTAGTCGTCGTTTATGGCATTCGCTGTCTTCCGAGATATACCCTTGCTTTTCAAGCTTCTCTACGTAAGCTTCTTCAAGCACAGCATATAATGCAAGTGTGCGAAATCCAATTTCACGGATAATTCTTCTGAACATAAGTATGTCCTCCTATAATAAATATTCTTTCATTATAGGATATGTAAAAGCTGCGAAATTGAAAAAAGAGAGAAACAATATAGTTTCTCTTATAAATATTTAATTAAACTGTCTATCCATACAACTATGATAAAACGCTTAAAACGGTTCCATTTAGTT